>Ga0187770_10001046_pt1 | contig 14334 bp, 11 predicted proteins | sample 0116_SJ02_MP02_2_FD_133154 | JGI IMG/M metagenome (GOLD analysis project Ga0187770, IMG submission 133154) | Tropical peat soil microbial communities from peatlands in Department of Meta, Colombia - 0116_SJ02_MP02_20_MG | ecosystem: Environmental > Terrestrial > Soil > Wetlands > Peat | place...
ATTGCCTCTGTCGTTCCTTCCATCCCATATTATTTCCCTATCAAGTCCGTCTTTTTTAATGAACTGCCTGACCCTGTTGCCTGTAGAGTCATATATTGTTAAAATCGATTCCTCCAGCCCATCAGTCGATGACAGGCTCTGCGTGAATTTTACCGTATCCTTAATACCGCCACTATTTGGTGAAAATGCTTTTGTGTCACTGGCGAACACAAGTTTTTCAAAAGTCCTGACAAGTTTTATCCTGTTAATCGTCCTTACCGTTTTATTGCCTGCAACATCTATGCCCGTTATTTCATAACTGTAAATTCCCTCCGCCGCCGGGGCACCTTTTTCTTCAGTTCCGTTCCACACAAGTTCACGGGGAACACCGGATGAACCAGTCCCGCCCCATTTATAGGACCTTACCTGTCTTTCGTTCCTGTCAATTATTGCGGCATAATATACAATATCCGGATCTTCCCCTACATGCTGATGTATTATAAGAGTTTCCCTCTTGCCGCTCCCGTTTGGAGAAAAAGCAGTATAATCAGGGGTGATTGTAATTTCAGGAGCTTTAGTGAGAAGTTTAACGTTCCTGGCTGCGGAACTTAATTCGTTTCCGTAATCATATTTGATTCTTAATTGATAGGAATAATTTCCATCCCTGGCAAGAGCCTTTGAATTATCAGTCCCGTCCCATTCTATCTTATTCATAAAAATGTTGGTACTGACCGATTTCACAAGGTTATTTTTATCATCATAGATAGAGAGATTAAAATCAACTATGTTTTCCCTGGATGTCACCATGGGTGTAAATACTATTTTGTTGCTTACAGAGTTTTTAGGTGAAAAGGCGTTTAAATCTGCCTGTACCGCGACCTTTTCAAGCCCCGTCTTCAGAACTATACCGTCGATCTGTTTCGAATTTCTGTTGCCGACCTTATCCACACCTTCTACAATATAGGTATATTTACCCTCCGGAAGAGGACGCAGGTCCTTATCCCTTCCATTCCAGATGAATTTATCAGGAAAATCCTTCTTTTGATATGTATTATAATAAACCACACTGCCAGATGAATCGATTATTTTTATGTCAATGACATCATCATCATCACCCTCTACAGTGTTATCGAATACAATCGAATTACGGGTTTCCGTATTATTTGGTGAAAATGACATATATTCAGGTTTTATAACGATAAATGGAGGGATTGTTTTAACTCTGATATTCTTTCTTTCCGATACAGGATGATTACCGCTATCGAATATCAATCCTGTATCATAAGAATAAATGCCGTCAGTGACAACCGAATTCTTCCTGTCCTTCCCATCCCAGACTATCTCTTCCGGCAAATCATTTGATCCCGCAAATTCCTTAACGATGTTTGTATTACCGTCATAAATTTTGAGCGACCATTCCTCCAGGCCTCTTGTTCCCGATGCTTTTTGATGGAATGTCACAGTGTCCTTGATGCCGTTTTTGTTCGGTGAAAAGATTTCATCACTCGCCGTAACTTTAATTGATTCATAATTTGTAACAAGTCTTATACCAGCAATTGATTTTTCTGATCTGTTCCCGGCCAGGTCACAAGCCCTTATGGAAAAACTGTAACTCCCTTCAGGAGCGATCGAATTATGATCGTAATGGCCGTCCCAAATGATTCTCTCAGGACATGAATTCTCAAAATCGAAGGTCTTCACTTCGCCATTCTTTGCATCTATTATGGCAGCATGGATCTTTACACCGTTTCCGACATTCGAACTCTTTATATCTATGGGAAGCTGCTGTTTATAACTTTCCTTATTAATTGAAAAGACAAAATAAGGAACTGATGGTTCGACTTTCGGAACTGCAGTATCTATTACTATCCTTCCGGGGTCGGTTTCTCCCGTATTATTATTTTCATCCCAGGCCTTGAGAGTATAATAATATTCACCGTCCGGTAATTTCGCACCGCTTTCGTCATGGCCGTCCCATACTATCTCCTTCGGAATTTCAACCTGCTGCTTTGCCGAAAAGATCTGGTTTAAAAATTTGCCCGGGGTTAGCATTCTGATCTGCAATTTATCCAGGCTCTTAAACACCTTCACGATCTTACCGTCTTTATCCTTTATTTCAAGTGTCCAACCCTCTATAAGAACTCTATCTTTAATATCAAGAGAAAATCTGACTTCCCCCTGGGTGGACTGACTATTAGGCGAAATATAAGTGAAATCCGGTTTCAGCATCAAATCCGGCTTTAGAGTACTGAAATATCCCCATGCTATGCTCAATGTTACAAAATGGGCCAATTCATACCTTCCATTAAAAGCCTGCTGCTGCAGTGCATACGCCAGTTCGACATCAGTAGAATTATCAAGGCGCGCATTGGCGCTTTTGACCTGTAAGTTTTCAGGTTTAAAATTCGTTTCATCATAGGCTATCTTTCCCGTAAGAGCCACTCCAAGCTGAAAAGGACCTATGCCGGTAATTCCAATAGATGGATCTGAAAGTGCATAACCTGCCCTTATCTTCAAAAAATCAAAAAATGTGTTCTCGATTCCGCAGTCAAGCACGGCATTAAACGGATTAACCGGGAACACTGCATCTCCGATCAATTTTAATTTATAGGCATCATATTTGATGGGATAAAAAGATACACCCCCGCCTATCCCCATAGCCGGAAACGGATCATACGAATCAAGCTGTATGGTTTTTCCCAGGTTTTTTAATACAATACCGTAAGAGGGATCAAAAAAACCGAACCCGCCCCCTTCTGTTTTTTCCCTGAGAATGATACCCATATCACCCCCAAGCTGCCAGTCCGATGTATTTGTAAACATACCGGAATTATACTTTACATCGATGCCCCAGAAAAGATTCTCCGTAATGGGTTTAGCCAGATTCAATTGAAGCCCTGCCAGCGATGAAAGTGAAGCCGGCGCTGAATCGCTCAGGTAGATACCGTTTATAGACAGTACCCCGAACCCTGTTGGATAGGCAAATCCTGCACTGACTAATAAATCCTCGCTCCCAAGGCCGCCAAGAGAGAGGCTATTCGCTATCCTCCTGAGATCGCCAAGGCTTGCCGGGTTATATGAGTTTCCATCAAGGCTGCCCAGCTCAGAAATACCGGTATAACCCAGAGAAAGCTGGTCAACCCCGTATCCTAAATAGACGTTCTGAGAGCCAGGAATCTGATTGAGAGCAAATAAATTCATGGATAATAACAGCATGGCCATAACACTTGCTGCTGTCAGCAGAAAATATTTCATCTTACCTCCTGTTCATGGATAGCCATAATATCTCACATTTTACCCTTTTTCTTTGAATATTATTTTTATTGGAGTACCTGTAAATTCAAATGCTTCTCTTAATTTATTTTCAGCCTGTCTTGGAAAATCCTTTCTTACATATTCCTTTTTATTTATAAAAAACATGAACTTGGGGGGAGCTGAATAGATCTGGGTGGCATAATATATCCTGAGATTGGAAGAAGGTCTTTTTGCATTGGTTTCCCTGAACTCCTTCGCAAGCCATTCATTTAATACTGCTGTAGGAACCCGGTAGTGATAATCCCTGTCAACTCTGAATACCGTCTCCATCAGTTTATCTATGCGGTACCCGTCCATTGCCGATATGAATTCCACAGGAACAAAATGATAGATCCCTATTTCCTTGTATGTAAGTTTGCGGGTCCCCTCCATCTGCCTGTAATCATCATTGGACCTTGTCCTTTTCAAATCCCACTTGTTATATGCAATGACAAGGGCTTTGCCCTTCCTGATTACCATCTCAATGATTTTTCTGTCCTGTTGTGTAATTTGTTCTGCAGCATCAATAAGCATTATGACAACATTGCTTTTCTCGATAGTCTGGACTGTTCTGACATTGCTGTAATATTCTACGCTGCCGGTTACTTTCGATTTCCGCTTCAAACCGGCTGTATCTATAAGCCTTATTAAATATCCGGAATACCTGAACACATCATCAACAGAGTCTCTCGTCGTACCGGGTATATCCGATACAATGCTTCTCTCATATCCAAGCAGTCTGTTAATTAAGAGGGATTTCCCGACATTAGGCTTTCCAACAATAGAAATCTTAATCTCATTTTCTTCAGGCATATCTTCCTTAACATATTGCAAATGCGACAGCATATCCTCTATAATTTCATTGATCTGGATATAACCCCTTTTATGTGAAACCGAAAAAGGTATGATTGTATCGAATCCAAGATGATAAAATTGATCTGCCAATACTTCCATATCACTGTTATCAAGCTTATTTGCTATGATAATAACAGGTTTTTGTTCTCTTTTCAGAATCAGGGCGATATCTTCATCGAAAGGGTTGGGAGTTCTCCCGTCTACGATGAATAAAATCAGATCTGTTCCTTCTATCGCTTCCTTTATTTTCTCCTGAACAAGTTTATTAAATTTATCTCTTTTCTCAATGTACCCGGCAGTATCGAGAAGTTTGTAAGAAACCTGTCCTGTCCTGACAATGCCGATATTTATATCGCGGGTAACTCCCTCCATCTTATCAACTATTGATTTTCTTTCCCCAATAAGAAGGTTGAACAATGAGGATTTTCCTACATTCGGCCTTCCGACAATTGCGACTACTGGCATATTATTTTTCATATCTCATTATAATTGAATGCATTACTTTAAGCAATTTGACAATAAACACGGGGCAAAAAAAAACACCTGCGGCATTACCGCAGGTGTTTTTATCAATAAAGATTTAAAATCCTAATTACCCTGTTATTACCTATAGACCCAGCACTTTCATCAGTCTTTCAGCAACTGTGTTCATCACTTCTTCCTTGTTGTAAGAGCCATTCTGGAGTTTTTCCTTAGCTTCCTGGACTTTATCCTCTCTTATGTCGGGCACCCTGGCCATCGTTTCGCGGATTTTCGCTTCTTCAGCCAGCTGCTTCGCTTCCTTGGAAATATCGGCAGAATCAGGGACTTGAACGGAATCGCTATCCTTTTTGACAATCTTGTTTATCTTAGAATTGTTGTCAATTCCACGAACATTGTCCACTCCACGAATTTCCATAAAGGACCTCCTCTTACGACGGTTTATTTTTCGGTTAATTTTAGAATAATCTTTAGAAAAACACCAGCTTCTCAAAATTTATTTTTCTTATGCGCTTAAAAAAAACCGGGGTCCGTCCATGATAATTCTATTTCTTTAACCTGTTATGAATTAAAATTGTAAACTCCCCTCTTTCCTCAAAACCCCTCTCAAGAATACAGCCGACTTTATCACGAATATATTCTTCATTAATTTTTGTCATCTCCCTTCCTATAATAACATCGACATTACCGAATATTTTATTAATCAGAAAAAGTACATTTTTTACATGTCTCTGGTTTGCAAAAAAAACAATAGCTCCGTTAAAATCCTTATGACGATAAAATTCCTTTTCTATGCGTGATATGGCTTTCGGCAAATATCCGATGAATATTGTTTTTTTGAATGACATGCCTGATATCGAAAGAAGGGTGGTCAGAGCCGATACTCCGGGAACAGGTAATGTCTTAATAAAATTCTTCCCGGCTTCTTCCAGCAATACGGCTCCAGGATCTGACAGGCCTGGAACTCCCGCATCGCTGACAAGGGCTATATTCCTGCCCTCCAGAAGGAGTTTTATGATACCTTTTGAGCTGTTTTTTTCATTGGCGGGGGAGTATGTAATCATACGCTTCTTTATGCCGTAATGATTAAGAAGCTTCAAATGCCTCTCCATGTTCTCACAGGCGATTATATCTACGTTCTTTAATATTTCCAGGGCTCTGAGTGTGATATCTCCCAGATTACCTATAGGGGTAGAAACCACAAATAATGTACCGCTCACGGCTGCATCTTACCGCTTTCTTTATCTTCCTTCCCTTCGTCTATTTTCAAAATATCGTCGCTCTTTATTACTTCCGGTTTCCACTCCTGGATTACCGAACTGGGTGCAGCATCTGCCTGCGCTTCCGCCCCTAAGATCTGTTTAATAATCTTATCCTCTGATAGAAGTAATTTTATAAGCTGCGCCACTCTCTCTGAAAATTCATCTATAACTTTCTGGTGTCCGGCTCTTTTATAAAGCTTTACAGCACTTATTTTATCTTTTTTATCAAAATACAGAAAATCTGCTACACGGATAATGCCGTCTTTATAGTCAGTCATTAGAAATATCTTAAGGGAATTTGCATAATCCCCCTGGTTGAAAAGCTCGTTTCCACGCCTTATAAGAGATATTCTTTCCTCATTTTCCACCATTCACGCTCCCGAATTCTCAATATCAATATCTATATCGACAGGAGGAAAAAGGAATATAAAAACATTAAAATTCCTTTATATTTTCCATCAGATTTTTGCCCTGATCCTTAGAAACTTTGAACAGAGAGGGATTACCTTTCACACCCACAATATAGAATTTATCCCTGGTATTTTCCTGTCTGATAATATACATCGATACAGTTTCCTTTTCAGTTTTAAGTTCAATAAGCCTGAGATATGGAGTTTTAACTCCCATTTTACCCGGAGCAAGACCGTCAGCAGTCAGCGGGGTTATTTTCTGCAGAAAGGAATTCACCCTGGCATTATCAGGCAGAGTTCTTTTCCAGGACGCTTTCCAGCGGACTTCACCGGATATTTCATTTTTGTTCGTTGAAGAAGACTTCATAACGCTTAAGAGATATTCTTTTCCGTTTTCTTTTATCCTGACCTGGACAAGACTATCTTTATCAAATTCAGTAATATTCCTTGATATTAAGCCGTCGAAGCTCTTGTTGAAGTACTCGTTAAACGTCTTTTTAGCCTGATATACATTAGCATCATCGTCAAACTGGACATAAGTATGCTTGAAGGTGGCACTTATCTTTCCTATATAAATATGCATTACTTCTTTGCTGCCGTCATAAGCCTTTACCTCAATCCTGTTTAAAGCATCAAGATTATAATTTACAAGAGATCCACCGCTGACAAGGTCAGTTATTTCAAAACTCTTAAGCGCTTCGAGCATTAAGTTTACATCCCTGACATCAGCGAAATAATCCCCAGGTTCAAGCATCCAATTTCCGTTTGTTAAGGTAAGAATGATTTTTTCACCGGTCCCCTTCACTATCACTATTCCTGTTATATTGGTGGGAGCCTTGATATCCGGGACCCTGTATGTTTTTTCAGGATTTAATTCCAGAAGTAACCATATGAGTAGAAGGATCGCCAGTATGGATATTAAGGCAATATATTTCGTCCGGTTTTTCATTTATTGCTCCTTTTCAGCATATTTAAGGAATTCTTTTTTTATGGATTCCCTTCTCCTCAGATCAAGTCTCCAGAGCAAAAGCCCAAGAATGATTATAAGAAGAGGAGCCGCAATCAGATTCAATATCCTGATAAATCCTTTTACCTGGTCGGATGTAGCTTTCAGCGGGTTATATCTGAGCCCCTTATCCCTTATCTGGATCAGGGTAGAATCCCCTACAAGCCAGTCGACAACCTTTTTGGCAAAAATATCGTTAGGGCTTATTCCCTCCTCATCAAGCACTGTATTTTTCACTATATCCGAATCGGGAATGACAAGTATCCTTGCCTTATCAGTGAAGCCCATGAAGAGAGCTTTTTTATCACCGGTGATGACTTCCTTTGTTGCCTTTTTTACCTTATTCGTTACAGGAGGTTCCGCCGGTATGGGCTTGTCGTCAAAATAACTGTTAAAATGCCCTTCAAGCACTGCTGCAAGGGTATATTGGGCGAACTTTGTATCAGCCCTCGGCTTTAAGAACCTGTAATCCAGCACTACGCCCTCACCCTGTTCCCATGATCTTTTTGAACTTTTAATGAGGGGTATGAATATCAGCTTATTGCTTTTAATCTTTTCGCTAACAGGTTCAAGTGAAGATGCAGAAACAAATAACAATCCCTTAATATTTTTTGTTATCTCATGATCCTTTGAGATATTCTCCTTCTCAATAAGAGGAGCATATTCGACATCTATCTGCTCATGATTCTCAAGAATCGGTTTGTAATAAGAAAGGTCATCCAGGACCAGATTCGTATTTATTCTTATACCGTAATTTTCTATCAGCTTGTCTAAACCTGATATTGATCTGTATCCTCTGGGCACTTCTTCCTGCGATTGAGGGTTGGCGGGGGGAAAGAAAAGGCCCGGAGTGAAAAATGCTACCGGCTTTCCCGACATAATGAATTGATCGATCTGATATAACTCATAGGGCGTCATCGGAGCCTTCGGATCAAGGATAACAAGGGCATTTATTCCATCCGGTATCTTTCCGTTTTTAAGCGAAACCGGGACAAATTCATAATCCTTATTTATAAAATCCGCATATTTTGATGCAGAATCAGGACTTTCCTGTCCGCCAAATCTTGTATAATCCCAGGGTTCGGATTCCATATCGCCAGTAAGATACCCCACCTTGGGATTGACCCTTATGAGATCATCTACGGCTCCCTGCAACAGTTCCTCAAAATTATTCAAATTCATTATAAAGGGATTACCCATCAAGTCTTCCATTAATAAATTAATAATCCTGGTACTGCCGCTGTATTCGATCATCATTCCCACATAACCCGAGCCGGCGGGATAGTTCCGGCCCCTGTCATCAGTAACAGTTTTCCATACAATTGGATGAAAATTATTTTTTACAGACTCTGTAAGTGCCGCTTTATCGCGAGCGGGATCAATGTAATGAAATTCAAGCTTACCCATCATTTTCGAATTAAGCGAGTTGAAAATATTGCTGATCCTGGAAACAAGTTCCGGACTAACCGCTATCTCACTATATCCGTTTGTCGATGCGGCCATAAGGGGGGGTATGTCAGATGATGCTATCAGTTCGATCTTAATATTTTCTTTAAGCGAATTGAGCCAGTCTATCTTATTTATCATTTTCCTGATAATCGAGGTAATGTTATACTCAAGCCCTTCAGTGTATCTAATCTGAGGGATCCTCTCGACCATATTGGCATGAAGAAATACCATTCCTATATAGGCTTTCTTCATCTGGATCTGGTCTTTTTCTATAACTCTTATCTGAACCGGATAAATGCCATATTCCATAGCCTCATCCGGATATTTTACCATATTAACGAATTCATACCGGAAATTGTTATAAGAACTGGCCTGTTTATATTCAGTCATAATATCTTTTAGATATCTCTCGATAGTGTTATACGGGGAGGGAAGGCCGGGTGTAAAGAATATCTTGACTGTCATAGGATCCGTAAGCTTTTTAACAACCATTCTGCTTTCTGGCGCTATGGAATAAACCTTCTGACCGGTCAGGTCGAGTACCAGAGATAGGCCTGAACTTACGATATTCAATACGAGTATAATACCGACTACTATAAGGTAGGTTGTAAGGCTATCCATCCGCTGTTTACGGATTTCAGGTTTCATAAACATTTCTCCTTCATCAATTCTACTTTTTGCGTTCAAGTACAAGTTTTGTTGAATACAAAGCGATAACGATCACAGAGAGAAAATACAATACATCCCGCCAATCGATAACTCCTTTGGCAATATTTCCAAACCTTGCTGCGGCAGACAAATTATTGATAATATCCGAAAAGAAGGGTGGAAGATACTGTTCCATAAAAACTATAAAGGTTAGCGGGACACAGATTGCAATTGAAACAATCAGAGACACAATTTGATTCCTGGTCAGTGATGATGAGAAAATTCCTATGGCCGCGAATGCCCCAATAAGTAAAAATGAACCTATATAACCGCACAGAACAGGACCGAAGTCAAGTTCACCAAGGAAAGCTATGCTTATCGGGAAAATGAATGTCGGGATAATTGCTATAATCAGAAAAGCGCATGCGGCAAAAAACTTTCCCAGTATAATGTCTAACAGTGAAATTGAGGTTGTGCTTATCATTTCATATGAACCTACACTGAATTCTTCTGAAAACTGTCCCATTGTGACCGCTGGAATGATGAATGCAAGGAAAAAGGGGAGAATCTCAAAAAATGCACGCATTTCCGCCTGATTGAATAAAAAGAGCTGTGAAAAGAAAACCCAGCCTGCAAAAATAAGAAATACGCAGATAAAAATATAAGCTATAGGGGAAAAGAAAAAGAACCGGATCTCTTTTTTAAATAAGATCCATATTTTTTTATAATTAATTAAACCCTCATTCATTTCAAGCCTCCTTCGTCAATTCCTGGAAGATACTTTCAAGCGTCTGCCGTTCCTTTCTCATCTCGATTAGAATCCAATCGCTTTCTCTGATCTTTTTATATATTTCTTCCCTCAAATCGTTTCCGGAATCGGAATAAACCATTACTTCTTTCATACCCTTTGCACCGTCGTTAATCTCGATCTTATTAACGCCTTTGAAAGTAAGAAGATCCTTTATGGCTTTTTTAGAATCCGAAGTTTTTATTTGAAGAGAGACGGCATCAGCCGTACCGGCTTCCGAAATGAGTTTGTCAGTGGAATCATCCTTGATGATATTTCCGTTATTAATAATGATAACCCTGCTGCATGTAGCCTCCACCTCGCTTAAAATATGAGTGGAAACAATGACTGTCTTTTCCCGTCCGAGTTCCTTGATCAATTCTCTTATCTCAATTATCTGGTTGGGGTCAAGCCCGCTTGTCGGTTCATCCAGAATGAGGAATGCCGGATCGTGAATGATGGCATGCGCCAGACCGACTCTTTGTTTATAGCCCTTTGATAGCTCTGAAATTTTCTTGTCAATAACAGGAGCGAGACCGCATTTATCTGAAACATAATGTATCCTTTTACCGATCTCATCATCTCTGACTTCCTGAATTCTTGCAATAAATTCAAGATAATCATAAACAACCATATCTCCATATAAGGGCGCTGACTCCGGAAGATATCCGATAACTTTTTTTATATTACTCAAATTATCAATCACGCTCATATTGTCTATACTCACATCACCATCAGTAGGGGTTAAATAACCCGTCAGGACCCGCAGTGTCGTCGTCTTACCCGCTCCATTAGGCCCTAATAAACCTACTATCTCCCCTTTTCGAATAGTAAAATCGATTCCATCGACAGCTTTCACTTCCCCGTAATACTTTTTTAATCCCTTCACTGATATCATACAGACTCCTCAAGAAATGATCAGTCTTTCCTCAGCTTCGAACTTAAAAACACAAATGACAATTATATAAACCGCTATGAAAAATATCAAATTATGCTGATTAAATACACCTGTTCACCTTTTTACCCGCCAGGGGAATTAGGGGCATGCCGGGAATACTCTATTTTGAAGTGTATATAAATTTGAAATCGACTTTTATATACTTATTCTTTTTTATGCTTGCGGGGAGAGGCCCGAAATTTCTTGAATAAAAAACGGCATTGCGGCAGGCCTCATCAAGAATACTGTAACCGTATGATTTTTTAACGATCGGATTCAAAACGTTACCATTTTCATCCACCCAGAAACTGATCACGACATCACCGCTTTTTATTATGCCCTCATAAAATTGAAATATAGGAAAAAACCTCTGCCAGTTTTCACCGACCTTTTTTTCCATGGCGATAAAATATGAAGCGAATGATTCAGGTATTGTTGCAAGCGATACATCACCGTTATTGTTCATCTCGACATCCGGGGGCTGATCAGGGTCAAAAAAGGATGTGTGATAATCACCGCCCTCAATAGGTGTTGTATTATTGCCCTTCAGCGTGTCATTCCTGGCTGATTCTTCCCCGTTATCGTTTTTCTTTGCAGCATTATTATCATTCTTACCGCTTTGATTTTTCTGATAAGTACTTGCTTTCATATCAGGATTGAGATAGTTATATATATCCGCTCCCCGCTTGGGGGAAGAATTTATATTGGGTTTATCCGAAATCATACCGGCAAGAGGTTTTGTTGCGGATTCCGTTACCGTGTCAACTATGGTTGCTTCCTCGCTTATTTCCTGTTTCAATACAGAGGGATTCAGCAGGGAAACTAAAAAATCCTTATCAACACTTATAAATATCAAAAATAGAAAATAGCTATGAATTATCAGCGATATGTAAAAAAAACCAACATTTTTCCTTATTACTTCCACTTTCCCTTCTCTACTTCCAGGCTGCCATAACCATGGAACTCGTTAGATGAAACCTCCCTACAGCAACCTTACTCATCAGATGATATATTGAAATTTTAAACCATCTTAAATAATCTGTCCATTTTTTAAATTTAAAACTGGATTTGATCAATTTGGGTATCAGTCCGAATTCAACACCACCGATAAATTTTACATTCATAAATCCGGCTGATTTCAGCACAGCTGAAAGAGTTCTCCTGGAAAAATACGAGAGATGGCCTGGAAGAAAATAACCGTAGCCAGACCCTAAAAATTTCGCCTGCAGCCCATCCATATCTGCTGTTTGAACTATTATCACTCCACCCTTTTTCATTGAACTGTAAATATTGCCTAAGGCTTTTTTTACATCACTTATATGTTCGATCACCTCGATAAGGCTTACAATAGAAAATTCATTTTCAGGAAGTTTAATATTTTCAACATTACCGGTATAGACCGATCCCTTCCCGAACCTCTCCCTTGAATAATTACCGGAATACACCGAGACTTCCATTCCATAAGATCGATATCCGAATTCTTCCGCTACTTTCATAAGTCCGCCGAATGAACATCCCACATCCAGAAATTTACCGTTTCCAATTCCCGTCATATCCCATCCAGCCCACTTAAAAAAGCGCTTTTTCCACACCACCCTGCATGCAGACTCTTCAGCCCTTTCATCCATGTAAGAGTAATAAGCCCCTCCCTCATAATACTCTTTCGTATAATAGGAAGAAGCCTTCTCTGAATCAGTTTCCTGAAATAAAAATCCGCAGCGGGAACATTTCCATACAAATAAAGGCGGATCGAATTTTTTTATAACATATTTCCCTTTAATTATTTCATTACCGCAAATCCTGCAAATCATGACATATCCCCTGTTGTGCGTAACTTCGTGCTTTTTTGTGCATAACCTGTTTTTTTCTCCGCAAAAAGACACATGCCTGACAATATGCATACATCACAGGAAGGCTCTTTTCTACAGACATTTTTACCCAGCAAAACAATCAGCGCATGAAAATCCTGGTACAGGACTCTGTCTGCCGGTATATTGTCCATAATATGCTTCTGAAGCGCATCATAACCCTTGCCTGCGCTTTCTATTCCAATTCTCGAAAATAATCTCAACGTATAAGCGTCTATTACAAATATTAAAAAGTAAAAACCATAAAGAAGGATCGAATCCGCTGTTTCTTTGCCGATTCCCCAGACCGATAAAAGCATTTTTCTTGCATCGTCAAGAGAAAATTCCCTGAAACCCTGGATTCCCCTTGAAGATCCATTTAAAAACCTGCTCAGTGCAGCTATCTTTCTGGCCTTTTGATTATAATATCCCGAACCTTTAATTATGCCGGCAAGTCTGGGAATCTCTAACGAACTAAGTACTGCAGGGTCCATAAAAGATTCTTCTTTTATTTTAGACAGGGCTTTCGCGGCATTTTCCCAGGATGTATTTTGAGTTAGAATCGAACCGATCATGATCTCAAAGATCTCTGAATCCGTTCTCTCTCTCTTCCTGTATTCATCCAGATAAGAGCAGTGCCCTTTTTCAACGATCGGCCACCAGTTTTGATGTCCATACCTGCTGAAAAGCTTGTCATAAATGCGGGATATCCTTTTATCCATACTGTTTCTTTATCCATTAGAGGTGTAAAAATCAATTATTAATTGAAGAGTTTAAAAAATAATTATATAATAATCAACAAACCATAGAAAAAGACCGTTACAATTAATAGGAGAGTAAAAATTTATGATATATAGAGCAGCATATATTAAGACATATTTCGATAATATGATCATGCCTTATATAGCCCCGGAAGGGTTAACCGTAATTCCCGATAGTTATTATCTGATAAATACCAAATTCGGCGAAGATATAGGGCTTGCATCCACAGGTATTAAGGATATAACAAGAGACAAATTTTTTGTTAAAAAGGCCCTTCAGGATCATCCCGCTGAAACGGATATTAGCGATATTGAAATCGATGATACATCCATACTAGAAATAAAGGAAGAACATATTCCCGTTGAGATGGACAAAGAACAGATAGAGAATTTCAGGATCATAAAAGCGGTTTCCGATGAGGAGCTAAAATCATGGCAATCCTACAGGGAAGAGGAAAAACGTGCTTTTCATACGGCAAAAAGAGAAATATGTGAACTAAAACTTGATATGAAATTGATCAACGTTCATTTTCTCTATCAAAAAAAGAAAGTCATATTTAATTTCACAGCTGATAACAGGATTGATTTCAGACAGCTAGTGAAAAGGCTTGCCGGCATC
>Ga0187770_10001048_pt1 | contig 14328 bp, 14 predicted proteins | sample 0116_SJ02_MP02_2_FD_133154 | JGI IMG/M metagenome (GOLD analysis project Ga0187770, IMG submission 133154) | Tropical peat soil microbial communities from peatlands in Department of Meta, Colombia - 0116_SJ02_MP02_20_MG | ecosystem: Environmental > Terrestrial > Soil > Wetlands > Peat | place...
AGTACGCGCACAGGCGTGGTCTGCTGCGTGTTAGTGGCCGACTGCCTGCCGGTGCTGCTGGCCGATACGAACGGACGGGGTGTCGCGGTGGCGCACGCCGGCTGGCGAGGCATGGCCGCCGGCGTGATCCAAAACACCGCACGGGCACTGCGAGGCGCCATTGGCGATCCGGCGGCGCGCTTTGCGGCCTATCTCGGGCCGGCGATCGGACCGGACCACTTCGAGGTCGGTCCGGAGGTGCTCGAGGCCATGGAGCGGTATCTGCCGCAGGCGCGCGCAGCATTCCGAGCCGGCGGCGCGGACAAAATGCATGCCGACCTTTTCGCGCTGGCGCGCATGGCCCTGTCGCAGGTGGGGGTGCGGGACGTCTTTGGTGGTTGCGACTGCACGTTCGCCGATCCGGCGCGCTTCTACAGCTACCGCCGCGACAAAGTCACCGGGCGGCACGCTGCACTCATCTGGCTGCAGCACTGAGCAGGGTCGGCCGCCGACACTCGCCCGGGCCGCCAGCGCGGCCGGGAAATTGCCCGATTTGTCGCTATGATGCTCGCAAGGAGCGCTACCGGTGGATGAATCGAGCGTGTCGAGGTCCGACGCGGGTGCGGGTTTTGCGGGCTACCCAGCGCCATGGCTTGCTTGGTGGGAGGCCGCTGCCGGCACGGGCGCCGAGGCATCCATGCCTGTCCTTGCGCCCGAGAAGTTGCGCGAGTTCCAGCAGTTGTACCTGACGCGTCTCGGGTCGCTGTGGAACGATTTCTTGCAGCATCCGGAGCGCACGACCGCACCAATCAAAGACGGGCGCTTTGCCGATCATGCCTGGCAAGAAAGTTCCTTGTACGCGTTTTTGGCGCGAGCATATTTACTGAACTCCGAGATGCTGCGCGAAATGGCCGCGGCGGTCGAGGCGCAGCCCAAAGTCAAGGCGCGGCTGTGCTTTTCCGTGTCACAGTGGATCGATGCCAACGCGCCTTCGAATTTTCTGGCGTTCAATCCCCAAGCGCAGCAACGCTTGCTCGAGACCCGTGGTCAGAGCCTCACGGCGGGACTGCACAATTTGCTAATCGACCTTGCCAAAGGGCGGGTTTCGCAGGTCGATGAGTCGGCCTTCGAGGTAGGAAAAAACGTAGCCACGACGGAAGGCGCGGTCGTCTTCGAAAACGATCTGATCCAGCTCATCCAGTACAAACCCTTGACGCCAACGGTGCGCGTGCGTCCGTTCCTGCTGGTGCCGCCTTGCATCAACAAGTACTACATTCTGGACCTGCAGCCGGAAAACTCGTTTATCCGTTACTGCGTCGACCGAGGCAACACCGTCTTCATCGTTTCGTGGCGCAACCCGCACGAGGATCTGGGCAAACTCGGCTGGGACGACTATCTCGAACGCGGCCCAATTACCGCGATCGACGTTGTGCGCCGGATCACGGGCGCAAAAAAGATCAATGCACTGGGCTTTTGCGTGGGCGGCACCTTGCTCGCCACAGCAATTGCCGTGATGCTTGCCCGGGGCGATGACCCCATCGCGAGTCTCACGCTGCTCACGTCGCTTCTGGATTTTGAAGACTCGGGGATCCTAGACATCTTTATCGACGAGGCGCACGTGCGCATGCGTGAGGCAACGCTGGGCGCCGGGGGTTTGATGCCCGGGCGTGACCTGGGCAACACCTTCGCCAGTTTGCGTGCCAACGACCTTATCTGGAATTACGTCGTCAATAACTATCTGGAGGGTCAGACTCCGCCAGCGTTTGATTTGCTGTACTGGAACTCCGACAGCACGAACTTGCCCGGACCCATGTACGTCTGGTACCTGCGCAACATGTACTTAGAGAACAATTTGCGTGTTCCCAACCGCCTGCGCTGCGGCGGCCAGCTCGTCGATTTGCGGCGCATCCGCGTGCCGACCTATGTGTTTGCCGCGCGCGAGGACCACATCGTTCCCTGGCGGGCGGCGTATGCCTCCGGTGCGGTGCTCCGTGGCGTTCCCCGGGACCGCCTGCGCTTTGTCTTGGGTGCAAGCGGTCATATCGCGGGCACCATCAATCCGCCTTCGAAAAACCGACGAAGCTACTGGGTTTTCGATGGCTCGAATGCGGCGGGCGGGGCGGCCCCCGCGCAGGAATGGGACGCCCAGCACTGGTTCGACGCGGCGACGGAACACCCGGGAAGCTGGTGGCCGGACTGGGACCGGTGGCTGGGGGATTTTGCCGACGGATCGCAAGCGGCCCCCGGCGGCTATGGCAGTGCGGAGTTTCGGGTCGTTGAACCCGCGCCGGGGAGGTACGTCAAGGAAAAGGCCTAGCGGCACACGCCGGTGCCTCGCTTGTTACTAGGACTGCGGGCCCTGGAGAGCGTATCGTCGCATCAGGGACCAGACGCGGAAGTCAACCGGGCGCGCGCCTTGCGCCGATGGGCCACCGGTGCATGCCGGGGCGAGTGGGCGTCTCGAATGTCGTGCGCTGCGGTTCTGACCGATATCACAAGGGGGGCGTGGCACCGGGGGTAGGCTGGGAGCATTGACGCGGGTCTAGGCCAGAGCCCGCGCCGGGGCGGAGCGCTTTTCGGAGGCCGTGCGCCCTTGGGGGTGGTGCGCGGTTCGAAGTTCACCGGTACCGAATTTTTCAAGGGGCGTGATATGAGCAAAATCGTCTACGTTACGGGCGGCATGGGCGGGATCGGAACGGCAATCTGCCGCAAGTTTCATGAGCAGAGCTACACCGTGATCGCCGGGTGCGGTCCGACGCGCAATTACGAAAAGTGGCTCGCGGAGCAAAAGGCGGCGGGCTACCAGTTCCATGCCTCGGTGGGCAACGTGGCGGACTGGGATTCGACCAAGACCGCCTTCGATCAGGTCATGGCAAAGCACGGGCGCGTGGACATCTTGGTGAATAACGCGGGCATTACGCGCGACGGCGTGTTTCGGAAGATGAGCCTCGAAGACTGGCGCATGGTGATCGACACGAACCTCAACAGCCTGTTTAACGTCACCAAGCAAGTCATCGACGGCATGCTCGAAAGAAACTGGGGCCGGATCATCAACATTTCCTCGGTCAATGGAGAAAAGGGTCAGTTCGGGCAGACCAATTACTCGGCGGCCAAGGCGGGGATGCACGGATTTACCATGGCACTTGCTCAGGAGGTGGCGAACAAGGGGGTGACGGTCAACACGGTCGCCCCGGGCTATATCGCCACGGACATGGTCATGGCGGTGCGCGAGGACGTGCGCGAAAGAATCATCCAGACCATTCCCGTCAAGCGGTTCGGCCGTGCCGAGGAGATTGCCTCCATCGTGGCCTGGGTGGCCAGCGACGATGCGGCTTTTTCGACCGGGGCAGAGTTTTCCATCAACGGTGGACTGCACATGGGATAGGCTAGGTCAAGCGAGGGCACTGCCGATCGGCACGCCTGAGTCCAGGGGCGGCAGCGGGGGATAGGACAAACCGCTAGAATTGCGCCCCGCGCGCGCGGGTGCGGCGCGAGAAGTGCACCGCAAAAGTTGTCTGAACTCCAGGGGTTTTGAACGCTATGAGCACGCCGCGTTTGATCAAGAAGTATCCAAACCGCCGCCTGTACGACACCCAGACCAGCACCTACATCACTTTGGTCGACGTCAAGCAGCTGGTCATCGACAAAGAGGATTTTCAGGTTGTCGACGCCAAGACGGGTGAAGACCTGACGCGGCCGATTCTGCTGCAGATCATTCTCGAGGAGGAACAAGCGGGTGCGCCCATGTTCACCTCGCCGGTGCTCGCGCAGATCATCCGCTTTTACGGCAACGCAATGCAGGGTTTCATGGGTTCGTACCTGGAAAAGAATGTCCAGGCCTTCATCGACATTCAGCAGAAGCTGCAGGAGCAGAGCCGGGCCTTTTACGACAGCAACAAGATCGGTCCGGAGGCCTGGACACAGTTCGTGAACCTGCAATCGCCGATGATCCAGTCGATGCTGACGAGCTACATCGAGCAGAGCAAGAACCTCTTCGTCCAGATGCAGGAGAACATGCAGAACCAGACACGGTCGATGTTCACCGCGTTTCCGTTCGCGGCACCGCAGCCGCAGGACAAGAAAGAAAAGGGCGAGAAGGCCGGTTGAGCGAGATTGCGCCGCGTCGTGCCACGCGCCCGCCGGCCGTCGGATTTGTCTCCCTAGGGTGCCCCAAGGCGCTGGTTGACTCCGAGCAGATTCTGACGCAGCTGCGCGCGGAGGGCTACCAGATCCAGGGCTCGTACCGCGACGCCGATCTGGTGGTGGTGAACACCTGCGGATTCATCGACGCCGCGGTCGAGGAATCGCTCGAGGCGATCGGCGAGGCGCTGCAAGAAAACGGTCGCGTCGTGGTCACCGGATGCCTGGGCGTGCGTAGCGATCGCGACGGCGCCAACCTGGTCCGCAGCGTGCACCCCAAGGTTCTCGCCGTGACCGGGCCGCACGCTACGGAGGCGGTCCTGGAGGCAGTGCATCAGCATTTGCCTCGGCCGCATGATCCGTATGCGGACCTGGTGCCGCCGGCGGGTCTGAAGCTCACGCCGCGGCACTATGCCTACGTAAAGATTTCCGAGGGGTGCAATCAGCGTTGCAGCTTTTGCATCATTCCGTCGATGCGCGGTGACCTGGTCTCCCGACCCATTGGCGAAGTCATGCGCGAGGCCGAGGCGCTTGTGCGCCGGGGCGTGCGCGAGTTGCTCATCGTCTCCCAGGACACAGGCGCCTACGGCGTTGACGTACGCTACAAAATGGACTTCGTGGGCGGCCGGCCCGTGCGCACCCGCTTCGCGGAATTGGTGCGCGAGCTCAGCGGCCTCGGCGTATGGGTGCGGCTGCATTACGTCTATCCCTACCCCCACGTCGATGAGGTCCTGCCGCTGATGGCCCAGGGCAGGCTGTTGCCGTATCTCGACGTACCGTTTCAGCACGCGCATCCCCGGGTGCTCAAGCGCATGAAGCGCCCGGCGGCAGCGCAGGCGAACCTGGAGCGTATTGGCGCCTGGCGTGCAATCTGCCCCGAGCTCACCATTCGCAGTACGTTCATCGCGGGTTTCCCGGGCGAGACCGAAGAGGAATTCGAGACACTGCTGGAGTTTTTACGGCAGGCGCGGCTCGACCGAGTCGGCTGCTTTGCCTACTCGCCGGTGGATGGCGCACCGGCCAATGAACTGCCGGGCCAGCTGCCGGAGGCATTGCGCGAGGAGCGGCGCGCCCGCCTCATGCAGTTGCAAGAGGAGATTTCCAGGCAGCGCCTGGCGCGCAAATGCGGCACTGTGCAGCGAGTTCTGGTCGACGAATGTTCGGCGCAGGGCGCAACGGGGCGATCCAGTGCCGATGCGCCCGAGATCGACGGGCTCGTGCACGTGAGCGCACACCGGCGCTTGAAAGTTGGCGAGTTTTTCGATGTGCTCATCGAGCGCAGCGACGAGCACGATTTGTACGGGCGCCTGGCCGACTGACTACCAGGAGTCGGAGAGCAAGTTCAAAAGACCATCGAGCCCGCTGTAATCCAGAACAAATGCCGCGCGTTCGCGCACGACGGGCTTGGGGCGATAGGCGACCGATAGACCGGCCGAGGCCATCATCTGCAGGTCATTGGCGCCGTCGCCGACCGCAATCGCTTGTTCGGTGCCGCAACCCAGACGCGCGCAAAGCCTCTGTAGCGCGCGTGCCTTGCCCGCGGCATCCACGATCCGTCCTTCATCTTCCACCGGGCCACGCACCTCCCCGGTCACGCGCCCGCCGCGGGTGACGAGCTCATTGGCGCAGGCCGCGTCAATTCCGAGATCGCGCCGCACTGCCTCCGTGAAAAACGAAAATCCGCCGGACACGAGCAGTGTGCTCCATTGGTTGGCGCGCGCTGCGGCAAGCAGGTTTTGCGCTCCGGCCGTAAGCTGCAGGCGCTCGGCTCGGACGCGCTCGAGCACGGACTCCTCGGTTCCCGCGAGCAACGTCACCCGTTGCCGCAGGCTCTGCGCGTAATCGGCTATGTCGCCTCGCATGGCCGCTTCCGTGATCGCGCTGACCTCGGCAGCTTTGCCGGCAAGCCGTGCCAACTCATCGATGCATTCGATCGTAATGACGGTCGAATCCATATCGAGCACCAGGGCGCGGAAGTCCGATGAGCGTCGAGGCCGCGCGATGAGCGCCGCGTCGCAGCGCCAGTACGTTGCCAGTGCCACCGCCGCTTCGCGCGTGTCGGCGTCTGCGCCCACGCCAAAAAAGCGCGCCGCGTTGAGGCGACGCACGAGTCGATCAGCCGGACAGGCGACGCGGAAGGCGTCCACGGCCGCTGTCGGAAGATCCTGCGATTGAATGACCAGGTCCATCAGCAGAGGCCTGCGAGCCCGGTCCGACGGCGCCGCGGCCGCGTCATGGGGCGAGTTCCTTGAAAATCGCGCGCAGGAGCTGCAAACGTTGCTCCAGGTCGGCACTCGCCGGCTCGATGCGCAGCCGGTCCTGTCCGGCGAGCCGGACGCGACTCTCCTTTTTGAGCAGATCGACGATGCGCGAGAGCTCAATGGGCGGCCGCTCGACGAAATGCAACAGCATCGCGCCCGGCCCGGCATCGATGCGACGCACCCCGATGCGTTGGGCATCGAGGCGCAGCCGGTGCGTGTCGACCAGAGCGCGCGCCGGCGCGGGAAGGCGGCCGAACCGGTCGACGATTTCTTCCTGCAGGGCAACGATCGTCTCCAGGTCGGCTGCGGTTGCGAGCTTTTTGTACAGCGACAAACGCTGGTGCACGTCGGGCACATAATCGCTGGGCAGCAGTGCCGGAACGTGCAGATTGATTTCCGTCGTTGCCGCCAGCGGCTGCAGCAGATCCGGCTCGCGACCTGCGCGTAGCGCGCGTACGGCCGAATTGAGCATCTGCGAGTACATGTCAAAACCGACTTCCTGCAGGTTGCCCGATTGCGAGTCGCCCAGGACCTCGCCCGCGCCGCGAATCTCCAGATCGTGCATGGCCAGATAAAAACCGCTGCCGAGTTCTTCCAAATTCTGGATTGCTTCCAGACGCTTTTCGGCCGTCTTGGTGACGGCGCCTTCTTCGATCATCAGGTAGGCGTACGCCTGATGGTGCGAGCGGCCGACGCGCCCGCGCAGTTGGTGGAGTTGCGCAAGGCCGAAGCGGTCGGCACGATGGATCAAGATGGTATTGGCGTTGGGCACGTCAATTCCGGTCTCAATGATGGTGGTGCATAGCAGTATGTTGAAGCGCTGCTGATGAAAGTCCCGCATGATGTGTTCGAGTTCGCGCTCGGCCATGCGCCCGTGGGCCACCGAAATGCGCGCCTCGGGCAGCAGTTGCTCCAGACGGGCGCGCCGGTTCTCGATCGTTTCGACCTCGTTGTACAGAAAGTAGATCTGGCCGCCACGTTGCAGCTCGCGCAGGCAGGCCTCACGGATCAACGCCGGGCTCTCCTGGCGGACGAACGTCTTGATTGCCAGGCGCCGCTGGGGTGCCGTGGCGATCACGGAAAAGTCCCGAATCCCTTCCAGGGACATCGCCAGGGTGCGTGGAATCGGGGTGGCGGTGAGTGTCAGCACGTCGACCTCGGTGCGCAGCGCCTTGAGCCGCTCCTTCTGGCGCACGCCAAAGCGGTGTTCTTCGTCGATGATCACCAGGCCCAGGCGGTCGAAACGAACGTCCTCCGAAAGGAGCTTATGGGTGCCGATCACGACATCGACGGTCCCGGCGCGCAAGCCGGCGATGGCCTGCGCGGATTCCCGCGCGGAGCGAAAGCGCGAGAGCTCGCAGATACGCACCGGCCAAGCGGCGAAGCGATCGCGAAACGTCTGCGCGTGCTGTTCGGCGAGCAAGGTGGTGGGACACAGCACCGCAACTTGTTTTCCATCACTGACCGCCGCAAAGGCCGCGCGTAGAGCGACCTCGGTCTTGCCAAAGCCGACGTCGCCACACACCAATCGATCCATCGGACAGCCGGCGCGCATGTCTTGCAAGACTGCATCAATAGCCGCGTGCTGATCCGGCGTTTCTTCGAACTCGAACCCCTCGGCAAACCGCTGGTAATCGCCATCGGAGTAGTGAAAGGCGTGGCCCCTGCGGGCGGCACGCATTGCGTACAGATTCAAGAGCTCCGCGGCCGTGTCGCGCACCTGGCGCGCGGCCTTGCGTCGGGCCCGTTCCCAGTCGCCGGAGCCCAGCTCGTGCAAGGGCGCTGCGTCGGGGTCGGCGCCGCTGTAGCGCCCAATGAGGTGCAGCTGCGCCACGGGCACATACAGCTTTGCGTCGCCGGCGTACTCGAGGTGCAGAAATTCGGCCGCACCCTCGCCAAGATCGAGCGTCTGCAAACCGCGATAGCGCCCAATGCCGTGCTCGGCGTGCACCACGGGGTCGCCCACGCGCAGTTCGGCCAGATCGCGAACCATCGCCTCCACGTTGGATGCGCGCTCTCGGCCGCGACCGCGCTGGCGGCGCGGATTGCTGGCGAAGAGCTCGGCCTCCGTGACGATTGCCAGCGCGGCGGCGGGCACGCAAAAACCCTGTTGCACGGGCGACACGGCAAGCGCGAAGCTCAATTGGCCTTCGGCAAACGCGGCAAAGTCGGCGCACTCGACAATCGGAAAGCCAAAGTCCGTGAGCAGCTGGGCGATGGTCTCGCGTCGGCCGGCCGTGTCGGCCGTCACTAGCACGCGACCGGCAAAATGCGCCCGCCACGCGCGCAGCCGGTGCAGCGGGTCGGCTGCACGCCGGTCCACCGCAAGTTCGGGCAGCGCTTCGACCCCCGTGGCGGAGGTCTCCGCCCCCTGCATTTCGGCGCCCGCAGCACTCGCCTCCGGAGCCGATGCGGCATCGGGCGTGGTGATTGCCAAACGGGGGAAGGGTTTGACCGCGCTAAACAGCTCTTCTGTTGTGAGGAAGAGCTGATCGGGCCGCAGACAGGGGCGCTGAGTATCGCGCGATAAAAATCGGTAGCGCTCGGCCGTTTCGGTCCAGAAGCGACGGCAAGCCGCGCTGACGTCCCCGTGGGTGACAATCTGCGTGCTGCCAGGCAAGAAATCGAAGAGGGTCGAACACCGCTCGAAGAAAAGCGGCAAGTAATACTCAAGACCTGCGGCTGCAATGCCGTTGCCCACGTCGCGATAGACGGTGGAGCGACTCGGGTCGCCCTCGAAGAACTCGCGCCAGCGGCCGCGAAAGGCCGCGCGCGCCGCCTCGTCGAACGGAAACTCGCGCCCGGGGAGCAGCCGAATGCTGGCCACTGGGTAGAGACTGCGCTGTGTATCGGGGTCAAAAGCGCGGATCGTGTCGATCGTGATGTCCGCGAGATCGAGTCGATAGGGAATCGCCGAGCCGGTCGGAAAAAGATCGATCAGGCCTCCGCGGACCGAAAATTCTCCCGGGGCCACGACCTGCGAGACCGCCTGGTAGCCCGCGAGCACCATCTGGGCACGCAAACGCTCCGCGTCGATCGACTGCCCCTGGCGAAACACGAACGTGCGGCCGGCGAGAAATTGCGGCGGGGCCAGTCGGCCCAGCGCCGTGGTGGCCGCCACGACCAACACGTCGATGCGTTCGGCGTTGGCCGCATCTTGTCCCGGCCCGCAGCGACAAAAAAGGCGATAGAGCGTCTCCATGCGCTCGGAGACGAGATCCGGATGCGGCGAGAGGATGTCGTAGGGCAGCGTTTCCCAATCGGGAAACAGGCACGTGGCAAGCTTTGGCTCAAAGTAGGGCAACTCGCTGGCCAAGCGCTGCGCATCAATCGCATCGGAGCACAGCAGCACCGTGAGCCGCCCCTCAGAGCGGCCCTGGGCCGCCGTCTGCGCGAGAAGCAACGCGTCGCCCGAACCCGAGGGTCGCGGCACGGTCGCTCGCCAGCCCGCCCGCAGAATCGGGCGTGCCAGAGCGACGCCGAGCGGGTCAGGGAGCATCTGCATCCCCGGTATTATAAGTAGCGACCTCTCCTTGACCTCACGACTGATACCTGTTGAAGCAGATTTTTGGCCTGATCCCCGCCGCCGGAATCGGTGCGCGCATGCGCGCCGATCGACCCAAACAGTATCTGCCCCTGGGGTCGCAGATCTTGCTCGAGCGCTCGCTCGCAGCTCTGCTCTCGGACGCGCGGGTGCTCCGGGTTTTTGTCGTGGTGGCGCGCGATGATCGCTTCGCCGCGCAACTGCCCCGGCAAGAGCGTTGTGAAATCGTGCTTGCCGGAGGAGCAACGCGCGCCGAGACCGTGCGCAACGGCCTGCGCGTCATCCGCGCGGCTGCCGCCAGCCAGGACTGGGTGCTCGTGCACGATTCCGCCCGACCGTGCCTGCGCCTCGGGGATCTTTCGGCGCTGATCGATTTGGGCGGAGGCGACGAGCACGGCGGCCTGCTTGCCGTGCCGCTTAGCGATACCATCAAACGTGCTCACGAGGGACGCGTTGCCCAGACGGTGGAGCGTGCCGGACTCTGGCGCGCCTTGACGCCGCAGTTTTTTCGCATTGACGTGCTCAGCCGTGCGCTCGAGCAAGGTCCCGAAGCGATGCAGGCCACGGATGAGGCCGCGGCCGTCGAAATGTTGGGTTTGCGCCCGCGGCTCATCGAAGGTTCGGCCGACAACATCAAGGTCACGACCGCGGACGATCTGCTCCTCGCCGAGGCCATTTTGCGCCAGCAGGGACGGTGGTGATGCGCTTTCGCGTCGGCCAGGGATTCGATGCGCACGCGCTGGTGCCTGGGCGCAAACTGGTGTTGGGCGGAGTCGACGTGGGCGGGGCACTGGGTCTGCTCGGGCATTCCGACGCCGATGTTCTGGTTCACGCCGTGATCGACGCTCTGCTCGGGGCCGGGGCGCTGGGCGACATCGGAGCGATGTTTCCCGATAGCGACGAGCGCTATCGGGGCGCCGACAGCATGCAGTTGCTCGCGCACGCGCTCGAGCACGTGCGTGCCCAGGGCTGGCAACTCGTGAATGTCGATTGCACGATCATCGCGCAACGGCCCAAGATTGCGCCTTTCGTCGAGGCGATACGCCGATCGCTTGCCGGAACTCTGGGCCTTGATGCCTCGGCCATTTCAGTGAAGGCAAAAACCACCGAGTGGCTCGGATTTACCGGGCGCGGTGAAGGCATTGCGGCGCTCGCGGTCGTTGCGCTGCAGGCCGACTAGGCGCTCGGCGCGCGTTGGCCGTCAGCGCTGTCGTCCGGCGAGAGCGGCCTTCGCGATCGAGCCGCAAGGCGCCTACGAGACGATAAGGAGAATTGCGCAGCAATGTTGCAGGCGATCGATCTGGAGTGTGTGCGCGGCGAGCGCTGCCTGTTCCAGGGACTGGGGCTGGAACTGAGCCCGGGCCAATGCCTGCATATTGCGGGCGACAACGGGGCGGGCAAGACGAGCTTGCTGCGCATCCTGGCGGGCTTGCTCGCTCCCACGCGCGGGAAGGTTCTATGGAAGGGCTCCGATATCACGCGAACGCGCGAGGAGTACGGTTCGGAGCTCGCATTCGTGGGACACCTCAACGGGATCAAGGATGACCTGACGGTGCTGGAGAACGTGCGCTTTGAGGCCGCCGTGCGGGGCCTTGTCTTGCCGGAAGGTCAGGCGCGAGAGGCTCTGGCGCGTCTGGGGCTGGAGGATTTCGAGGACGTCGCCGTGCGGTATTTGTCGCAGGGGCAAAAGCGCCGGGTCGCGCTCACGCGGCTGTGCGCGCCCGTGCCGGCGCGCCTCTGGATTCTCGACGAGCCCTTCAATGCGCTCGATGCGCGCACCGTCGAGCGCGTCTATGCGTTGGTCGAGCAGCATCTGGCCGCTGACGGCATCGTGGTGTTGACGGCGCATCAGAAGGTCGATCTTCCCTCCAGTGCCCGGCGGCTGGACTTGTTCGGTTGGCCGCTCGCATGAGCTCCGCGCTGCTGGCAGTGATCCGGCGGGACCTGCTGCTCGCGCTGCGGCAGCGCAGCGACGTTGTTAACGTGCTGCTTTTTTTTCTTGTTGTCGTGACCATAGTGCCGCTGGGTGTCGGGCCCGAGCGCAACGTTTTGCGCATGATTGGCGCGGGCACGGTCTGGGTTGCTGCCCTGCTGGCTTCGATCATCTCCTTGGCGCGCATGTTTGCCCAGGACTACGCCGACGGATCGCTCGAACAGATGTTCCTGGCCGGGCAGCCCGGCTCGGTCATCGTCATCGGAAAGATCCTGGCGCATTGGCTGGTGACCGGCGCGCCGATCACTCTGGCAGCCGTCCCGATCTCGGTGATGTTCGACCTGGGCGTCGAGCCGACAGGCACGCTCGTCGCCGCCCTTGCGCTGGGCACGCCAGCGCTGAGCCTCTTAGGGGCCGTCGGCGCGGCACTCACTTTGGGTTTGCGCGGCGGTGGGGTATTGGTAACCTTGCTCGTGCTTCCCCTGACCGTACCCGTGCTCATCTTTGGCGCTGGCGCTGTGGACGCGACTGCCGGCGGGTTGTCGGCGGCCGCGGATCTGCTGCTGTTGGGCGGTTTGTCACTGGCGGCGGCAGCGCTCGCGCCTTGGGCGATTGTTGCGGCATTGCGGATATCCTTGGAGTGAGCTTGCGCGAAATTTTGCGAATGCGCTGCGGGCTTGTCCTGGAGCGACTCCTCAGACCACCATGCACGACATGACCTCTGCTCCTTCGCGGCTACGCGTTTTTCACTACGCTTCGCCGCCGGAGTTCTATCGCCTCGCCGGCAAGGCGGTTCCTTTCGTCGCCGCTTCGGCGGCGATCCTGGCGCTCGTCGGGCTGTATCTGGGTTTTTTCGTGGCGCCCACCGACGCGCAGCAAGGGGAGGCCTATCGCATCATGTTCGTCCACGTGCCCGCGGCCTGGATGGCGATGTTTGTCTATGTCGTCATGGCCTTTTGGGCGGCCGTGGGTTTCATTCTCAACACTCGGATGTCTTCGATCATGGCCAGCGCGCTTGCGCCGACGGGCGCCACGATGGCGTTTTTGGCCCTGTGGACGGGAGCACTTTGGGGACGCCCCGCTTGGGGGACGTATTGGGACTGGGACGCGCGCATGACCTCGACGCTGATCCTCTTATTTCTGTACATGGGCTTCATGGCCTTGCATAACGCGATTGACGACGCCCGCCGCGCCGACCGGGCCGCCGGCGTTTTGGCGCTGGTTGGCGTGGTCAACGTGCCGATCATCTATTTTTCGGTCCAGTGGTGGAACTCCCTGCACCAGGGCTCCTCCATCACTTTGGGGCGGGCGCCCACAATCGCGGCTCCTATGCTGGCCGCAATGTTGGTGATGGCGCTCGCGTTTTGGATGTACTGCATCGCCGCTGCACTGACGCGGGCGCGCGCCATCGTCCTGGAACGCGAGCGCGGAGCCGAGTGGGTTGATGCCCTTGCCCGGGAGCGCGCATGAACTGGGGCGGTTGGCGCGAGTTTCTGAACATGGGCGGCTACGGGGGCTACGTGTGGGGGGCCTATGGCGTCGTGGCGCTGGTGGTTCTCATCGAGTCGGTGGCCGTGCGCCTGCGTCTTGCGCGCGCGCTTCGCGCGGGGCGCGCCCCGCGCGCTCGCCCCCGAAGCTAGCGGCTATTTTTCCGCGGTTTCCTCGCCGGTGAGCTTGTCGTGCTCGAGGCGGCGGGTTTGTTCCAAGTACCAGTCCTTCACCTGCAGGCTCGCCAGGTAGCTTGCCAGCGTGCGGCGTTCGGGCTCGGACAGGCGTGCATAGGAGGGCATGCGGTACTCGGGCTTGAGACGCGAGGGCAGAATGCTTTGCGGATTCGGCGTCGACAGATAGGCGAAGAGCCACGCCTCGGTGCGCAAGGATCCGATGCCGTCAAGCATTGGTGCCGGTACCGCCTGCATGGGATCGCGTGTCGTCCACAGGCTGTGGCACTGGCGACAGGAGTACTTGCGCACGAGATCGGTGGCCGAGGTGGCCAGATCCGCCGGTGCCGTGCTGTAGAAGGGGATCTCCCGATCCCGCGATCCGGGCTTTTGCAGCACCGCGCGGATCACTCCGCCGGCCACGAGCAGGCCGATTGCGCCGAGGACGACGACTTCGCCCTTTTTCACGCGCTTGCGGGCGGCTTCTTCAGGCGCTCTTCTTTTGCGCGGCGCGCGCGGCCAAATGTCGCTGACGGCTCTCCATCTGTTTTTTCATAACTTCTTGCGCCTTGGCAAATTCCTCGGGCTTCATCTTGTCCCTGTCTTCTTCGCCGAACACGACGTACTTGATGTCCTCATCGAACTGCTCGTTTTTGAAACCCCAGCGCATCCAGGCGATCGCGGCAACGATGATGAGCGCGCCAGCGATTAGCCACACGTAGATGGTCCAGCCATCGGGAAGCGATTCGAAAAATCCCATGGTCATCTCCTTTGGGCAGGCCCGCGCCCCATGACGTCGGTGCAATACAT
>Ga0187770_10001049_pt1 | contig 14320 bp, 10 predicted proteins | sample 0116_SJ02_MP02_2_FD_133154 | JGI IMG/M metagenome (GOLD analysis project Ga0187770, IMG submission 133154) | Tropical peat soil microbial communities from peatlands in Department of Meta, Colombia - 0116_SJ02_MP02_20_MG | ecosystem: Environmental > Terrestrial > Soil > Wetlands > Peat | place...
CAGGCGGCGCACCGCGCCGGCGAGCTCGACCACGTCGCGCGGGTTCACCCGCAGCACGGCATCGCGCGCGACCTCCCGGACCGCCGGCGTGTCGCCCGCCACGACCGGGACCCCGCACGCCATCGCCTCGAGCACCGGAAGACCGAACCCCTCGTAGAGCGTGGGGTACACGAACGCGGTCGCGCCGCGGTAGAGCGCCGCCAGCGCGCGGCGCTCGACGTAGCCGAGGCAGCGCACGTGCTCGCCCAACCCCATCGCCCGCGCCCGCCCCGCCAGCTCGCCTCCCGAGGCGAACCCGCCCACCATCAGGAGCCGGGGCACGCCGCCGTGACGCGCGTTCACCAGCAGTTGGAACGCCTTGAGCAGCCCCTCGGCGTTCTTGTGCGGCTTGTGGTTGCCGACGTGGAGCAGGTACGGTCCCGCCACGCCGAGCGCCGCCCGTTGCCGCTCGTCGGCGCCCACCTCCGGTCTCTCGAGGAACTCGGCATGCACGCCGTGCGGGATCACCCGCAGCCGGTCCTCGCTCGCGCCGAACAGGCGCTTGAGGTCGTCGGCGGTCGTGCGCGAGACGGCGACGATGCGGCGGGCGCGCCGCACCGCGAGACGGATCGAGAAGCGCGCGTACGCGAACCCGAGCGCGTGGGGCAGGAACTCCGGGAACAGCACGTGGATGATGTCGTGGATCGTGACCACCAGCGGCCGGGGGTAGAAGAGCGGCACGACGTAGTGCGGCACGTGGAGGACGCCTACGCGGGCGCGCACCGCGGCCGCGAGTACGGCGATCTGCTCGCGCACCGAGTATCCCGGCGCGTCCACCTCGACGAGGCGCCACGCCTCCGGCAGCTCCGGCAGCAGGTGCCGGTTCTCGCTCCCCACCAGCACCACCATGCTGAAGCCCGGATCGAGCTGTACGAGCTCGCCGAGAAGGCCCTGAAGGTACGAGCCGATGCCGTAGTCGGCGAGCTTGCGCGCATCGATTCCCACCGTTCGCATGCGCCGATATTCTAAGCCTCAACGCGGGGAGCCGATCCGCCTCAACCTCAGAGGTGGGGCCGCGCCGCGACCTCCTCGAGGAGCTCGCGCCAGGCCGCGACCGGCCCGGCCCAGGCGAGTCGGGGAGCGCGGCCGAGCGCGGCGCTCCGCAGGCGGGCCTGCTCCTCGGGCGCGAGCGCGGCGGCGAGCGCGGCGGCGAGCGCCGGCGCGTCGCCGCGCGGGAAGTGGCGGGCCGCGCCCGCGGCCAGCTCGACGAGCGCTGGAGCATCCGAGGCGACGCACGCCGCGCCGCACGTCAGTGCCTCCGCGAGCGGCAGGCCGAACCCCTCCTCGTCGGAGGCGAGCACGACCGCCTCGGCATGGCGCAGGAGGGCGCGGGCGTCCTCGCGGCGGACGTAGCCGCTCAGGTGCACGTGGGAGCGCTCGGGATGCGCCGCGAGGGCGCGCACGAGCCACGCTCCGCCCCAGCCCTCCCCGCCCGCCAGCACGAGATCGGGCGCCGAGGCGCTGGTGCCCAGCAGCGCTGCGTGCGCGGCGAGCAAGGTGCCGATCCCCTTGCGCGGCTCGAGCGTCCCGAGCTGGACGATGAAGCGGCGGCCGGCGGCGAATCGTACCCGAGTAGCGGCGCCCTCGCCGCCATCCCCTTTCGGGCAGAAGAACGGGTCGACGCCCTCGCCGATCACCCGAGCCCTCGCCGCCACGCGAGGGAGAAGCGCAGCCAGTCCACACTTGGTCGCCTCCGAGACGCACACCACCTCGTCGGCGCCCGCCGCCGACTCCTCGAAGTAGGCGTTGAAGCAGTAGCGGTTGACCAGGGTGTGGTGGCGCGCTCGCGTGCGGGGGGTGAGGTCGTGGACCGCGAGCACGGCCGGCAGCGCGAGGCGCCTCGGCAGCGTCCCGAGGGTGCCGATGTAGGCATCGGCGCGGCCCGCCACCTGCGGCGCCGCCAGCGTGTGGAGCCAGAGCGTGCCCGGCATCCGCAGCGATGCGCAGAGCAGCTCCGCGCGCGCCCCGAGGTCGCCGAACCCGACGTCCGGTTCGGGTCGCGGCAGACAGAGGACGAAGCGCCAGTCGGTAGCCGCCGCCAACCCGCGCACGAGGCCCTCCAGCCAGACCGAGACGCCGGTGCGGCTGCCCAGGAGCGGGCGCGCGTCAAACGCGATACGCATCGGCGTAGGGGGACGGCAGCCCGGCGGCGCGGCGCAGCACCGCCGCGGTGGCCGCAGCCGCTTCCTCCCAGCGGAAGCGCGCGGCGCGAGCACGGCCCGCGGCTGCGAGGAAGCGCGCCAGCTCCGGATCGCCCGCCAGGCGAAGGATCGCCGCCGCGATGGCGTCGGGGCTCGCCGGATCGACGTAGAGTGCGGCGTCACCGCCCACCTCCGGCAACGACGAGGTCGAGGACACGATCGCCGGAACGCCGCACGCCATCGCCTCCACGAGCGGCAGACCGAACCCCTCCAGCAGCGACGGGAAGACGAGCGCCTCGGCACGCTGCAACACGGCGGCGAGTCTCTCTCGGTCGAGGTAGTCGAGGTGGTGGATGCGGTCGCGTGCCGCTGATCGGCTCAAAGCATCCTGGGCCGCGTCGGTGCGCCACCCCCACCGGCCCACCAGCACGAGGTCGCCCGGGTATCCCTCCTCGACGGCTCGCTCGAAGGCGGCCAGCAGGCCGACCACGTTCTTGCGCGGTTCCAGCGTCGAGATGAACAGCAGGTAGCGGGAGGGAATCCCCTCGACCGGCGCGCCGTCCGCGGCGCCGGTCAAGAACCTGGCGTCCACGCCTTCGTGGACCACGTGCACCCGGCGCGGGTTTACGCCCGCCAGCTCGACGAGATCGTTCGCGGTGGCGGCCGAGACCGCGATCAACGCGTCGGCCGAATACAGCGTGTGAGGGAGATGGCGGTGGAGCAGGTCAAGCGTCTCGCGTTGCACCGTGTGGGGCAGGCGGAGGAACGCGAGATCGTGCACGGTCGGCACCAGTGCCGTCACCGCGGGCTGGTGGCGCGACGGGACGAAGAAGTTGGGGGCGAAGAACACGTCGTTGCCGTCGAGGAAGAGCAGCAAGGGCTCGACGAGGCCCCGCAGTGCCCGCAACGTTGGCCGGACCGGGAGCAGGAACCCATACGGCATGTGGTGGTAGCGGAAGCGCACCCGCTCCGCCGTCGGCAGTGGCGGCGGCGACGGCTCGTCGGGCGCACCGAACGTCTGCGCGTAGAGGCGCAGCTCGATCGCGGGGTCCACCGCCGGCAGCCGGGCGAGGAGGTTCCACTCGTACCACCCCACCCCGCTCATGCGCTCGAAGAAGGGAAACACGTCCACGCCGACCGCGATGCGCTCCTCACCGAGGACCGCCTGGCGGTAGCGCCGGCGCAGGCGCGCCAGGAGCGTTCCGAGAAAGTCGCGCAGGAGGTGGAGGAAGAACAACACCGTGAGCGCGATGCGTCGCATGCCGGGCCAAGGGTACACTACGGCCGGAATGCGCCGCCTCGCGCTCGTCCTTCTCATCGTCGTCGTTGTCGTCGTCGCGGCGTGGGGGACGTGGCGCTGGTGGACCGCGCCGCCGTCCGCCTCCACGACCTCGATGGTGGCCGCGGCGACGCTCGCCCCCGACAACGCCGACGGTCTCCTCGTGATCGCCGACCCGGCGCGCACGGCGCGCTGGCTCGTCCGCCACCCCCAGGCCCTGGGCCTGCTGCCGGTCGCCGCGCCCGCCGCGTACGGCACGATCGCATCGCTCCAGCCCGTTTTGCGCGCACTCACCGACGCGGCGCAGGGGCCCCTCGTGATCTGGTGGAAAGGGCACGAGGTGGGCTTCGGCGAGGCCACCGACACTCGCGCGGCGACCGGCCTGCACCGCGTCGCAGAGCTGCGCGGGCTCGCGTTCGACGCCGGCGACACCACGGTGCGCATCGCCACCGACGCCACCCTGCTCGACGGAGGCCGCTGCGCCGCACCAACCCCGCCGGGCGTCTCGCACCTCGCGGCACTCGCGCGCGTCCGAAGCGGGTGGTGGGAGGGCGAGGCGAGCGGCGCCACGCTCGCCTTCCGCCATGGCACGCCTCCGGACCCGCCCGCGCCCGCCCCAGCCAGCCGCCTCGAAGCGGCCGATGCCAGCGCCCTCGGGGCCGCCCTCACCCTCCCTGTCGAGCCGTTCCACGGTCCCGCCTGCCTCGCTTTCGCGGCGGGTCGCGGTTGGGCCCTTGCGCTGCCGACGGCGAGCTGGCCGGCGCCGTTGCGCGCCGCCCTCGGAGGGCGCTGGCCGCAGCCGGCCCCGGGCGCAGTCCCGGGAGCCGAGCGCTGGTCGGGACTCGCGGGCGAGCTGTTCGTGCTGCCGCGGCGCGGCGTGATCGCGGCGAGCGACGCCGTCATGCTGGCGGCGGTCGCGAACTGCGATGGCCGGAGGGACGAGGGGAGCCTCGCCGGCGCGGACCTGGCGTGGGCCGCAACCAGCATTGCCTCGGCCGGCGACCGCGTGGCGCCGCTCGGGCCCCGGCTCGACCGGCTCCGCCAGGCCGCTCCGCAGCTCGCGAAGCTCGCCGGCGTGCGATGGCGGCTCGGCGCCGACGGCGGCGTCGTCCTCCTCGAGTGGTAGCATGCCCGCAGTGCCCAGCGTCATCGTGGAACACCGGGGTGGGGTCACAATCGTCGAGCTGGCCCGCCCCGCCACCGGCAACGCCCTCGCCGCCGCGCTGGTGAGCGAGCTCGGCGCGGCGCTGGCGGCGCTGCCGGCGACTTCCCGAGCGCTCGTGTTGACCGGGCGCGGCCGCCACTTCTGCACCGGCGCCGACCTGGGCGAGTTGGCCGCGAGCGTCGAGTTGCCGGTGGTGGCGCACGAAGCCGACGCCACGCGCCTCGCTGCGCTCTACGCCGCGCTGCTGCGCTGCCCGCTCGTCACCGTCGCGGCGGTGCGCGGCGCCGCCTACGGAGGCGGGGTGGGGCTGGCCGCAGCGTGCGACGTGGTGGTCGCGGCGCCCGAGGCACGGTTTCAGTTCTCGGAAGTGCGGCTCGGCTTCGTCCCGGCGCTCATCAGCACCTTCCTCGGCCGTCGTATCACCACGGCCGTGCTCGCCCGCCAGTTCCTCGATCCGGCGCCGCTCGACGCGGCTGCGGCCCAGGCGATCGGGCTGGTGGACGAGGTGACCGACGATCCGCTCGCCCGCGCCCAGGCGCGCGCCCTCGAGATCAGCCGCAAGGCAGCGCCGAGCGCGGTGGCGCAGACGAAGCGCCTGCTCCTCGCCGCGACCCTGCCCAACCTCGACGCGCAGCTCGCCGAGGCCGTCCACGCCAACGCGCGGCAGCGGCTCCACCCCGAGTGCCGGCGCGGCATCGCTCACTTCCTTGCCCACCGCAGCTTTCCGGACTGGCTGACCGAAGACGGCTAGGAGCCTGTCTGGGAAAGCGGGTGGGCCGCGACGCTACCCGTTGAACACGGGCAGGGTGCCACTCGGCGCCGGCGCCCGCACGGCCACGTCCGGCGCCAGGGTCCTCGTCACCGGGCGGTAGAGCGTGTCGCGCTCCACCGGCGCGCGCCGCGCCTCGCGAATGAGGTGCTCGAGGTCGCGCCGCGCCATTCCGGCGCCGGCGCGCCCGCCCGCGGCGAGGGTGATGCGCTCGTCCACCACCGTGCCATCGAGGTCGTCGGCGCCGAAGTGAAGCGCCACCTGCGCCCCCTTCGCTCCCAGCATGATCCAGTACGCCTTGACGTGGGGCACGTTGTCGAGCATGAGGCGGGAGAGGGCGACGGTCTGGAGGTCGAGCTTGCCGGTGGTCGGCGGAAGGTGGTCCAGACGCGTGTTGGCCGGGTGAAAGGCGAGCGGGATGAAGCACTGGAACCCGCCGGTCTCATCCTGCAACTCGCGCAGGCGCACGAGGTGGTCCACCCGCTCCTCGGGTGTCTCGATGTGCCCGTACAGCATCGTGCAGTTGGACTTGAGGCCCAGCGAGTGCACCGTGCGGGCGATCTCCAGCCAGCGCTCGCCCGACGTCTTGTGGTCGCAGATCACCCCCCGGACGCGCGGGGCGAAGATCTCCGCCCCCCCGCCGGGACATGAGTCGAGACCGGCGGCGACGAGACGGCGAACCACCTCCTCGACCGGCAGCTTGGCACGCTGGGCGAGGAAGTCGAGTTCCACCATGGTGAGCGCCTTGAGGTGCACCCAGGGGAAGCGGGCCTTGAGCGCGCGGAAGAGCGACTCGTAGTAGTCCACCCCGAGCTTGGGGTGGAGGCCGCCGACGATGTGCAGCTCGGTGACCGCCTCGCTCACGTCGCGCGCCGCGAGCTCGACTGCCTCCTCGACAGTGTAGGTCCACCCCCGCGAGCCACCGTACTTCTCCGCGAACGCGCAGAGCGCGCAGGAGGCCACGCACACGTTGGTGGGGTTCAGGTGGCGGTTGACGTTGAAGAACGTGGCGTCGCCGTGGAGGCGCTCGCGCACGTGATTGGCGAGCCGGCCCACACCGAGCAGGTCGGCGCTGGTCGCGAGGACCGCCCCATCGCCGAACTCCAACCGTTCGCAAGCGACGACCTTCTCGGCGATGGCGTCGAGGCGCGGGTCGAGGAATGGCCGGAGCGGGCCGCCTGCCACCAGAGAACTCTAGCACGAACCGCCGATGCTGCGACAGAGTCGCTGGCTTTTCTGGGCCGATGCACCCGCCGCGAGGGCGCCCACGACCTCGCCCCAGCGGCACCCGCGCTCCGGGCGGCGCCGTACTCGCGCGCCGCGGACGCCACCTTGACACCGCGGAGCGCGCTCTCTAGCATGCGTTTCCCCGGAGCCCAGGGCTGCCGCGGGAGGTTAGCTCAGCGGGAGAGCACCTGCCTTACACGCAGGGGGTCGCGGGTTCAAATCCCACACCTCCCACCATTCGGCGGGCAGACGGGGAGCCGCAGCAGCGGGGTGGTAGTTCAGTTGGTTAGAACGCCGGCCTGTCACGCCGGAGGTCGCGAGTTCGAGTCTCGTCCACCCCGCCATAATTCTCCCCGGGGGGCCGCTCGCCCCCCGACCAACCTCCGCGAGCTTTGCCCCCCGCGCCCCCGCGCTCCGCGGGAGTGAATCCCGCTCCGCTTCCCTCGCCTCCACCGCCCACCCAACCGCACGCCCGGCCCCCGGGATGTTCGCCGGGGTCGAAGGCACCGTCGGCATTTGCGGACCGCCGGCGGCCGATCCACCACAACACCGCAGGCCACCACCTCGCCCTCAGGGTGGTGTTCGGCGTCCGGGGGATTGAATCGCGTGCCCGACCAGAGCGAGGCGTGGTCGGTGCGATCGAGCAACCGTGACCGGCCTCACCTCGCCACCGCGCGGCTCGCACAGTGCGGTGCTAGACTCAACCGAGTGATACACGAGAGGATGCGTCGGCTTGCCGTGCGATCGGCGCTGCAGAAGGTGGCCGCTGCATGGGCCAGGCCAACCCGAGGGGTGGCGCGATGACCGCCTTCGTTCCCCGGGAGATCACCGAGAGCTTTCGGCTCGAGCGAGTGCTCAAGTCGAGCACCTCCGGGATCGTCCTGCGTGCTGCCGACCCCGCCACGGGGGCGGCGGTCGCGATCAAGCTGATCCCTTGCGGCTCTCCGGCGCACCTGGAAGCGAACCAGCGGCGCTTCATGGAGGCGATGGGTGCGCTCGTGGCGCTGCGGCCGCCCGCGTTTCCCCGCCTCATCGACCACGGTTTCACACCGGACGGGAGCGCGTTCCTGGTCATGGAGTTCGTCGAGGGAACGCGCTTCGATGCCCTTCCACCCGAGCCAGCCGGCCGCCTGCTTGGGCTGGTGCTCGGCGCTGTGGACGGTCTGGAGAAACTGGCTAAAGCTGGGATCCCCCACGGTGGCATCGCGCCGGACAACCTGTTTGCCGTGACCACCGACGACCGGGAGAGCGTGCGGATCCTCGGATTCGGGACCTCGGCATACCACGCCGGCGAGCCGCCGGCCCGGGCCGACCTGATGACGGGCCTGGATTTCCGCGCGCCCGAAAGGCTCGATCCCACGATCGCGGTGAGCGAGCCCGACTGGCGCGCCGACGTGTACTCGTTGGCCCTCACCGCGGCCACGATGCTGCGCGCCCAGCTCTCGCCGCTCGACAGCGCGAACCCAAGCGCGTCGATTCCCGCCGCCGCGACGTCGGGGCTGGCCGACCCGACGGCGCTGCGCGCGACGCTTGAGCGTGCCCTGCGTCGCAATCCCGCGGAGCGTTCCTCCTCCTGGGACGAGTTTCGCCTTGGGCTACGCCACGCGCTGTCGGGCGCGCCAGCCGCCGAGGCCCCCGCCGAGGTCGCCGCTCCGGTTGCGACAGCAGCGCCCACGGCGCTGACAATCCCCGAGGATTCCGAGGATCTCCAGCTCGAGGGCGCGCCGCCGTGGCTCGCTGAGCCAGGTCCGGCTTCCGCGCCGAGCCCGCCCGGGGACCGGGCTGCCGGCGCGATGGAGGACACGAACCCGCTGCCCGCGCAACGTCTGCCCGCCGTTGGCACGGGCGGGGGGTTCCCGGCGCTGCCCGAGTTCCCGCCATCTTCGGGCTGGCTGGACGACGGCACGACCCAACAGGTCAACGTCGCCGAGCGCCTGGCGATACGGGATGAAGCCGCACCCGTCGGCGCGTCGTTCCAGCGAGTTGCCGCTGAACCGCTGAGCGCGGACACCAAGCCGGCGTTCATCGTCCCCAGCGCCGCCGACCAGCAGCCCGCGCCACCGCCGGACACTTCCGCACCGTCGCAGCCGGCGACGGCGGAGCCCGCTCCGGACCCGCTCGCGGCGCCCCTCCCGGCGGCGCCCGCAATGCTCATGGAGGCGATACCGGTGGCGCCTCCGGCCGCCGCGACCCCGCAAGCGCCAGCGCCCGAGATCACGCCTGGTGTCACCGCTGCGGCAGCGGCAAGGCCCACGGCGTCGGCCAGGCACGCCGCGGCGTCGCGGCGCCGCTTCCCGCTCTGGGCGGCGCTCACGATCGTCGGTGTGGCCCTGATCGGCGGCGCCGCGGCGGTCTGGTTCATCACCCAGGGGGAGGAGACGAAGGTGCAGGTCGCGCCGTCGCCGACGCGCATCGCGGCCCGGCCGACCCCCACCTCGGCGCCCGCGTCGCCCACCCAGGCGATCCTCCAGATGCAGGCCGCCGAGCACGCCCTCACGGTGAGCGACTGGGCGGCCGCGGGGGAGGCGCTCGACGCCATCACCTCCCTCGAGCAGGTGCAGCTCACGCCTCGCGATCTCGAGCGCCTGCGGGGACTCCACGAGTCGGTGGACGACCTCCGCCGCGCCGCGCTCGCGCGCGACCTGCGCACCGGCCTGCTCTCCAGCAACCTCAAGCTGCTCGGCGGTGCGATCAGGGCGATGACGAAGGAGGACGAGGCGACCTTCGCGCGCAACGTCGACCTCAACCAGACGGTCGAAGAGGGTCGCCGCGCGGTCAACCTCCACGGTCTTATGCTCAAGGCGGAGAAGGACGGCAACTGGTCGCAGGTGCTGGTCAACGCGACTTCGCTGCTCACCATCCTGCCTCGGTTCGCCCAGGCCAGCGAGCTGCGCGAGCACGCCGCCGCCAGCCTCGAGCAGGAGGCCGACTCGCTCGCGCAGCGGGGGCGCTACGAGCAGGCGCTCGCCCGCCTCGACACGCTAGGCCAACTCTGGGCGGACCGGCCCGGCCTGTCCGCCCGCGTGGAGCGCATCAGGGCGGCGCAGGCCGCCGACGCCAGATTCGCCACCTTGCTCGTGAGCGTGGAGCAGACCGAGCGCGACAACGCGCCGGAGAAGGGCCTCGAGCTCCTGCGCACGGTCAACCCCGGTCCTCGCTGGGAGGAACGGTTCCGCCAGGCGCGCGAGCGGCTGACCAACCAGCTCGCAGCGCTCGACAAGGAACCTCCGGTGGTGGCGCTCGCCAAGGACGCCAAGCTCGAGTACCTCAAGGGCAAGCCCGCGGTCCTCGCGTTCCACATCACCGACGACCACGCCGTGAAGGGCGCCCGGCTGTACGCCCGTGTCGAGGGCAGCGACAAATACACCGAGCTGCCGCTGCGACAGGGGTCCGGCGCAGACTGGAACGCCGAGATCTCCTTCGCCTTCCACCAGAACAACACCGTCGAGTTGTTCGTGGTGGCGACCGACTACTCCGACCACGTGGGCCAGCTCGGTTCCGCGCAGGCGCCGCTCAAGCTCAAGCGCAAGCGCAACTGGCTCGGCCTCTGAAAAACCAGTGCGCAGGGCGTCGGGCGCAGGAGACAACAGGACGGCATCTGGGGCTTCTTGAGCCGCTGCCCCTCGGGCGGCGACGTCCCTCGCCCTACCGTTCTGTGCCCTGTGCCCCGTGCCCTGTGTCTTCAGCCCCCACCGAGATGCTCGTGGGCAAGCGCCGCCATGCGCTGCGCCACGCTCTGCGCCGCCTCGGCTGTGGCCGCCTCCACCATGATCCGCAGCAGCGGCTCGGTCCCCGAGTAGCGCACGAAGATGCGCCCGCTCCCCTCGAGCTCGGCCTCGGCCTCGGCGACCGCGGCGGCAAGCGGCGGCACCTCGCCGATGGGCCGCCGCTGCGCGACCCGCACGTTGAGCAGCACCTGGGGGTAGCGCCGCAGCGTGGCGAGCTGCTCGAGAGAGCGGCCGGCGCCAGCCGCGATGGCGAGCACATGCGCCGCTGTGAGCAGGCCGTCGCCGGTGGTGGCGAAGTGGGAGCAGATGATGTGCCCCGACTGCTCGCCGCCGAGCGCGATCCCGCCCTGCCGCATCGTTTCCCACACATCGCGGTCGCCGACCGGACAGCGGACCAACTCGATCCCGTCCGAGGCGAGCGCCGCGCCGAGTCCGAGGTTGGACATCACCGTGGCGACCACCTTCCTCCCCGGCAGGCGATCACGGGCGGCCAGGTCCCTCGCCCAGATCAGCAAGAGGTCGTCGCCGTCGAGGACGCGACCCGACGCGGTGACCAGGATCGCACGGTCAGCGTCGCCATCGAGCGCAACGCCGGCATCCGCGCGCTGCTCCACGACGCGAGCTGCGAGCGTGCGCGGATGCAGCGCCCCACACCGCAGGTTGATGTTGTTCCCGTCGGGGGCGCCGTTGATCACCTCGACCCGGGCACCGAGGCGGGACAGGAACGGCGTTGCAACCGGCACCGCTGCACCGTTGGCAAGGTCGACGAGGACGTGCACGCCGGCGAGCGGCGCGCCCAGCAGCGAGCGAACGAGCAGCTCCACGCAGCGCTCCTGCCACACCTCCTGTAGCGGGGGCAGCGGAGCGATCGGTGGTTCGGCGGCAGGCGCCGCCAGCCGTTGCTCCAAGCGCCGCTCCTGTTCAACCGGCCACTTGGCGCCGGCCACGTCCACGAGCTTGACGCCGTTGTCGGCGGCGGGGTTGTGCGAGGCGGAAAGGATGACGCCGGCGCCGAACCCCGGGTACTCCCGCAGCAGATGAGAGACCGCCGGCGTAGGGAGCACCCCGGCCCACTCGACCTGGCCGCCGGCCGCGGCGAACGCGCCGCCGACCCACTCGGCGAGCGTGAGCGTCGAGGCACGCGTGTCGCCGGCGAGCAGCACCTCCACCGGCAGTTGCGATTCGCGCAGGTGCGCGGCGAGCGCGGCCCCCAGTCGGGTCAACGTCGGCCGGTCCAGGGGCGGCTCGAACGCCACGCCCCGCATGCCATCGGTTCCAAACAGTCTTCCCGTCACCGCCGCCCCCCTCCCCGGCTCTGGGCATGGCCCACCACGATCTGCACCGTCACTCGAACCGAGAGCGGCTCGACGACGCGCATGAGCGGGTTGGGTGAGCGCAGCCCGACCAACGCTGTGATGATGCCGTCGGCGCCGTCGACGCTGACCGGCTCGGTGGCGACGGTGGCGAGGGCCTCCAACTGCAGCCGCGGCCCCGACAGCAGGGCCTCCGCCGGCTCGGCCGCCACCGTCACGACCATCATCCCCTCGGCCGGCTTTCCAACCAGGGTCGTCTTGATCGGAACCCGCCGGCTCGTCAGGCGCTCGAGGCGGAGCGGTACCGTGGAGGGCGACACGGCGAGCACTTCCACGCCCTCCGGCACCGCCACGTTGCGGGTCTCGACCGGGAACTCGCGCTCACCCTCGCCGACGCCGCGCAGGTCGATGACGACCCCGGTCTGAGCCGGCTCCAGAGCGCGGAGCTGGCTGAGCGGACCGCGCACCCGCAGCGAGAGGAAGCGCGGCACCTCGGAGGTGATGACCATGTCCGCGGGCACGTTCACGAGCGTGAGCGAGGCGTCGAGTTGCCGCTCGGAGATCCGCTCGCGGCGGTCGCGGGCGCTCGCGTACCACACGAGGCAGGCGAGCACCAGGGCGAGGAGCAGGGTGCCCGGATGGCGGGGGAGCAGCCTCATCGGCCTCCCCCGGTGCGCCCGAGCAGGAGCAGCTCGAGCAGCAGGTCGCGCAGCTCGATGCGGTCGAGATCCGCATGGAGTCGTCCCCCTTCCGCCACCGCGAGGGCGCCGCGCTCCTCGGACACCACCACTGCCACCGCGTCGGTCTCCTCGCTGATCCCGAGCGCCGCCCGGTGCCGCGAGCCGTACTGGGTAGAGAGGTCGGCGCGCACCGACAGCGGCAGGAAGCAGCCCGCCGCCGCGATGCGGTTACCCTGCACGACCGCGGCGCCGTCGTGGAGCGGCGTGCCCGGCGTGAAGAGGTTGACGAGCAGGTCGTAGGTGAGCCGCGCGTCGAGCGAGATGCCGGTCTCGACGAAGGTGCGAAGCCCCTCGTCGCGCTCGAGCACGATGAGCGCTCCGTACCGGTGCCCCACCAGCGTCTCGCACGCGAGCACGATGTCGTTGATGAGGACCTGGCGCGGCGAGAGCGCGGAGGTCCAGCGCAGCAAGGGGGTGCGACCCAGCGCCGCCAGAATCCGCCGGATCTCATGCTGGAACAGTACGATGATCACGAACGGCAGGTAGAACAGCATCTCCCGCAGCACGGTTGCGAGCGTAATGAGGTCGAGCGCCTGGGCGCCGAGGTACGCCGCCGTGAGGATGAAGATTCCCCATAGCATGGACACCGCGCGGGTACCGCGCACCGCGGTGAGCAGCAGGTAGAACACCACCACCACGAGGGCGATGTCGGCGAGGTCGCGGAACCCCACATCGAGGCGCGTCAGCTCGCGCAGTGCGGCAAACACGCTGCTCAAGCGGCCCCCGCCAACGCGGCGAGCACCACGAGGAACTGCACCGTCGCGTCCACGTCATGCACCCGCACCACCGCGCGCGGAAGTGCCGCGGCGGCCGCCAACGCCGCGAGCGAACCGGGGAGGCGCTCCGCCACCGGGGCGCCAGTGAGCGCGCCGATCCACGACTTGCGCGAGGCGCCGACGACCACGGGGTGGCCGTGCGAGGCGAGGTCCGGGAGGGCGCGCAGCAACTGGAGGTTGCCCTCGAGGTCCTTGCCGAACCCGATGCCGGGATCGAGGAACACGCGATCGGGCGTGACGCCGGCCGCCACCGCCGCCGCGGCACGTTCGGCGAGGAAGCCGTGGACCTCACCCACAACGTCGGTGTACGAGGTGTCGCGCTGCATGGTGCCGGGGTCGCCCCGCATGTGCATCAGCACGATGCCTGCGCGGCGCTCCGCGACGAGCGGGAGCATGGCCGGATCACGGCCCGCGGTGATGTCGTTGACGAGCGACGCGCCCGCGGCCAGCGCAGCGGCCGCCACCTCTGCCTTGGAGGTGTCGATCGAGAGGAGCGCATCGGGACAACGGCGCGCCAGCGCCTCCACCGCGGGCGCGATCCGCTCGATCTCCGCGGCCGCGGCCACCGGCTTGGCTCCCGGCCGCGTCGATTCTCCACCCACATCGACGATGTCGGCGCCGGCGGCGAGGAGGTCCACGCCGTGGCGGACCGCAGCCGCGAGGTCGAGGAAGCGCCCGCCGTCGGCGAACGAGTCCGGCGTGATGTTGAGAATCCCCATCACCGCAGGGCGTCGCCGCTCCCACAGGGTTGCCAGACGATGCGCCAGCACCGCTCCACTCTACAAGACGCGCGCACACCTTCCAACCGAGTCTGACCCGCAACGAGGGCGCGAGGCACCGGCTTTTTGTTATCCTTCGCGAATGCCAACCGGACGACCCGCAGCAACCGTTCTCAAGCTCGCCGCGGTCACGGCCCTGCTCGCCGCGGCCGCCGTCGCCGAGACCCCCCAGCAGGCCGCCAAGCGCTTCGCCCGCGCCTATCTCAGCTACGCGCCGGGGAGCGCGGTCGAGGTCACGCCCTTCGACAAGGCGTACACCGGGCCGTACCTCCCGTTCACGGTGATTCGTACCTGCATCAAACCCGACATCAAGGACCAGTTCGGCCTGCTCGTGGATCCGGCGGCCAACACGGTAGCGGTCGGC
>Ga0187770_10001051_pt1 | contig 14308 bp, 13 predicted proteins | sample 0116_SJ02_MP02_2_FD_133154 | JGI IMG/M metagenome (GOLD analysis project Ga0187770, IMG submission 133154) | Tropical peat soil microbial communities from peatlands in Department of Meta, Colombia - 0116_SJ02_MP02_20_MG | ecosystem: Environmental > Terrestrial > Soil > Wetlands > Peat | place...
CGCGAAGTCGTTATGCACACCATACCCGTAAAGTACGGTGTGGTCACGGACGTAGCACCCGATATCAAACTTACCCTACACAATGCAGGCCACATCATAGGAAGCTCAATCGTTCACCTCCATATTGGAGAAGGGCTTACAAACGTCATATTCACTGGCGATTTCAAATTCGGCAGAACGATGCTTCTTGAACCAGCTGTCTGCTCGTTTCCACGCGCTGAGACCCTAATCATGGAAAGCACGTACGGCGGTCCGGACGACGTCATGTCCGATCGGGAAACCGTAGAGGGTAAATTAGCTAGGATTGTCAACGAGACGGCGGAGAAGGGCGGCAAGATACTTATCCCGACTCTGGCTGTGGGGCGTGCTCAAGAAATCATGCTTGTTCTGAACGCTTACATGAAGAATAAGCAAATCAAAGAACTCCCAATCTTCCTAGAAGGCATGATATCTGAAGCGACAGCGATCCACACTGCCTACCCTGAATACTTAGCACGCGACCTTAGGGAACAAATTCTCTACAAAGACATTAACCCCTTCCAGTCGGATTACTTTACAAACGTCGACCACCCCTCTGAACGGGAGAAGATAGCGGCTGGGCCACCGTGTATTATTCTCGCAACTTCCGGTATGATGGAAGGTGGTCCAGCGATCGACTACTTCCGTTACCTAGCTTCGGATGAGAAAAACTCACTGATCTTCGTGAGCTACCAAGTTGAAGGCACACTGGGAAACAGGCTCAAAAATGGTGCCCGCGAGGTTTCACTGATGGGGAGAAACGGAAAGGTTGAGGCTTTGAAAGTGAACTTGCGTGTTGAGAGCGTAGAAGGCTTCTCAGGACACTCTGATAGAAACCAGCTCTTCGCCTTCCTCAAACGAGTCTCGCCGAGGCCGTCACGAGTCATACTAGGGCATGGTGAGCGGCGCAAGACCGACCTGTTCGCGCACCAAATCTCCAGGATTCTGAAGATGAGAACGACCGCCCCTGATAACCTCGAGAAACTCAGGTTGAGATAGACTTAGCATAATATCCTGGCAGCCCAGCCTGATGGGTGGGTCATCCTGCAGAAGAAAGATTCAGTTTCTGCTATGTTTCCTTGTTCGCGGTCGCGCCAGCCGTGGCAACTTCGAGGCGAGAATTCTCCCTTCCCCGCCATACTTTCACGGTTGGTGGAGTCATGACGATCCTTTCTTCCCCCAGCCTTGCAATATCACCTTGAATAGACTTAACAAACTCGACGAGTTCGCCTATTGCTGATTTTGTCTCCTCGACACTTCGTTTCGCGATGGGAGTTATCTTGACGATCAGGATATTGCCTTCGATAATCTCGGCCTTAATTCTGGGCACGTCCATGGGATCTCGAAGCGGGTACGCTTTGACGTAGATTGGATGTTGAATGGACGGATTCACTAAGGGGAACCTCTCATCACTTTCATCGTCTGAACCTATCAATTGAGGACAACTCAAGGTTGTGAGTTGTCTCGGTCGATGGCACTTTAAACATTTGCACATAAGAGAGGGCATTCTAACATGCCTATGTAAAGACCACACGCACCCACCTTAGAGAAGTGTGCGTAGTTTGTCACTCACCCGACCATAGGAATGGGGTTGGAGGGAGAAACGAAGTGGCGGCATTTCCATTGGAACAAGCCTAACCTTCAATTAACTCGCATTACTAGCTGTGAATGATTTCCAGAGCTCATCCCCGACGTAGTGCACGTTCATGACTACCTTCCCCCTATTCGCTGATTTCATCGCAGTTGAATCCGCATCAGCTAACCCCAAGGCGATGTTTTTCCCGAACTTTTCGTCAACTATCAATAGTAACTCTCCCTTTGCGAAATCATTTCGAATCTCTTTGATTCCTGGCCTCATGACATGCGCGCCGTTCGCTAAATGTGCCACGGCACCCATATCGACAACAATCTTTGGCAAAGAGTTGATGACCTCATCGAACTTTAGAGATGGAAGTAAGCCGGATTTCGTGCGCAAAATTAGTGGCCTTCCATTCAAAAAGAAGACCAATCTCTCGTCCACAGGTAGCTCCTCAAGCACGTTGACCGAACGGAGAAAAGTTTCAGAAGTCGGATAACGTTGTATGAATTCCCTGATGAGCTGTTTTGCTTCCTTCTCCTTGAGATGCTTCTTTGCTGGCAAATATTCGTCAACTATCTAGGGGCCGTTCTTCATACTTAACACCCTGCAATTCCTTCAAAGGGGTTGGAGGTTCCATGCTCCGATTGAAAGCTGACGCGATTCGTAGCTATGGTTTATTGTAGACCTAACGTTTAATTTGGGGCTTCCTCCTTAACGGGGAACTCACGTCCATAAGCTAGAACAGAAGACGAAGAAAAACAATGTCTGCAGTTGCTGACAAGATCTTCCAAGAGAGCCTTAGCAAAATCGTTCTCGTGGAACTGAAGGGAAGCCGTACAATACGTGGAAAACTCTACAGTTACGACCAACACATGAACCTGGTATTGGAGGACGCAGAGGACGTATCCAACCCAGACAATACACGAAACATCGGCACAATTATTGTTAGGGGCGATAATGTGGTTCTGGTTTCGCCCCCTCCTAAGAGGTAGACTTTTAACAAATTCTCGCGGGCTGAATAGATTTGACTAAGGGCACAGCATCTTTCGGCAGGCGAGGGCGCGCAAAGACTCATATCCGATGCCGGCGTTGCGGCAGACACTCCTACCACATTAGATGGAAGCGTTGTTCCGCTTGCGGTTTTGGTGCCAGTAGGAAACTCCGCGGCTACTCGTGGCAGACTCACACGTTGAACAGATACAGAAGAATCAGGTAGGCCTGCTTCGCCTTGGCCGATTGAGACTCTCTGGTCTATCATCATCTTGGGTTTCGTAGCTAAAGAGGCGATAGAAGCGATTCAAAGTCCGCTTGGAGAGACCGCTGCCGGAGCGGCAGGTGAAGCTTTCGCTTCCGGCGTTACTATGGGAGCTGCAGGTGCAGGTTTCTTGAAGACTTCGAGGAACGCAATGGTTTCGACCTTTGGAAGGTATTTCTCTACATCAGCAGTAACTGTTCGTTTTTCCACTTGCAGACCCTCAAGGAAGAATGCTTCTTCAGGTATCTCGATTTCCAACTTCCCCTGCTCTAACTTAACATTAAACTTCTCAGGTCCCACGGACGGAATCCGTTTGTGAATAAGGTAGCGGACCTTCTCGTCCTCCAATTCAACAATCTTCTCGACTGTTAGGTTGTAAATAAGAGTCTTGCCGGCAAATGGGTGGTTATAATCCACTTGGACTCGCCCCGCTCCAACGGAGCGGACTTGTGCGGTCTTACCGTCTATATTCACTTGTAACCCTGGGACAGGAGCCATGCCCTCCGCCGTGAATTTGCGAAGTGGAACCAATCGAACCTTTTTCGGATCACGCACCCCGTAACCTTTGTCTGGGGGCAGTTCAACGGTGCTCGCTTTGCCAATTTCTAGGCCGGTCAAGGCTTCGTCTAGCCCTTTCGGGACCCACCCCTCTCCTACAACAATGAAGAATGGTTCGTAGCGTTCTTCTCCGTGATAGAGCTTCGCTTCCTTGGCCACAGTCTCAAGCGTAGTACCGACGGTTTCGCCTGTCTCCTTGACTCTGAGAGTGTAGTTGGCGAGTATGAAGTCGCCGTTCTTAAGGGGCAACAAATGACACCTTGAGTTGTGAAGGCCAAGCCTAGATTTGCCCGTTCTACATTAATGTTTCAGAAAGGCTTCGATAGTTGTTAGTTACTTGGAAATTAGAAGGCTCGCGGTCAGTACAGATAGAACGAAGAGCGTTATGAGCAGATATTTGGAGTTCCGGGTAAGACCAAAGTAGATCACGGAGGCCACCACTCGCAGGTAGGGCGTTAACATCAAAACTACAATTCCCAAGCTAAGCACCTGCATTGGCGACCAACTCTCCACAGAAAGTTCTTGAATCAGTTTCCAAACGTAACTGAAAAAATTCGTTCCCTTCATGGCGAAACTGGGCTGGAAGAGTATGTTCAGGCTTCCATTCGAAGAATAGTAGGCTGCGATTCCGAGAGTTTCTACGGCAAGGCTCACCAGGACGCCGAAGATTAGAATATAGCTTATCAGCGAATCGAGTTTCTCTTCGCTTAAGACCCGCTTCATGGGAGTGTAATCCCCTCGTAAAGCATCTGGGCAATCAGGGCGACAACAATTACGAGGAAGAGGTACCTTATCAATCGATTTGGCAACCGATTTAATATCTTTCCTCCCACCAGCGCGCCGACCGTGGTCCCTACGGCCATTGGCGCTGCTAGCCCAACGAAGAGGAGACCCGAAGCGAAGTAGACGCTTGCTCCGGCTAATGCCGTTATCCCGATGATGAAATTGCTGGTTGTAGTGGAGACTTTGGAAGGCATCTTCAGGATCAGTTCGTGTATCGAGACTTTGAAGGCGCCTGCGCCGATGCCGAGCATACCTGCGGCTAATCCTGCAATTAGCATACAGGGACCCCCTAGCTGGGCGTTCTTCATTTTGTAGGTGATTTTTTTCTTCGCCGCATCGTCGTAGTAACTTCCATCCAACTCCAACCACTTCGAAAACCTGTCCTGCCTTACGCGCTCCGGGAACTCCCCCCTCATATGTCCCGACATCCCAAGAAAGGAGGTTAGAAGAAACGCTGCGAAGAAGAAGTACAAGAACCGTGGCGCAATGAAGGACGTAATTGTGGCTCCGATTATGGCTCCGACTATGGTGAACATTTCCAGGTAGAACGCGGCCTTGACGTTTGTGATTCGTTCCTTGACATATGATGCTGCTGAGCCGCTTGAAGTTGCGATGATAGTCACCATACTTGCGGCGATCGCGTACTTCACGGGTACGCCGAAAGCGACCAATACGGGGATCATGATGCTGCCCCCTCCAAGGCCGGTCAAGGATCCGAGGAATCCTGCGAAGATCGAGATGATCAGCACGAAAGGCATGTCTATCAATTTGGATTCCGGACTAGGTTTATGGCCTCTTCTCTTTGACTGTCACCCGAAAACGCATCCTAGGTGGGTTCGGTCGTCTTAAGAAGCATCCGATCTCAGGACGACGGAGGCGGCCTTGTGCCTAGGGTCACTTCGATGACGATGTATGTACCTGCCCTGATTATACCGATGGCGACCTTCTCACCAGGAAGCGTATTTCTTTCGAGGTATGTTGATAGCGAGTCGGAGTTTACAATCCTAGTTCCATTAATGGATATGATGAGGTCTCCGCCTATCAGGTATGATTGTCCGTCAATGTCAATGTTTGTTGTCCCGCTCCTGAAACCCGCTTGTGCTGCTGGGCTTCCGGCCACCGTTTTCTGTATTAATACGCCATACGTGACGTTGGTCCCCTCCGCTTGTGCGAGTTGATAAAACATGTCCATCCCTTGGATGCCCAAGTACGAATGCTTGGTGTATTTCCCGGTTGCTACAAGAGATGGGAGTTCGCGTATTATTGTGTCGGAGGGTATTGCGAAACCAAGACCTTCAGCGCCAGTTATGCCGGCGGTTGTGATTCCTACAACCTTCCCATCAGCTGTTAGGAGTGGCCCTCCCGAATTGCCAGGGTTTATCGGCGCGCTGAACTGTATCACATCAGCAATAGGATACCCCGTGCTACCGGAACCAGTATCGTAACTTATCGTTCGCCCCGTCTGACTTACGATCCCGTACGTTATACTCCCCTGATAGCCGTATGGGTTACCGATTGCAACTACAGGCTCACCGACCCTCAAGGAAGAGGACGGAGATAACTCCAAAGGATAAAGTTCATCGGGAGGAGCCTGTGGGGCTACTATCCCCAAATCGCTGTAGGCGTCGACGCCCACAATCTTTCCGCTGTAAGCGTCACCATTTGAGAAGGTTAGCGTCGTATTGACGAGGGAATCAACTACGTGGAAGTTGGTTACTACGTAGTATGACCCTGAGTATTCTATGACGAACCCGGAAGCATAAATGCCAACCCAAGTTGTCGTTATACCCGTCCCAGTGTCTACAGCCTCAAGCCTTACTCCTTCAATTGTAACGACGCTACGGCTTGAATTGGCATAGATCTCCGCAGAATCAAATCCACTTGGCTTCTGCGCGCTTAAAGCCATACCATAGTATGCCATACCATAGTATGCAGCAAGCGAGCCTAGGACTACGACGACCACTAAGAGCGCGACGAAAGTTTCTCGCCGAACGACTCGAATAGTTCGCGTCTTTCGATGACCTGCTCGCCCACGAGGCATTATTATGGACTCCGTGTTTTGTTTCAGCTCGGGTAGAAATTAGCCGCATAATAACTTGCCGCTGCCTTTAGTATGGAAAAGTGTCTTCACATGGCCTCTTTCTCCGTGTAGCTCGCGTAGTTCATGGCTTATGCCACATGAGCTTTGGAAATTTCACTTCGACTTTGTCTCTGAGGGTTATCTCGGCGTAGTGTCCGCTTTGGGCTGGCCCAGTGTTAACTATCGTGGTTGAACCGATCGTATCAGTCCCCTGGGATTCGTGTACATGGCCCGAAACGACTAATGTTGGCTTCGTCTTCTCAACGAACCTTCGGACGGCTATGCTTCCAATATGTTCGCCGCTGGAGACCTTGTCGACCTTGGTGTTCTTAGGTGGACAGTGCGATACGAGGATTAGCAATCCGCCATCACAATTCTTGGCGGTTTCTTCGAAGCGTGTTTCTGCTTCCTCTTCGCTGTACTCGAAGGCGGTTCTGAAGGGACCGTGCGGAGAGCCACCTAAACCTATCAGTGATACGCCTTCATTGTTTTTGCATCGGCAATGGAGTGCGTGAACGTTTTCTCCTCCTGCCCAGCCTCCAAGCTCTGGACCGTCCATGTTGCCTGGAACAAAGTAAACCGGAGGCCCAACTGTCCCCAAATCCAGAAGTAGCTGCTCGGCTCGGTTTGAGTCGTAGTTGATTATGTCGCCAGCGACTATTACTAAATCCGGCTTCTCATTCGCAATCAGTTCCTTAGCGTGTCGATGTGCCTCTTGATTTCCATGAAAATCAGTGAAAGCCAATATTCTCAAGGAATATCCCTCTGGTGCAGGGCTACGTTCAGGGACCTTCAGGGGGTCTTCTCGAAAACCGCACGTGCTGCCGCTGCGCCTTCTCCAGGTCTGAGTTTGTGGCCTTGTTCGATTAGGGCTGATTCAAGAGCGGTTGCGGTTGCTAGAATCTCGAATTCTGACACGCTTCCCATCACACCAATCCGGAATAGCTGTCCTTTAGTCTTACCCATACCTCCAGCTACCACGACGCGGTACCTCTTGTTCAGGGTACCCCGGAAGCTTTTGTCATCCATGCCGATGGGATATTTGATTGCCAATACAGTTGTTGACCTTACTTCCTTTCGAGCATACATTTCTAGGTCCATCGCTTCCACCGCTGCGTACATGGCGTTGGCACACGTGGCGTGTCTTTTGAATCGTTTTTCGAGACCTTCTTCACGGATCATCTGCAGCGCTTCGTCCAGAGCGAAGAAGAGTGTCACGGCGGGAGTGTAGGGGGTTTCCTTATTCTCCTCCCAGAAATTCTTGCAGAGTTGAAGGTCGAAGTAGTATGAGCGAGGGGCCTTCTTGATGATGTCCCACGCTCTTGGGTTAACTGAGATTAGGGCGAGGCCTGGCGGCGTCATGAGGCATTTCTGGCTCCCAGTTATGCAGATATCGACACCCCATTCATCTACTGGAAGTGGGACGCCGCCTTGGATTGAGATGGCGTCAACAAGGAAGAGGGCGCCGTGCTTGTGACAAAGTTCGCCGATTTGCTTAAGATTCTGCGTCGTGACGCCCGTTGATGTCTCATTGTAGATTATCGCAACGGCCGTGACTGGAGAATTCTTCCGTAGGGTCTCCTCAACCTGGGCAACGGTTACGGCGTCTCCCCACTCAACGGGTATCTCAACGCCTTTGCCCCCCAGCAAGTTCACGGCTTCGGAGAACCTTTGACTGAAAACACCATTCACCGGTACAATGACCTTACTGTCCTGAGAGCAGATATTTCTGACGGCGCATTCTACGCCGCCCGTTCCGGACGATGAAAGAACAAACAGATCGCTTTTCGTTCCGAAAACATACTTTGCATTATCGATTATTCGGGAATGAAGCTCGCGGAATTCTGGCCCTCGATGGTTGATCATTGGCCGCAGCATCGCATTTGCGACACGTGTTGGAATATTTGTCGGCCCGGGTAACATGATTAATTGCTTTGTTTCCAACCTCAAATCTCCAGTTATAGTGCGAGGAATGAGTTGTTCACAGAAAACCTTTTCCTAGGAGTTCCGTAGGTGGCATTAATGCTTGAGGACTGACTAGCGTTATTGTAAGACTTTTGAGTAGCGTCTCCGGTTGGTACATAATTGGCGTAGAGTGAGTCTGTAGAATTTGTCGATTAAGCTTGGCAAGATTATGGGAATTCCGGTTCGGATCCATTACACGTTATGGTTTGTTTTCATTCTAATAGCTTGGTCCCTGTCCTACGAATACATGCCACACCAATATCCCGGCTTAAGCACCGTCACCTACTGGACAATCGGGATTTCGTCGGCAATAGTTCTGTTCGCTTCCGTCCTAGTCCACGAACTATCCCATTCGTATATTGCCAAGAAGAATGGATTGCCGATTGCTAGGATTACGCTCTTCTTCTTCGGTGGAGTTTCAGAGATGTCTGAGGAACCTCAGGATGCAGGTTTAGAGGTGCGGATGGCCGCTGCCGGGCCGTTGATGAGTTTCCTGATTGCTGGTGTGTTGGGTGGGTTCTGGTATATCGCCAAACTAGTCGGCTTGCCCATCGTTCTAACGGCCACGGTCGGGTATGGAGCCCTAATTAACGCGGTTCTTGGCGCCTTTAACTTGCTACCCGCTTTTCCACTTGACGGTGGGCGTGTGTTTCGCGGGAGCCTATGGAAACATTCGAGAAATCTTGTCGCTGCCACACGAACGGCGACCCGTGTTAGTGAAGCTTTCTCGCTTCTCATGATGCTTGGGGGTTTCGTCGCGATAATTCTCGGAGACTTCGTTGATGGAATTTGGATCGTGGTTCTTGGTTGGTTCATAAAATCCGGTGCCGAAACGAGCCTGAGGCAGACACTCCTCGGAGAAACCCTGACGGGTGTAAGAGTTGGCGACATTATGACCCGAGGAGTGCTCACGGTATCACCCGAAATCACAGTTCAACAGCTTGTGTCCGACTACTTCCTTGTTCATCCTCATGAGGGCTACCCTGTCATGAAGGATGGCCAGTTGCTCGGGTTGGTTACGTTGCAGTCTGCGCGGGCGATTCCGAAGGAGCAGCGGGCCACTGAAACGGTGGCCCAGGCGATGGTCCCCTATGAACGTGCACCCGTGGTTCAATCTGATGCGTCCGCGTTAGATGCTTTAAAGCGGATGGCCCGGGATAGAACTGAAATGATGCTGGTCACGGAAGGCGGTCGGCTACTCGGTGTAGTCAGCCGCGGCGATTTGATGAAGACCATTCAAACGAGACAGGAATTAGAGCTGCATCCAGTCTGGCAACCCGCAACCCCAGTTGCTGAGGCTAAAGCTCAATACTGCGTGCAATGCGGCGCACGGCTACAGCCTGGAACGCAAATTTGTCCTTACTGTCAGGCAAAGCAATCTGAGGCAAACTCTAGCTAAGGGATGCCGACTTGTTTCCATTAAAGCATTCCGACATATGCGTAGGCCCTTGGGACACCCATCTCTTTGAGTGTGGTGTAACGGCAGTACCCGTCGAGGACCTCCATGTCTTCCTCTCTTATGACAATAGGCCAGATCACAAGTCCGAATAGTTCTATGGCTTTCCGGAGTTCTTTTCTTCTTTGAGCGAGTCGTTCAGCGAAATTGTAGCCGCTCTTCGCATCGACATAATTCAAGGCAAATTCGTCCAACTTGACAGCTGCGGTTTGCACAATTCTTAGTCGCCATTTGCGGCTTCGCAAGGTTTCAAGCCAAACCCCACTGGCCGGGTCCCCCGCCATTGCCTTGACGTCCTGCTCCCATTCCTTTCTCACTTCCGTGTTGATGAAATCACGTATTGCTTCTGGATCATCGATGACCCAGTAGGTGATTCCTTCAAGCCTTCGCAAAGGCGTGGCCATAGGAGATGCCTCTGCAGGGTTCAGTTGCGAGGGGATTGAAGTTGTTTCCATAGAACGACAGCCTTCACTTGAAGGCTAAACCTGGTTACAAGGTCCTCAGAATTGAGATTATCTGGCATGGATTCTGAATTTACCTACCATTTGTTCTCATGGATGAAATTCTTAATTGGCTGCCGTTTGGGTTCGGTGAAGCGCGACGTTGGGTAGCCGACGTAAATGAGTATTGCTGGCTTCACGTAATCGGGAAGTTGAAGAACCCGCTTAAGTTCGGCAGTTCGAAACAGTGGGAAGATTGAAAGTGCCGTTCCTAGACCCAAGGCTCGCGCTGCCAATAGTAGGTTTTGCACGGCTGGGAAGACGGAGGCCCAGTTCGCCTGCTCCTCAAGCCAAGCCCACTCATCAGTTAGGCGCTTTGCCCGTTTCGCGTTGAGACATGCTAAAATTAGAACCGGAATCTGGTCTGTGTTCTGAGCGAGCCAGGCTACAGGGTTCTTTGAGGATAGGAATTCTGGGACTGCATCCTTAGGGATCCGCAGGTTAGACCTCGCGTACGTTTCAAGCCCTTGAACCACAAGTTCACGAAGTTGCCTCTTGACGGCGGCGTCCGTGATCAGAATGAACTCCCACGGTTGCGAATTTCCGCCTGACGGCGCCATCCCTGCAGCGGTTAGAATTGCCTGAATCTTCTCTGTTTCTACTGGATCACTCTTTAGGCGCCGCATACTCCGCAGACTTCTAATTGCTTCTTGAGCTGTAACTTCCAACCAAACCATCACATGCCGAAGAAATAGCAAATTCTCATTATTGGCTTCAGTGCAAAACCCGATTTGGGAAACTAGTCCTCACGAAAATTGCATACTGCCTTTCAATCGTCGATGGCCTTTAATACTTACCCGCGCAGAACCTGCACCCCGATTGGCATATGGTTCTGAAACAAACTGAGCCTTGTATAGTACAGGGCTTAACTCTCAAACATCAAGACGATTGAGATAGAGAACACGAGTCGCATTATTACGCCAGTAACAGGACGCATCATCGCATTCATACTCATCTTGTTGGCCGCGGCCTTGCAGACGCCGCCGACCCTCGGGGTTCAACAACCTGATTTGGCATCAAGATACTACGGGTTAGGATTGGAGGCAACAGATTGGATAACTTCCTTCCAAGTTACGCCCCTCAATGATTCATGGGGGATACCGTATCAGGATCAACGTACGTGGGGCCTTGACCCTTTCTACTTTGAAAATGGAACCATTACGGCTGGAACCGGCGGCATACCCGCTGGTCAAAGACAAACGCTCGCGTTCTTGATAGCGGGACATGATGCTGGCTTAGGAGCCTCCGCCGCGCTCGACGCGTACCTACAAACCGGAGATCCCAGGTACCTCAACGTCTTCAACGTTTATTACGACTATTTCCAGAACGCGCAAATTCCCAGTGGGATAGCCAGCACGCCCGCCTTCACGTTATCGATCATTCATGGACATAACACCACGCTTGATAATGCTGGGTATTGGGCGGAACAAGCAGACGTCTCTGCGGGCCCAGACGGCCGATATGGAACAAAAGATGATTCCGCGAACCTGCACGCTGCCTTTCCATCTCCTGAACACGGGAACCTAATAGCAGCCGCACTAATCTCGTACTATCGATGGGCACATGATAAGAGCGCTCTCCAACTCCTAAACCGATATGGAAATTGGCTTGTGAAATTGCAAATCAAAACCGGGAATTATACTGGGGCATTTCCCGTAACCCAATATTATTGGAACCTCGGTTGGAAACCCAGAATGTATGAGACAACCGAGTCGGCGTGGATTCTTGCTGAGCTTTACCTGCTGACAACGAACGTGACCTATCTCAATTCCGCCGTAGCCGCCGGCCAGTATATGTTATCAAGGCAGTTCACGGGCCAAGAATGGGCCAACACACCTGTCTACGGCGCCCTGCCTTACGAATGGAACGGAACAAGGTACACCATTTCAGTTTCAACAAACCACGCAGGCTTCACACTCTTGGCTTGGACGCAGCTCTACAAGCTGACAGGCGACAAACGCTACCTGACCGCGGCGGAAACCTACGCTAAATGGCTGATGAGTTTCCAAGTAACCAGTGCCAATATGGCTTGGGGCAACCATACCTACGCGAACGACCCCATGGCGGTTGGCGGCTACTATTATGGCTACGACACTGAGAAGCACAGGTTCGGTTCAGACGTTGCCCTCTCATTGTGGAGCGCTGCATACTCAATACACGGCCTTCTCTTCCTCACCGAAATCACAGGCGATGAGACATACACTCGTTCCGCCCTCCTGGCTGCCGATTGGCTGACAAACATGCATTACCCCGACACTACAATAATCCCACTACAAGCCTTGGCTATCACAAAATATGTCTCCTCCAGTTGGTGGGGCATTTACCCCCAGTTCTACCAACCCGATATGGGCGAGGTAGAGAAGGCAGGCATCCCCTCATTCGTCAAAGAAGGGCAAACTAAACCCCAGGCGATTCCTAACCTAAGCCGAACATGGTTCGAACGAACCTACAGCGTGGACTTCAATATAATTGACTATCAAATGGCAAGCCGCGGGCCTAAATTCATGAAGATGGTTTGGAGTTGGTGGCCCGACCTTGGTTTCGAGCCAAGGTACGGAGGGGACATAGCCTACGGGGCATTCACGATTGGGAATTACCTTACGTTCGATGAGAAGCTTCAGAGCTTGCAGGCAAACTTGATGGAGATCGAACGGCTGACAAGCGACCAAACACTCGGCCTCCCCAAGAACATCACAATGTCGTACCAGAGAGCCATGTACCTTGCAAGTGAGGCTCAACGTAATTTCAACGAAAGTTGGTACTCCGCCGCGATAGGGGAGGTAGGCGAGGCCTCGGCGCTTGCCCAAGAAACATTACAGGAACTTGGAATCCTCATTCCAATCCTACAAACGAACCGAGCCACATTAGAGGGCATGGGGATCGTTATTGCTGCACTCGCAATACTCAACTTCTACCTGTTCCATGCGTTAAGCAAGCGTCGAAAACTGCAACGTACACGTAGACTCTCCAGACGGAGAGGTGTACTAGGTCATCGGTGACGCAGTAACGTACTGCTGCGGTTTTTCCTCAGCCCACATGAACTTGGTCACGAGAGTTTTTGGATAGTATGATTTCCAATCATAGTCTACTGTCCGACAAAACGCCACCGATACCCTCGGGTCAATGTAATTTTTCAACGATGTCCCTAAGTTCCATTTCTTGTTGAGTTTCATTTGCGCGAGGCGAAGACGCAATGAGGCCTTTCTCCTCGCGACCATCTTACCTTCCTTCCCTTTGAGTGACCGCAGCATTTCAAGCCGTTTCCTATAAGTCTCTTCCCACTTCTTCGGTATCGCTTTCTGGTGATTCATTAGCTGGGCTACAGCTGCGTTCGACTCCATCAACGCCATCTTTTTTTCTGCATCAGAACTTTCCTTGCTGACCTTGCTAGTGTCAAGTTCATGTCTGAAGAGCTGGGTTGCCGAAAATGTGCGGAACACTTTTGGGCTGAGACGTGGCATTGCTTCGGATAGGAATTCGCGCACGGCCTCAGTGGTTATGCCGCTGAAGATTCGTCCGCCACTCGAGGCGAACTCTTTCAGATTCCGGTAAGCTTCTTTGGAGACCGGGAGCTCACGCTCGAACAGAATTGAATCCTTACCGAGGAAATGCAGTTCGACTCTAGGGGACGTATTGTGGAAGCGAATGTGCTCGCTTTGAAGGCTCGTTGCCCCCACTGTGCCGCTCTCCGTTTCCTCCTCATCCCCGACACGGATTTTGAAAACGTCAATCAGGTACGCAACCGTCGCCACTTTGCGGCGCTTTACGTCTTCGCTTGTAAGATCCTCTTCTATGTGCGCGCGGACCTTAGCAATCTTCGAATCCAACTCACGCGCTAAATCGAATTTTTCCTGAACACGTCCCTGTTTCATTGGTGTGGCGTCGTGGAACCAAATGTACTTCACCTTCCCAGCTAGCTTATCGGTCCACTTAGCAATCCAAAGTTCATCCGGCCGCCACTCACGCCCTGACCATTCTCCGGGGGGTGTGGGCGCGTCAGGGCTCAAGTTCAAGGTGACATCCCTAGTGGCTATTGCCGGTTTCCAGTGACCCCTTATTGGGTGCTTGCCGCGGCCCATGAATATTGACGGTGGCTCGACAGCGTAGTTTCCGA
>Ga0187770_10001052_pt1 | contig 14302 bp, 11 predicted proteins | sample 0116_SJ02_MP02_2_FD_133154 | JGI IMG/M metagenome (GOLD analysis project Ga0187770, IMG submission 133154) | Tropical peat soil microbial communities from peatlands in Department of Meta, Colombia - 0116_SJ02_MP02_20_MG | ecosystem: Environmental > Terrestrial > Soil > Wetlands > Peat | place...
CCTGATGATCCTGCTGGTGGTGTCCATGACCGCGGTGTTCGGCTTGCTGGGCTACCTGCACATCCGTCTGCAACGGCAGCACCTGGAACAAAGCACGCTGGCCAGAGCCCAGCGGCTGAGCGACGTCATCAAGCGCAACGCCAATTATTCCATGCTGCACAACGAGCGCGACGGGCTGCGCCAGATGATCTCGGACATGGCCGAGGAGCGCGGGATCGTGCGCGTTCGCATTATCAATGCGCAAGGGCGCGTCACTTTTACCTCCAATGCGGAAGAGCTGGGAGCAACGGTGGACGGCCCGCAGATCGACGCGCTGCTCCGCGGGGCGGAGCAGGCCGGTGAGACAGGCAGGCGCGCGCAATTCCACACCTACCGGCTTCCCAGCGGCGAGCGGGCACTGGGCATAGTGAACCCCATTGAAAACTCGCCCACCTGCTCCTCGGCCCAGTGCCATGCGCATCCCGCGGAGCAGAAGATCCTGGGCATTCTGGATACCAATATTTCGCTGGCCGGGGCGGACACGAGCCTCGCGGAGAGCACGCGCGAGCTAATGCTCACTACGTTTCTGGCCGTGTTGGCCATTGCCGCATTGAGCGCGATCTTCGTGTGGTGGGTGGTGCGCAATCCCCTAACGGCGCTCAAGGCGGGCACGGAACGGTTGGGCTCAGGCGAGCTGGGATTTCAGGTGGAGGTAGGGCAGTCCGGGGAGCTGGCGGACGTGGCCCATGCGTTCAACGCCATGAGCCGGCAACTGCAAGAGGCGCGCGAGGAGATTCGCGCCTGGACGCGGACGCTCGAAGCGCGCGTGGAGCAGAAAACCAGCGAATTGCGCAGCGCGCAGGACGAGATGTTGCGCGTGGAGCGCATGGCCTCGATCGGCAAGCTCGCGGCGGTGGTGGCGCATGAAATCAACAATCCGCTGGCGGGAATCCTGACCTACGCGAAGCTGCTCAAAAAACGCTTTGCGGGAAAAGACGAGGAAATCTACACCACGCTGGACCTGGTGGAAACGGAAAGCCGGAGGTGCGGGGAGATCGTGCGCAATCTGATGACCTTTGCCCGGACGACGTCGCTCAACAACGAGCCCGCGGACCTGAATGCGGTGATGACGCGGTGCGTCCGGCTGGTGCAGCACAAATTAGAGCTGGCCAACATCGCCCTGCAGACGGAGCTGAGCGCCGATCTGCCCAGCGTGTGGTGCGATGCCGGGCAGATCGAGCAAGTGGTGCTGGCGCTGGTGATGAACGCGATTGATGCCATGCCCGGCGGGGGAAACCTGACGCTCCACACGCGGCGCACCGGCGAGGATCGGGCCCAAATCGAGGTGTGCGACGACGGGGTGGGCATGCCGCCGGACGTTTTGAAGAACCTGTTCGAGCCGTTCTTCACCACCAAGGAACGCGGGCGCGGGCTGGGTCTTGGCCTGGCCATCAGCCGCAGCATCATTGAACGGCACGAGGGAAAAATCGAAGTGGCTTCCGCACCGGGTAAGGGGACCCGGTTCACGATCACGCTGCCGATCCGCGGGCGGGCAACGGCCGAACCGCCCGCGGAGCGCGCCGCGTGAAGGAGATGGCAGCCGTGGCAACCAAAGCAAGCCTGCTCATTGTGGATGATGAGCTCATCGTGAGGGATTCGCTCTCCAAATGGTTCCGCGAGGAAGGTTACGAGGTAACCGCCGCGGAAAGCGCGCAGGATGCCCTGGCCAAGATGGCCCAGCAGCACTTTGACCTGGCGCTCGTGGACATCAAAATGCCGGGTACCGACGGCGTCGAGCTGCAACGGCGCATGCGGGAAATCGACTCGGAGATGGTGGTCATCATCATGACCGGATACGCGTCGGTAGAGACCGCGGTCACGGCGCTGAAGAACGGGGCGTACGATTACGTCTCCAAGCCCTTTGACCCGGAAGATATCGCGCACACCCTACGCAACGCGCTGGCACACCGAGAAGCGGTTCGCGACAACGTGAAGCTGCGCGAAACGCTGGCCACCGTGGGCGGACCGAAAGAGCTGGTCGGGAAGAGCCCGGCAATGCTGCGCGTGCTCGAGGCCATTGAGACCGTGGGACCCACCGAAGCCACCGTGCTGATTACCGGCGAGAGCGGGACGGGAAAGGAGCTGTGCGCCCGCGCGGTGCACGCCGCGAGCAGCCGGCGGTTCAATCCCTTTGTGGTGATTCATTGCGGCGCGCTGACGGAAACGCTCCTGGAGAGCGAGCTTTTCGGGCATGAGAAGGGCGCCTTCACCGGCGCGCAGTACAGAAAGAAGGGCAGCTTTGAAGTGGCGGAAGGCGGGACGGTGTTCCTCGATGAGATCGGAGACATCAGCCTGAAGACACAAACCGACCTGCTGCGCGTCTTGCAGGAGCGGGAGATTACCCGCGTGGGCAGCACCCGGCCGATTCACGTGGACTTCCGGTGCATTGCGGCAACCAATAGGAACCTGGAGGCGCTGATTGAAGAAGGGAAATTCCGGCCGGACCTGTTCTACCGGCTGAACGTCTTCCAGATTCACATGCCGGCGCTGCGCGAGCGCAAGGGCGATATCCCGCTGCTCGTGGATGTGTTCGTGCGCAAATTCTCCGCCGCCATGAACAAGCGCATTACCCGGGTGGCGCCGGAGGCCATGGAGCTGCTGGACAATTGTCCGTGGCCGGGAAACGTGCGCGAGCTGGAAAATGCGGTTGAGCGAGCCATGGTCGTGGCGCAGGAGCCGGAGCTGCGCGAGCAGGATTTTTCATTGAAGCCGGGCGCGCCGGAGCCGGGGCCGCGCACGCTCGAGGATGCGGAGCGCGAACACATCCTGAGGGTGCTCGAAGAGTGCGAGGGAAACCAGACGGCTGCGGCGAGCGTGCTCGACATCGACCGGGTGACCCTGCACAACAAATTGAAGAAGTACGGCTGGAAAAAAGTTACGGCCGATGTGTCGTGAACGAAATCCAAATCCTGCCTCTCGGAACGCTTCCCGGCGGATGGGCCGCAGAGCTGTGCGCCGGACTGGAAGCAGTCTTCCGCTGCCTGTCGCGAGTGTTGCCGGAGGAAAGCCCGCCCGCGCGCGCGTTTAATGCGAGCCGCCAGCAGTATTCCTCCACTGAAATCCTGGCCGGCCTGGCCGCACGGGCGCAGCTGGAAACGCGCCTTCTGGCGGTGACTCCCGCCGACCTGTACGTGCCGGTGCTCACTTTCGTATTTGGGGAAGCGCAGCTCGAAGGGAACTGCGCGGTGGTGTCCACCTGGCGCCTGCGGCAGGAGTTCTACGGCCTGCCGCAGGATGCGCGGCTGGCGGGCCAGCGCCTGCTGAAAGAAGCGGTGCACGAGTTGGGCCACACGTTCCGGCTGATGCACTGCGAAGATTTCCAGTGTGTAATGGCTCCCTCGCACGCCGTGGAATGGATTGACCTGAAGGGGCACAGCTTCTGTGCAGCATGCCGCCAGCGATTGCAGGCGCGGCTGGGGCTGGCTCACGCACGTTGAGGCGAAACGCGAAGCGGGGAAGAGCCGTCCGTTCTGTGGCGTAAGATCTGGACACCGCCGTTTGAAGTGGATGCCCATTCAGGGGAGGCACACGAGTGACGATTGCGCGGAGAGGACTGTTTCTCTGGTGGCTGGCGCTCGTGCCGGCGGGGGCTGTCCTGCTTCTTCTAGCGCCCGCAGGCGCAGTGCGGGGCCGCAACGCGAGCTTGGACGCGGCCCGCACGCAGATCGCGCAGCGCATCGCAGCGAGCGGAGCCGAGGTGGCCGTGGTGTTCCGGACGCTCGATGGGAGGGAACGCGTGGAGATAAATCCGCGCGAGTCGTTCCACGCCGCCAGCACCATGAAACTCGGAGTGATGCTGGAGCTTTTCCGCCAGGTGCGCGCCGGGAAACTGCGCACGGACGATGCGCTTCCGGTGAGGAATGAGTTCCACAGCGTGGTGGATGGCAGCGCGTTCCAGCTCGATTCCGGGGATGATTCTGATCCCGAGCCCTATACCAAAATCGGCGCGACCATGACGGTCGGCGCGCTGTGCGAGGCCATGATTACGCGCAGCAGCAATCTGGCCACGAATCTGCTGATGGAAAAACTGGGCATCGCCAAGATCGAGCGCACGGTGAAAACCAATGGCGGGGCGGGGCTCAATATCGTACGCGTGCTCGAAGATGGCAAGGCGTTTGAGAAAGGCATCAACAACACCACGACGGCGGAGGCGCTCGCGGCTTTGCTCCTGCGCATCGCGCGCGGCCGCGCGGTAAGCGCGGACGCGAGCCGCCAGATGGTGGAAATTTTGAAGCGCCAGACGCTGAACGAAGCGATTCCCACGGGCCTGCCTCCGGGGACGGTGGTAGCCCACAAAACCGGCGAGATTACGAGAATCCATCACGATGCCGCGATTGTCTATGCGCCGCGGCCGTTTGTGCTGGTGATTCTGGTGCGCGGGATGGCGAAACGGGACGAGAGTTCCGCGCTGATGGCGGAGATTACACGGAGCCTTTACGGGGCTGTGGTGGCCGCACCACAGTGATATGTGTTGAGTGACGCGGGACGAGCCGCAGCCCAGAGCTTCTATGATCCGCGAAGGAGGATTCCCGGCCATGGAGCGAGAGGAGCAGGACTACGGAAAGCTGAACCCGGATGCGCCGCAGGAGCTTGCCCAATTCGCCTTCCTGATCGGCCCGTGGCGATGCGCGGTCAAGCTCAAGCGCGAGGACGGGTCCTGGGAAACCCTTGAGGCGAGATGGGAAGGACGCTTCATTCTGGATGGCTACGCGATTGCGGATGAATACCGCATGACGAGCCGCGCGGGCGGACTCTTGGTGCTGGGTGTGAACCTCCGCGCCTACAATCCGGCGAAGAAAGCCTGGAGCATGAAATGGCTCAATGCTCTGGTTGGTAGCTGGGTGGACCTGGGTCCGGAAGAACTCGGCGGCGTCCAGGCCGATGGACAGCGGATCACTTACTGCACGAAGGAGCCCGTAGCCGCCCACGCACTCACGCGCGCCACTTACTCGAGCATCTCCGGGGATCACTTCAGCTACCGGGGCGAGAGATCGAACGACGGCAAAACGTGGGATGAATTCATAGCCATCGAAGCCTATCGCAACGAGGGATAATCACTGGACCTGCGGATTGGCAAATGGAAACCGGCCCGTTCAGTCGGCCTGGCATCCGGGTGTAACATGAGATGTGCGGGCTGACCCGCTGAGGTGAAGGCATGAGAACGAAGGGAATTTGGAGAGCCGGGCTGGCAATCGGCGCGGCGCTGGCGCTGAGCGTGTTTTGCGCGGTGGCCTCCGCGGACACGCTGACGCTGAAAGATGGCCGCGTATTTCACGGCAAATACCTGGGCGGGACCGCGGACACCATCGAAATGGAAGTGAACGGACAGGTGCAGACATTTGATCTGCGCGACGTACAGAGTTTGTCGCGTGATGCGACGGCACCGGCAAAGCCTGCTCCTGCGCCCGCACCCGCGCCCGCGGCCGCGCCCACGGCGGCGCCTACCGGGTCGTTGCCAGAGGCGCCAACCCCGCGGGCTGCGCCACCACCTGCACCCGCGCCTGCGGCCCCCACGGAGACGGGTAAAGTGACGGTGCCGGTGGGCACGCGCATCCTGGTGCGCATGCTGGACAGCGTGGATTCAGAGCGCAACCACGTGGGCGACCATTTTCGCGCCACGCTGGAAACGAACCTGGAGCAGGATGGGGCCATCGTGGCCCGGCGCGGCACAGAGGTGTACGGCGAACTGGCTCTGGTGCAAGGCGCGGGACGCCTGGCGGGCCACGCGGAACTGAAGCTCGCGCTGACCGGAATGCTGATCCACAACTCGCTGGTGCCCATCATTACCGGGGATTATGACGTAGCCGGCAAAGGCCGCGGTGGCAACACGGCGAAAAAGACGGCTGGCGGGGCAGTTCTCGGGGCCATCATCGGTGCGCTGGCCGGCGGCGGTAAGGGCGCGGCCATTGGAGCTGGTGCGGGCGCGGGCGCCGGAGCCACGGTTAACATCATTACCAAAGGCGAAAAAGTGAAGGTGCCCAGCGAAACACTTCTGGAATTCCGCCTGGATTCGCCCGTGAGTTTGACGCCGGAGATTCCCGCGGGAAGATAGCGAGCGAAGCCTACCGCAAGTTGAACGGCGGCCCAATCCCGTTTTCCCATCCCGGGGCTGGGGTCCTGGCTGCGCAAATTTGCTGCACGATTGGATGAGCATGCCGGAGTTTGTGCTGCCGGTGTGGGCGGCGGTAATGCAGCGGGGAGGCTATGGTACTGTTCGCCCGCTGGTGGCCCTGGAGTTCGCTTTTGGCAGGACGCGAGAGAAGGGAACCGAATGGCTGAGCGCATTCAGATGGCCCTGCCCGCGCCGCCCATCGCTCGGCGCCAGCCGCATGTGAGCGAGCTGCACGGCGAGCGGCGCGTGGACGAATACTTCTGGCTGCGCGAGAAGGAAAGCCTGGAGGTCCGCGCGTACTTGGAGGCGGAGAACGCCTACGCGGACGCTGTGTTGGCGCCCACCCTGCCCCTGCAGGAAAAGCTCTACCAGGAGATGGTGGCGCGGCTCAAACAGACCGACGTGACCGTTCCGGCACGGCAGGGAAACTATTTTTATTTACGCAGGACCGAGGAGGGAAAGCAGTACCACATCTGGTGCCGCCGGGCCGGAAGCGAGGACGGGCCGGAAGAAGTCCTGCTCGACGGCAACCGGCTGGCGGAAGGGCATGAGTTCTTTGCCCTGGGCTTTTACGACGTAAGCGACGATGGAAACCTGCTGGCCTACGCAACGGATTTCACCGGCTTCCGTGAGTACACCCTGCGAGTGAAAGACATGCGGTCTGGCCGACTGCTGCCGGACGCCGTGGAGCGGGTGGCCAGCGCGGTGTGGGCGGCGGACGGCCAGACGCTGTTCTACACCACGGAAGACGACGCGAAACGCTCCTACCGGCTCTGGCGTCACCCGCTGGGAGCAGCCAGCCCGACGCTGCTCTATGAGGAGCCGGACGAGCGCTTCCGCCTGCATATTTCGCGCTCGCGCAGCCGCGCGTTTCTCTTCCTCGATTGCTCGAGCCACACCACCGGCGAGGTCCGCTACCTGCGGGCTGATGACCTCGGCGGCGAATGGAAGCTGGTGGCGCCGCGCGAGGCGGAGCATGAATACGAGGTGGAGCACCACGGCGACCGCTTCTACATGCGCAGCAACCGCACGGGGAGAAATTTCGCGCTGTTTTCCGCGCCCATCGCGGATCCCCGCCCGGAACACTGGGCGGAAGTGGTGCCGCATCGCGCGGAAGTGATGCTGGCCGGAATGGATTTATTTGCCGCGCATTTCGTGCTGCACGAACGCGAGGCGGGTTTGCCGCGCTTCCACGTGACGGACCTGGGCACCGGCGAGTGGCACCGCATTGAGTTTCCGGAGCCGGCCTATCAAGCCGTGCCCGGAGATAACTTCGAGTTCGAAAGCGGTACCTTTCGGTACGTCTACGAATCGCTCGATACCCCGCGCTCGATCTACGATTACAACCTGGCCACGCGGGAAAGCACGCTGCGGAAGCGCACGGAAGTCCTGGGTGGCTACGATCCCGCGAACTATGTGACGGAACGTCTCGCCGCGCGCGCCGCAGACGGGACCGAGGTCCCCATTTCCATCGTGTACCGGCGCGGGCGTCGGCAGGACGGCACCGGTGCGCTCCTGCTCTCGGGATACGGCTCCTATGGCTACCCGCTGCCCGTAGTGTTCAATTCCAACCGGGTGAGCATCGTGGACCGCGGGGTGGCGGTGGCGCTGGCGCACGTCCGCGGCGGCGGGGAAATGGGCAAGCCGTGGCACGACCAGGGCCGCATGCTCCACAAGCCGAACACGTTTTCCGATTTCATCGCCGCGGCCGAGCATCTCCTGGCAGAGGGGTATGCGAGCCGGGAGCGCCTGGCCATCCAGGGCGGCAGCGCGGGCGGGTTGCTGATTGGCGCGGTGCTCAACCAGCGTCCGGACATCTGCCACGCCGCGGTGATGCACGTGCCCTTCGTGGACGTGCTCAATTCGATGTCGGATCCATCCTTGCCGCTCACCGTCGGCGAATTCGAGGAATGGGGGAATCCGGAGAACCCCGCGGAGTATGCCTGCATGCGCAACTATTGCCCGTACACGAATCTGGCCGCGCGGAACTATCCGGCCATGCTCGTGCGCACGGGGCTAAACGACAGCCAGGTGATGTATTGGGAGCCGGCGAAATATGTCGCCAAGCTGCGCACGCTCAAAACAGACGCGAACCCACTGCTGCTGATGGTGAATATGGCCGCGGGGCACGGCGGCGCATCCGGGCGGTACGATTTGATGCGCGAGATGGCGCTGGATTACGCGTTTCTCTTGTGGCAATTCGGCGCGGACGAGTGAGCGGCTGCGCCGGCTTCTCAAATCAACCGGCTGCGGAGCGCTGCGCTCACCCCGCAGGCGCGCCAGGGGACACCAGTTTTATGAACTCCGGGTCGTCGTGGATACAGGCGAGGTCCGTATCGCGCTTGGCCCATTCCCGGTTGCTGTAGCCGGCGCCCACGGCTTTGCGGAAGGTGTCCAGAGCCTCGGCCTTCTTTTGCATCAGGCCGTACGCGCAGGCGGCATTGTACAGGGTGTTGCCATCGTTGGGCCGGAGAGCGACGGCTGTTTCGAGATGGCGGATGGATTCCTCGGTTTCGCCGGCCGAGGCCAGATTACTGGCCAGCAAAATGCGCGCGCGCACATCTTCGGGGACCAGTTCCAGTTGCTTCCGAATCGCCACGCGCTGTTGCTCGCGCAGACGCGCAAACTCCTCCTTTTTCCCCAGCCGCGAGAGGATCTGCGAAAAAGGGATGTACACATTGTAATCGTCGCCATTCGATTCGATCGCCCGGCCCAGCAAGGCGAAACCCTCCTCCAGGCGGTCGGAAATCAGCAGGGCGCGCCCCAGGATATTCCAGGCGCCGTCACAGTCCGGCTTTCGTTCGATCGCGCGCAGCGCGCAGAGGTAAGCCTCCTCGTACTTCTTCAGTGCGTAGGCAATGCGCGCCCGCCCGACCATGACTTCAGCCAGGTCCGGGCCGAGCGCGGTCGCCCGGTCGCAGGCCATCTGGCCCTTCTCGATCCACTTGGGTGACTGGTCCCGCAATTCGAAAACGAGGCCGCAAACGATGGCAATGCCGGCATGAGCCAGGGCAAAATTAGGGTCGAGCTTGATGGCCTGCTCGAACATCTGCAGAGCGTAATCCAGATTTTCCCGTCGCGTGTAGCTCCGCCCGCGCAAATAGAAGTCATACGCCTGCGCGTTCTCGGTGGGCTTGCGGGCCATGACTTTCTCTTCCTGCGGGGAAAGGGTGATGCGCAAGGCCTGGGCGATGCTGCGGGCGATCTCCTCCTCGAGGGCTCCATTCGCCGCGCCGGGAACCGTGTGCGGGTGACCGCCCGGCTGGAGATTTCCACCAGCCGGGCGGTCACCCGCACACGGTTCCCGGCGCGGCGAATGGAGCCCTCGAGGACGTATCCGGCCCCGAGCTGCTGGCCCACCTGCGGAGCAGTGACCGCCTTGTCGCGGAACGGAAGAATTTCTGAGCGGGGAAAGATCTGAAGCTGGCCGATCTTAGACAACTCGGTGATGATGTCTTCGGTCATGCCGTCGCGAAAGTATTCATCTTCCTTTGCTCCGCTCTGGTTTTCGAAGTAGAGCACCGCAACCAACTTCTGCCCCGCCGCTGCGGGATGCGCGGCGGGCGCGCCTGGCAGTTTTTCTGCCGCGGCGCGGCGGCCCGTCTCCAGGTCGCGCTTCAGGCGCTTCAAGTCGGCTTTCAATTCCGCGGCGGTCTGGCAACGCAGGTCGGGGTCCTTCTCGAGCGCCTTGTTCAGAATGGGATCGAGCCCAGCCGGCACGCCTGGATTGACCCTGGTTACGGGCGGCGGCACGGCGTTCAGGATGCCATCGTAAATCACCGCTGCGGAGGTGCCGGTGAAGGGCGGCGTGCCGGTGGCCATTTCATACAACACCACGCCGAGGGAGAAGAGATCGGAGCGGGCATCCAGGGGCTCGCTCCGGGCTTGTTCCGGCGACATGTAGGCCACCGTTCCTACGGACGTGCCGGGACTGGTCAGGTGATCCGGAGCGATGGCGTGCGTAGCCGACGCTCCTTTGGTCAACCCCAGGGTCTCTCCGGCAGGCGATGGCGGCGCTTCGAGCTTGGCTAGGCCAAAATCCAGGATCTTGGCCTGCCCGCGCGCGGTAACAAAAATATTTGCCGGCTTGATATCGCGGTGCACGATTCCTTTGGCGTGCGCCGCTTCCAGGCCGTCGGCAATCTGGATGCCCAAATCGATCACTTCCGCCGCATCCATGGGCCTGCCGGCGATACGGTGCTTCAGAGTCTGGCCCTCGAGCAACTCCATGACGATGAAGGCCCGTCCATTGTCTTCGTCGATGTCGTGAATCGTGCAGATATTGGGATGATTCAGCGCGGAGGCGGCGCGGGCTTCCCTCCGGAATCGCTCGATGGCCTGGGGATCTTGCGCGATTTCATCGGGCAGAAATTTCAGCGCCACGCTGCGGCCGAGCCGGGTGTCTTTGGCTTTGAAAACTACGCCCATTCCACCCCCGCCCAGCTTTTCCAGCAGTTTGTAATGCGAGACGGTTTCTTCCGGCATTCCGCGGGCTCCTCGGGATCTGCAAAAGACGAGCCCTACTTTTCCATTCTTAAGCCCGGGTGTCAACGCGGCGCCCGCGCAGGCGGTTTTCTCCGCTTGCAGTCGCTCGGCGGTTTTGCAACAATACGCTGCGAACTGCCCGGCCATGCCGAAAGAGCGGCCCAAGGTCAATATCGGTGAAGTGATCCGGAGTTACCGCGGCGAGCGCGGACTGTCGCAGGGCGATATCGAGCGCCGCACGGGCCTGCTGCGCTGCTATCTTTCGCGCGTGGAAAACGGCCACACCGTTCCTTCCCTCGAAACCCTGGCCAAAATTGCGGAAGCCATGGACATGAGCCTGGCGGATTTCTTTCCCAGCATGGAAACGATGCGGGAGCGCGAGGCCAAGAAAGCGCTGGGAGAGCTTTCCCAGGACGAGATCCGGTTCCTGGGTGAAATCAAGCGTTACAGCACCACGCTCTCGGATGAGAACAAGCGGCTGGTGCTGGCCATGATCCGGAAGATGGCCGCCGTGCCCGCCCCGCCGCAGCGTAAAGTCGTCGCTCGCCGGGCGACCTTCTAGTCACTCCACTCCATTCAGGGATTCGGCTGTTTCCAGCCGCCTGCCGGCGGCCAGATCGGTGGGCATGACCTGCGCGCCCGCGGCTAAATGCCGGTGCTGCGCGCGCGCACCGGCGCAGGCCGGAAAAAACTGTGGAAGATTTCGCCCGCCGTGAGGCCCAGTTGCGACCACAAGCGGCGCTTCAGCGTGCGGTAGTCCTGCGCCCCGCTGAAAATGTCGCGCATCAGCGCGCAGAAGGCCGGACTGCGCCGGACAAACTGGATGACGCGGGTGGTCACCGCGCCGCCCAGAAAATTTCCGGTGAACAGGCGGCGCGCGGCGTGGACCGCGAACTCGAAATCGGCGGCAAATTCGCGCCGCACGCGCGCCGGATAGCTTTCCGGCTGGCCTTCCGCGAGCGCGTCGGCCAGAAGATGGCCGGAGCGCAAAGCGTAATGCAGTCCCTCGCCGGTGAGCGGGTCCACCCAGGCGGCGGCGTCGCCCACCAGTCCCCAGTTGGGGCCGACCACGCGGCGGCGCCGCAGCGTATCCACGCGCGGCGATGGGAGCACGTGGCTGTAAAATTCCGCGCCCTGCCAAGGGATGCCTTCCGCGGCCAGAAAGGAGTGGAGGTGCTCTTTCATGGCTCGTGTGCCTCCCGGCGCCAGTCGGCCGCAGATGCCCGTGGAAAGATGATCGGAGCGCGGGAAGGACCAGAGATAGCCGGAGAACCGCGAGAGGAATTTGATTTTGATGGCGTCCTCGGTCACCGGAACAAAGTAGCCGACCGTCAATTCCAGGTCTTGAGGATCGAGCCGCGTAGTGCCGGGAAGCAGGGGATTGCGCGCGCCGGCGGCGAGAACCGCAAAGTCCGCAACGACCTCCTGGCCGGAAGCAATGAGGCGGACCTCTTTGCCGGAGGTGTCCACCTGAGTGACGCGCGCGCGCACCACGTTGCAGCCGGCCGCGGCGGCGCGCTCCAGCAACAGGCCGTTCAAGACCTTGCGCGAGTAGATCACGATGGGGCGGTCCAGGGTCAGCACCGCGCGCTGGCCGGAGCTGGCAATGAGCTCGCATTCGCGCACCACTTTTTTCGGATACGGGCCGTCGCGCAGGAAGGGATAGGCGACCAAAGCCTTGTGCGTCAAGCCGCCGCCGCAGGGCTTTTCCCAGGCGAGGTGCTCGTCAAAAATGGAAACACGGAAGCCCGCGGCCGCAAGGCGTTCGCCGCAGAGGGCGCCGGCTGGCCCTCCGCCCACAATGGCGATCTCGCGCATCAGGAGGCTGGGTTCAGGCCAGCGGAAAGGCGGCTGCCACGAACCAGGCGTTCAGTATAGCACCGAAGAGGGCCGCGGCGGCCGCGGATGAAGTTCGGCGGCGCACAAGATCCATGCCCAGGCGAACGCCAAAAGACAGGCCGGCCAGCGGGAGCGTAAAGATCACCGGCAGCAGCGCCGCGCCTACCCCGCTCTCGAAGGCCCCAAGCATGCCCAGAAGAAGCATGCCGCGAAGAGCCAGGGCCAGGATGGGCCGCCCGGCCTGCTTCACGGTGAAAAGCGGAGGCGCCGGGCCGAGGGCGGCTTCCTCTGCAAAACTCGCCGGGAGCATGGCCCCGGCTAGGAGCGGTAGCCGGGCCAACCGCGCGGCGCTGGGCCACAACTCCGCTAGCTGCCAATTGGACCAGGCACCGATTGCGGCCGCGGTGGCCAGGGCGAGAATGGTGCTCATGAGCATGGCTGTGACGGAAGCGCTTGGGCGGAGTGCCCCGCGCGCGGTGTTCCCGGCGAATGCCAGCGCCAGCGGCAGCCCGGCCACCAGGAGAAATGAGCCGAGGTAATCTCCGCCGAAAAGGTGGATTCGGGCGAGCGGCATCCAAAAAACTAGCACCATGGCCGAGAAGATCCCCGCGGCCAGCCAAGCCAGCAGCGCGGCCACTGGATGTGCGGCGCGGGAGCCATCCGTCGGCGCAGCCAATCCGGCCAGCCGCGCGAAGACTTCGAGGGCCGCGGGGAACATCAGGAGAATGCCGGCAAGGCCAAGCAGGGCGCCGCGAAAAGGCCGGTAGTCCATCGGCGGGACGGGCCGAGTCGTCGCACCAACGGATTCGAGGGCCCAGCGCACCATGGCTCGCGTCGCGGGAGCGCTGAAGATCGGACTGGTGTGCGTTTGCCAGGGAAAGCGCAAGAGCCGGAACGCGCGCGCCTGCCGAAAATCCTCCCGGGAGTCGCGCTCTGGCCCCGCAGCCGCGGAAAGCTCCCGCTCCTGGACCAGGATGTCCGGGATATCGAATTGCGGCGCGATGAGCAGTAGATTCTCCGGCAGCCGGTGCGGCCGGACGATTGGGGCGCCGGATAGGGAAATGGTGCCTGCGGCTGGGAAATAATCCGCGAGGCGCAGGACCAGCCCCCCGCCCATCGAATGGCCGAGCAGGACCGTTTTCCCGCGGGTGATTTCTCCTGTGTGCTCGAGCCGCTCGAGCAGCCCGGCGGCGCAGGCCTCATTCGCGGCAAAGGAGAACGGCGCGGGGTTTACCCCGTGGCCGGGAGAATCCACCAGGTAGACTCGGAAGCCCGCGGCGGCAAACTGCTCACCGAGCGGAAGCATGATCAGCCGATTGGCGCTCAGGCCGTGAAAGACCACCACGCTGCCCGCGGCAGGCGCGGAGCCCGCAGGCTCGAGAATCCGCACTGGAGCGGTGGGACAGGCGCGCCCGCCGTCGAGCAGGACATCCCGAGCAGGCTGGCGCGGCGCCTGGCCCAGGCGCACCAAACCCCAGGCCAAAAAAACCACCCCTACGAAGAACATGATCCATGGCGCGCGCGGCATGAGCACGGTGCCGGGCAACCGGCAGCAACGTTGTAGTACACTTCGCACATTATGGCTACCCGGCTCACGGCGTTTCCCAAGCCGAGCAAGGCCGCGGCAAAGAATCCGCCGGTGCTGTTTGTGAAGACGCAGGCGGTGATCCGCAAGATTGAGTCGCGGCTCGGCGAGCCGCTGCTGACCTATTGGAATTCGCAGAACGGCTCGATTTGCGATAACGACGTGGTGGGGCTCTACGGCATCCTGCGCAGTATCGGGCGCGTCGAGCGGCTCTCGCTGTTCATCAAGTCCACGGGCGGGTC
>Ga0187770_10001054_pt1 | contig 14288 bp, 14 predicted proteins | sample 0116_SJ02_MP02_2_FD_133154 | JGI IMG/M metagenome (GOLD analysis project Ga0187770, IMG submission 133154) | Tropical peat soil microbial communities from peatlands in Department of Meta, Colombia - 0116_SJ02_MP02_20_MG | ecosystem: Environmental > Terrestrial > Soil > Wetlands > Peat | place...
CACTGGCTTTGACGGACTGGACGACATTGCTCTTGAAGTTTGAAGAGTCTCCCTGCGGGAGCCCTGAAAAATCCAGAGTGATGCCCTGTGGCGTTGGCTTGGACTTGGGGGCAAGAACAACGATCTGCTTCTGCACGCCCTTGCGACGGAGCAGGTGTCTTATGGCGAAGTCCAGCCCCGCACTAACAATCGTGACGGAGTTTCCTTTCTTCTTAGCGAAGGAGAGCAGTTCGTCGAACCCTGCCCTGAAAGAGGCGACGTTATCGATTGCATCAAGCAGTTCCTGCTTTGATTCTCTTATCATCCCGTACTGCAGACGCAGGCACTCTTCCAAGGAAATCTCTCCTCTTTCGTAGAATTCGTCATATCTCCGCCAGTCCCCGTTTGCAAATTGCGCCAACAGGTACTCCACCGTGTCGATGTTCGTAATCGTCCCGTCGAAGTCCGAGACAACTTCCATTCCCTTGAAACGCAGGTCGGGTTCGAATCTTGGTGTCTATAAGGGGTGGTGCTCGTCAAAACGGGTAAATCCATCGCTTGGGCAGACTCCTAGAGTCCTTGCCCTTCGAAATCACTTGCCCTCAATGCCATAGGCTTTTCACCAAGGAACTGGAGGAGAAGGAGTTCGTCAACCACGAATTCAGTGTGGTGCAAGGCGAACCCGCCGCCCTAGAGGGCGCCACCAAGGCAAACGCTTGGCAGCCATATTTCGTGAGGAAAGAATTCTCCAGATACCGGTACCACTACAAGTGTAAGCATTGCGGGCATGAATGGACAGAACTCAAGACGGAAGTAACGGACGCCTAGGGCTTCACCATCCCGTCCGTTCCTTGTGGTTCACACAATGGTGGCCGACCGGCAGCTGAGGCAGGTGGAGGGGGTTTCAGCGGGGTGCCCCGAAGGACCTGTCCCCCGCATCCCCTAGACCGGGCACGATGTACCCGTGGTCGTTAAGTGCCGGGTCGATGGCGCAGGTGTAGAATTCGGCCCGGGGAAAATCCTTCGCCACGTAATCTATGCCCTGTTTTGTGGCGATAACGGAGAAGAATACCAGCCTCTTCGGCCGCCCCTGTTTTATCACCCTCTTTGCCACTTCCTTCAGTGTGTGCCCTGTGGCAAGCATGGGGTCGGCAATTACGACTACATCGTTCCTCCCTACTTTGGGAATTTTCGTATAGCTGACCTCGATGGGGAAGTCGGGGGCCTTTCCCCTCCACGCGCTCACGACACCTGTCCTCGCCATCGGGAAGTTCTTGTACATGCCTTCCACGAAAGGTATCGCTGCCCTCAGGACAAGTATGATCACAATCCTGTCTCTCCCCTTGATCTGCCCTCCCTTTGCCGGCCCCAGCGGGGTTTCGACAGTGAAATCCTGAACCTCCATGGTCCTCAGGAACTCGTAGGCCATGAACCTGCCGAGCCTGTAGATTGCTTTCCTAAACGCGATCTGAGGCGTTCGCTTATCGCGGACAAGAGAGAGCTGCTCCGTGACCATCGGGTGGTCCATGACGGTGACCTTGGGCTTAACCATCCCGACCATTAACGGGTCTGCATGGACACTATGTAAGTCTGTCATACCGGTGGCCTGTTTGACGTGAGGGATACTCTTTATGAGAGAGCCGTTCAATGATTACCAAGGCTTGAAGAAACTGAGACTGCTCTTTGCCGTGGCGCTCCTCGTAGCCTTTGCCCTTCAATTTGCTCCGGCTCACGCACAGACTCAGAGTTGCACCAGCAAGAACACGTACTATGTTGCCTCTCTCAACGCGGACATTGATCCTGGCACGGCGGACTTCATGAGCTCAGCTGTCAGCAGCGCGGAATCAAGCTGCGCTGGTCACATCGTCTTCGTGCTTGTCACGAACGGGGGGGACGGCGCCAGCATGGAGTCGATGATCACCTCGATTGCCAACTACCAGCAGTGGGGAGGCAACTTCTCCACTGTCGTGGCACCCCAAGGATCCTATGCTTTTTCTGCTGGCTCCTACATCGCTGAGGCCTCCAACGACATTTACATGGAGCCCGGCACCACAATAGGCTCCGCCACGCCCATCGTTTCGGGGATACCGACGGGAGAGGAGAACTCGACGATGACGAAGGACATCAACGCTTTCGCGTCCTACATGGGGACGCTCACCCAATCTAATGGAAGGAACATGACTGCCACCGAGCTAATGGTTACCCACGGGGTGTCCTACCCGGACAACTTGGCCCTTAGGGAGGGCGTGATCAATGGCATAATCAACTCGACCACCGTGCAGGGGGCTCTCTCCTACCTTGGAGTACCCGCAAACACGCCAATCAACTCACCGGGAATCAGATCTTCGCTCATCTCCGTCCTCAGTAACCCCAACGTATCTGGCCTACTGTTCCTGCTCGGGGTCTTCGCGGTCCTTGCAGACATTTATCATCCGACAATAATTCTATCTGTCGTCGGGGTCGCGATAATCGCTGCCGCGCTCTTCGGTCTCGGCGTCTTCGGCGCATCCCCACTCGCAGTAATCTTAATGATAATCGGGGCGGCCTTCATATTTCTCGAAGTGAAGACGGCCCACGGTATTAGCGCCACCGTTGGGGTTGTTATCTTCATAGTCGGGTTCCTCCTTGTGTTCCAGTTTCCATCGGCCGCGAGCTCTGCTCCTTCCCAGATTCAGCAGCAACCGGCTAGCTTCACGGGTGCAACTGACATAACATACGGACTGATCGTTGCCCTGGGTGCGGCCATAGTATTGGCAAGCATCTACCTTCGTTCCATACGGGATGCCCTGAGAAAGAGGCCCAAGGTGAACGAACCCACAGTTCTTGTCGGAAGGGAGGGGAAGATGGAGTCTGACCTGAAAGGAGGGGGGAGGGGGGTGGCAATGGTAGCATCAGAGGAGTGGAGCGTTACCTCCACGGATGACCTTCAGCGGGGCGATTCGATAAGGGTAAAAGGAGTCATTGGCCAGACTCTGACGGTAGAGAGGATACAGAAATGAGTCTCCTGGGCCCCATCGCCCTTCAAACGACGGGCGACATCATCAACTACGTCATCTATGCGATCGTAGCAATAATAGTAATCGGGCTCATCGCTGCCACCATCAAGATCATACGGGAGTACGAGAGGCTCGTTGTGTTCAGGCTTGGGAGGCTCATAGGGGCGAGGGGACCCGGGGTTGTTTTCATCATCCCCCTCATCAACAGGATCAACAAGGTGGACCTGAGGGAGCGCTTCCTGGAAGTGCCACACCAGACCTGCATCACGAAGGACAACGCCCCTACGGACATTGACTTCCTGATCTACTATAAGGTCATAGAAGCTACCCAGAGCATAGTGCAGGTCCAGAACTTCGAGGGTGCTTCAATAGGCATCGCAACCACCACCCTCAGGGCAGTGGTGGGCGACATCCCCCTGGACGAGTTGCTCGCGAAGAGGGAGCAGATCAACCAGGTCCTCAGGACGAAGCTCGATGAAGTGACGGAGAGGTGGGGCATCAAGGTAACCAACGTCGAGATTAGGGAGATCAGGCCGCCGCAGGACGTCCAGGAGGCAATGGTCCGGCAGATGTCTGCCGAGAGAACCAGGAGGGCCACAGTCACCGAGGCCGACGGAAAGAGGGAGGCCTCGATCCTTGTCGCGGAGGGAGAGAAGAAGTCAAACATCCTCCGGGCCGAAGGCGACAAGCAGGCCGCGGTCCTGAGGGCTGAAGGTTACGCGGGTGCACTCAACCAAATCTTCCAGGCCGCGAAGACTATCGACTCAAAGACAATGACACTCCAGTACCTAGATACGCTAAAAGCGCTAGGTGCCTCGCCGTCCACTAAGTACATCTTCCCCATGGAGTTTACCTCGATTTTCGCATCTTCCGTGAAGGACCAGATCAGGCAAGCGCAACAATCGACAGAGTAAGAGGGGGCATAGAACCCTCTCTCCCTGGCGCGGAGGAGAACGGCGGGTTCAGACAAACCTAGAAGAAATAGTGGAAACTTCGAAAGAAGATGAATAACTTTCAGAAAGTTTAGCCATTATCGCCTCGGTTTTAAATCCAAATGATTTCAAGGGTTGGAGCGAGCGGCTCCAGTGTCGGGTCAAGAAGGGGAAACCCAAGCAAGACGTCGGACAGTCGTAGTTCTTCAGGACGAGATGAGGCGTGTCCTTGACGCAAGCAGGGTACTCCTCGAAGAGTTCAATGGACTCGTAAAGGGAGACAAGAACCAAGTGTCTGCAGCCATCGAAAAGGTCCGCAGGGCCGAGGAAGACGTCATGACTCTGAGGACGGCGCTCATCCGAGAGCTCTCGCAGGTCGGGACACTACTCGTCAACCGGGAGGACCTTCTCAGAGCCGCGTTCGCAGTGGAGGACATTTTCGGTTATATCAATGGCGTGGCCTTCAAGATGTCCCAGCTTCAGAAATCATCCGTCAAGAACAAGAAGTACAGAGACTCAATCATCGCGCTACTTGGTCTTCTCATAGACGGGATATCGAAGCTGAACGAGAGCATTCGGGCGCTATCACTGAATCCTGAGCAGTCCATCCAGATGGCCGCCCAGGTGCAGCAGATCGAAAGATCCGTCGACAATGACTACAGGGAGCTGGTGGCCACCGTCATGAAGACTGCCACCAACGTGAAAGAACTGATAACGGTAAAGGAAGTCGTGGAGGCCATAGAGGATTGTTCGGACGCCATGCTAGACGCCTCCGACGCGAGCACCATCTTGGCTCTGGGCATGTAATAATGCCGAAACAGAGGGCGAAGGGAAGGCTCTTCGAAAACAGGATAGTCGTCTGGGACATAGACGCTTCGAGGAAGTTGTTCAAGGAGGGGTACTACGGCAAGCCGTTGGGGATACCGAAGCCCAAAGACTTCGAGTTCGACGCCCCCCTCATCCTTGACCTGATGGAGGGGTACTACTTGGCAACCAAGAAGATCCTGGAGGTGGAGGATCAGTCGGGGAAGGAGCTAACTCCAAAGCAGCTCCACGAGATTTGCGAAGCCTCGTACCCTGACTTTGGAGAGAAGTTCCTGGTGTACAGGAAGCTCAGGGAGGACGGTTTCGTTGTGACCCCTGGCATCAAGTTCGGGTCTGATTTCGCCGTTTACGAGCACGGCCCCGGCATCGATCACGCGCCGTACATCGTCCAGGTGGTCTCCCCCGATTCAAGGATGACCGCCACTTCCATGGTGAGGTCCGGGAGGCTAGCCACCACAGTCAGGAAGCAGTTCATAATAGCCATCTCCGATAAGGAGAAGAAGTCAATCGAGTTCCTCAGGTACGACTGGTGGCGCGCCTAGGACTGCAGGACACAAGGATATAGAACTCCACATGGTGGCGCCCACCGTGGGTGCTATCGAAGAAGATTCCTTCATCCTGGTCTACCGAGACCGGCGCAGAAGGTGGCTGATCAGGCCGAGGGACACCCCCAAGTTGCACACGCACCTTGGAATCCTCGACGTTTCTGCCCTGGTGGGGAAGGAGTATGGGGCGACCGTCAGGACAACCCTCGGGGACGAGCTTGTCATACTGAAGCCGACGATCGAAGACATGGTGATGAAGCTCACCCGGAAGACGCAGGTGATCTATCCAAAAGATCTTGGGCTGATCGTGGTCAAGCTCGGTGTCCATGCGGGGTCGACGGTCGTCGAGACGGGCACGGGGAGCGGGGCGACTACCGCCCTGCTGGCGTACCTGGTGCAGCCCACGGGCATGGTCTACACATACGACATCAATCCCGAGTTTCAGGATGTTGCGAAGAAGAACATCGAAAGGCTCGGGCTCTCGCAGTTCGTCACCTTCAAGGTCGCCGACTCGCGGCTCGGATTCGATGAGCGCGAGGCAGATGCCGGAGTCCTAGATGTCGGAGATCCCTGGGAGGTCATCGGTAGCATGAGGGCTAGTCTGAAGCCTTCCGCGCCCATGGCTGCGATAACGCCGACTACGAACCAGGCTGAAAGGCTCGTCGCGAAGATGAAGGAGGAGGGGTTCGTCGGGCTCGAGACGGTCGAGCTGCTGCTAAGGCACCTTGAGGCGCGGGTGGGGATGACAAGGCCGTCTAACATTATGGTGGGGCACACCGCATACCTTACTTTCGGGCGTAGGACCTCGGGTATGTCCCAACCGTCCTAGCTGCGTCGGTGCTATATGGGGCCGCGCTAGAAGGGAGGCTCGAGCGGCTGAGAACTCCTAAATCTCCCTGGGTCGAGCGCCGACCAATCCGAGGAACTTGAAAGAGCTAACCACCAAACCCTGGTCGATGCGGGCCTCGGGGCGCAGGGGGGGTGTCGCCTTCGTACTCCTTGTTGTTGTCCTCATTCTTCTAAACCTCGTCGTTCTTGTGGCGGCCATCCCCGAGACTTCCACTGTGGATGGTGGATGCTGCGCCCCCACCCAGCTGCTTGCCAAAGATTTCTCAGCCTACTACACCGCCGCCTGGAGGCTCTTCCACGATCCATCTCAAATCTACTATCACGGGGCCTCGATTGATGGAGCGCCTGCCATACTCCCCGAACCTGAGGGTTACAAGTACCTCCCGTCCATGCTGCTCTTGATCTCCCCGTTACTCACCCTCCCCTACGGCCAAGCACTCCTTGCTTTTGATTACTTCCAGTTCCTCCTTCTCCCCTTGATCGCTGCGCTCGTCTACGTGCTCGTCAGAGACAAGGGAACCATGGTGGCTTCGGGCATCGTCGCGGCCGTCCTTGTGCTGCCACTCCCATTGGTGACGCCACAGTGGGTCCTCTCCGCAAGCTACTACTGGCAGTGGGCAGAAGGACAGTCAAAGGTGCTTGAGACATTCCTGCTCCTTCTCTCTCTTGCACTGGCAAAATCTGCCAGGCCGCGAGCTGCGGGCGTGGTTTTGGGCATGGCGTCGTTCGACCCACGGTTCGCCCTGTTGAGTCTGCCCCTCTTTCTGGCCTACGGGTCAGACCTGAAGAAATCCGCGGTGTTCGCGGTCTCGACTATCCTGTTAGCAAATCCCGTCCTCTTCTATCCGCCAACACTCGCGGGATTCCTTTCGATGCTGTTCACGACCGGGCTTACCACTCCGCTGTACTACTACTCCCTGATCCCCTTGGTAGCATTGGTGTTGCTCACGTTGGTCGACCGGAGAAGGATCGGATTGGCCATAAGAGGGATTCTGGGGAGTGGCGGTCTGGGTTCGGGCCTGGCAAAGCGAGAGATGCGTTCGAATTGCCAGATCCCACCACAGGTTGCCCCCCACAGGTCCCACAATGGTTTTAAGCCCAAGTCCGTCGCGCAGGCGAATCAATGAGCACCAGGGGACGCTACGAAGACGTCTCTACACTGCTCTACCTTGCCCCCATCGTGGTCCCGATCATATACGCCCTCGTCCTTTGGGTTCAGAGTGGGATCTCTCTTGTCCTCCCATCGCCCGTCTACCTCACGGTCACGAGAGATCCGATACTCTTCAGCGGGGTATCTCTCGCCGTGATGCTGGGCGTGATAATTGAGGTAAACGGGACGGAGCCGGCGGCACGCTCCGCGAAGCTCGCCACCCTCGGGAGCACCCTGCAGTCCCTCGCCATCGCCTCCCTGGTGATAGTGCTGATTGGCGCTCTTTACGCAAACGGGTTTACCGACATCACGGGTGCTGCTACGGATTTCATAATCGGCAGGTACGGAATCGTCTTCCCCGCTGCGCTGGTGCTGCTGAGCTACCTCATGACCGTGCAGTTCAAGCTCCCCGGCGTCACCAGGAGGCAGATCCTGGCGGCGATCGCGTTGCTTCTCGTCCCAGCCTCGCTCTACGAGATAGGGAAGAGGCAAACGGCGCTGGGAATCGGCACGGCATTTGTCCTATTGGTAATCGGCCTCGCACTCTACCTCATTCCCGAGAAAAAGTCCCCGACCCCGTCTCCCAAGAAGGGGTAAAACGCCCGAGCCAGAGGAGCTACCGGTGGCCCCATGGCTGACCTGTCCGTCCTTTCCTTCGCAACCATTGCCGCGACCCTCTTCCTCGCTGAGCTCACAGACAAGGACGCGCTTCTGCTCCTCGCTGTCTCAACCAGGGTAAAGGCGCGGCTCGCCTTTTCGGCGGGAGCCACAGCTTTCGCAATCACTACGGCGATCATAGTAGCAGCGGGATCTCTGATAGTTGCCGTGATTCCGGTCGAATGGATTAGGCTTGCCGGAGGGGTCGTGATGATAGGCTATGGTCTCTGGGAGGCGCGTGGATTGATGGGGGAGGAAGCAGTAGGTCTGACGGAGTCCAGGATCGCCAAGGCGGGGAGCAAGTGGAGAGTCTTCTTTGCCCTTGTTGGCTCTCTCGCACTGCTGGACCTTGCAGGTGACGCGACTGAGGTCCTGACAGTGGTCCTCGTTGCCCAGTACAGCGCTCCCGTTTTCGTGTTTTTGGCCGTTTACTTGGGTTTGGTCGCAGCGGTGGCGGGTGAAACTGCACTCGGAAACAGGCTGGGCAAGATTCTCACGCCTAGAAGGCTCCGGATTGGGTCCGCTGCAATATTCGTCCTGCTTGGACTGGCGATCATTCTGTTCGGCCCAATCTGGTAAGAGCGCCCTGTTCGGAGGCACCTTCATTAGTAGCTCGTCAAGGAGTCCACGGCCCCGATGTCCAAAACCAGTCAGGAAGGGATGGCTGCAAAGAAGAAAGAGAACTTCGACGAGTGGTACACCCAAATCATCCTGAAGGCAGAGCTTGCTGACTATAGCCCCGTTTCAGGTTGCATGGTTTTCAGGCCAGCGGGCTACGCCATCTGGGAGAACATACAGGGGGCAACGGATGCCGAGTTCAAGAAGGTCGGAATTACAAACAGTTACTTCCCTATATTCATCCCCGAGAGGCTCCTGAAGAAGGAGGCGGAGCATGTCCACGGCTTCGCCCCCGAGGTCGCCTGGGTGACCCAGGCAGGGAATTCAGAGCTGGACGAGAGGCTGGCGATCCGCCCGACTTCGGAGACGCTGATGTATGAGGTCGTCTCGAAGTGGATCAGGTCCTGGAGGGATCTGCCACTTAGGCTCAACCAATGGAACAACGTCGTCCGCTGGGAGTTCAGGCACCCGACTCCCTTCCTGCGCTCGAGGGAGTTCCTCTGGAACGAGGGGCACACCCTGTTCGCCACTAGGTCAGAGGCGGACGCCGAAAGGGACGAGATAATGGGAATCTATCGGAAGATAACTGAAGAGTACATGGCGTTGCCGGGATACCTTGGCCGCAAGTCGAAATCCGAGACTTTCGCTGGTGCCGAAGCGACCTACAGCATAGAGCACATGCTACCGGACGGGAAAGCCATCCAGGGACCCGACTGGCACTCTGACGGCCAGAACTTCTCCAAAGCATTCGAAATCGTGTTCGTGGACCAGAACGGGGACAAGCAGTACGCTTGGCAGAACACCTGGGCCATCAGCACGAGGGAGATCGGAGTCATGCTGGCTGTCCACAGCGACGATAGGGGTGCAGTCATCCCTCCGATGCTCTCCGCTCTCCAGGTGGTGCTTGTCCCCATTGTGAACGACGAGAGCAAGGAGGCCGTGCTTGCAGAGTCGAGGAAGCTACTTGAGCGGCTCTCAAATAGGTTCAGAGTAAAGCTTGACGACAGGGACCACCTGACGCCCGGGAGGAAGTTCAACGAGTGGGAACTGAAGGGCGTCCCTCTGAGGATAGAATTCGGGCCTCGCGACATGAAAGACAAGCAGGCAGTCCTGGTCCGCAGGGACACTGGTGGTAAGAGGGTGGCTAAGCTCGCCAGCCTGGAGGAGGAGGTGGCAAAGGAACTGGAAACGATTCAAGCAAACCTCCTCAAGAGGGCGACAAAGGCTCTTGTCGAGAACACCTACGATGCAAGGACCCTGGCCGAGCTGAAGCGAATCCTCGCCGAGCACGGGGGTATCGTCAGGGTCCCGTGGTGCGGAAAGGCTGAGTGCGAAGCAAAGATGAAGGAAGAGACGGGGGGAAAGATCCTCAACTTCCCCATTGACCAGAAGGCGCCCAAAGCGAAGTGCCCGGTCTGCTCCAAGGACGCAGTCCACCTTGCGTACTTCGGCAAGTCATACTAGAGGGGCCGCAGGCGCGCGGCGGATTGGCCATCCAACACTCGTAGTGCTGGGGGCTATGAATTGGGACACAGCCATATTCCAGGGGAAGTTCCCCGAGCCAGGCGAGGAAGTGCCGGCAAGAGGGGCGAAGGTCAGCCGGGGGTAAAGGCGCCAACGCGGCCGTCGCTCAGAGAGCGGTCACTGGGTTCGCCATCGAAAAGAGCCTCATTGCGGTCTCGTCAACGCTCATAGGGAGGTCTACCTTTGCCAGGGCTATCATCTGCAGGGAGAGCGATGAAGCAGCGATCCCGAAGCAGGCGCTACGGAGGAAGTCCCTCGTCTTCAGATACCAGGAAATCGTCGCTCCGCTCAATACGTCCCCCGCTCCCGTGGTGTCAACGACAGGGGCCTTCGGCACTTGGACCTGGTATATCCTCGTCCCGTCAAGAACGTGGCAGGGCTCGGCGCCCTGAGTGACTATTGCCTTCCTCACGCCGATGGTCGAGACCTTCTCCAGGGCATGCCGTGGGTCAGATTTCCCGGTCAACATCTCCGCCTCGGTCCTGTCCATCTTTATGGCGTCGACCTTTGACAGGATGCTTCTCTCACGGAGAGGCGACGTGAACACTCGTCCTCCGCTGTCGAACGAGCGGACGAACCCCTGCGGGTCTAGGAAGGTGAAGTCGGAGCAAGCCGATATCTCCGTGAGCAGGGAAGGGGAGACCTCTCCCGCAAGCGGGCTGACAAGGGAAGCGTCAAGTCGGGTATCTGGGGGAATCTGGGAGTCGCTTAGATTCTCGCACCTGCTACTTAGTATCAATGTCCTGCTTCCCAAAGCATTGGTGATTTTGAATCGTGTAGTCGGTTTTGTCATGCTCCTGTCAGACGCCCTGAGCACGATGCCGTTCCGAGCGAGCCACACCGCCTGCTCGTCTGGGAAATCGTTCCCCACCTTGGTTAAAGGAACCACTGCGTTTCCGAACCTCGAGCAGACGAGCCCCGCGTAGGCCGGGGGTCCGCCCACGGAGGTTATCTGGCGCATAGGGAGCTGAATGGTATCGATGGTGATGAACCCCGCCACCAGGACCCTCAATCCGCTCGCTGGTTCTCCGTTTAGCTTATGAACACTTTCTCCTGCTCCTCTTGCCGGTCCCTACGCGAAGGAATGAGCCCCCTTCCGGGGAGATTCCTACCATTTCGATTCGATTGTCACTCCAACGGCTACGCCCGTCATCCGTCAGATTGCCAGCACGTTTATTAGCGATTTACCGGGGCTCATCGACATGCCTAGCAAATCCATGCGAGGCATAGCGAAAACAACTCTGGCAGTTCTAGTAATCGTCATTATCATAGTAGCAGGTGTCGGCATCTACTTCGCCTATACGGCCACGACATCAACTACGACGAGCACTGGACTATCGGGCCACATCACAGTTGCCGCGGAATCCGGGTACAACGACGCTGCCCTGAAGAAAATCGCGTCTGACTTCATGGCGGCCAACCCCGGGACTACTGTCAACGTGGTAACGCTTTCCTTCGACACTGCCCTGACGAGCTACGAGACCGCGTTCTCCGCCAACCAGTCGTCCTATGACGTCCTGTTCTTCCCTAACGTCGGGTACATCGGGTCGATTCAGCAGTACCTGTTGGACCTCAATCCCTACGTGAACAACCCTACCTACTTCCCAAGCTCCTGGAACTACTCGGACATCCTCCCCAGCATGCTCGCACCATTCCAAATCAGTGGCCATCTCTACGCGATTCCTAACACCGGTGACGCGATGCTCTTCTTCTACCGTCCCTCCTGCTTCAACAGTACAGCGAACCAGGCGGCTTTCCAGACAAAGTATGGTTACGCGCTCCCTGACCCAGGAAAGGTGACACTGACACTGCAGCAGACGGTAGACGTGGCCAACTTCTTCAACGGCGGCACCTACGCTTGCGCAACCGGCACTCCCACTCCCAAGTACGGGATGGAGTTCATGACCGGGCCCGGTGACGACGACATGATTCAGACCTTCCTGACCCTCCTCGGCGGTCCTAGGACCGCCTCCAACGCCACGTCGCTCTACGGGCAGGTGTCGGCCCCCTATGGCGACATGTTCACCAGTGACGGCAAGATCCTGTCGAGCACGCCAATGTTCCAAGGCGCTCTGTCTGACTTCATTCAGCTCATCAAGGACAGCGAGGATCCATTGACCGCGACATTCACAACTGTTCCGGGGACCTTCGAGGCAGGTGACGCGCCAATGATGGTCTACTGGTCATATCCGATACTCTTCCTCAGCAACTCCTCACAGTCAAAGGTTTGGAACGACTGGGCGGTCGCACCAATCACTCCGGGCGGCGTGTCCGAAACTGGGGGCGTTGGTCTTGGAATATTCAAGTACACACAGAACCTGCGCCTGTCCCTCGCTTTCGTGGAGTTCGCTACTACTTCATCAGAGTCTGTACTCTACACAACGCAGGATAGTCTGGTCCCCTTCAGATACACTGACTTCACGTATGCTCTCCAGCACAATCTGCTACCGACCTCACTGGTGAACGAGCTACTGAGCAACCTGAAGAACAGCGTCCAGGGACCCGCCAACATTGCCTATTGGCCCCAGGTCTCGGCCTACTTCAGAGGCGAAGTTCCCAACATGTACTCTGGGACGGAAACAATAACCCAGGGCACAGCAAAAATCACTAGCGAGTGCGTCACAGCTGGCGCGACGGCTTACTAACAGAACTGCACCTCCTTCTTTTTTCTCCGAAAATGCCTAGACGGACTAGGCCGATTTTTCCCGTCGGGCACGACCGCTGTTCCCATCCCATCTGCTCCGGTGCGTCCCTCCCGCTAATGGTAAGGCGTTTCTCTGTAGGCATTTGCACCTGCATCTGGTTTAAATTCCGCATGATGCCGCCGGCGAATTGTGCAGCGAGGTCAAGCCCTCAAGGTTGGCCTGGTGCTGGCATCGCCGATAATGGTCTACTTTGCAGCCTTCTTCGTCTATCCCCTCTTTAATCTCTTTCAAAACGCCTTCACCTCAGACGCGGGTTCCTTCACCTTAAGCAACTTCCAGTCAATGCTCTCGGATCCGATTCTCAGTGTGTCCCTCTCCAACACCGCTTACTACTTCGTGGGGTCCGTGACTCTTGAGTACTCCGTGGGGTTCATGGTGGCCGTCCTTCTATACTCCTATGTTGGCAGGCTCAAGACAATCTTTCGAACGATAATCTTCCTGCCTCTGATGGTTTCTCCCGTGGTAATCGGCCTGATGTGGCAGATGATATTGAACAAAGACTGGGGTCCCCTTGATTACCTGCTGAGTCCCTTCGGATTGGGTCAGGTGAATTGGCTCGGGAGTCAGAGTCTCGCTATGCCCTCGCTAATCTTGGCGAACACGTGGGAATACTCCCCCTTTGTGTTCCTGATAATCTACGCCGGCCTTCAGACAGTTCCCCCACAGCTCTATGAAGCAGCCAGCGTCGACGGTCTATCACGCTTCCAGACTTTCAGATTCATTACACTCCCCTCGATACGGCCTTCCCTAGTCGTCGCATTTCTGCTGAACTCGATCGGCGTCTTGAAGGGGTTCGACCTGATATACGTCTTGACCAACGGCGGTCCTGGCTTCTCAACGTACATCCTCAGCTTCTACACATACGTGGTCGGGTTCTCGTTCTTCGAGACGCACTACGCTGCGGCCATCGCCCTGTTGTTCTTGGCCATCATCGGCACTTTCGTGTTCCTGATGCTCAGGTTCACTTCGGTGGAGGAGCATCTTGGCCTAGGAAGGGGGAAGGGCGAGTGAAAGCGCGCAACCTCCTCCTCATCGCCATCCTCACCATCATATGTCTGATCTATTTCTTCCCAATATTCTGGACTGTGGTTACCTCACTCAAGACCAACCTTGAGGTGTTCACATACCCTCCGATCTTCTTTCCTTCACAAATTACAGTTAGCAACTACTACGTGCAGGTCAACGTGTTCCGGGCAGTAAGCCTGACGGCTGTCGGGAGCGTCCCCTGGATGATCGACAGCACCATAATCGCCATCGTAGCTACCCTGGTGAGCACCTTCCTCATCGCAGCGCCTGCTGCCTACTCCCTCGTCCGTTACATTAGGAGTGTCTGGCTGGCAAGACTCATCCTGTTCATGACTATGATACCGGAGGCAGTCTTTGTCGTGCCATTCTTCATCATCGATGCGAAGATTGGTCTCCTGAACACTTGGTGGGGGCTCATCCTAGTCTACATCAGCTTCTCAGCTCCCTTCTCAACCTGGTTGTTGATGGGTTTCTTCAACGAC
>Ga0187770_10001055_pt1 | contig 14287 bp, 14 predicted proteins | sample 0116_SJ02_MP02_2_FD_133154 | JGI IMG/M metagenome (GOLD analysis project Ga0187770, IMG submission 133154) | Tropical peat soil microbial communities from peatlands in Department of Meta, Colombia - 0116_SJ02_MP02_20_MG | ecosystem: Environmental > Terrestrial > Soil > Wetlands > Peat | place...
CCAAGATCAGCAGGCGGAAGTGGAAATGCGGACCATTCGCACCGAGGCGGAGGCTCTGGGTTACATGAGTCAGCTGACGTACGCTTACAGCGGCCTCGCGTCCCTCGCTACGGACAAGGGACGGTGGGGCGAAGCCGTGAACTACGCCAAGCAGGCGAGCGCCCTAGCGGAACGGCTCGGGAACGACTTTGTCTTGGGCCACACTCTGGCTGTTCTCTGCGCCAGCGAGAACCGGCAGGCCCAGCTGGGCAACGTCCCGGACCCCCGGGGATTGGCTCGGGACGCCATCATGCACGGGGAGCGGAGCCTGGAGGTCCTGGAGAAGCTTCCTCCCTCAGACTCGCTGGTTCTGGCCAATACGTTCCTCTCTGAGGCTTACGCCGATCAGCATGAGTGGGGGAAGGCAACGCAGTACTACGCAAAGGCGTTGGAACTGCTCGACCATCTGCAGCTGCCTTGGCTGAAAGAGAAGATCGTGGCCGATCTCGGGCCCAAAATCTCCTCCGCGACAAAGGGCGTTGCCCGCGCCGACGCGGCAGCCTAGCTAACGCTAGGCGGGCCTCCTCAATCCAAGCACGATGTCTTGGACGGGTTAGAGCTGGTCGTGGGGCATCGGGGGAACGACAGGTACGTAGCTGTGCATTCTCGGGGCCGCACCTCCGACCCGTTCTTTCAAACAGGGTATTTAATGACCCCGAGTTTCTGACGTGAAGGTGCCCTCAGATATACCGTCCGTATGGATACGCGCGAATGCGCATCCAGATTAGATTCCTGTTGAGGGGAAGTCAGCCAGAATTGAGTCGACCTGGAAATCCAAGTTCCGGTCCACGCCCAAGCAATTCACTATCGGTGGATGACCCATTCATCATCCCCGGCGTCCGACGTTTGGGACCACGGAACTTCCGTTTTGGAGTGCTCCCGTTCCTCCGAGAAACCCGGCTCGTTGTCCCGGGCCAACCTCTCGATACGAAATCGCTCGCCGACTTGTAATACTTTCGTCCGCGGAAGCGAGATCCCTCGGTCAGTTGCCTTTCCTGCGGATCTTCACCTCGTCTTCCGACCAATCGAAGCGGAGCCGACTGCGCGGCTGCCAGCGCTTCCGGCGGTCCCAAAGGGCCCCTGCGAGCAGCGGGAGACCGACCGATGCATCCACGTGGGCCATGGCTCGCGTGGCGGTCCGGGAGATCTTCCCCCAGGACTGCGCCTCATCGAGCGTGCTGCCGGAAAGCCCACCCCAGTGGGGAACGTCCGTCGTCAGCTGGAGTGCGTAGAAGTGGCCTTCTCCCTCACGGCCGAAGGCGTAGTTGGCCATCACGATTCCATCGTTGATCCAGTTCTTCGGAGTCCCCCCACCGATGTAGACCACCGCGGTCCGCGGGGATTGAGAGAGGATCTGGACGAGTTCGTAGTTGTCGCGTACCGCATCGAGGATGAACCGGTCCCTCCGTCGTCGGTTGGCCTGGTAGTAAAGCGTCAGGCCGATCCCGATCGAGCTGTCGATAAGGGCCGGTGAGAACACCGGCACTCCTCGACGTGCGGCGGTCGCAAGAATCGAGTTCGGGTCCGGAAACCGTGACCCAAGGAATCCGAGGTACTCGCGGGAGGACGCTGGACGCCGGGGGAAGTCGTTGGTGATCCGCCCGATCACGCGGTCCGTGTCTTCGAACTTGAGCTCATCGACGTACGTGTCGTAGATCCGGTCGAGGTAGAGGTCGCGCAGGCGCACGTCGTCGGCGGCCGGATTTCCGATCCAGTGTCGTCCCCCGACGGATTGATAGAGGTCCTGGTACAGCACCGCCCCTGTCGAGACCACGACATCGACGACTCCCCAATCGATCAAGTCCCTCAGGACCTTCCTCAGTCCCGCGGCGATCAACGGGCCGGCGAGCCCAAGGAACACCGTGGGTCGCTTCGGGTCGTGGAGTGCGTTCTCCCAGACCTCGAGGCATCGGCCGAGGTTGCGCGCCTGGATGGACGTCGATTGGAACTGCTCGAGGAGACCGCCAACGCCTCCGCGCTGCGTCACGTCGACCGCACGGACGGCTCGCTTCAGGTAATCGCGACGGCGCTTGGTCATCGAGGGCGGCACGCGCGCCCGAACCCGGCCCATCTCTTAAACGCTCGCTGACCGAGCCGGAATCCCATCCCCCGGCGTTTGGGAGAGGGTTAAATCCTATCGAAAAGGATACGACTCGAGGGTTCCGGGTGCCTTCGACTCCTTCACCGGTTCTCCGCGCGGTCCAGGGCCTCGTGGAGAATTCGGGCCGCACACTCGTGATTGCGGGTCCCCCCGCGAGCGGGAAGTCGGCGCTCCTCGAGGAGGTCAAGGGCCTGCTTCGCGCCCAGGGGGCCCGGATTGTGGAGCTTCAGGGGAGTTACCGCGGACGATCGATCCCGTACGGGGGGCTGACGGGATTGCGCCCCGAATCGGGACCGGCCCCGCTCGGACCGACCGGGCCGCCGGATTCCGAAACGAACACCAGTGAGGTCACGGACGACAGCGTTCCGCTGGGGACGCCGGTCATCCCCTATCTCTCCGAACGACTCCCTCGGAGCCGGCGGAGCCGGGGCGAACGACCACGAATGTCGTTTCTTGGCCAACCGATTCGGGGGCGGGCGGCGAACGAGGGGAATCCGGGCGCATACTGGCGAGAGATCTTGCCCGAGTTCCGCGGCGAGAATCGTCATGCCGTGGCGATTCTGGTCGAGGACGGGGCGCTCTTCGACGCGGAGAGCCGCGAGTTCTTGGTTTCCCTTTCCCACCGGGCCCGACTTCGGCCGTTGCTGATCGCCGTCACTCTCGACACGACCGTCCCGGGGTTCATCCCCTGGGAACAGGCGTTTCTGGGACGTGGGGACGTCGACTGGGTGCGACTCACGACCTCCGCTCCGGACCCCCGGGAAGCCCATCGGTTGAAGACAATCTGGGACGAGCTTCCGGCGGTGACCCAGCGCGTAGCGGGCTACGTCTCGCTCCTAGGGGGCTCGACCGGGGAGGTCGTCCTCTCTCGGGTCGCTCGGCTCAACTTCCCGCAGCTCGCGGAAGCGGTCCTCCCGGCGACGGGAGTCGGACTCCTGAAGGTCCAAGACGGTAAAGTGACGATCCCGCACCTCGCCTGGATTCCACTGACGGCGGACCAGCTGCCGGATGCCCAGCGAAAGGAGATGCACCTCGACATCGCGAACGCCCTCTCGGCGCTCACACACGAGCCCAACTTCGCCCGGCGCGTCGAGGTCGCGCGCCACTACCTTTCGTGGTACCCGGGCCCGATGGCGCTCCACCACCTCCTCGAAGCGGCCGAACTCGGCCTCGAGTTCTATGCGTTCGACACGGCCGAGGAGCTGATCGCCGATGCGATTGGCTGCCTCGGAACCCTTCCCCCCATCGAGCGGGATCCGCTCGAGCCCGAACTCCGTCTTCTCCACGCCGAAGCGCTGTTTGCGGCGGGACGGCCGGCCGAAGCCGAAGGGGAGCTTCGGGAGGGAATCGACCGGGCCCTGCACGCGAACCTTCCGGCAGGGCTGCTCGCCGAATGGGTTGAGCCGCTGGTCCTCTCGATGCGAGTCACCGGGCCCCGGCCGTCCCTCGCGACCACCCTCATGGAGCTCGCCGAGCGATGCCACGACGCCGACCAGATGGAGCTGGAGGTGCTGTTCATGGCGATGATCGCCGAGTTCCACTACGAGCGAAACCTGCCGCTGCAGGCACGGGAGGAGTCGCACCGGGCCGCCCGGCTCGCTCGCCGACTTCCGGACGGTCACCTCCAGGCAGTCGCCCTTCTCGCCGTGGGGCTCTCGCGCGTCGAAGGAACGCCCGCGGAGCAGGAGCTTGCGGGAAGGTTTCTCGGGGCCGCTCGGACGCTGCTGGGGCGGGCCCGACGGTGGGAGCTCGATTACCTCGCCGAGGATGTCGAAGCGCGGCTGCTCGAAGCGCGGGGCGAGGCTCCCCGCGCGAAGGAACTCCGGGAACGCAGTCTGCCCGGAGTGCTCCGGGCCAAGCTTCCGGCCGTCGAGCTCTACCACCAGCTGGGGATCGCCGAGATCCTGCTCAACCGAGGCACCCTTAAGGGAGTGGACGCGGCCTTGACCCGGGCCCGCGCGATCGTGGATCTTCTCCACCTGATTCCTCCCTCTCCCGGTCTCTTGCGGCTATGGATGCTCGAGGGACGTCTCAGCGCGCTGAACGACGCCCTCGAAGAAGCTCGGGATCGTTGGGAGGCGGTCGCCGATGAACCGGTCGGGGACGGGATCCCACGCCTGCGCGCCGAAGCGCTGGTGCGGCTCACGCTCATGGCGTATGTTCAGCACCGTGGGGAGGACGCGGCGGAGCTCAACGGCCAGCTGGCCGCACCCGAGGTCCGGGCCGCGCTTCCGGCGGGATCCGAGAAGTGGATCGAGGACCTCGAGCGACGGGCTCCACAGAGCGACCACGGCGGGAGCCCGCTCCCGCCGATGCCGCACGGATTAGACCGGGCGGAGAAGGCTGAGCGTGGGGAACACGGACGGCACTAGTCCGTAGGCGATCGTAATCGCGCCGACGACGACCAGGACGGTCACCACGACCCGGTGGAGCAGCCGGGGATCGAGCCGCGCTCCGAGGCGGGAGCCGAGGAAGCAGTTCCAGGCGGAGACGGTCGCGAGGGCAAGCGCCCCCGCGACCAGGACGATGAGCCACCCGAAGTCGGTGACGAACACGATCTGGAAGATCATCGTGGTGTCGCCGAGCTCGAGCAGGAAGATCGTGACGAACGCGGTGATCAGAGCCGCCTGCGGCGTTCTCGGAAGCCGGTTCGGGTCGTCGGACTCTGGGTGAAAGTACAGCCAGACGGCATAGCCGATCAGAAACACTCCCCCGGCCACGCGGAGGAGCCCGATTCGGCTCGGCCCGATCACGTCGGAGAGCGCGGAGCCGACGGTCACGGAGATCGCGCTCGTCAGGACGAACGCACTGGCGGCGCCGACCCACGACTGGAACGGGTGGGAACGGGCCGCGAGAGCGATGAGGGCGAAACTCGTCCGGTCGAAGACCTCGAGGACCGCGATGACCACGAAAACGACGACGAACCCTCCCACCCACGCGAAGTCCACGCGCGCGACCCCCGCTCAGGCGAGGTGGTTGAGGAAGCTATCGACCCGACGGTCGCAGTAGGCGCATCGGAGGACCACCGGGCGGCGTTCGGTGACCTCGAACTCGCTCTCGACCGGCTCGGGCTGGTTCGTGATGCAGTTCGGGTTGGGACACTTCAGAATCCCGACGATCCGGTCCGGAAGGTCGACCGATCGCTTCTCCTGGACCTTGAAGTCCCGGATGATGGAGATCGTCGCCTGCGGCGTGATGAGCGCGATCGCGTTCACTTTCCTCGGCGAGAGCTCCATGTTCTCGACCTTCACGATATCCTTCCAGCCGAGCTTCCCGGACCGCACGCGGATCGCCACGCTGACCGTGGAGTCTTTGTCGAGTGACTGCACGTTAATGATCCGGAGCACGTCCAGCGCGAGCCCGCTCGTGATGTGGTCGATGACCGTGCCGTTCTTGATCGGGGTGATCTTCAGCTCCCGGACCATCGTCTATCCCCCCTTCTTCGCGCCGCCGAGGACCGCATTGAGGAGCGCCATCCGCACCGGCACCGCGAGGAACGCTTGGCGGAAGTAGGCGGCGTGGGGCGTGTCGTCGACCTCGGGCGCGATCTCGCCGGCGCGCGGAAGCGGATGCATCACGATGAGCCGCGGCTTCGCGTCCTTCAGGACGCCCGCGTCGATTCGGTACGAGCCGGCAACGCGGCGGTAGTCGGACTCATCGGGAAACCGCTCCTTCTGGATTCGGGTGACGTAGAGAACATCCGCGTCCCGGACCGCCTTGTGGACCTCCGGTTCGGTCGATACCTTCCCGCCCATGTGCTCGAGGCGCTCCAGCACCTCGTCGGGCAGCCCGAGGCTTTCGGGCGATGAGAGAACGATCTCGCTTCCGAACAGAGCGAGGGCGTGCGCGAGGGAATGGACCGTCCGCCCATACTTGAGGTCGCCCAGCAGCACGATCTTGAGTCCCGACAAAGTGTCGAACGCCTCCAGCATCGTGGCGAGGTCGAGCAACGTCTGCGTGGGGTGTTGGCCCGCCCCGTCCCCGGCATTGATCACGGGACGGTCCGACGCGCGCGCCGCAAGGCGCGCCGATCCTTCGTTGGGGTGGCGGATGACGATCGCCTCTGCGTACCCCGACAGCATCCGAATCGTGTCGTAGAGGCTCTCCCCCTTCCGCATCGAGGAGGCGGCCGCGTCGGCGATCGTGATGCAGCTGCCACCGAGCCGCTGCACCGCGGACTCGAACGAGAGACGGGTCCGGGTCGACGGCTCGAAAAACGCCATCGCAACGATCTGATCCTCGAGGGGATGCACCACCTTCTTCCCCTCGGCATACGGCACCATCTTCCGAGCCGAGGCCAAGACCTCCTCGATCTCCTCCCGAGAAAGGTCCCGAATGGAGATCACGTCGCGGCCGTGAAGCGACATCTACCGCGTGAGAGGGGGCTACGGCTTAAGACATTCCTCCGGGCACTCCGTACGGCGCGTCGGCGGAGCTTCACGCAAGCCGTATGGACTTCGCCGCCGCACTCCTTTTGGTGCCGGCCCGGGACTGGTCCGCGAGCACGTGGAGCCTCTTCCTCGTCGTCGCGATCATCTGGGGGCTCAACTACATCTTCGTGAACATCGGGCTCGCCTTCTCGAGCCCGTTGTGGCTCGCCGCTCTGCGGGCGGTGTTCGGTCTCGTCGGAAGCGCGGGGATTCTCGCGGTGATAGGAGGGGGCGGGAAGCTCGACCGACGCGGCAAGCGGGACGCCGTCTTGATCGGCCTTCCGAACATCACGGTGTTCTTCGCATGCTGGTTCCTCGCCGCCGGCAGAATCCTACCCGGCGTCGCCGCGGTGACCATCTACACCTTCCCACTCTGGGTGGCGCTCCTCTCTGCCCCCGTCCTGCATCAGCGTCTCACCGCTCGGCACTGGGCCTCCGTCACGGTCGGATTTCTCGGCATCGTGCTGGTCTCTCAGATCGGGGAGTTCACCGGGACCCGCCTTCCGCTCGTGCCGATCGTGGAGCTCCTCGTCGCCGCCTTCGCGTGGGCGATGGCCACGGTGGTGATCCAGCGTCGATTCCGCCCGAGCGAGATGCTGGAAGCGAACGTGTACCAGCTGGTGGGCGGCACCGGGGGTCTCCTCGTGCTCGCCCTGGTTGCGGCGCCGTCCGCGCTTCCGGAGGTGACCCAACCGGAACTTTGGGCGACCGTATTGTGGCTCGGAGTTCTCGGAACCGCGATCGCGTACTCGGTTTGGTTCTATCTTCTGGGACGAACGCGAGCCGCGACGCTCAGTGCGTATCTCTTCCTGGTCCCGGTGGTAGCGTTCGCTGCGTCGGCAGTCGTGTTCGGCGAGCGGCTCACGTACCTCCAGCTGGTGGGGGTCCTCTGCGTTCTCGCAAGCATCTACGGGATCGGTCGGGCGCCGGGGAACTCCGATTCGGCCGGCGTTCCCGAGGCGCGACCGACCTAATCCGAAACTCCCGTTGCGGGGCCCGAAGCCCGGACCGGAGCTCTCGCATCGCCCGGGAGAGGAGGGGGCGGTCCGGGTCGGACCACCAGGACCGGACAGAGAGCGGAATTCACGAGACCCGAGGAGACGCTGCCCACCAACAGTCGACGCCCCGGTGAGAGGCCGCGGGAACCGACCACCACGAGGTCCTGCGGATTCCGAGCGAGGTACTCCAACAAGGAGTCCAGCACCTCCCCATGGAGCGTCACTGGCTCCACGAGACGGGCACCCTGCGCGAGCGCCCGGTTGCGCATCTCGTCCAGCATCGTCGCGAGGGTCCGGCCATCTTCCGAAATGGGCACCAGGGCCTCGAGGCGGGCGACGTCCTCCCCGAGCGCGCTGGGACGGACCACCGCGATCGTGAGCGTGGACCGGAACCGCCCGGCGATCTCACTGGCCACTTGCACCGCCCGTCGCGCGTGCACCGAGCCGTCAAACCCCACCAGAATCCGCTCGAACATCCCTTGGTCCATCCCCGAAAGGCGTTCGCTCCTTTAGAACGTGTCCCTAGCGACCCGACTCATCCATGCACCGAACCATACCTCTGGTCCCCCGCGGAGTATCTTCGACAACCCGCTGCCCGGGAGTTTCTCTCCGTGGCCGTTCGGGGTTCAGAAAAGTGGCGCCTCGAAGTCGTAGTGCGCCGAGACGGTCACCGTCGTACCAACGTCGCCGCAGTTTGTCGCGGCGAGCAAATACGTAACGACCGTCGACGAGAAGCTACCGCTCCCGGATACCCCCGTTCCGTTGTAGACGACCGGCCCACCGGAGAGCGGGCTCACCGTGAGCGTGACCGACACGGCGGGCGTGGTGAGCCAGGAGAGGTGGATGGTCTGTCCACTCGAGACGTCTAGCCCCTCGGTCGACCTTCCGCACCCAGGCGCGGCGGCCGCGGACGAGTGGAACTGAGTGCGATAGGCCACCTGCCCGGGGAACGGGACGAGGTACAGGGCCGCGAGGACCACGCTGAGTCCGACGAGGGCTCCCAGGATCGCGAGAACGACTCGACGCACGTTCCGTCCGAGCCCGAGCCGGGAGGATTGAGGAGAGCGACGGAAACGGCCCTTGCGGGCCGATGTCCCAGCAACCGCTCTCAGCTGTGTAACGGCTGGGAACGGCCCACCGCACCGCTTGCGTTGTGTCACACGCATTGTCGCTCGAATGCGACCCCACGATAGATTGATTCCGCCGAGCGCGTACGTGCGGTGGCTCGGGATTCTGGCAGTTGTTTCGATAGGTGGCCGACCCCCGGTCGGGTCGATCGCCGACCTCGTGACCGCCTTCCGCTATTAGTCGATCCTCGTCACGAGGCTCTCAAAAGATACTGCGGGAGGGTCTCATTGCCCTCCGGCGATGTGCGCGGGCTGCGAGCGTTCCCTCGAAGCCGTAGTGCCGGGAGGGCCTAAGTGCAAGTGCGCCAAGTCCCGCATCGCGGGGAACATTCCTGCGGTGGAGCGGTCCGCCGGGTCCGCGGAGTCCGGGCTCGCTCCGGGGTGCGTCGTTTGCCGTCACTTCATTCTGACGGGACACAATCAACCCAAGTAATCCGCCTGCACCCCCTCCGAGAGCGACAGTCGCAGGCTCCGACCCATCGACCGGATCACGCGAGACGGGATCTCGAAGTGGTGTTCCCGAGGGACTCAGATCCGCGTTTCTGAGATCAGCTCTCCGGACGGAGGAGTCGCCCGCACTTTTCGCAAAATCCGGACGTGAAGGAGTTTCTCGCGCCGCATGACGGACAAAGCATGGTCGCGGGGCGGCGGGGAGGGCCCCCGGTCTTGACCAGCAAGAAGGTGCCGACGATGACTAACACCGCGCCCGGGCCTACGAGGGCTGCAGAAACCAGTTCTACGAGCGGACTGCCGAACGAGTACCCCGGGCCGGACATCGCTATCGGAACTCCGAAGAGACCGAACAACACCGTGGCGATTCCCCCAATGAGATAGCCCGCACCGATGCGCGGACGAGGGGCGTGCGGTGAGGCCGGCAAAAAGGGGGAGGTCGGCGCTGCCACAACCCACGAGAGGACGTGGCGCTGCATTAGCAGAGCGCCCTCAGAGCCACCGACCGTCCTCACCTCCGTGGGTCTGAGTGATCCCTCAGCCGCCCGAGCCTCTCGTCCGCACGGAACGGGGTCGGAACCGCGTCCGGGCTCACTCAGAGCATTTCTCACGCTGCTCCAGCCTAAGTTCCGGCTCCGGGTTGAGACTTGAGTGTGTTCGCTTGGTTGAGTAGGCGCAAGGCCGTGGTCAACTCAGCCCCGACGCGAGAAGCTGAATCCGAAGATCGTGCGCCGCCGCCTCGCTACCAGTGCAGTTGTGGATGGTCTTCTGAGAATCGAAACGGATTCAAGACGCACCGACGGCGCGGGAGACTAAAGGCCCAGACCCATCATCGGATCGAGAGCGCATTCCGCTGAGCATCATGGCTTGGACGCCTTAGCGACGCCAAAGCCCGCTCTAACAGCGACCAAGGTAGACAAACGTCCCCGGGCACGGAGCGAGCAAAGAGTCCAAAGGCCAGAATGTAGTCCAGCCTCTCGTGAGTCTCGGGACCGAGTCGGTCCGATTCGCTCGCCGCCAGGACTGGACTCAAGAGGAGTAGACAATCGCTTGGGACGCATGTCCCAAGCAGAACCAGAACTACGGCCCGAACAACCGCAACGTCCGAGAGGTTGCTTACCTGTTGAACCGAACGCCGAGCGCGGTTTCGCACGCTTTCGGAAACCTATGGTATCCTTGGAGTCACGAGCGGCACGGCGCCCGGAACGCAAGTCACCTTTGCAAAGTCGTCGTCGACGAGTTCAGGACTGACCCAGAGGGCTTTCACCGCCGGGCAGCCACCTTGCGCCATGCCTTCGTGACGAGGTCTCTCCCTCCTCGAATCGAGATTCACGAAACTCGCGGCGAGGGTGCGCTTCATCCCGCCTTGTCGTCGCAGATTGCCAGAGAGACTGGCCTCGGACGTGGAGATTTCGTCATTTATACGCGGACTGGAACGATCACCAGCGGGGCGGTCCTTGGTCTAGAGATTCTTGGCTATGGCACACTTGCCGGGATCGGCTACACAGTTGGCTCTCGGTTCGTGAAATACGTTGAGAAGCTTGTCAAACGTCGACTTAATGCCGGTCGAACGAGGAGTCTAGTTCTTAGGAGTGCCACCTGGAGGGCCCTTCACACGGCGGACTCCGGTGAAGTCGAGACCATCATCGTGGAATACTACCTTCCGAGCTTGAAGGGCGTCCCGATCTCTCCGCGGCTTCGTGCCGCGCTTGCTGGCAACTTCTCGCTCATGCTCGGAGTTCAACCGGTGCGCGAGAAGGAAGCCACCGACGCTGAATCTCTTATCAGCCGGCCGGGTGGAGGTCGGATTGCCGAAATGGAGAAGCGGGTGGGCGAGAGCATTTCGGAACTCTCGGATGATTCTTTGGTAGAACTTGATGCTGTCCTGAGGGCTGCCGACTCAAAGGCGTTCAAAAGAACCGTTCGTGACTTCAGAAAGTCCAGCAAGAAAAAGACCAGTCAGTGGCAGCGCTCGATTGACGACTACAGCCACTGATCTTGGAAGCTCGGGAAACCTAACGGGTCGCCCTCTCCGATTCCAATCGCAAGAAGACCCGGCTCGGTCGCGAACTAGTCGAAGGAGCTTAGTTCGGTTCGTCCTTCGACAAACCGTGCCCGACTACACCTTCGTTGTAGCCGCTATCGGAGTTACCTTCGTAGTGATGCTCGTCCTGTTGCTCAGGATGATTACTATTATTCAGCCGGGTCAGGTGGGTGTGGTCTACCTCTTGGGAGCCTACAAGAGAGGACTCGTTCCCGGGTTCAATATCGTCTCTCCGCTCGCCGTGGTCTATAAGGTTCGAGTCGGAGGAGGACCAAATCATGTCCTCGGAATGCTCGGCGTTGCCGAAACCCCACTGGGACCTGACAGGCCCTCCGGCTCAGTCAGGATCGGGAACGCGAGTCTCGTGGCCCAGAGCGTGGGATATCTGCAACCCGGGGCTACCGTTCGTGTTCTCAAAGACCTGAGCGTTGGGTCTGTTATGGTTGGAGGAGAGCCGTCCTTTCCCGCCCACCCAACGGTAGGCCAAGAGAAGTCCGGGACAACTCCGCTTCAGTAGTCGTTCCTAGCGGCACCCGGCTCGCTCAGAGACCATGTCGAGGAATCCCAGTGCCGAATTCTGGGATAAGCAGGGTAGCCCGGGCCCGTGCGGATCTCGTGAGGGTAGCTGGCACTTCCCGTAAATACGGGAACCTCAGTCATGATTTGCCCCTCGAATTCTTACCGCCTGCGGAGGCGTGAGGAAGATGAGCGCAGCGAAGAATGCGGGAATCGCTATTGCCGTAGTCATCGTGCTGTTGTTCGTTGGCCTGATCGCCTACGGCGCATTTCTGAACTATCATCCGGGCGGGAGTGGATCAGGCAGCGGGGGTGGGGCTTGGTGTCAATCGAGTCCATGCACGCTCTGGGCCGCTAACGGGGAGCGTTACGAATTCCCCGAAGGAGCTGGGACCCACCGGGGTTGGTACGGGGGTCCGTTCGTGTCCATCGGTGGCAATGTAACCGGTGTCTTCAACGTCTCTTGGGTCGACATCGATGCATATGCGATGCTCACCGCGGACTTCCAAACGTGGCAGTCCTCCGCTAAAGTCACTGGCTACCTCTCAACGGAGTCCCATTGGTGTGCCTGGTCACCTTATGATACAACCGGGAACTGCACGCATCCGTTGACCTATTCGTATTCGTTCTACGTTCCGCCCTCCGACGGGGCGAACGTCTACGTGGTCTGGTATGCGACGGATGCCGGGTCGGCCCAAGCCTATTTCTCCCTAACCCAGAGCGTTATCTTCACCCCGAGTTAGTAGGATTGCCACCGGGAGCTCAACGGACCTCGTAACGGGGAGGAGTCTCCGTTCAGTAACTTGCATGGGTGTGTGGTTGAGGGGAGGAGTGGGACCCCCCATCACACGTCATCCCGGAGATTGCACAACGCTCGCTCGAGGAGAAGTTCATTCATCTTGGAAGCGAGCGGTCAATTCATCAGGGAGGAATCAGTGGCTGTCGATGAATGGCGAGTTTGGCGGGCTCTATACTGATTGCGTTAGGCTTCCTCATCATCTTCATCGGTCTGTATGTGACGGTTGCCTCCCACGACCTCACCGCGATTCTCCTCGGTGTTCTGGTGGGCACGGTTCTCCTCTGGGCGGGATCGCGCCTGCGTGCCCGCGCAGATCGCTCCGAGCCGCTTCAAACTAAAGGTCAAGCAGTCGACGAGAACCGTGCTTCGCTTGAAGCTCAGCCCGCGTCCCTCCCGCGGACCCCGGGCCCGGTCGTGATTAATGTCCAACCCTCGCCTCCCCCGAAGGTCCTGATGAAGTGTTCTCACTGCGGGAACATTTTCGACCTGACTCTGGGCCGGTGTGATCGCTGCGGCGCACCCGCGACTTGAAGAGCGAGGGCACCGATTCCCCGGAATCGGAAGAAGTTCCCACAGTATCCAGCCCCTCCCTCTGGTCGGGGGCATAATAGTGAGGTTGAGGGGAAGAGTGGGAACCCCCGTCCCCCTTGAGAGGTCCGGCTACGATCCCGGGTCTTCCGAGCCAGCCCTTCAGCTGGTGAGTGTGAAGGTGCGAACCTCAGCCGACCCAACCCCGCTTTGCACGGTTTCTGTGGTCGGCTTACTAAGGCACCAAGACCTGTGATTTGAGCCCGGGGAATCCGTTCGGTTACTCGCGGCCAAGGGTCCCTCCCGGAGAGCTCACGGGTTCCCCCGAACCAATGTTACCCACGGCCCCCGGCCGCGGCTTGCTCGCCCAGTCGGCTCTGCGTATGGACTCAGCCTTCAAACCAAGTTCCTGAGCGACCTGCGGCCACGAATGATTGAGAATCCGAAGCTCCCGGGCCCGCGAGATAGCATCTGGTGTGAGCTTCCGGGGCCGACCGACGGGCCGGCCGGAGCGAGTCGGCTTCCGGCCAGCGTTGATTGCCGACATGGCCGCGCGGGTCCGCTCGCGGATTAGCTCGCCTTCGAACTCAGCGACTCCGGCAAGGATCGTCCGGGTCAGCCTCCCTGCCGGGGTTGCTCTGTCGATTTGCTGAGTAGTCGCGATAACTCGGACCCCGTGGGCCGCAGCCTCATCGAAGAAAGCGAGAGCGTCCCGCACCAAACGAGCAATCCGGTCCAGCTTCGCTACAAGAACGATCTCGACAGACCCGCTTGCTATCGCTGTTCGGAGACGTTCAAACTCAGGGCGAGCAGCCGACCCTGTCCCCGAGACGGCCTCCCGGAAAGTTTCGCACGGCCCCAGCGAAAGAGAGTCAGCGTATCTCCGAAGGTCTGCCTATTGGGTGGCCAAATCCGGGCCGGGGCCGCTTACGCGAACGTAGAGAGCGACTCGGCTCATCGAGACGCTCCCCGGTGAACTTTGCACCGACAGCGGTCGAAAGAAAGGGGGACCCCCGAGGAGACCCCGGGGGTCGAATGGGTTTGTTCAAACTCTTGGTAGTCGGCGGAGGACCGAACGGGTAGAGCGGGGCGGGCAAGCTCGTCGAAGGCGATCTCGGCAGTGCCCGGAGGCCATAGTTGCCGGAGGGTCTCGGACCACGAAAACCGCGCTTGAGGGGCATACACCCCGGCGATTTCTCGCCGGGGCGGCCAGGTCGTGGTAGTAAGCCCCGTTCCGTTTCAGGCAGCATTCGAC
>Ga0187770_10001056_pt1 | contig 14285 bp, 12 predicted proteins | sample 0116_SJ02_MP02_2_FD_133154 | JGI IMG/M metagenome (GOLD analysis project Ga0187770, IMG submission 133154) | Tropical peat soil microbial communities from peatlands in Department of Meta, Colombia - 0116_SJ02_MP02_20_MG | ecosystem: Environmental > Terrestrial > Soil > Wetlands > Peat | place...
AGTGCTCGCTCATCCAGGGGACGAGCTCGGTCTCCTCGCGATTCATGTGGGCAATGTAGGCCGCGAAAAGCTCATTGGCCGATAGATTCAGTCGTATCCCGGCTTCAACTCGGCCTTCGGGGCTTTGGATTGAAAGGAGGGCGTGGCCGGACCGTGCGAGCGACGCTTCGCGGCGTACCAGGTCGTGGTGCTCCTCGATCAGGGTTGCAACCAATCGGTTCCCTCTCTTGGCCACCTCGGGGAAGATGTCAGCCTCTTCATCCTTGGCGTGCTGGCTGAGCACGCAAAGAGTGCACCCGGCCGACTGAGCAATGGCAAAGTCGTTCTCAAGGTCGTTGACCAGTGACTTCGTCGCGGCCAAGTCAGCGAAGTCGTTGGTCTGGAGGCGACTCGAGAGGCCGTAGAGCATGGAGCGAAGGGCCTTGTGCATGCGTGTGAAAAGGTCCTCGGTTGCTGTCATGTTTCAGGTTCCTCCGTCGAGTTCCGCCATGACATATCTCTTGCTCGAGTTCTTGTCAGCTTGCCGCGCAGTCGGGAGCCAGATGGACGGCGCCAGCTCCCTGCGCCTTCATGATATCTCAAGTTGACTTCTCCTGTGTCATGAACTTCGGATTCATCTGATCATCTAACTGCTTACTGCCCGCTCCCGTTTAGGCACGATGCCCATCTTAGCGGCTCTTGTTGCCTATGAGCTCATTCAGAATATTCCACGGAGAGCTGCTTCTCGACGCCCTCGGCTAGGGTCTCCTCCGCCCCATGTAAGAACCCCCTTTTCCGAGCAGTTCTCAACTCAACCAAAGCTACTCGTTCAAGCTTTCTTTTTGTTTGTGTGGGCCACCGTCTCGTTCATTGTCTGTGGTCTCGAACAATTACCTAGTAAATGGAAGGTTTATAGCATGCTTTTTCATTTTTTCTAACACATGACGTTCACAAGCAACTGCGACTTCTACGTCGCCATACAGGACGCTGGGATCAACCGGGCAGTCCGGCACGTGATGAAGCAGCGCCCCTCTCTCTTCAACTACGGCACAGCGCTTTTGGTGGAGGAGCCGCGGCTGCTCTGCAGCCCGGTCGACGTCGACCCGCGGGTGACGGCGGCAGACAACCCAATGGTCACAGTCCTGCCTCCCTTGCCAGTGCTCATGTCTCCATACAGGATGAACTACGCCGTTCAGCTTGCCGATTTTGGACAGGTCGACTTCGCCCCGAGCAACGTCATCACGCTTCCCTCAGCCCTCAACCCGCCTCTCCCCGACCAGCGCTTAGCGGTCCATCTTCAGGTGTGCGGGGGGTTGGGCTGCCCGGGCAGCGAAGAGACCCCCGGGGTTGCCCCCATTGATGAACAGGGAGTCACCGTTCTCCCCACCCAGCAGCTCGACTGCTTCTGCCTCGACCTGTTCGCGACGGCGGGCTGCGGCATCCACACCGGCTCTACGGGGAACCAGACTATCAGGCCGACCGTTGACGGCATCTTCATCGGGGGCCTCCAGCCCGCGGGGCTTGAAGAGAGCATAGTCTGCTACGCTAAGACCGCCCTCGACTCTGGATTCCTTCCCCTAGTTGGGCAGATTGTTTCTCCGATCGCCTTCGGGCTGCTCACCATCCCCCAGACGACGACGGGGAACATTCAGGTCAGCGGGGACATCCAGGTCTCCGCCTCGACCACCGTTCCCAACAACCCGGCGATCCAAGACGACCAGCTCGAGGCTTTCATCGATCTTGACAAGATAGACCTCAACATCACCACCGGAGGAGGTATCGGAGGACCGGGAAGTAGTGGGGGCACGGTCACAAGGACGACCCGCCCCAGGACAAGGACGGGGACGTTCGACCTCACCGCCGCGGTCTCTGCCGACGCCTTCACCAAGATCTTTGGCGCCTTCATGAAAGGGTTCAGGTTCAATGAATCTGGCTCGGGCTCCTATGGTCCCTTCTCCGTCTCCTACGACGTCGCCGCTCACCTGGAGGCGGGCTCCATCAAGCTCTTGAATACCGGAGGAATAGAGCTGAGGGACCTTGTGATAAAGTGGGACACCCTCTCCCTGACTTTCGGGGTCACCCTTCCGAACGTCTGCACGCCCGGGTTCTGCCTCGTGCCCAATCCCTTCGATGGGTGCGCCGTCTATATCTCGCCTAAGTGCGTATGGTCGACCCCCCCGACTATCTCCTTCACAATAGACCTCGGGGGCTTGCTGGACTCGAAGGTCACTGTCACGGGCAACCCCAAGGTCTTCTACGGGGTCGGGTCCGGGGTGACCAACAGGTGGCAAATCGCCGTCGAGCCGGTCCTGCCCATCCTGATCGACATCATAGACCTCGCCGACGCCGCGTCCAGCCTCTTCCAAACGCTCATCACCAACGCGATAGACAGCCTGATCTCCGGGCTCCCCCAGTGGGCCCAGGACTTGATCAACGCAATCCTTGGGAGCATCGATGACATAATCACGACGGTCCTGGGCATCCCCGACGACATCGTCGAGTGGCTCATGGACGTCATCAGCAACCTGGGGATATACCAGGACCTCGCGGACGCCCTCGCCCAGTACATCTCGATCACGATATTCGAGGTGGACGACCCCTTCCTGGTGCTGCCCCCCCAAGGAGCGCTCATCCCTGTGATGCTGCCCATCGATTACTTGGGGATCTCGGTTAACAGCAACGAGATGGTCGTCCAGGGAGACATGGGTGACTAGGGACATGTCGAGTGCCATGATCAACAGGAACCTCGTCGCGCAGGTGAATCAGGACAGTGGGTTGTTGACCTCGGCCATGACGGTGGTCCACAGGTTCGACGAGCGCGGGGAGTACAAGGGCGTCCTCTACGACCGCCGCGGCGTGGCCGTCGGGGAGTTCTCGGTAAGCGTGGGTGGGGGCGAGCAGGAGAAGTCGGAGAAGCACGACGAGGGCGGCCACATGCGGCGCGCACTTCCGATGAGCGTCGAGGTCGACCTCACTAGCCTCCATCCGACGGCGGCGAGCCAAGCGAGCCCCACCTCCGGCAGGGAAGAATGCGAATGCGAGGACAGGGGAGCTGCTGGAGGCGCAATCAAGGTCGCCTCAGGGGGTTATGCTGTGTTCAAGGTGCCCGCCGGCGCTGCAGGGGGATACGCCGTTGAGCTTTACAAGTCGGCGGAGTCGGGGCGAGGAGAGAGGGTGTTCGACAGCCGCGCCCTCGACCGGAGCGACCTGCTAGCGGTCGTCCTCCTGCGTCCGGGCACGTATTCTGTCACCAACTCAAACAACGAAACGAAGGCCGAGCTGACGGTCACCTACCCTGAGAAGCCCCTCGGGCTCATGGAGCCCGTGAAGGTCACGTGCGGAAGCGCCATCCGTCCGGACGTCATAAGAGTGCGGCCGACACAGGGCCTGGTCTTCAGCTTCGAAACGCCTTCGAGGGTCAAGATAGTACTGGTCACCCCCGAAGATAGAGCAAGGCCCGTCGCCCGTAAGGCGCCACCGGGCAGAGTTTCTTTGCAGGGGGCGGCGAAGCACAGCCGTAGGCTGCAGCTATGGCCCCGCCGCTCGCCCCCGGCTAAAGCGCAGCTCACCCAGCCGTGAAGCCTCGCGATGGCCTTCCATGCGGCGTCGAATACCGGATACAGTCTGCTCGCCATCCTCGGAGTCTACAGTACGTGGCAGTCTCAGTTCCTGTATGCCGGTCTACTGGTGCTGGCTTCTCTAATCGTGACCGCGACAAAGGGGACTCGATTGAGAGGGAGATTGTCGCCAAGATCAACTTCGTAAGAGCCACAGCTAGGTGTAGGCACCCTCAAGATGAATCGTGAACGCTACGCCTCGCCTTGGCTCACGGAGCTCCGCTCCGAGCCCACATGAACTCCTAACACATTTGGTCCACAGAGTGTACAGGGCCACCAACAGCGACATCGGTGCTCATAGCTTACAGAATGGTTGGTCATCGAAGCACTAGGGTGGGCGAGACGTTTTCCATACGGCCAGGGACCGAAGACGGTATTCCCCATGTGTTTCAATCTGTTACAAGGGAACAGTGGGGTCACTCTCGGACCGACATCGAGAGGTAATGGCATTGGGATTCGAAGGGCTGCTTCATAGCGGAAGAGGGGGAGAGACTGGGGGACGTTTCTTCTATCGCTTATGGAAAGCTCGGATGGATGGGTCTACCCATGGTGAATCCGGAGCAACGTGGTAGGGGAATTGGTACCGCCCTCGGTCGCCATCGACTAGCTGAGAAGCATGCCCCCATCGACTATCACCGTCTCCCCCACCATATAGTCCGACGCGGAGGAGGCCAGGAAGACGGCGACCTTCCCTATGTCGTCAGGAACTCCCATTCGGCCGGCGGGGATCCTGGCGACAAATGCCTTCGCCATCTGGCTCAGCTGTTCCTCGGTCAAACCCGCCATACCCCTTGAACCCCCCTCCGTCGCTATGCCTCCTGGAGCGATGGCGTTCACCATGATGCCACGAGGCGCCAGCTCAAGGGCGAGGGCCTTTGTGAACATCAATACGCCGCCCTTCGAAGAGTCGTAAGCGGCCAGGCCTACCATCGATGGACGGAAGGCATCTATCGAAGAGATGTTGATGATCTTGCCACCCTTCCCCCTTTCCACCATCTTGGCAGCCGCAGCCTTTGATATGAAGACGAGCCCCTTCAGATTGATCTTGTACACCTTATCGAAGAACTCAGGCGTCATCTGCAACACGGATGACGTCGGATATATGCCGGCGTTATTGACCAGTACATCGACAGAGCCGAAGAGCTCGATGCACTTGGCGACTATCCTCTCGCCGACGCCTTCGGCAGTGACGTCCGCTTGGATGGCGGCCGCCTTGCCCCGCAATCCCGCGAGTCTCGCAACAGCCGCGTCAGCCGCGCCTCCGTCGACGTCCGCAATGAGGACGTTTGCCCCAGCTTCGACGAACCGCTTGACGATGCCGAAGCCGATTCCCATCGCTCCGCCGGTGACTATGGCGTTCTTGCCACCGAGATCGAACGGGTCCCACCCTGCTACGTCGTTCACGTCTTCAGACACCTATCATCTTAACCGAGGCGCTCACTATATAGCAGTGCCTCCGGAAAGGCAGGATAGAAGAGAAGAATTTCTCAGGGTCGCCCCGCACAAACCCTAGGGCCGTTGCTCTCTCAACAACGCCGCAGCTCGAGCGATTGACTTCAGCTTCTCGGCTGCCACGCCGGGAGAGTTGAGAGGCCTCTGGGAGAACGTGCCAAAACCGCAATCAGGGTTGAGAAATATCTTCTCGCCTTCGACGTAGCGCGCCGCTTCCTTCACCTGACGGATGATTCGTTCCGGGGACTCGATTTCGGGAGTGCGCGGGTTCACGACCCCGAGGCCCAACTCCCTCCCATCGAGGAGGTCGGCGAGCAGCGCGAGGCCGCCGGCACGAGGCGTGGCAAACTCAAGGACGAACTGCTGGACTTGCATCCGCTTGAGGTATGGAACGAGGGGAGCGTAGGATCCACTCAGCAGGACGCTTTCGTCCTGGCTCCAGTTGCCCCGGCAGACGTGCAGGCCCGTCCGGACCCAGCTGAGGCCAGCGACCACCCGGTTCAGGAGGGATGTGGCGAGCTCGAGTTCTTCGGTTGGATCCTGCCTCGCGGCCAGGTTGGCGCACATGAAGGTCCTCGTCTGGCCTTTGGTGAAGACCAGCTCGGTCAGGACGGGCTCGTCGAACTGGATGAAGTCGACCCCGGCCGCTGCGAGCTCGAGCGCCTCTTCGTGAAGGATTCGGACGACGTCATCCCCTAGGTCCTCCATTTCGGAATACGCACCTCTCGACACTTCCTTGACCCACATCGCCCTGGTGAGGATGTAGGGACCGGGCAGGGTGACCTTTATCGCCCGTCTGGTTTTGCCCCGGAGGAAGCGATAATCCTGAAGGACGAGGGGCCTCCGCCTTCTGATTTTGCCCACGCAGACCGCCGTGCTTAGAGAGGAGGCCGGGACGTCCAGGGTCTGGAGGATGCGCTCGAAGCTCGCCTTGTCCTCGACCACCTCAAGCATCTCCGCCAGTGTCATGAGCCTTACTCCGCTGAGGCTTTCAGCGACGAAAGAATAGAAGTTGTCCCGACGCATTTCCCCGTCGGTCACGATGTCCACTCCGGCTTCCTCCTGGAGGCGCACCGCATCCAACACCTCCCGATTCGCCAGGGAGCCGAACGCCGCGTCGGTCAGCCGTCCCTGGCGCCTGAGCCGCATGGCCCTCAGAAGGTCGGGCGGCCTCGGCCAGCTCCCGACGGTTGTGACCGGGTAGAGCTGATGGGCGCCGGACGGTCGCTTCAGGCGTTCGCTCACCGTCCTTCGACTGAGGGCTCGCTGAAGTAGTTCTGCTCTCTCACGGCGGCGGTCAGGGGTCCATACCCGGAGGTGCGACCCGGAAGCCACGCCTTCAACCCTTCCATCTCCATCATCTTGCGATGGTCGGGATTTTCGTAGCTCATGGAGAAGAGCACATCCGTCCACCGCTTCTCCTCGTCGGGCGAGAAGCTCTCCAGGACGCTGAAGTTGCAATGGTCGAAGGGATCTGTCACGGCGATGGACTTCAGCTCGCCGGGATCCGCCACCCCTTCGCCCTGCCACCGCTCCCAATTCATATCCAGCGCCGCGCATGCGTCGCTCCTGCCTCCCTGCAGGCTCCGGAGCGCCTCAAGTTCGCCTCCGACGTGGTCGCCATGCTTGCCGACCATCAGGTCGTGCCGCAGGACTCGGAAGTCGCGGCCGGGGACCAGCCCCTTCTGCTTCATCAGATGGATCGGGAGGAGGGTGGCCTGGGGGGAGTCCTTGGCTCCCGTGGCAAGCGTCCTCCCCTTCAGATCGGAAAGGCTCCTGACCGGGCCATCCTTCCTGACGATGATGTGCGTGCGCCTGTCCCTGTCCGTGTCCCTCATCGCTACGGGCCTCGACCTGCCGTTGGTTCGACGGACGACGTCCAGCCAGGCGAGAGGCGAGTTCCACGCCACCTGGATGTGGCCGGCCACGAGGGCATCCGTCATGAGGCCGTAATCGTTGTAGAAGACGCAGTCCATCGGGTAGCCCTTGGAGGCGAAGAACTCCTTGATGATATCCCAGATGGTGACGACCTTTGGATCATAGATCACGGCCCCTACGAGGAGGCGCGGCTTCATCCCTGTCCCCTAGAAGAGCGGCATGCCGCAGAGCGCCCTGCCGATGAACTCCTGAAGCACGTCCGAAGTGGGCCCCATTACGGCCGCCGCCCGGGCGTCCCGGAAGTTGCGCTCGACGCTCAGATGCTTGCTGAAGGCCGCGCCCCCGCATGACTGCATCGCGATGTCGGTCACTCGAATGGCGGATTCGGCGGCGGCGCCCTTTGACTCGAGGACCATCAGGGTAGTGAGAGGGCCGGGCTGCTCGACAGAATCGAGGACACCAACGAGGTGGGCACGCGCCCTGTCCGTCTCGATGCGCATCTGAGCCAACCGGGCCCTTAGCGTTGGCAGGTCCGCAAGCTTCATTCCGGCCTCTTCGAACCGCTTGGTGGTCAGGTGGCTGGTAGTGGACTTGATTGCAGCCTCGGAGATGCCCACGGAAATGGCCGCGTTCCCTATGTTGAACCAGGGCAGCACGACGTTCAGCATGGTGGGGAAGCCTTCGTTGTGCTTGCAGAGTGCCCTATCGGCCGGAACGACGCAGTCCTCCAGGACCATGGGCGCGCTCGCATTCCCCCTCATGCCGAGGCCGTCCCATTGCCCCTTGACCTCGAAGCCCTTGTCGCCCTTCAGAACGAGGTAGAGCATGGTGTCCGTGGGGCCGGTCGTTCCCGCGGTCCGGGTTGACACCACGTACCCGTCGGCCTCGCCCGCCGATGTGACCCAGGACTTGTAGGCATTGAGGGTCACCTTGCCATCTGCCTGGACGGCCTGGCTCACCGGGGCCCAGAAGTGACTTCTCGAACCGCGTTCGCTCCAGGCCAGCGTCGTCAGATGCTTGCCGGCCACGGCGCCTGCAATCGCTTCCTTTGCCCCCACCGGGAAGGACGCGTAGGCCGCGCAACCGCAAAGGTGCATCTTATACACCATCGCGGCGGAGGCGTCCCGCTGGGCGATCTCATCCAAGATGGCGGCAGTGACGCGAAGCCCCTGGCCCATCCCCCCCAGCTCCCTCGGGATGTTGAGCCCGAGGAACCCTGTTTTGGCCAGGGCGTTGATGCCTTCCCGTGGGAAACGCGACTTTGCGTCGACGTCCACGGCAAATGGGGCCAAGCTTTCATCGGCTATCTTCTTGGCCAGCTCGACAACGGCCGTCTGTTCGGAATTGAGACGATATACGTTGCTCATCGCAAGACACTCCCGATCAGGGGGTAACCCTCATTCGTAGGGAGATGGCGACGCTGCGCTCCAGCGTCTTGACCAACGGGGAACGGGCCAAGGTCTCGAGCCAGATCACGTTCAGGGCCGATTCATCGGCATCGGCGGTGACGTAGAGGGTCCCTGCGATGGATTGAATCGCGGGACTCCCCTTCGCACCGACGACGTCCAAGATCACCAGTGGGTTTTCGATGCGACCCGAGAGTGATAGCTCGATGGTGTCTATGGTGAGGCCTTTCTTCTCTGCCCGCCTCTCGAAACCGCTCAGGACGTCGGCGCCCAGCGCCCCGAGGAGGTATTCAAGGGCGCTAGGAAACGAGCCTTCAGGCGAGAAGCCAGCCTCCCCCTCAATGGAGAAGGATAGGTTCCTGGCATAAGCCTTGGAGATTCGGCGGCCGGCCAGTGTTACTCTCGTGCTCCATACAAGGCCCTCCGCCTCCTGCGGTCCAGCTGACCCAGCAGGACGTCCCGCCTTCCTCCCCGATATTGCAAGAGAGTCGACCCCCACGTCCGATGGGTCGGGTCCCTTGGATCGCTGAGATTCTCCGGGCTCATGGTAAACGTTAAGATTTACAGATATCGGCAAGCTTGGAGCAGACGCAAATCGCGGACCCAATTAAGCCTTGTTACAAGATTCCAGGGTCGACGACGAAGACCCCCTTTGTGATCGCCTGAGCTCCGGCAGGAGGGGGCGCAACGGCCAATGGCAACGACAGCCGCAGCTTCGTCGCGTCGGGAAACACGTTGTAGGGGAGGTAACGTTGGCAAACTTCATAAGCGAATGGTTGCTGGGGGTGCGAGAGGAAAGATGCCTCAAGAAATCAAATGCGCGTTCTGCGGCGGTATTATAGCCTATGATGCCTATTTCGAGACGATCGGTGGGAAGAAACTGCCCTTCCATGCCAAGGCATGCGCCGACGCCTTTGGGGAGAAGAAGTGCGCCTTCTGCGGCGGTGTGATCGTCTACGCACCCTTCTATGAAACGATCGGTGGTGCCAAGCTCCCGTTCCATGCAAAGGCTTGCGCTACTGCCTACAAGGAACGAAAGTAGAAGGTCCAACGGAGCTGCTTTTTCCGACCACCTAGGACCCGGGAGACCGGGAGCCATCAGCGGTCTCGGGCTGAAAGACGGAGGAACTGGCAGAACGAGGGCCGAAGGTGACGGCCTGTCCCCTAGGCTACCCAATCTGCGTTGAATTCTATCCCGACCTCAACCCCAAGATGGATTTGAGCCGTGATCCTGTGCCGATTGGCCTTGGATGGAAACGTAGCCTGATTCAAAGTCACTTCTTGTACCAATAGTCTTTGTAGTCCATGCCGGTCTTCGTGTGTGACCTCGCGAACTGGAACGCGTGCTTCATGCTCACGCCGTCAACGACATACCTCTTGTAGAACATAAGCGAGAAGATGGCAGCGTCATCCCATCTCACCTCGGTTGAGGGCGCAATGAAGTAATCCGAGTTGAAAGCCTCGGCCATCTTCTTGGTGTTGCTGACGCAGGCGTTGAGGAAGACCAGCTTCGCCCTGTGGTTCACCTCGCTTACCTCCTCCGCCGACACCCTCCAAGTGCTTCCGTTGCCTATCGTCACATCATGCTGCCCCTCCTTCGATCCATGCGCCGAGATATGGATTATGTCGTACCTCTTGCCGGTGTCGAGCTTGCTGAGGAGCTCCGACTTGCTTCTCACAGAGTAGCACACTGCCCTAGCCTTGGCCGGCTTGAAGAGGCGGCAGATGGAGAAGAACTGCTTGAGCAGCTTCCCTTCACTGGGCTCGCCCTTTTGGGTGCAGTCGAGCACCAGGATGGATCGCCCCGTCATCGTCACTGGATGTGCACGTGCCCACTGAAAAGCATGTATTGTAAGGAAGAGCTCATCAACGAAGGGCGGAATCGGAGCCGTCTATCCTGACGCTGGGCTCGTCGGCCGGCCAATCGTCAGGGAAGCGGGAATTGCGTGCCTTTGGCGGAGGTTTCACCTACATCTCCTTCGGTTCAGCATCATAGATTGACCCTTCCGAAATGGCCATGGCCCGGATCAGAAGCCACTTACTTCTTCTTGGTCTTCTTGGCGGCCTTCTTCTTTGCAGGCACTTCTGCTTCGTCGGAATGGTGTGCTACTTGGATATATAAGTCTGAAGTCTTCCGTAAGACGTTGCATACGTCAAGTCGCAAATTGTGAGATATCCGGAGGAAGGTGGTGGCTCCAGCACCAAGTGGAGCCACGCTTCCCTGACAATCGGCGGCTCGACTGCGAAGGATGAACCTTAGGCGATAGGACGGCCTCTGCGTCTCCGGTAGAGGAAGTACGACAGGCCGGCGACGGCGAAGGAGATGTAGTAGCTGAAGTCGGCCCCGCCGAAGGCCCCCGCGAAGGAGCCAATCGGCCAGGGGACCTGCACGGGAGGCACCATAAATGGGACCGATACGAGTATCGATGCGGTGTAGATCGCCAGCGCCCCGACATCCCAATCTCTCGCGTTCAGGCAGTCCTCCACTGCGGTCCTTCGGAGGATGAAGAAGTCGACCAATATCATCCCCAGCCAGGGAGTTATCCAGTAGTCGAGGGTCAACAGGAAGTTCTCGAAGAAGGATTCGAAGTTCGCCCCGCCTACGACTGCGAGGGCAAAGCCGACCAGTCCGCCAGCGACCACCGTGAGCCACCGCTTCGTCCGGATGTCGAGCACTAAGGCGGAAAGGGAGTTTGTGTAGATGTTCAGGGCGTTGGCCGCCATCGCCCCGAGGATTATCGCGATCACGGCGGGGATCCCGAAGCCCCCTGCCAAGGCTTTGAGGGAGCCGAAGTAGTCAAAGCTCTGGGTGATGGAGCCCACCATCGTGCCTAGGACCTCTATCGCGAAGGAGGCAAGGGCGCCCCCGACAAGGGCGAACAGGGTCACCCTTCTCGCCGACGTGGAGGGCGGCAGGTACCTCGAGTAGTCAGAGGCGTAGGGCGACCAGCTCATTATGTACGAGAACGAAACGGCCAGGACGACCCCCACCGACCCGAGGGACGGCACCTGCTGTGCGCCCGCCGGGAGGAAGGCGAGCGCCTCTCCTAGCTTCATCATACAGATGAAGAAGACGCCGAGGAAGAGAAGGCCTAACACCATGGACATGACCTTCTCAAACAGGTGGATGAAGTCGTGTCCGTAGATGGCTATCACGACCTGCAGGGCGGCTAGGGAGGCGGCGGCCGGCAGGAAGCCGAGGCCCGGGTCGATGGCGTTGATGGCTTCAGCCCCCAGAATGGTGTTCACCGTGAACCAACCCACCGTGCTTATCCAGTTCGCCGCGCCAAGGACGTAGTTGCCCCTCCGGCCGAAGACCGCCCTAGAAGAGAACATCTGAGGGAACCCCAGCTTCGGTCCCATGGCCGCCGAGAGCCCCAGCAGGAGGCCGCCGGCCACGTTGCCGATGGCGAGCACCGGGAGGCTCTGGAGCACGGTCATGTGGAAGGCGAGGACGCACAGAACTCCTATGACGTAGTCCGCTATGGTCAGGTTGGCGGCGAACCACAGGGTGAAGACCCTCCCGGGAGAGCCATGCCTCTGATCCTCGGGGATATGCTCTATCCCGAACCTCTCGACTCGGGTCGCGCTGTCGGACATCCGCCTTTGCCTGCCAATGGTAACTGAAAGCCTTATCGAACCAAGGTAGGTAGGGCGCGACTTGCCGCTCACACGTCAAGCTCAAGGGCCTAGGGTACCCTTTCGAGCGAGGAGGATGGCCAGTAGGATTCGCCAAGGTCAGGGGTAGGTTGTTTCAGCCCATGGATTCAGCGGAGCCACCGGCCTCTCACGACCATTGGGCGCCTCTGGAGTCCTCGCTTTGGAGAGCGAAGGGACCATCAGCTCAGCCCATACGAATTCAACGAGCCGTAGGCCCTGAAGGTTGAACAAAAACGGCTTGCAAGCGATGGAATCGCCGGCAGTAGTTGGTTACTTCGGCTTGGCGTAGTCGGCGAAGCCCTGGAAGTCCACCACGACCACGGGTTCACTTCCTACGACCCAAGCGTCGTGGCCAGGCGGGACGGACATGACGTCTCCTGCCTTGGTGTCGAATTCGGTTCCGTCGTCCATCACGACATGCATCTTCCCGGAGACCTGGTATTGGAAGTGTGGCGCTTGGCAGCTCTTGGTCTTCACAATCGGTTTCACCGAGGTGGACCACTTCCAGCCCGGCTGGAACTCTCCTCGTCCGATAAGCGAGCCATTGACTTCGACAAGGTCGACTTTGCCCTTCGGGAACTTCCTAGTCTCTTCAGGTTTGTTCAGGTTCTTTGATACCGCTTTGGCTTTCATGAGCTCCACCCACTCTTCGAAGTTGAGATAAAAGACTTCTGGACCAATCTAGGTACTTCGGATGGCACATCTCAGAGGATACGTCAGACGAAGGCAGCTAATTCTAGATTGCCGACCAGCGTGAGGTTGTGCTTGGCCTTGATCACGGGAACCCAAGATAGAGCACGGCTACAGCATTTCACAGCTCACAAAACCCCACGCTCATAGGAGGCTCTCGTGCATCCTAGGGTGGAGATTCTCCGGGTGCACTTCGGGTGGCGGCAATGCTCAGGGTTAGGGTGGGAGATGAGCGCGCTCGCTTTATTAGTGAGACGCCCTGCCATTTGTCTGAGAGTGGGATGGCAGTCAAGAAGATAGTCGAACTGGTGGGAAGTTCGCCCAGGAGCTGGGAAGATGCAGCTGGAAACGCGTTAAAGGAAGCAGCCAAGACGATCAGGAACATCACGAGCCTACATGTCGTGCAGTACACGGCCAAAGTGCAGAAGAATAAAATCGTCGAATACCGGGCGCTCGTGAGGATTGCCTTCACTGTGGAAAGGATATCCGCCTAGGACCGAAGCACGGTCAGCTGCTACAGAGTACAAACCCGAACCGCAACACGTGGAAGAAAAGAGTCGGACAGTTGGTCATTCTGGTAGCGGCAGCGAAATGGCGGTCTACTTAGGATTCGCTCAGCTAACTGCCAACTAGCGGGCCCGCCGGTTGAGTTCTTTCATGAGTTGTTCTATGTAACAAGGTCGAACCGGTCAAGGTTCATTACCTTGTTCCACGCCACGACAAAGTCCTGCACGAACTTCTCCTTTGAGTCCTCACATGCGTAGACTTCGGCCAGGGCCCGGAGCTGGGAGTTCGAGCCGAAGACGAGGTCGACACGGGTGCCTGTCCACTTGAGTTTACCCGTCGCGCGATCGCGGCCTTCGAACACGTCTTTGTCCTCCGAGCTTGCACTCCAGGCGGTGCTCATGTCGAGAAGGTTCACAAAGAAGTCATTCGTCAGTGTCCCGGGATGCTTGGTGAAGATGCCGTGCTGGGACCCTCCATAATTGATGTTCAGGACTCGTAGGCCGCCGATGAGAACCGTCATCTCGGGCGCCGTCAGCGTCAGAAGCTGCGCGCGGTCGACCAGAAGTTCTTCGGCCGATACAGAGAACCTGGCCTTGAGGTAATTGCGGAACCCGTCCGCGACCGGCTCGAGCACGGCGAAGGAGGCCGCATCCGTCTGTTCCTGCGAGGCGTCCATGCGTCCCGGCGTGAAGGGAACCGTTACCTTGTGACCGGCGTTCTTCGCAGCCTGTTCCACGCCGGCGCAGCCGGCCAGGACGATCAGGTCGGCCAGCGATACCTTCTTGCCGCCGGACTGAGCTCTGTTGAAAGCGCTCTGGATGCCCTCTAGGATCTTCAGCACCTGCGCTAGCTGGGCAGGCTGGTTGACTACCCAATCCTTCTGCGGCGCCAGGCGAATGCGGGCGCCGTTGGCACCGCCGCGCTTGTCGGAGCCACGGAAGGTGGACGCCGCCGCCCAGGCGGTCGAAACCAGCTCCGAAACGGAGAGCCCGGTAGCCAGGATCTTGCTCTTGAGCGAGGCGATGTCCTGAGCATCGATCAGCGCGTGATTCACGGCGGGAATCGGGTCCTGCCAGATGAGCTGCTCGGCAGGAAC
>Ga0187770_10001057_pt1 | contig 14282 bp, 11 predicted proteins | sample 0116_SJ02_MP02_2_FD_133154 | JGI IMG/M metagenome (GOLD analysis project Ga0187770, IMG submission 133154) | Tropical peat soil microbial communities from peatlands in Department of Meta, Colombia - 0116_SJ02_MP02_20_MG | ecosystem: Environmental > Terrestrial > Soil > Wetlands > Peat | place...
CAGTTCTCCAGTAGCGTCGGATTTCTCCCCAGGAGTTGCTACCCCAGCGGATTGCTGCCGGAGTAAGGCGGATGCAGACCGAGTAACCCCCGTATAGAAGAAGATCAGACGGGCTTGGAGATCAGCCATCAAAGCCTGTGGGCAAACCACCTTGTTTACCTCAACAGAGTCATCAGGGTGAAAGCGGATAAAATTTAGCCCCCCAAATGCGGCCGCGTACTGGTCTTGTTTTCCGATCGGTTCGCCGCAACGTTCAATTTCGATATGGCTGCTTTCGGAAGCAAGTTTGGCCGCAGCGGCATGACGGCCACAGTATGCATGCAGGGCATTCAGGAGGCCCACAGTAAAAGAGCTGGATGAGCCCAAGCCTGTTCCTCGCGCAGGGATATCGGCGATAGAGGTAATCTCGATCCCCCCCTCGATCCCCAGGAGCGCAAGCGATTCACGGACCAGGGGGTGTTCGATTTGCGAAGCGTGGGCAACCTCCTCGGTGCGCGAATAACTAACCCTCACGGCATTGTCGAACTTGCGGCTCACCGTCACGTAGACGGATTGATCGATGGTGGTGGATAGTACGGCTCCGCCGTGTCGCCTGTAATAGGAAGGTAAATCGGATCCGCCACCTAGAAAACTGACACGTAACGGGGTCTGGGAAATAATCACCCGGGCGCGAATCCTTTATGTTGCAAGATGACATTCGCGGCAGCGGCAAGATCACCCGCAATGTGATTTGGAACGGCCGGAAACTGACCATCGCTTCCGGCCGAACCGGTCTGAACCAACACAGAACGTAGTCCGGCCCGCCTTGCCATCTCGATATCTCTAGTTTGGTCGCCAACCATCCACGAGTTCGACACATCTATCCGCAAATCCTGACAAGCTTGTTCTAAAAGGCCGGTGCCCGGCTTGCGACAATCGCAGTGCACTTTCAGCTCTTTGCGTTCCCCTGGAAAACCGCCGTCCGGATGATGGGGGCAGACATAGATGGCATCCAGGTAGGCGCCATCCTTTCCAAGTTCCCACTCCAGGCGGCGGTGAATGGCAGCCAGTTCGGCCTCGGTGGTCTCGCCGCGAGCAAGAACGGGTTGATTTGTAAGGACTATCAGCCGAAAACCCGACTGTCTCAGCGACCTCAGTGCTGGAGCGACTCCCGGAAACAGTTCCAAGTCCTTTGCCGCCCGCAAATGTCCTTTTTCGACATTTAAGGTACCATCTCGATCAAGAAAAATTGCCGGTCGAGATCGATTCGATCGGTCGAAGCTAATCCTTCCGGCTTTCCAGTCCGCTTCCGCACTCTGCAGTCTTGCGGGAGTACCAATGTCCTTTAGGTATTCATCCGATCGGTAAGCGAGCATATGACAGCCGTCTGCAACAAGCCGCGGTATGATGTCCTTGGCAAAGTCCCACTTACCTGCTAACCCAGCCCAGGGGCGTAGTGCCTCACGCCGTACAACGTAAACAGCCGCATTGACCAAATTGCTAAAGAAACGGTCTGCCGGGTGCGGACAAGTGTGCACCGCAGTGACCCAGTCGTTCGTATCGGCCTCCACCAGATCCGAGTCTTGTGGGTGGTCGTTCGGATGCACCATCAGAGTGAAATCGGCTTCCCGCTCTATATGACAGTTTGCGATCCGCTGGAGATCTACTGCGAGCATCAGATCGCCGTAAACGACGAAAAAGTGCTGCGGCAGCCTGTCCAAGTTTTGCAAAGTTGCACCGGCGTTTCCCAGAGGTTGCTTCTCAGTGAAGATGCAAACCCTAAGGCCGAATCGGGAGCCATCGCCAACAAAGGCGTCGATCTGCTCTGCAAGATGACCGGCAAAGATTGTTACTTCCTTTATCCCAGTCCGCGCAGCCAGTTCCAGCTGGTGCTGGAGCACCGGCTTGCCGCCAACTGTGACCAATGCCTTTGGCAGGTTGCCCGCAACGGTCGCCAAGCGCATGCCTGGGCCGCCCGCAACTATAATGAGGTGAGTAAGCTTTGGCGACTGCTGTACGAAATCCTTCATCCGAGTCATTGACGTCAGGCCACTCCGATTGACGAGTTCGCCATTTCGTCAATAGCACGGATGATGGCTTCGTCAGAGCTAAGCTGGCATTGCCACCCGAGCCTTGCCAGTCGTTCTGTCGAGTAGCGGAAACGTGGCACATCCCCGACCCACCCCCTATCCCCACCGGTGTAAGCGATGGGAGTGCCAGGCAGCACACGAGCGACGACTTGCTCAGCTATGAACGAAACCGTGGTGCCCGCACTGTTCGGTCCAATGTTATAGACGTTGCGGCGATCTAGTGCATGCGCAACAATGAACTTCATAGCGGCAATTAGCTCAGACACGTGCAGATACGGCTTTTTCTGTGATCCGTCACCGAGCACAGTAAGGCTGTCCGGCCGCAACGCCAGGCGCCCCAGGAAATCGAAAATAGCGCCGTGTGTCGACCGAGATCCAACCACATTAGGAAAGCGAAAGATCCAGAGTCGCTCGACAAAAGTTTCGGCCGCCGCACTGAGCAGAGCTTCGCTCGCCAACTTGGCAGCACCGTAATTTGAGATAGGGAGCAAAGGACCTGAATCCTCACTCAGCAGATCATTCCGCTCGCCATAAACTGCCGACGTAGAAGCGAACGCGATTCTCTTTACCGCTTCACATCTTGCGGCTTCCAGAACGGCAAATGTCGTCTGTAATGTCCTCTTGAAATCGACCTTCGCGTCAGCCACCCCAGCGGCAATATCGCTGTTGGCGGCGAGGTGCCAAACGATATCCGGCGGCCCGCGCCGCTCAGAAGCAGCGCGAAAGCACTCGATGGCTGCCTCAGGGCAACTCATATCACGCTCAAAGAAACAGAACCGCGGACTCAGGCGCGCCCGGTCCAAGTACTCTGGCTTGCCCAGCGAAAAATCATCCACTCCGCTGACTTGGTCGCCCCCTTCGAGAAGACTATCCGTGAGATGGCTTCCGATGAAACCCGCTGCGCCGGTTATGAAATGATGCATTGGGAACAGAAAAGAACGGTTGGCGTCAAATGCTACTTGACTTCGCGCGGTGTGGACACACTTGAAGTGACTCCGACACTTTCGCTCACGGGGTTAGCACACAGCCATTGCATACACATGTGTCCGACGATTAACTGAAGATCTTCTGCGATTTGCATGTCATCGATGTCGAAGTGGATTGGATGTTGAGCGATTTTCTTGCAGCGCCCCCCAGAAAAGCCGAGAATCGCAAATGTCTTCATACCCTTAGCATTGCCCATCTCCAAGGCTCTCACAACATTTCCGGAGTCGCCACTGCCCGATAGAACAATCAGTACGTCACCTGGGTTTGCCTTAACCCTGATTTGTTCAGCGAAGATCTCATCGTAACCGATGTCATTCGCAAGACAAGTGAGAATCGCAGGATTTGCGGTGAGGGCCTCCACTTTGAGGCCTCCGCCATTGCTTGTTCCGGCACCGTACAGAAAGTCATTAGCCAGATGGTTGGCGTTACCCGCACTGCCGCCGTTGCCGCACAGAAAGATGGTGTAACCAAGCCGCCATGATTCACGAAGCGCTTGGGCAAGCTTGGGGACTTCGCCCATGGCGGCCAGGCCGAGTGCGCGGGACAATTTGTCCGAGTAGTTTTGTATATGTTGCAGCATCGGCGGGCCGCCAGTTCTTAGTTCCTTTGCACCAGGAACTTTTGCACCGACAGCCAGCGCGAGACGGCGTGCTGGCAGACCAGATGCGCGTACTCCGTCCGGGGTCATGTGGCCTCCATCATTCGATTCATTACGGCCCTCGCGCTTGCGGCGAGCGTCTTACTCCCGAAGCGGACGCGCACCGCGGTTGCAAGTGTTATGGGGTCTGGCTTCGATTCATCGAGAAGGCGTGCAATAGCGGGACAAAGTTCTTTCTCTGATACAGCCGTCCCCAGATGTCCGTCGGCGAGCGCGTCCTTGGCACCGGCGAAGTCGAGTCCAACTGCGCGCGTGCCACTGGCCATTGCCTCCAGAAATGCAACGCCAAAGCCTTCGCCGGTGGACGGCATGACGAACAAGTCGGCAATGCTGTAGATCTCAGCAAGGCTTTGCAGGCCGAGGGGGCCGAGGAAGCTCACCCGCTCGCTCACCCCAGCATCCCGCGCAAGGGCTTCGAGACGGGAACGATCCGTGCCTTCGCCGACCACCAGGTAGTGAACGTCGTGGCCCCTCTCAACAAGATCAGGGATTGCAGCAATCACCCGGTCTTGTCCCTTGTAACACTCGCGCGAGTCCATCCTCCCCACTGTCAGAAGAACACGCTTGCCCTCAAGCCCGAGGACAGCGCGCAGTTTTGAACCGTCTGCGGGACTGAAAACCTCCCTAACCGTGTTCGGTACGACGATGACCCGCTCGGGCATGACCGCGGCCCATGAGAGCACCGCTGCGCGTGTATGGCGCGAGACGCACAACACCAAATCGGCCGCTTCTAGAGCTGCGCGCTGCCACCGTGATGGACACCGCCAAGCTTCGATCCCGTGAGTCTGAATGATGAGCTTTGCGCCCTTGAGCCACGCAATCAGCAGCGCCAATGGCGCCATAAAGAGATGTCCGCAGAACACCAGATCCACTCGCCGGAACAAAGCCGTTCGCAGGGCTGCAATCGAATAAACAATCCACCCGCGCCGAGCCGGCAATTGTACGACCGCTAATGGCGGTGCCGACAGATCCGGCGCGTGTCTTGGCAAGACCGTAATCGATGACACAGCCTCCGTCTTAGCCAGCGCCGCAAGAAAGTCGCGGTTGTATTGGGCTATGCCTCCACGGCCCCCGAAGGCGTCCGTCACAAGGGCGAGCATCGCTGGGAAGCGTCTCATGCAGCGTGTGCCTCCACGGGTGTCTTTGTTGCAAGTGCACCGTTGAGCACCGCACGCGACCAGCGCCGAGAAATGACGCCTTTGGCCTCGAGTACCCGCCCTTCTGGTACTGAGCCTTCGCAAACCGCCGCGTTCATCCAGGCACCCGTTGGTACGCCGAAACCCGTTTTCGCTCGGGTCAGGATCGCGCCCGGCAAGGGTACGGCAGGTGCTTTGGCCAGCGCGGCCTTTCCCGAGCCCGGCGTGAGCGATGGAATCGCAGGGGCTAGCACCTTGAGCATCGTGAAGTCGACCAGAGGAACACGGATCTCCAGGCTGTGCGCCATCCCAGCCCAATCAGCGTCTCGTAGAAGCTGGTTCCGCATATAGTGCGCCGACTCAAGCACGCAAACCCGCGCGATGTCGGAATCGGGATCGGGCGTGAGGCTCGCTGCAAGTCGTTGCAGAGGCTTCAAGCGGCGCAAGCCTTCACGTGCGATCTCGGCGTCCATCACCTCAGGCAGTTCATGCGGTAGAAACAAGCCACGGCGCAACAAATAGGCGCCAGCCCAGCTGCCCGAATGCTCGAGGACCCCGAGGGCTTTGGGGTGGGTACGGCAAACATTCGGGGCGACCGCGCGGATGAAATTTCGGGCCAAGAACGCCAGCCCAGGCACGTTTGCTAACAGGCCAAACCGACGCCGCCAACGCGGCACATCCACGAAGCTTGGATAGCCCGCCAAAAGCTCATCCCCACCAAGGCCCGAGATCGCGACCTTCAGCCCTGCCTCTTTGGCAGCCTTTGCAACAAACCAAACATTCACTCCGTCGATGGAGGGCTGGTCCATGGCATCCAGGATGGCTGGGAGATCGTCGATGAACTCTTGCTCTCGCAAGCAGCGCACGATATGGTTCGCTCCGTAATGCTCGCACACGCGCGCTGCCAGCGGCGCCTCGTCCTCCGCTGTGTCGCGGAATTCCTCGAAGGCGAGCGTAATGGCGCGAATCTCACTTAGACCCGCGTCTCGCACGCAGCCCAGTAGAGCCCCGGAGTCGACGCCCGCAGACAGAAAGATACCCACCTCAACATCTGCTAACAAATGCGCACGCACGCTATCGAGCACGCCGGAGCGCACGCGGTCAGGGATCTCGGCAGCCGGAACCCGGTCGGCGACTCCCCTAGCCAGGACTTCGGCGAGGTTCGCAAACGGCTTGGGCTCCCTCGGCCCAGCCGGGTCGACCCATTGGGAATGGCCAGCAGGCAAGGATCGAACCTCGCGGTAGAGAGTAAATGGCTCCGGGACGCTACCGAACAAGTGGAAGCCGACCACGCCTGCCGGCTCCAGATCGCGCGAAATATGCCCGCCGGCGAGCAACGCTTTGACTTGCGAGGCAAAGCGGAATGTCCAGCCATCGTTCGCTGTGTAGAGAGGCTTGATGCCATAGGGGTCCCTCGCCAGGAAGAGACCGCGCAGCTCCTCATCCCATATGGCGAAAGCGAACATTCCACGAAGTCGATGAACCATCTCGGTGCCGTAACGCGCGTAGAGGTGCAAAAGCACTTCTGTGTCGGAGGCTGTGCGAAAGCGTGCACCATCATTTTCGAGTTCTGCTCGCAAGCGAGGATAGTTGTAGATTTCGCCGTTGAACACCACGACGTGGCGCCCATCCTCACTGGTCATCGGTTGCGAAGCGCGAGCGGACAGGTCAATAATCGAAAGGCGTCGATGCCCGAGACCACACCGCCGGTCCAGACTCCACCACGCACCCGAGCCGTCCGGACCGCGGGCACGCATTGCCTCGCGCGTAGCGACTAGTTCGTTCTCGTCCGGTGCCTCAGACGCCGGATGATACGCAACAATGCCGTTTATGCCGCACATGGGATGTTTCGCAAACGAAAGGGGCGCACCCAAGCGTCGAGTTCCGGAGCGTGATGTGCTTCCAAACGTTGCGTCTCCCTGGCAACGATTTGGCGTTCTTAGGGAACATTTACAGAGAGTTGACTGCGAGACAAGCTACCGCCCTTTGCCGCACATCTGCGGTCCTGTGGAAAACATCGCTCTTGAGAAGCAGCGTGTTGAAATTATCGCCAGCACACTGACACCGGTCAAGGCGCCGTTTGTGCAACTTCGGCGACCACTTGCGAGACACGCGCAATGTCTCGCAATCGGCTTATTGCCGATACGGGTCGCACGAGCTTTGGAAACTAAGAATGGATATCAGGACCCCAGGACAATTTTTGCGTGACGATCCCCCTCGAACAACGGAGCGACTTCGTCCCTTTCGAGAACGACCGACACCGCGCGCTGAAGCAGACTAATGCAGACGATCAGATGGTACTCATCCCTAATCCCTAGGAAACGCCCCTCCGCTCCCATGAGTGGACCGGCCTGCACCCGAACCCGCTGGCCCGACTTAAAGAAAGGCCAAGGCTGAACCGGGCGCCCGGACAGCGCAAGAGTACGTATCGAAGCGATCTCAGTTTCGTCTACTGGTTCCGGCTTGCCCCCTGGTCCTACGACGCCGACGATGCCGGGAGTGGTTAGAATCGGCAGACGCCTGGTTGCGTCAAAATTGCAAAAGACATAACTGGGGAACAAGGCCACATCAACTTCTGCAACACGGTCGGCTTTCTTGCGCTTCACCCGGTAGAACGGAGAAAACGCTGTGTATCCCTTACCCCTCAGGCCCGCCTCGACCACCTTCTCATGACGCGACCGCACGTATATGGCGTACCAGCGGCCCGAGCCTTCCTTAGAACCACATCCGAGACGAATACCCCCTCTTGGGAAATAAGGATCTTCAGAAAAACCAACTCTCTCCCAGCCTTCCACGCACCCTCCACCGAGGCCGAGGCAAACTCTCAACTGCCCTGGCCTGCTGTCCGTTTGCAAACCGAGTTGCCAAGCATTTTATCTCAGTTCAGTTCTGTGCGACGAGACTGGATTCAAAAATGTTTGTTCTTCGCAGGGATGGCTCACAGCTTCCCTGGCTAGCGCCTGCCACGCCAACCCCAGTGTTGGCGCCGGTGATGACGTGCTACCTGCGTACGAAGACTTGTACTGTCCAGGTGGCCGAAGAGTGGTACACTTTGTCAATCCGACTACGCTGTTGGTCTTCGACCTCCGACCAAAATTGAGAGCCTGTCGGAAGGACCTTCGTCGGACCGGTGGGACCAGAAGTGACGGATTTGCAGCCAAGACGCAACCATCCCAGCGAACTAGCGGCAGCGCGAGAGTTCGATCTTCCGTTCATTCAGGATCATCAAAGGACACACCTGCACTATCTCCGGGAACAAAACCAGATCCTCGAACACTGGCGAATCCTCACGAAGCGGAAATGGGCGGTGCTCGCGACCCTGGTCATCGTCTTTACCCTAGCGTGGATAAAAGCCCTGAAGACGACTCGGCTATATCAGGCGACATCGAAAGTTGCGATTTCCCCAGAAAACCCAAATATCTTGGGGTTCAAAGATCAGGCCAGTTCGTTTTACCCCATCGATTTTGACGAAGATGCGGCTCTCGAAACCCAGGTTGCCATTCTCCGCAGCGATGCTCTGGCTATGAAAGTGATCGAGACCATGCATCTCGACCAAGACCCTAGATTTGTTGGGGCGGGGCGGGCTTCAGCGGCGAAGGCAACGGAAACTGGGAACTCGAGTATGGAACCTGATCCTGGGCAAGCGACTGCCCTGCTGGGCGCATTCCGGGGCGGGCTGACCGTGCAATTGATCCCGAATTCCCGGCTTATCCAGATCAGCTATACAGGCACTGATCCCCAACTGGCCGCTGAGATTGCGAACAACTTGGTCAAAACATTCATCGAGGAAAACTTCAAAACAAAGTACGAGTCTGTCACGCAAACCTCCGAGTGGCTTTCGAAAGAACTGGCTGACCTGCAGCGAAAAGTCGAAACGTCTCAGGAAAAACTCGTCCGATATCAAAAAGATCACAGTATTCTAGGCATCGATGAAAAGCAGAATATCGTGACCGAGAAGCTAGCTCAGCTCAACCAAGAGCTAACCGCCGCCCAGAGGGAGCGCATTGAGAAGGAGTCCATCTACAAATTCTCAAGCTCCGGTGATCCCACCCTATTCGCGAAAATATCACCGGAGGCGTCGAGCGACAACTTGCTGGCCACGCTGCAGGAAAAAGAAGCTGACCTCAGCACTCAGTATGCACAGGCAACGACGCAATTCGGTTCGGGCTATCCCAAGGTCACTGAACTGGCCAACCAGCTCAAGCACGTGCGTGACGAAATCGCCGGGGAAGAAAAAAAGGTTGAGGAAAAGGTGCGCAACAACTATTTGGCAGCGTTGCAGCGAGAGCAGTTGTTGGCAGCTACATTCGAACAGCAGAAGCAGGAGGCCAATAGACTTAACGAAAGCGCGATCGAATATTCCGTATTGAAACGCGATGCAGATTCGAATCGCGATCTCTACGACAATCTCCTGCAACGACTCAAAGAAGCGGGCGTTAGCGCCGGTCTGAGATCCAGCAACATCCGTGTGGTGGACGTCGCACGCACCCCCACCTCTCCAATCGCGCCTAACATCCCCCGAAGTCTGGCCATGGGTTTTCTTCTAGGTCTTGGCGGTGGCATCGCACTTGCGCTCCTGCTTGAGAACCTAGATCGGACCGTCAGGAGTATGGAAGAAATCAGTGCCATTTCAACCCTGCCTGCTCTGGGAGCAATTCCGCTGCAACTATCCACCAACGGCAACGGCACCATGCGTAAGCGATTGAAGCGGGCTTCGGCCACCGAAGAAAGGCCAGAAAAGCTTGCGCTGATCACCTATTCGCGTCCAAAATCACAAGCAGCCGAGGCGTATCGATCCCTCCGCACTTCGATTCTCATGTCTTCCTTCGGCGGGCCGCCGAAGGTCATTCTTGTCACCAGTGCGTTACCGCAGGAAGGAAAGACCACCATCAGCGCTAATTCTGCGCTCGTATTGGCGCAGCGTGGGAGCAAGGTTTTGTTGGTGGATGCGGACTTGCGGCGCCCGGGGATTGGGAAGCTCTTTGGCTTGCCGCCGGGTGGGGGTCTCAGTACCCTGATCAGTGGAGTAGACCAGTTTCAAGATGTGGTGATAGCCGTTTCGGATGTTCCGAATCTATGGGTATTGCCGGCAGGGCCGATTCCGCCCCACCCTGCCGAGTTGCTCAGCTCGGCTTCGATGAGGAATCACCTCGCCAGCTGGCGAGAGACCTTCGATCACATAATCATTGACTCGCCACCGTGCCTGTCAGTGACTGACGCCGTTGTCATATCGCGGGACGCTGACCAAGTGATTCTGGTCGTGCGCTCCGGGCAAACTACAAAGCCCGCGCTGCGCCGTGCTTCTGAAATCCTAGTCCAGGTCAATGCCAGGGTGATGGGCATCGTCCTCAATGCGCTTAACCTCCATTCCGCCGATGGCTACTACTATTCTTATGGCGGTCCCTACGGACACCGTTACTACGAGGAGGACGCGCCGCAAAATGGGGAAGAAACAACACCTGAGATCAGAGCTTCTTAGCAGTATTCAATTGACACCCATGCGGGCGGATCCGGAGCAAGAACAGTTTCCATTCTTACAGATCAAATGCGAATCAGATTTGGTTCCCGGTTCTGGAAGTTGTCTTTTGGCATCGCGTGCTTGGTGTGCATGGCCCTGTACCTGTCCTGGGCCCTCCGCGTATACCTGGCTTTCCGTCTCGCTGCCATCCCAGAGGCGAAGAACCTCCAACGAGCAATCCGCTTGGAACCATCGTGTGCTGAATATCGCGAATTAGCGGGTCGAAGCCAGCTGTTCTTAGTCACAAACCTGGATGAGGCCATTGCAAATTATCAGATCGCAGTGCGCCTAAATCCATACGTGGCGCGATATTGGTTGGATTTGGCTAGTGCCTACCAAGTTGCAGGTCACACCAGTGAAGAGGCGGAGAGTGTCGAACGTGCTGTCCGGGCGGATCCTACGACACCGGATGTCGCTTGGGAAGCGGGCAACTTCTTTCTGGTTCGGGGCGAGCGAGAAGAAGCACTTCATCACTTCCGCGTAGTGCTCGACAACGACCCCCAGGCAGTGGATGCCACGCTTCGGCTTTGCTGGCGAGCCACAGGAGACGCAAACTTGATGCTTGACCAGGCCCTGCCCCCACGGTCAGACCTCTATTTTTCTTTCTTGAACCTGCTCATCCGCGGAAAGCACGTCTCTGACGCAGAAAACGTCTGGAACCGGCTCGTAGCGCTGAAACAATCGTTCTCAATACCGCTTGTATTTCCCTATTTCAGTTTCCTTTTCGAGCAACACGAGGTTGCAGCTGCTCAAACCGCGTGGCAACAATTGGCGACTGTCAATCGATCTCTGGCTCCATACCTGCCATCCCGGGAGAATTTGATCGTAAACGGAGGATTCGAGGAGAAATTACTGAATGGTGGCTTCGACTGGTGGTACACGTCGAGTCCCCATGCTGCTCTGGCGATAGATACAAGTGAGTTTCACAGCGGTACGCGGTCGCTTTCCGTCACCTTCGACGGGGAGAGCGTTTCGGAAGCGGGAATCTCCCAGTTGATTCCCGTAAAGCCCAACAGCGACTACGAGTTTAGTGCCGAGTATAAAACCGAGGAATTGGACACCGCCAGCGGACCTCGTTTCGCGCTTACGGATGCATACAGCAACGCCTCATACGTCCTGACTGATGACTTTCGGGGGACGAATCCTTGGTGTCTGCTACAGGCACGATTCCATACCGGCCCGAGCACGAGTCTCCTCTTGGCAAGAGTCATTCGCCAGCCTGCAGGACCCCTGATCCGGGGCAAGCTTTGGATCGATGATCTCCAGCTGGTGGAGAAATAGAACGAGGATCGTCGAAATTGAAAATGTCGTTGTACGCGGTTTCCGACAAGTCCGATCCGCAAGAGGCGCAGAGCGCGTGTGCTCCGACCCAAGCAATCCTGCAACGGCTCCTGCTCTTCGGTCTGTGTGGTTTGCTCATATTCGCCGTCTTGGCGTTTGGGGCGGTGGAAGAGTGGTCAACTTTCGCTTTCGAAACGGGGGCAGCAGCCTTGTTTCTTGTTTGGGCAGCATTGCAGCTCCGTTCCGAGGAAGTGGAGTTGTCAAAGAATCCTCTTTACCTGCCAAGCTTGCTGTTTTTCATTCTCATTCTTGCGCAGATCGTACTGCGCAGGACGGCCTATGCGTACGTTACCAAGCATGAAGCACTTCAGTACGTTTCGTACGGAATTGTGATGTTGGTTGCCGCAGAGTGCGCCAGAGAAGCAGATACTCGCAGAAAGTTCACCGTGGTAATGATCGTGTTCGGCGCCCTCTACGCCTTTTTTGCACTGGCCCAAGACCTAACTCCTAACGGGAAAATCTTCTGGCTCCGCCAGCCACGATTCGGTGGCGGGTTCTACGGGAGTTATGTTAACCACGATCACTATGCAGGCCTGATGGAGATGCTGGCGCCGATTCCGTTAGTGCTCGGCATGGGCCGGATACTTAACGGGGGGCAGCGGGCATTGGTTGCATTCTCCGGTGTGTTAATGGCAAGCACAATCTTTCTTTCACGCTCGCGAGGAGGGATGTTCGCTTTTGTTGTCGAACTACTGGTGTTTTCAGCGCTAGTTTCGGGAAGAAAGCGAAATCTGCGCCCAGTCCTCGGTGCCATCGCATTGTGCGTGTTGATCTTGGCGTTCCTAGTTTTTGTAGGCAAAGGGCAGGTGTTAGGTCGGTTCGGGGAATTGAGCCCGGGCATGCGTCTGAACATGACCAGGGACAGCCTACGAATGTTTGTTGAGCACCCGGTGTGGGGTTATGGTTTGGGGACTTTCCCAACGGTCTACCCCAGCCGCCGTAGCTTCTACACCAACCTGTTCGTGAACGCAGCCCATAACGACTATGCGCAACTCTTGGTGGAAGGTGGGTTGCTCGGCTTCGGTCTCATGCTGTGGTTCCTGATTCGCTTGTATAAGAACGGGGTGCCGACCTCTCGCCGCTGGGAATTCGAGTGGAACGAAGCTTTGTCCCTGGCCGCGCTGTTAGGGTGCACCGGAATGCTGCTGCACAGCTTTGTGGATTTCAACCTACAAATTCCGGCAAACGCGGCGTTCTTTTATGTGCTTTGCGCCTTGGCAGCATCTGGACCGTCATCTCAGCCCTTTACGGGGACGGGAAACTCCGAAACTCATCGAAGCCCGGATGCAGTCCTTAGTCAACGTAGGTTCGAACGCTCGGACGAAAGGGTGGAGTTCGATGAGATCTGAGGACCCCGAACGATGAACGTGTCAAGGCCTCCGAGAATCCGCGCCTCGCTGAGTCTACATCCTTGTCACATGCTAGTCCGAAGAGTAGCCGCCGGAAACCAACGTATGTACGGCACCGCGTTCCATTCGCGTCAATGTCCCCCCGTAGGTTTTCCAGATCGAGTCAGCTTGGCCAAGCCTCACAACCTCCTGTCAGCGAGGGTTCGTATCGACGGTGAACGGGACGCTTTGCCTTACAACGCCCCCTTCTCCACGAGTTTTCCGAAGTCTAGGGCTTGACAGGACTCACCGGCTCGTTGCCTTGTAGCAATACCCACGTTGTAACCCCGACGATGGCCGCCGATCCGAGTCCTATGATCACTGGGTTGTCTAGGATGGCGCCCTGGACGCCTACAATCGGCCCGCCTGCTCCCTTCTTCCTCTTCTTGTTCTTATCCGACTGATCCGAGGATTCCTGTCGCGTCGTTTCCTGGCCCTGCGCAAGGGGAACTGTATTCTGGCCATCACTGACGGTGAGGTCCCCTTTTCGGGCAAGAATTCGGACCGTTCCATCCACATCCGTAACATCAAACTCCGTCCAAGAACTCGAAGCAGGTGCTATTTTCACATCTCCAGCACTAGCGCCGACGCCTTTCGCAGTCGAAACCGACACTCTCCCGTGCTCGACCCGCAGAGACGATTCTTCAAATTGCACGATGGAATCCGATAGGACCGCGATACTTGAACCTGGCTCGGTGATTTTGGCCACTGAGTTCGAAGGTGTTTGGAGTATATCGCCGGGAAAAATAACAGAAGAGAAACGATGAAGCTCAGCGCCATTCACCCACGCGTTGCCACCGGAGGCATACAGCATCGCCGCGTTAGAATCAGCGGCTAACAACGCACTAGGAGACAGGAGCAGCAGCACGCCACTGACCATCATGCGGAAAGTAGACTTGCCCATCCCACACTCCATTAATAACTATTTTGGTGACCTTGTTTCTGCATCGTACCCTCCTGGTTGTTGTCCGTCAATGCCTTTTGTGCTAGGGAGCGCCAATCCGGGAAGGTGACGGAGGAAAACTAATCTCCCATTCCTGAACTCCGGCGCGGGTTTCCGGACGTTCCTAATATCATCGCCATCGATCGACGGCATTCCACCAGACCAGCCGCAGCCATTCGTCAAAAAAAGTTTTTGCCCATTGCCGGTGCGTCCACCAGAGGGCCCCATATTGCGTGGGATCA
>Ga0187770_10001058_pt1 | contig 14267 bp, 17 predicted proteins | sample 0116_SJ02_MP02_2_FD_133154 | JGI IMG/M metagenome (GOLD analysis project Ga0187770, IMG submission 133154) | Tropical peat soil microbial communities from peatlands in Department of Meta, Colombia - 0116_SJ02_MP02_20_MG | ecosystem: Environmental > Terrestrial > Soil > Wetlands > Peat | place...
ACGTTTGTAGAGGTTTCGCCTATCAGTCAAACGAGTTTTTCAGCAACCTGCTATCGCAGCGATGGTGACGAGGATCATCACGATGAAGACCAGCTCGATGAGTGTGATCCCGTGACACCCTTCCTCTCCCCCCAGACTGCCGCACGTAACGGGCTCTTCTGGCCATGACTGCAGAGGGAAGCGCGCCCACATGATCGCTCGCCGGTATCCCTGCTTGTGCCTGTTCGGTTGGAGCCTATCTGCACAAGCGGGCCACCCCGTTGCACACGTATCGGCCATCAGCGCTTCTGCTTCGTCCACGCAATGCTCTTTTGGTTCTTGTGCCGGATGACGCCGCCGCTCGCCGGCTCATAGTAGAAGGCGAATTTGTACTCCGCCTCAGCATCTCTGTAATAAACGGTGTACAATACGTTTCCGTCCTCGCGGGTCTTCTCCACAGCCACGACAGTCCGAGTGTAGAAATCCTCTCCCCCGGTCCCGAAGCTGATCGTGGTTTTCGTAAGCTCCAGGAAGCGGTCCGCGTACTTGGCCGCCGTGGTTCGCCAGACACCGACGAGTTCGTCCGGGACGGTCTTGGTCCGTTCGGGCCCACACCCACTGAGGAAGGCCAGGAGGACTGACGCGACCAGAATGCCCGTTGATTTCATGGGATCCGGCGTAACCTCTCTGGCCGCCCTGGGGTTGCGCCCACTGACCAGGGCAAATGCACGACTCATGGTTGAACGGGCGGCACGACGCTATGGTTCAGGCCGGCACGCTCCATCCTCCCCGGCCGAGAGCCTCATGCTAGGTGGAAGGAATGATTTCTCGCCATGTCCCGCGGAGGATGGTGAAGTTCCCACCGGGATTGCAAACCGCTCGGGTGGACATCGCCTGGTCGAAGTGAATGGCCGTCCCGCTCCCCGTTGTGACCCTCCACCCGAGCATCGAGCCATAGATCTTTGCATTGTTTCCAAGAGTTATGTTGGTGCTCGTACCATACAGGTTGCCGTACAACTGGAAGTTGCTTCCGGCGGTGAAAGTGGCAATTGTTGGGCTCTGCGAGTTGCTCTGCGTGATGATTGTGAGTTGACCTCCAGGAGGGCCCCCCAATGTCACATTGTTCCCCAAGCTCACCACGGTCCCAGACGTATTGGTCACATAAATCGCAACGGGACCCCCGCTTGTACTGAGGGTGGTGTTGTTCGGCAAGCTTATGCTCGTGTAGTAGTAGGTCCCGGCGGAAAGGGTGCAGGTGTACATCTCGGTGTGAGAGGAATAAGTGCATTTGGCTTCAGGGGAACTAACCGTCAGCTGGGTCGCCCCCATCTGGGGTGGCGTGACGGATGGGAAGGACTGCGTCGGGGCGTTTGCAGTCGTGGAGCCGGACACAGTGACTCCTGACTGCGTAGTGAGTGTGGCCCCCGCGGTGACGCTCCCCCCGATAGTGCTGTTATAGTCAATCTCCACATCGCCGTTGGAGCCGACGTTCCCGCTCTGCCCGCTATTCGTGCCATTTCCGCTAGGCGGGGGGGGGTCATATGCCCCCCCGCCGGAATCAAAGCTGTCCACCGAGTTGGTACTGCCAATATGAAGTTGCTGCCCGTAGCTAATGGTCTCGACAGCGAAGATCCCCCAGCGGTACGGATAGGAGACCTGATCCAGCGTCACCTGAAGCTGCGCCTGTGCAGTCCCACCACGGATCGGCACAGAGCCCGTAGCCACGATCTGCCGAGCGCTGGGCGGAATCGTAGTGCAGCCCGCGACTTTCGTGACGCTGATCGTGAATGTCCCCCCACCCAGTGCCGTGTTCGATTCCCCGGCGTAGGTCGAGGACGGATTGGCATAGTAGAAGGCAAGCGCCTTGTGAATCCCCGCCTCCGCCAGGACGTGGGACCCGGCCGAGCCCTGCTCGTTCAGCGCGATCTGGCTCTCGGTGGACGAGATGGTGAGGAAGGCCGTGCCGGCCATCAGCAGCACCGCCATGAGCAGCATGACGATGACCAGGGCCGCACCCCGGGGCTGGCTAGAAATTCCGAAGCCGCACATCGCTCGTCAGCGTGAAGAACTCGGGAAACAGACTGGGCCGTGACCCCTGCACCTTCAGGGTGATCGCGACCCTGCGGACATTGCGCATTTGGTTGAATGTCAACTGTTGGACCGACGCACCCGCGCTCGAAGCAGGCGGGCACTGCCGTGTGGAAGCAGGAACCGTACTGGGGTCCAGAACCTGGTTGTTACTGTCATAGTAGGTGAATGTCAGTACACTTACCGCAGTGAAAGTCGACACATTCACCAGCGTCCCCCCCGCCAGGGGTTGGAAGCCGCTGCTGCTGCTGAACAGCATGCTACCCGAGTTCCAGTTGTCCACTCTTCTCTGGAGACACTGGGAGACGCACGTGTTGGAAGTGCCGACAGTGTAAGTGATCTGGTCGGCCGTGCCATCCCCTTGCCAATCCGCCACGAATGAGAAGCACCCGGGCATGGCGGACCGAATAGCGGACCGAGGGGGCGTCGTCGTCGATATGAGTGGGATGACCCCGCTGGGATCGTAGCCCGCCATACGGATCTCTTGCACCATCTGGGCCAGGCCGATTCGGGCGTTCTGCTGCAGGTCGCTCATCAGCTCTCCGCGGCTCATGGTGTTCTGCATGGTTGTGTACATCGTGTACACACCGGCGGTCACGAAGGCAAAGATCAGGACCCCGATGAGCGCCTCAACCAGGGTCATCCCCTGGCAAGCTTCTCGTGAGGAGCGCTCATTGGGTCCAGAAGACATATGTCACCAGGCTCACGGAGCGCGATCCCTGGGCCCCCCAGGTGACCGTCACAGTGACCTTTGTGGTAGTGGGAGGACTACCAGGGCATGTGATGCTCGTCTCCTTGAAAGGGCTCGCGGTATTGAAATTCACGCAGGCCACGGTCACAGTCCCTCGCCCTCCCGGTAGGCCCTGTCCTGTACCGCGCGTTCCGCTTGCCGCGATGTCGCATGTCCACTTCTTCTTGTTGTAGTTCGGGTCGGGGGTGGCCGGCGGTATCGTTTGAGTCGCCGGACAGGTGACGCTCAGCGTGCTGGTGTCGAAGCTGTTATACCCCGGGTAGACGTTGGCATACGAGTCAGCCCTGATCATGTCAATCATCTCGCGCGCCAGCATCGTGGCCTTGGTGGTCTCCCCTCCGCCCTGGACCGAGCGCATCGCCGATGGGAACATCCCGGCGACGCCCAGCAGCACAAACGCCAGGACCGAGATAGCAAAGAGAACCTCGACCAGCGTCAGCCCGGGACGATTGGGACCCGCAATCTTCCTTAGGGACAACTCGGGATATTGACCCCCGTGACCACTGTGGCCGTGACCTGACCCGTAGAGGCGACTACCACCTGATACTCGCCGATCAGGTTGTAGAGAGTGAAGGTGTTCCCGCTCGCCATCCCGTTTGCCGCAAACGTCGCGTTGCCGGGGTTGTTGGCGCTGACACAGACGTTGGGGGGGAGCCTCACCGGGGCACCGGTTTTGCTTGTCCACTTGAGGCTGCCCACCGGCGGTTGCTCCACCTCGAAGCTGTACGTCCCAACCGGCAGGGTGATCTTGCAACTGCTCACGCAGATCCGAAAGCGCTGCTGCGTCGCCACCGCCTGCTGGCGCGCCAAGCGCAGATCGCCAGCTAGTTGCCAGGCTGCCCCCTTCAGTTGAAACCCCTGGACGATGGGACTGACCCTGGGGATCCCAATGGCCGCCAGGATGAGAATGAGGATAGTCAGGGTGATGAGCTCGATGAAGGTCACGCCGCGCCTCCAAGGCGCGCAATGCGTGAATCGGCTGGGGGACGGGGGTCCAGTCATCGGGATGGGACTGTGTCCTGCTCGCACGGACCATATGTCACGCAGGATCTGACGCTTCGCCCGCCCGGCCGGGTCCCCCCTCCGACCCCGGTCGGCATCCCCGAGCCGAGCGCGTCAGAACCGGTACAGCGTGCCATCCTCCAGGACGTGGAGCGCACGGCGGCGCAGCCGCTTCAGTTCCGCCAGAATCTCCGACCGGAAGTGCGGCTTGAGGTGGTAGACGAACACCGGCACATCCCGGTCGAGTTTCTCCAGCTCCTTGTCGAGGCCCTGCGGGGTGAGGTGGCCGCTAGCCTCGGCGATTTCCTGGAGGCGATTCGGAAATGTCGTCTCGACGCACACAGCCAGGAGACGATGGACCGTGCGCGCATGCGCCCAGACCGCCTCGGTGGAACCCGTGTCCCCGATGTGCAGCAGCGTCCCGGCCCGACCTTGAATGAAATAAGCCGCACATTCCACCGTATGATTCACCCGGATCGTCGTGATGGTAAACCCCGCCAGCTCGAAGGGGCCGTCCTCAGGAACCTCGCGGTACAGGAGCGTGGGAAATGCGCTCGACGGAATCCGGGTGAAGTTCGGCCAAAGCACATCGTTGAGCAGGTTGCGACGCACCCCATCCAGAGTGGGGGCCATCCCATGCACCTGAACCGGCGCGGCTCGCATCCCAAAGATGTTGTCGGCCAGGAGTGGCAAGCCTCCCGTGTGGTCAAGATGCGAGTGCGTGAGGAGGATATGATCAATCCTCGCCTGCTCGCTCACCTCCAGGGCCACTGCCACCGAGCCGGTGTCTATCAGGAGCCGGTCCTCCACCAGGAAGCTGGGCAAGCGGAACCCCGGCGCCTCTCCCCCCGAACATCCCAGCACGCGATATTTCATGCCTTTGCCGTCCCGCTCGGCCTCAGCACAGGCACCTGGCAGCCCGCATGTGCATCCCTGGACCGGGAAAGACAGAACAGGGCGGCTGGCCGATTTTCATCATCCCACTTGATACGGATGAACCAGTGCAACCCCCATTCCATATAGTATCCGGAACCGCCGAAGCTTTCAGGGATTTCAGCCTATGGCGGATCGCAGGCCTGCCAGGAACTGCCCTGCACGGGGGACGAGATCCGGGCATCCTCGTTCAGCCTCGATGGTGGCCACGATCGCCGATCCCACGATCACGGCATCGGCCAGCCCCGCTACGGCCTTCGCCTGGACGGGGGTCGAGATGCCGAACCCGACCGCCAGCGGCATCTTCGTAAGAGCACGGATCCGCCGGATCCCGTCGCTGAGGTCCGCCGGCAATTGCTCCCGCGGCCCGGTGACGCCCCGCAGGGAGACATAGTATATATAGCCGCGACTTCGAGCGCTGATCAAGGAGATTCTCCGATCCGAACTGGTCGGGGCGACGAGCAGGACCGGGTGGACCCCCGCCCGCCCGAGCGCCTCCAGGAACCCGTCCATCTCCTCCGGAGGACAATCCGACAGGATGAGGCCGTCCACCCCGGCCTCCCGGGCGGCCATCGGGAAGCAGTCGAGGCCGAAGCGGTGGATGGGATTGACGTAGCTCATCAGGACCAGGGGAATCTCCGAATGCCGCCGGATGCTCGCCACGAGATCCAGGACCCGGTGGAGAGTGGCGCCGGCGGCGAGAGCCCGCTGGTACGCCCGCTGGTTCACCACCCCGTCGGCGAGCGGATCGGAAAACGGGACGCCGATCTCCACCAGATCGGCGCCGCGGTCCTCGAATTCCCGGATCAGGGTGGCCGTCGCCTCCATCGAGGGATCGCCCGCGGCGAGAAAGGGAATCAAGCCCTTGCGGCCCTGCGTTCGCAGGCGTGCGAAGGCGCGGTCGATCCGGTTCTCGCTCATGAGGCCTGTCCTATCGGCACGCCCAAGCCTTGGGCGGCGACCTCCACGTCCTTGTCGCCCCGGCCGGACAGGTTCAGGATCACGCATTGCCCGCGCCCGAACTCCGGCGCCACGTTGGCCAGGTAGGCCGCCGCGTGCGCCGCCTCCAGGGCGGGGATGATCCCCTCGGTCTCGCAGAGGAGACGGAAGCCCTCCAGGGCGTCGGCGTCCGTTACGGAGGTGTACTCGATCCGTCCCCGGTCATGGTAGTAGCTGTGCTCGGGTCCCACGCCGGAGTAATCCAGGCCGGCCGAGATCGAGTGCGTGATGCGGATCTGGCCGTCGGCATCCTGGAGGACATAGCTCCGCGTGCCGTGGAGAATGCCGATCGTCTGCTCCGCGAACCGGGCCGCGTGCCGGCCCGAGGCGATGCCCAGGCCACCCGCCTCCACGCCGATCATCCGGACCGCTTGATCCTCCAGGAAGGTGTGGAACAGGCCCATGGCGTTGCTGCCCCCGCCGACGCAGGCGATGAGGCAGTCCGGCAGCCGCCCCTCGGCCTCCAGGATCTGGCGGCGCGCCTCCTGCCCGATGACGGCCTGGAAATCCCGGACCATGCGCGGGTAGGGATGGGCGCCCAGGACCGACCCCAGCACATAGTGGGTCGTCTCCACGTTCGCCACCCAGTCCCGCATGGCCTCGTTGATGGCATCCTTCAGCGTCCGGCTGCCCGAATCCACCGCCGTCACTTTGGCCCCCAACAGGCGCATGCGAACCACGTTGAGGGCCTGCCGTCGCATGTCCTCGGTCCCCATGTAGACCTCGCACTCGAGGCCCAGGAGGGCCGCCACCGTGGCCGTCGCCACGCCGTGCTGCCCCGCGCCCGTCTCGGCGATCACCCGGCGCTTCCCCATCCGGCGGGCCAAGAGGACCTGCCCCACGGTGTTGTTGATCTTGTGGGCGCCGGTATGGCAGAGATCCTCTCGCTTGAGATAGATGCGGGGCCCGCCGAGGCGTTCGCTCAGACGGCGGGCCAAGTATAGGGGTGTCGGGCGGCCCACGTACTGGCGGAGGGTGTAGTTCACCTCCTCTTGAAACGTCGGATCCTGCCTGGCGGCCTCGTAGCCCTCATCCAGCGCCTCTAGCGCAGCCATCAGGGTCTCTGGAACGTACCGCCCGCCGTAGGGGCCGAAGTGGCCCAGAGCATCCGGCAGGCGGCCGGCGACGGGGTCAACTGGAATCTGCTTCGTGGACGGCGGCAATGAACTCCCTCACTTTCTTGTGGTCCTTGCGCCCCGGACTCGTCTCCACCCCGCTGCTGACATCCACGCCGTAGGGCCGGACGGTCCGGACGGCTTGGGCCACGGTCTCCGGCCTGAGGCCGCCGGAAAGGATGATGGGCACCTTGCCCTTGGCGTGCCGCGCTAGATCCCAGGAGATCGGGGTGCCCGTCCCACCCGCCTGGCCCTCGACGAAAGCGTCCAGCAGGAAGGCGTGGGCCGGGTAGGTCCCGATGGGGGCGAGGTCTCGGGCATCCCGAATCCGGATCGCTTTGATGACCGTGAAGGGGATGCGGCGGCTGAAGGCCTCGGGCTCATTCCCGTGCAGTTGGACCGCCCGCAGTTTGCAGCGGCGGGCGATGCGCAGGACGTCCTCCAGCGGCTGATCCACGAAGACTCCCACCGTCGTGACGAAGGGGGGCAGATCCTTCACGATCTGCTCCGCCACATCCAGATGGACGAGTCGCGGGGTCCCCGGCACGAACACGAATCCGAGGGCATCCGCCCCCGCCTCGACCGCCGCGGCCGCGTCCTGGGCCGAGGTGATCCCGCAGATCTTCACCCGGGTCACGCTGTCCCCACCAAACTCCGCAGGGCGTTGCCCACATCCGCATGACGGAGCAAGCCTTCCCCCACCAGGATGGCGTCCACGCCCGCCGCGGCCAGCCGCTCGACCTCCTCCGGCCGGCTGATTCCGCTCTCGCTCACCAGGACCACCTCGGGCGGGACGCCGGGCATGAGGCCGAGCGTCGTCTCGAGCGAGACCTCGAAGCTCTGCAGGTCGCGATTATTGATCCCCACAAGCTCCGCCCCGCATTCCAGGACCATCTCCAGCTCCTTCCGGGCATGCACCTCAGCCAGCACGGCGAGCCTCAGTTCCCGGCTGAGCTCCATGAGACAAAGAAACTCCGCCGGCTGGAGTGCTGCCGCAATCAGGAGGACAGCGTCCGCCCCGGCCGCGCGGGCCTCCCAGAGCTGGTATGCCTCCACGTGGAAGTCCTTGCGCAGAACCGGGAGATTTACCGCCTGCCGGACGGCCACCAGATGGTCCAGGCTGCCCTGGAAGAAGGGCGCATCCGTCAGGACCGAGATTGCCTGGGCGCCTGCCCGAGCGTAGCTCCGGGCGAGATCCGCCGGCGCGTAGTCGGGGCGGATCACACCCTTGGACGGCGAGGCCTTCTTTACCTCGGCGATGACGCGGATGGGCCCGGCTCGCCGCCCGTCGTTGTCGACCACGCGACGCAAGGCCCCCGCGAAATCTCGGGGTGGCGGGGCGTCGCGACAGCACCCCTTCAGTTCCGAGAGCGGCACGCGGGCGCGGCGATCCAGGATGTCGGCGCGCGTCCGGCGGAGGATGTCATCCAGGATGCCCATGCGCGTCCGTCACTGCTGGCAGAACTCGACGAGCCGGTTGAGCTTGTCCAGGGCGGCACCGCTGTCGATCGAGTGCTGGGCCATTGTCATGCCCGCGGGAATGTCGTCGGCCTTGCCGCCGGCCGCGACGGCCGCCCCCGCGTTCAGGAGCACGATGTCCCGCTTGGGTCCGCGCTCGCCTTTGAGGATGCGGTGGATGATCTCGGCGTTGTCCGCCGCGCTTCCTCCTTGCAGGTCCGTCATGCGCGCCCGGGTCAGCCCGAAGTCCTCCGGCCGCACCGTGTAGGTCCGCACCTCGTTGTGCCGCAACTCCGAGACGCGGCTCTCGCCCGTGTTGGAGATCTCGTCCAACCCGTCCTCGCCGTGGACCACGAAGGCCCGCACCGTCCCCAGTTCCTTCAGGACCTGGGCCATCACCTCGGTCAGGCGGCCGTCATAGACGCCGATCACCTGGGCCAGGGCGTGGGCGGGATTCGTCAGCGGCCCGAGGATGTTGAACACGGTCCGGATGCGGATTTCCTTGCGGGCCAACATGACGTACTTCATGGCCTTGTGCAAGAGCGGGGCGTAGCAGAACCCGATGCCGACCTCGTCCACACACCGGCCCACCCGCTCGGGCGGAAGGTCCAACCGGACGCCCAAGGCCTCCACCACGTCGGCGCTGCCGCACAGGCTGCTCACGGAGCGATTCCCGTGCTTGGCCACGGGGACGCCGGCGCCGGCCACCACGAAGGCCGTGGCCGTGGAGACGTTGAAGGTGCCCGTGGCGTCCCCGCCGGTGCCGCACGTGTCCACCAGCATCTCCCGGTCGGTCCCGGAAAGCGAGGCCTGGACCCGGTGCCGCGTCTTCACCGGGGAGACCTTCTCGCGCATCACCCGGGCGAAGCCGATCAGCTCTTCCACCGTCTCGCCCTTCATGCGCAGTGCGGTCAGGAAGCCGGCGATCTGAGCGTCCGTCGCCTGGCCGGACATGATGGCATCCATGACGGCGAAGGCCTCTTCCCGACTGAGATCGTTGCCATCCACGACCCTGCGAATTGCCTCAACGATCATGGGCGCATCTCCCCCTCTTTTGCTGCGGGAACCGGTCGGGCCAGGAAGTTCTGCAGCAATGTCTTCCCGGCGGGAGTCAGGACAGACTCGGGATGGAACTGCACCCCCTCGACGGGATGCGTGCGATGACGCACGCCCATAATCTCCCCCTCCGCGGTCTCGGCTGAGATCACGAGGCACGCGGGCAGGCTCCCCCGCTCGATCAGCAGGGAATGGTAGCGGGTCGCCTCGAAGGGATTGGGCAGCCCGGTGAACAGCGTCTGCCCGTCGTGGAGGATGGGCGAGGTCTTGCCATGCATCAGGCGAGCCGCCCGGACTACGCGGCCGCCATAGGCCGCTCCGATGCACTGGTGCCCCAGGCAGACGCCGAGGAGGGGTATGGCGGCGCCGAAGGCCCGGATCACGTCGCAACAGATCCCCGCCTCGGCTGGGGTGCACGGCCCCGGTGAGAGGACGATCCGCTCCGGTCGCATGGCCCGGATCTCCGGGAGCGTGATCCGGTCGTTCCGGTGGACCTCCACCTGCGTCCCCAGCTCGCAGAGGTACTGCACCAGGTTGTAGGTGAAGGAGTCGTAGTTGTCGATCATGAGGATCATGGCCACCCCTGTTCTCGGCCACCCCGCCCGAGGGCGGGGTACCCGGCTCTCGGCTCTCCCGCGCTCAGTCGAGGCGCGCCTCGGCCAGCTCGATGGCGCGCAGCACGCCGCGGGCCTTGTTCATCGTCTCCTGGTACTCCCGCTCCGGCTCCGAGTCCGCCACGATGCCGGCCCCCACCTGGATGGTCGCCACCCCGCGCGCGAAGAGGACGGTCCGAATGGTGATGCAGGTGTCCAGGTTGCCGGAGAAGCTCACGTACCCCACCGCGCCCGCGTAGGGTCCGCGGCGCACCGGCTCCAACTCCTCGATGATCTCCATGGCCCGGACCTTGGGAGCCCCGCTCACCGTGCCTGCCGGAAAGCAGGCCCGCAAGAGATCGAAGGCGTTCCTCCCCGGCTCCAAAGTCCCCCGGACATGCGACACCAGGTGCATCACGTGGGAATACCGCTCCACGACCATGAGATCGGAAACATTCACGCTCCCCACCTGAGCGACCTTGCCAACATCGTTGCGGCCCAGGTCCACCAGCATGATGTGTTCGGCTCGTTCCTTGGGATCGGCTCGGAGTTCCTCCGCCAATTGGCGGTCCTCTTCCTCCGTGGCTCCCCGCGGGCGCGTCCCGGCGATGGGGCGGAGGTCGATTCGATCCCCCTCCAGCCGGACCAGGATCTCCGGGGAACTGCCCACCACCTTCAGATCGCCCAGCCGGAGATAGTACATGTACGGGGAGGGGTTCACGATGCGGAGGGCGCGGTACACGTCGAAGGGGTCCGCGTCGGTCCGGACGGTCAGGCGCTGCGAGAGAACCGCCTGAATGATGTCGCCCGCCTCGATGTACGTCTTGGCCCGGGCCACGGCCTGGCAGAACCCTTCCCGGGTGACGGTGGGCTCCACGTGAAGCGATCCGGTGCGCGCCGGCCGGCCCATGGGCGCGCCTACCGGCCGCCGCAAGGCGGCGATGATCGCATCGATCTTCTGCTGGGCCTCGCGGTAGGCGCGGTCCACCGCCGACGGCGCATCGTCCGGCACGACGGCGTTGGACACCACGGTGATCCGGTGCGTGACGTTGTCAAAGATGAGGAGGGTGTCGGTCAAGAGGAACAGCGCGTCAGGAAGATCCAGGTCCTCCTTGGCCAGATCGGGTAGCCGCTCCAGATGGCGGACGACATCGTAGCTCAGGTATCCCACCATGCCCCCGGTGAATCGCGGCAGGCCGGGGACGCTCACCGTCCGGTACTTTCCCAGGAGCCGCATGAGACCCGTCAGCGGGTCCTGGGCGTCGCCGAGGACCTCGCTCCCCTCGCCCCGCAAGACTTCCAGATGCGAGCCTTTGGCGCGGAAGACCAGACTGGGATTGCTCCCGAGAAAGCTGTACCGGCCCCACTTTTCGCCCCCCTCGACGCTCTCCAGGAGGAAGGCGTAGTTCCCGCTGTCGATCTTCCGGAAGGCCGAGACAGGGGTCTCCATGTCCGCCAGGATCTGTCGGGCGACGGGAATGAGATTGCCTCGCCGTGCCAGCTCGCGAAAGGTCTCCAGATCGGGTGTGTACATGACGCCGCCTCACAGCAAAATAGGTGCCCCCGGCGAAGAGGCTTGAAGCTAGCACGAGGACACAGACAGGGTCAAGAAAACGTCGGAGGCGAAAGGAGGGCGGGCCGGAGGTCACCAGCCATGAGAGGGAATCGGTCCTGGGCAGCTATGCAGCGTGCGGATCATTGGGTTCGATCCAACGGACCACTTGGTGGTTAGTGGGCATTCAGCAATTGATCGATCTTCGCTTTGATCGCGCTCTTGGAGTGCGCCCCGACGACCTGGTCCATCCGGGCCCCATCGCGGAAGAACAGGAGCGTCGGGATGCTCCGGATGCCGAAGCGCGCCGCGATCTGGCGGTCCTCATCAACGTTCACCTTTCCCACGGCCAGGCGGTCGGCGTACTCGGCCGCCAGTTCCTCCAGCACGGGCGCAATCATCCGGCAGGGCCCGCACCACTCCGCCCAGAAATCGACGATCATGAGCGGTTGGGCCTTCACCTGCGTGTCGAAGTCGACATCGGTCAATTTCAGGATCTTGGCATCGGCCATGTCATGTCCCCTAACGTTGTCTCTTGAAACGGCAATCAACAGGCGCGGCGAAGTCTAAGGAATTAGCGCACATGGTGTCAAGCATTTTGTCCGATCGTCGCGATCTTCCTCGGGCCGCACAACCCTGGAATGAACTCCGTGCTTCGGCGGGCAGGATGGAGCCAGGCGTATCCTCAGAGACCCCTCCCCTCCTCGCCGATGGCCACGTAAGTCCTCGGAGCTTCGATGCAGGCGTCCATCATATCCGTCATGTACACGTACGTCGTATCCGGCGCATTGGAGAACGCGGCATGGTTTCCCCGGGCGTCCACCGCAACAATGCTGACCCGGCCGAAATACGGGTCGACCAGGTGGGCGAGGTCCTGAATGGCCTGCGCGCCAGCCTCGGCAACCGTCATCCCCATCTTGAGGTAGATGACGACGCTGTGGGCCGTGCATAGCCGCATGGCCATTTCGCCGCGGCCCGTGCACGCGGCGGCACCGTACCGGTTGTCGGCATAGTTACCCGCGCCGATCACGGAGGAATCGCCGACCCGGCCAGGGTACTTCCACGCCCAGCCGCTGGTGCTCACGCCCGCAGCCAGATTGTCTCCCGCGTCCATGGCAATGAAGTTGACGGTCTCATTCGGCCGCTCGGGATCGACGGCGAGCTTGGCGAACCTTCTGATGCTGTCGAGGTATTTCATGCGCCCCCTGTACACGGACGGCACCTCGCCCCCCTCGAAGATCTCGCGCCAGACCTTTTCGGCTCCAGGCGTCAGGAGGTTCCGTTCGGGGAACCCCATCTCCTTGGCAAACCGCTCCGCGCCGCTGCCCGCAAGCATCACATGCGGAAGCTCTTCCATCACCTTGCGGGCCACCGAGATGGCATGTTCATAATTCCTCACGGCCCCCACCGCGCCCGCTCTCAGGGTCAACCCATCCATCACGCTGGCGTCCAGCTCGACCTCTCCCAGCAGATTCGGCAGGCCCGAGTAGCCGACGGTCTGATCGTCCGGGTTACTCTCGACGAGCCGGACGCCCGCCTCGACCGCGTCCATTGCGGAGCCACCATCCTTCAGCACCCGCATGGCCTCCGTGATGCCGACCTGCCCATTCGCGCTGGCGACGACGAGCATTCGCTGACCCTCCGACTATTCGAGAAGCCGCAAGGAGACTTCCTGCTAGCCGATGTTCACTAGGCGCCGAGTAAGAGGCTATCCAACGCGTGGGTGCCTGTCAACCATCAAGGCCCTCGCGATTCCTGGGAGGACCCTGCCTCCTGCCGAGCCAGCCCCGGCACATTGACCCCCGCCGGCGCGCGTGCTAGGCTCATGTTCCATGGAACTCCCCCCGGACCCTTCGGCCTCCCTGCATGCAGCCATTGCATCCTTTCAGAAGATTCTGGATTATCGCTTCCAAAATCCGGCGCTCCTCGCCCAGGCGCTCGGCGCCTGGAACCTCCCCTTGAGCCCCGAAGCGGCCGCGGCCCGCCAGCGCCTCGAATTCCTGGGGGACGCCGCATGGGACTTCGCAGTCGCCGCGGCCGCCTTTCAGGCGTGGCCCCAGGCGACTTCGGGCGACCTCACACGCCTGCGCGCCACCTGGTGTAGCACGACGGGGCTTGCCGACCTCGCCCGGCAGATCGGTCTGCCGGCGCCGTCCGGCCGTTCCGCACCGGCGCCCACCGAGCGCGTGCTGGCCGAGACGTTCGAAGCGGTCCTCGGTGCTGTAGTGGAGGATGGAGGCCTCGACGCCGTCCGAACCCTGGCCGATCGTGTGATCGCGCAAGAGGGGGTCGCCGCCGCCCCGCCGCCCATGGACCCCAAGTCCGCCTTGCAGGTGCTGGCCCAGGCTCGCTTCGGAACATTGCCCGCCTACCGCCTCTTGGAACGACGAGGAGCCCCCCACCACCCGACTTTCCGCGTTGGAGTCAGGATCCATGCCGGGGAAAACGAAGTCCGGGCCGAGGCCGAAGGCAGCAGCCGCCAGGCAGCGGAACAGGAAGCGGCCCGACGGGCATTGGAGCAGCTATCTCGGGTGTCTGAATTCTAGGCACAATATCTCGTAGCCTCGACTCCATTCATCCCCCATTCCTGGTATTTCCGGCTTGACAGCCTCACTTTCTCCGTGTTACCGTCGGTCGGTTGGTAGCGGTTGTGGCAACTCTCATCCCTCGTCGGAGGAAGATGCTGTCGTATGCAGCTGACTAAAATCTCCCTTTTCGGTTTCAAATCTTTCGCGGACAAG
>Ga0187770_10001059_pt1 | contig 14262 bp, 11 predicted proteins | sample 0116_SJ02_MP02_2_FD_133154 | JGI IMG/M metagenome (GOLD analysis project Ga0187770, IMG submission 133154) | Tropical peat soil microbial communities from peatlands in Department of Meta, Colombia - 0116_SJ02_MP02_20_MG | ecosystem: Environmental > Terrestrial > Soil > Wetlands > Peat | place...
ACCCAAAACGCGATGCTCCCGGGGTCCGTTCTGACAGATGCCGGAAACGAAGAACAGAGGCAAAAATACCTTCCCCCCATGTGCCGGGGCGAGAAAATCTACGCGGTGGCAGTGGCCGAGCCGAATGCCGGCAGCGATGGCGGAAATATCGAAACGACGGCTGTCCTCCAGGGGGATTCCTGGGTCCTGAATGGGAATAAGGTCTTTATCACCAACGGGTGCGTCGCGGATATGATCGTCGCCTTGGTGCAAACGGACAAAAGCAAGGGGAATAAGGGGTTGGCCTTAATTGCCGTTGATAAAGGTTCCCCGGGAATTTCTGCCGCCCCCATAACCGGCTGCAATGGGCTGCGCTGCGATGATCTGGCCCAGGTGCGGTTTTCAGATTGTGTCGTACCGAAAGAGAATTTAATCAGTGAAGTGGGGAAAGGTTTGAGGTTGGCCCTGGGGGGCATAACCAATATGAGGTTATCCATAGGCTCCTATTGCGTGGGCGTGTCCCAACGGTGCCTCGATATATGCGTAAAATATACGCAGGAACGGCAACAGTTCGACAAGCCGATCGGGAGTTTCCAGCTCGTTCAGGCCTTAATCGCCGAAATGGCTCTCGAGACGGAGGCAGGAAGGTTACTCACCCGGAGCGCCGCTTTCAAAAAAGAAAAGGGGATGAAGTGCATCAAAGAAGTCTCGATGGCCAAATGGTATGGCAGCGAGATGGTGATGAGAAACACGGTTAAGGCTATTCGTATCCACGGAGGTTACGGCGGCTTTGAAGGGTATACGGTTGAGCGTTTGAACCGCGAGGCGCTCAACTTTCTCGCTCCCGGAGGGACGATCGAAGTTCATAAATTGACCATCGGCCGCCAGGTATTGGAATTAGATGCGCTATCCCGCTAAGGGGGGGATTTTTCCGCTTACATGAGGAAGCCCGTTCCGCGCGCTCAATGAATCTCACCATTGCATGGTAAGAGATGCATTATCAAAAAAAGGAGGCCATTATGAAAAGAGGCATGCTGACAGTCGCAATCATGGGGTTGGGGGTTCTCTTCTTTCTGGCGGCCATTGCCGGTGCACAATCCGCCCCTCCCATAAAACTCGGGGTGAATGACGCCTGGGACTATCCGGGCGGACAGGGAGCGAAACGGGGAGCGGAGATGGCCCTTAAGGCCATCAATGGGTCCGGCGGATTACTGGGACGGAAGATGGAGGGAATTTTCTATGATAATAAAGTAGACCCCAATGAAGCCAAGAACGCAACGGAGAGGCTCCTCTACAAGGATAAAGTGGATGCCATCACCGGTTTTTGGAGGAGCGATCTGGCCATCGTCTGCCAGCCGCTGATTATGGAAGCGAAGAAATTAATGCTCATCGGCGGAGCCTCCACCCCCGTCGTAACCTTTGAGCGGATCAAACAGGATTATAAGACCAATAAATATACTTTTACCACCATGGTCAACACGTATACCGCCATGATCGCCTATCAGCAGGGAATTGAGGAAGGATTGAAATTGGGGCTAAACAAGATCGCCATGGTGGTGGAAAAGGCCGCCTGGTGCGATCCCCTTTTTGACGAATGGATGAAGAAATATGCCAATAAAATAGTCTATTCAACCCGGTTCTCCACCACGGCTACGGATTTTTCCGTGGAATTCGCCCAGGTCAAGGCCAAAGGGGCGGACATCATGGTTTTTGTCACCACCGGCCGCGGGGGGACACCCTCGGTGAAACAATGGTACGATATGAAGATCCCCGCCATTTATGTAGGCTATAGCGTGGACGCGCAAGATCCCAATTTCCCGCAGGTCACGGAAAAGAAATGCCTGGGGGTGGTTACGGAGAAAATAGGCGGAGTTTCCGGTCTGCCCATAACTCCCCAAAGCATCCCGTATTTTAATGAGTACAAGAAAGTCTACGGGGAGTACCCGATCGCCTATACCAATGGGGTCGCCTATGACATGGTGATGGCCTGGGCTCATGGGGTGAAGCTCGCGGGCAGCGTGGATCCGGACGCGGTCGTAAAAGCCATGGAGCGAAAGAATTTCAATTATGAAGGGGTCTGCGGAGAGATCGAATACTTTGATGAGATTCATAATCCCGTCGGTGGAGGATGGGGCAAAGGGGAGCCCTGGGGATGGGTCGCCTACCAATGGGGAAAAGACGGGAAACCCGTTGTCTTCTGGCCTAAGAAATATAAGGACGGCGATATGGTGATTCCGGATTGGGTCAAAGAAATGCAGAAAAAATAGGGCCCCGGGAAAAAGAATGAATTGGAAAAGAGGGCCGGGCGGATCGAAGGCCCGGCCCGAAACGAAAGGGCACGCATGGTTCAAACGGTTATCTTCTTCGGGGTCATCTGGACGGCCCTCTATTGCCTTATTGCCTTCGGATTCTCTTTGCTATTCGGTGTCGCCCAGGTACTGAATCTGACCCATGGCATGATCATCATGAGCGCCTGCTACGTCGCCTTCCTGCTGGTCACCGGTCTCAACTGGTCTTTGGGGTTCAGCCTGATCGGAGGGGTCATCGGCTCAGTCCTCTTGATTCTGATCATCTATCTGGGGTTTATCAAGAAACTGCTGACCGCTCCCCATACTTCGATGCTTCTTCTCACCGCGGGGTTGGCCAACGCCATCCAACAGATCGTCATTCTCACCGTGGGGCCGCAAAACAAATTCGTCCCCACCATGATCACCGGAGGGACAACGATCTTCTCCGTCGTTCTTTCCAATCAGCAGATTCTCAGCGTTATCGTGGCCTTTGGCCTGGTGGTTTTGCTGGTTCTATTTTTTCAACGAACCCGGATGGGGCGGGCCATTCGAGCGGTGACGCAGGATCGCAGCACGGCTTCTTTGTCGGGGATCAATGCGGAAGAAATGTACCTAGTAACGATCATGATCGCCGGGGTTTTAGCCGGGGTCGCCGGGCTGCTCATTGCGCCGATCCAGACCGTTACTCCGGAAATCGGCTGGGAGATGATGGTCACCGCTTTTACCGTCACCATCCTGGCCGGGCTGGGAGGCCCGATCTGGGGAGTTGTTGTGGCTGCGGCAATCGTGGCCTATGCCGAAATCATCACCGCTTTTCTCATCGCTCCCACGCTGAAGGAAGGGGCCGCTTTCGTCATTATGATTCTCACCCTCATGTTCCGACCTCAGGGGCTATTCGGGAAGGGAAGGCTCTAATGGAGACCGTGCGCCGGGAGCTCTTTTCCATCATGACGATCGGGATCCTCTCGATCGGGCTGGCGGTTGTCGCGCCGGTCTCGGGCTATGATTTTTATCTGATTGGCTTGCTCACTTCCGCCTGTTTATGGGTCATCTATGTGGTCTGCTGGGACCTTTTAGCGGGTTATACCGGAATGCTGAATTTCGGACAACTCCTCTTCGCGGGAGTGGCCGCCTACACGGTCGCCCTGATTGAGATTCACCTGAAAATCCCCCGGCCTCTGACCATGTTGATCGGCCTGCTCGCCGGAATCCTTTCTTCCCTTTTGATCGGATTACCTTCCTTACGGGTGCGTTCCACCTATTTCGCTCTGGTCAGTTTTGCCGTTCTCCTGGTCTTCTTCCGGATCACCCTGACCTTTGTGGAAACCTTTGGGGGAGATTATGGCCTGAGCATCGCCCGGGTCTTCAGCCGCGAAATGTTGTACTATACCTCCATTATCCTGATGGCGGCCACGCTGATCACCCTGAGGCTGATCGTAAAATCCAGAATTGGTATGGCCTTGCAGTGTATCCGGGAGGATGAAGAGACGGCCCGGGCAGTAGGGGTCAATATTCAGCGGTACAAGCTGATGGCTTGTTTGATCAGTGCCTTCTTTACCAGTCTTGCGGGAATATGCGGGTTTTATTATATGGGACATGTCGGGCCCGAGGTATTCGGAATGATGGGCTCCTTCAATGTAGTCATCATGGGGGTGGTGGGTGGCGCAGGGACCATCTTCGGTGCCGCCCTGGGGGCGGGGGCCCTTTCGGTGATCCTGGAGTTCATGAGGCCCATCGCGGAATACCGAAACATCGGTTATGCCCTATTGCTCGTGCTGGTCGTCATGATGGCCTCCCGGGGGATTTGGGGTAGCCTGGCTTCCTATTTTAGAAAATAGATCAAATTAGCTCCGGCAAGGAGGAGACCCTCCATGGCTCAGTTTTTAGAAGTAAAGAACATTTACAAAAACTTCGGAAAACTTGCTGCCTTGAGTGATATCAGCTTTTCCGTCCAAGAGGGGGAGCTGGTAGGCCTCATTGGCCCGAATGGGGCCGGCAAAACGACACTCTTTAATGTGATTACCGGCTTTTACCGGGCCAGCTCTGGTCAGATCTTCTTTAAAGACCAAGAGGTGAGCCAGGCCGCCCCGAATAAACTGGCGGAGATGGGACTGGTCAGGACCTTTCAGATCCCGCGACCCTTCCGCGAATTGACGGTTCATGACAATGTGGCCGTGGGGACTTTATTCAATCCGGAAAGAATGCATAGAACCCACCTTTCCCCGACGGAATTCGTGGAAAAGATCCTGGAGGGGGTCAAACTCCTTCCTCAAAAGGGTCAGCTCGCCGGGAACCTGGGTTACGGAAACCTCAAAAAGCTGGAGGTGGGCCGGGCGCAAGGGCCCTTACCCGACCTCCTTCTCCTGGATGAGCCCTTTGCGGGCCTAACCCTCATTGAAATCGAATCGCTCAGCGAAATCCTGAAGGGGCTGGCCGCCCAGGGCTTAACCCTGGTCATCGTAGAGCACAAATTGAAAGAACTCATGAAATTGGTGAAAAGAGTCATTGTGCTTCATTATGGAAAGAAGATCGCCGACGGAAACCCGGAGGAAATTGCCCGGAACGAACAGGTTTTGAAGGCTTACTTGGGCAGGAGGTGGTCAAAACCCAATGCTTGAAATCAAAGACCTGACTGTTTACTACGGGCATGCGCTGGCTCTAGAAAATATCAACCTGACAGTGGCGGATAGAGGTCTCACGGCGGTTATCGGACCGAATGGGGCTGGAAAGACCACCCTCCTGAAGGCCATCTCCCGGATCATCAACCCTGCTCGGGGCTCCATTATATTTAACGGCCGCAATTTATTGGAATACAAACCTCACAAGCTGGCCCTCATGGGGATTGCCCATTGCCCTGAAGGGCGGAAGCCTTTTCCGGAAATGTCGGTCATGGAAAATCTCCTCATCGGGGGCCATATTTCCCCTTCTTCCCAATTGCAGTCCCGCTTGAAAATGGTTCTTGACCTGTTCCCGATCCTGCAGGAAAGGAAAAATCAGCTCAGCATCACCTTATCCGGCGGCGAGCAGCAGATGCTCGCCATCGGCCGGGCCCTAATGGTCTCTCCTTCGCTGCTCCTCGTCGACGAACCCTCCCTGGGATTATCTCCCCTGGTTGTGGATGAAGTGGAAAGAATTATCGGTGGCATTAAAGACTCCGGGGTGGCGGTTTTAATGGTTGAGGGAAACGTAGACCTCATTCGTGACCTTCCGGATATCGTGTACGTCCTGGATCACGGGAATTTAGTCTACTCGGGGACGGTTACCCAGATTATGAACGATGCCAATCTTTCCAAATCCTATTTTGGCATGTAAAAAATGGCCGCCCTGGTTCGCCCAGCGGGGAAAGAGCAGGAGAAAAATTTGCCCGGCGACCTAAGCCATCGAATCCGTTGCAAGGAACTGCTGAGCAGACTGAGCTCCGTGGAAGCAGCCGTCAGCTTGATTCAGAACGGCATGACCGTGGGGGTGTGCAGCGACCTCCTTCCCCTTTGCCGGGCTTTGGAAAAACAGGGAAAAGAGGGGCGGAATTTACAAATCCAGCTGTGGTCCGGTGTAGCCATCTTGCAGGCCGATCGCATCCTGGGCAAGCTGGGAATGATCAAGCGCCGGATCGGCCAGCAGACTCTGCTGAGAACCCCCATCAACGCCCAGCGGGTGGAATACCTCGACACACCTCTGGGTTTTTTTTACCAGGGTATACGGGGAGGCGAACTGGGTCCGCTGGATTTGGCCATCCTGGAGGCCGCGGGTTTCACCAAAGAAGGAAATCTGATTCCCGCTTATCGCCTTCATGATCTGCCCAATTTCGCTCAGGCCGCGCAGCGGGTAATCATTCAGCTCAGTACCTGCTATTCCCTGGATTTCGAAGGGATGCACGACGTATATCTTCCCGATAATCCCCCTCACAAGAAACCGATTCCTATCCTGCAGGCGGATGACCGGGTGGGCACCCCCTACATACCCCTGGACCCGCAAAAGGTCGCCGGTATTTATATTTCCGAACACCCGGAAACAGTCGAAATGGCCGAATCCTTCGACGAGACGAGCCAGAAAATTGCCCAAAATTTGATTGATTTTCTCCGCAAGGAGGTTGCCCGGGGCAAACTCCCTCCCACTCTTCTCCCCATGGAAATCGGTTTGGGGATGATTCCCAGCGCGTTCCTGAGTCAGCTGGGAAACTCGGAGTTTGAAAACCTGGAATTCTATTCGGCGGTTCTCAATGACGGCATCTTGGACCTGATGGCCAAAGGGAAAGTGAAGACCGCATCGGGAACCGGCTTTTTTCTATCCTCAAGGGGGGAAAAGGAACTTCTACAAAACCTGGCAGAATATAAAAAGCGGATTGTCTTGCGGCCGGTAGAAATTGCCGATTGTCCCGAAGTAATCATGCGGCTGGGAGTTTTGGCTTTGAACGGGGCCATTGAAACGGATATTTATGGAAACGTGAACTCCAGCCACATCACGAATGGGGATGTCGTCAGTGGAATCGGGGGGGCCAGTGAATTTGCCCTGAATGCCTACCTTTCCGTTATCCTGATTCCCTCGACCACCAAAGGCGGAGACATTTCTTCCATTGTGCCCATGGCTTCTCATGTGGACATTCCCGAACATGGGGTAGACGTGATCATTACGGAGCAAGGGGCCGCCGACCTGCGGGGACTTACTCCCCGGGAGAGGGCGGAAAGGATCATTCAATCCTGCGCCCATCCCGCGTATCGGCCCATCCTCCAAGACTATTTCGAAAGGGCCGTGAGAGAAGGCGGGGGACATGAACCCCACCTGCTGGATGAGGCTTTGTCCTTTCATAGCCGATTTTTAAAAACCCGAAGTATGAAAAAATAGAAATGAGGAGGAGAATAGAATGGCCTCAAAGACTCTGGCTCAGATCCTGGGCGATTTTGTCTATGACCTGTCGTATGGGGACCTGCCCCAAGAAATCGTTGAGAAGGCTCAAATCAGCCTGGCAGATGGAATTGCCTGCGCTTTCGCGGTACAGGAATTGCCCTCCTCCCAGATCGCCCGCCGTCTATGGAAGGAGGTAAAAAGAGAAGGCCGAGCAACGGTGTGGACGAACGGAGAGAAGGGGGATCCCGAAACCACCGCCTGGGTGAATTGCATCCATATGCACGGGATTCTCCACGACGACATGCAGGAGGCGACGGTTGGCCACATGGGTTCCTTCGTCATCCCGGCGGCATTTGCCGTCGCCGAGCAGGAACAGAAAGGGGGAAAAGATTTCCTTACCGCAGTCGTTGCCGCCTATGAAATCGCCGGCAGAATAGCCCTAAAATCAGGCTTACCCATCGTCCAAAAGGGGTTCCGGGCCAGTCCGGTATTCGGCCCGTTTGCGGCCGCTGCCGCTACCGGGAAATTGATGGGCCTGACCCGGGAGCAAATGCATCATGCCGTCGCTTGCGCGGCCAGCTTTTCCTGCGGGCTGCTAGAAGCGGTCAACGCGGGTTCCATGGAATGGCGGTTCCAAAACGGGGGGGCGCTGAGAAATGGCCTGATGGCGGCCCTGCTGGCCCAAAAAGGCCTCGTAGCCGCCAAGACCGCTCTGGAAGGGAAGTGCGGGTTTTTTGCCGCTTTTGGAGGCCCCGAAGTGAGGGCGGCCGTTTTAACTCAGATGGATTCGATTACCCGCACCCTGGGGAAGGATTTTGAAGTGGGCAAGAATATTTTTAAACCTTTTCCCACATGTGGATATAATCAAGTCGGAGTGGAAGTGGCCGTGGCGATGGCTAACAAGTACAACATCCAGCCCCAAGATATAGAGAAGATTCAGGTGACGGTATCCCCGGAAAATAAGAATTATCCGGGCGGGGATTTTCACGGCCCCTATGCAACCCTCGACCAGGCTCTTCTGAGCAAGCCGTTCTCGCTTGCTGCGGCCTTCCTTTTTCGGAATATCACCGTCGATATGTACTTGTCTAAATTGAACGCTCCGGAAATAAGCCAACTGGCCCAAAAGGTCACCTCGCAAGGCAAAGAGGGGATGGGCTTTCTGGATTACAAAATTGAAGTGAAGCTTAAGAATGGGAAGACGGTCAGCGGAGACCAAACTCTGGCCGATATGAGGAACTATTCCCTGGACAGAGACCTGGAAGCCGATAAATTCTGTCGTCTCACCGCGAATCTTTTAAGGAAGGAGGAAGCATCGAAAATCGCTAAGGCGATCTTCCAATTACAAGACATGCCGGACCTTCAGGAGCTTTCCCGGATGTTCAAGGGGATTCAGGTCGTCAGGTAGGACACGGAGCCCTAGGGGCAGGATCCCGCAAGAGGGCTCTTCTAAGAAGCTGGTTCCACCGGCAAAGCAGGAACGCGCGGGCGAATCTACAAGCGCGCCGGCAGGCTGATGGACAACATATCTGTGCCCGGATGGGAAGGAGATGGAAAAAATGAAGGTCTTCATCGTTCACGCTCACCACGAGCCCAAGAGCTTCAACGGTGCGCTGACCAGCACCGCTCAACGGGTGCTCACTTCAAATGGGCATGAGGTGAAAGTATCCGACCTCTACGCGATGAAATTCAATCCCGTATCTGACCGCCGCAATTTTACCAGCGTCAAAAACCCGGATTACTTGAAGCAGCAAATGGAGGAAATGTATGCCTCAGAAGTGAACGGTTTTGCCCCCGATATCAAGGGCGAGATCGAAAAGGTGGAGTGGTGTGACCTGATGATATGGCAATTTCCCCTATGGTGGTTCAGTGTGCCCGCCACTTTGAAAGGCTGGGTGGATCGAGTATTTGCCATGGGGTTGGCATATGGCCAGGGCCGGGCCTATGAGAAGGGAGTATTTCGGGGCAAACGGGCCCTGCTTTCGATCACCACGGGCGGTTCTGGAGAGGCCTTTGCGGAGAAAGGGAATCCCCCCCAGATATCCCCTGGAGGCCATGGTTTTCATGGCGATATCCACGGCATCCTTCGCCCCATCCAGCGGGGAATATTGCGGTTCACGGGCTTCGACGTATTGCGACCACATATCGTGTATGGACCCGTTCGCTTGACCGACGAACAACGCCGGCAGCATTTAGACGCCTACGCCATCCGCCTGCGCAACATTGCCCATGAATCACCCATTGAAGTTGGGCTTTATTGAACGGGGAGGTATAATTTGCGCTTGCCCAGCCTCCCACCCGGCTCGCGGCGGTCTTGATCGATGAAGATTTCTCAATCATTGAGGGCTAACGGATAAACGTAATTACCAAGCCTTTTCGTATATCTGAACCACGTCCTCCCTGGTCAAGTGTCTGGGGTTGGCCTCAATATGCCGATAAGAAGATTCATAGACGATATCTGCGAAGCTCGGGAAGTCTTCTTTCTTAACTCCCAATTCTCTCAGTCCCTGGAAAATCCCAATATCTTTCAAAAGGGCTTTTATTCCCTCGATGGCTTGGTAGGCCGCCTTTTCCCCGGTCAGGCCATCCGTCTTTTCGCCCAGGGCTTGGGCGATTCGAATAAACTTGGGGATGGCGGAGATGACATTAAAATCCATTACGTGAGGCATTAGTAGAGCGATGGACTGACCGTGGGGAAGATGATATTTTGTGCCCAGGGGATAAGAGAGCCCGTGCACGGCCCCTCCACCGCTATTGGTCCGGGCGATCATTCCCATCGCCGCTCCCAAGGCCATGTTAAATCGCGCTTCCACATCCACCTCTCCCCTAGAGACTGTCCGTCTTAGATTATGACCGATCAAATAAATGGCCTCGATCGCCAGCGCGTCCGACAAAGGGTTTGCCTTTCTGGTAATATACCCGCCCATGGCATGGCACAAAGCGTCGACGCCGGTGTAAGCGGTTAACTTCGCCGGCAAGCGAACCGTCAGCAAAGGATCCACCAGGGCGACATCGGCAAATAATTTGCCGTCCGAAACTACATTTTTATTCCCGGTTTTTTCGTCGATCAGTACCGAAACCGGGCTTACCTCTGATCCTGTGCCGGCAGTCGTCGGGACCAATATAAACGGCAGCCCCCGTCGGGGTATCTGGTTGGCGCCAATGTAGTCCCGAACGCTCCCCCCGTTCATCGCCAGGCAAGCTACGACCTTCGCGGCGTCCAGGGCACTTCCGCCTCCAAACCCGATGACGGTATCATAGGCCTTATCCCGAGTGATCTTTATGGCCTTCTCCACGGTTTCAATATCGGGCTCATACTCCACTTCTTCGAAGAGATCTACCCCCATTCCTTCTTTTTCCACCTCCTTGATGGCCTTTTCTACCAGCCCCAATTTCACAATATTTCTATCGGTAATGATGATTACTTTCTTCCCCTTCAGGTTTTTCACTTTCTTTCCAATGTCCTGAAGGCAACCGTTTCCTATTATGAATAGGGGCATCCGCATACCGGGGATCGAATAAATTGCACCTGGCCTGGCATTCTCCGCGCTCATTATTTTCTCCCTTCTTCTTATCCATAACGTGGCCGCTTTTTCGTTCTTTCCCTCCCTGGTCCGTTTCACTCCTCAACGCGCGTAAAGCTTGGGGTCGGTAATATCTCTCAAACCATCGCCCAGCAGGTTGAACCCGAAGATTGAAATCAAGATGGCAAGTCCTGCGAAGACAGATATCCAGGGAGCGGCCGCTAAGAAATCCACCCCCATTCGAACCATATTGCCCAGGGTGGGGGTTGGCGGCGGCACTCCCACACCCAAAAAGCTTAAACTGGCCTCGAGGCGAATAGCCGTACCGAGCCAGAGGGTACTCATCACCAGGATCTCCCCGAAAATGTTGGGCAGGATGTGGCGCAGGATGATACGAAAATGGCTTGCACCGATCGCCTTGGCGGAGGCGATATAGTCCGCCTCCTTTATGGCCAGGGTGGGAGCATGGGCCATCCGGGCAAACCTCGGAATCATCAAGACCGTGATCGCAATGATCACGTTTTCCATCCCGGAGCCCAGCACGATCATAACCATGACTCCAAATATCTCATCGGGGAAGGACATGATGATATCCAGCAATCGCATGAGCCCTGCCTCCACTTTGCCCCCGGCATACCCCGCGATCACGCCCATCAGGGTGCCAAGGACCATTCCCAGGGCTATGGAGACTAGACTGACCAAAAACGAGATTTGCGCCCCAGTAAGGATCCTGGAGAGAACATCCCTTCCATACTCATCCGTGCCCAGCAGGTGACTCCGTTCCGGGGGCGAGAGACGGTGGTAAACGTTCTGCCTCAGGGCGTCATACGGCGAAATCCACGGCGCGAGGATGGACAATAAGACCATGGTCAAGGAGATACATGCCCCGATGATGGAGGTTCGATTCCGGAAGAAGATCCTCAGCATTTTTCCCCGCATGCCGGGTTTTTTCATGAAAGGGATTCCCGTTTCCTAAGAATTTATTTGAACCTCACCCTTGGGTCAATGAGTCCATACATCAAATCCGTCAGGAGATTAATAAGGACTACAAAGCTCGTGAAGGTAATCATCACCGCCTGCAAGGTAGTATAATCCCGCTGCTTCAACGCCCCGATCATCATCTTGCCCAAACCGGGACGGGAGAAGACGATCTCAACCATGACCGAGCCGCCAATCAGTACGATGGCATAGACCCCGATCAGGGCGGTAATGGGAAGCAGAGCGTTTCGCAACAAATGTTTATAAATCACTTTTCGCTCCGCCAATCCCTTAGCCCTTGCGGTCCTGACGTAGTCCTCATTGAGAATGTTCAGCACGGACGAACGCGTCATCCGGGTCACATAAGCTGTCATAATCAAACCCAAAGTAAGCCCCGGGAGAAAGAGATGGTATAGATTTTCTGCCAGATTATGGAGGTCTCCGCCGCCTACGACCGGGAAAACCGGTATTTTAATGGCAAAGGCCAGCATCAACAGGATCCCCAAGTAGAAGGTCGGAAAAGATAGCCCGCCGAGGGACAAAGTCCTCCCCAGGTAGTCGGCGAGAGTGTTGCGCTTCAGGGCGGTGTAGACTCCCGTAGGGACTCCCAACAAGGCCCCCAAAATAATCCCCACCAGAGTAAGCTCCAAAGTGTAGGGAAGGCTGCGAGTCAGGTCTGGGGAGATGGGTCGCCCGTTCACCATGGACCTACCGAAATCTCCCCGGAGCAGACCTTTCAAGGTGTCAAGATATTGAATCCCGACCGGTTGGTTAAGGCCCATTTGGGCGCGCAGGGCATCTACGGATTCCTTGGAAGCGTAGTCGCCGAGCCTCACCTGGGCTGGGTCTCCGGGGGCAATTCGTATGAGAACGAAGGTAATGGTTAGAACAATAAAAAGAGTGGGGATAGCGATGAGGACCCGCCTAAGGGCGTAAGCAATCATCGACGATTCCTTCGGAGCACAAACACAGGAGGCACGGATTGCGGGAGCAAACCCGTGCCTCGGTTCTAAAAGCCATTTTCTATTTCCCCATCCGGGTCAACTCATTGATCTGGGGAGAGAGGATCAAAGTGGATTTCAAGTCGTATCCCCAGTCCACGGAATCCTGTCTCGCAAAGGTGAACTTCTTGATAAACAGAGGATAGGCTACGCACCAGTCGAGAAGCCTGAACTGGGCTTCCTTCCAGATCGCCACCTGTTCCTTGGCGTCCAGCATGTCCCGCGCGGACTCGATCAGAGAATCGACACTATCCACCTTTTTGTCCCCGTCAGCATCTACGGCCCCGACATGGGAGAAGTTGGTGATGGGCTTCTTGCCCGTTACAACGATAGAACTGGAATGATCAAAGTGCGTAAGCCGCACGTCGGCGGTCGGCCTCCAACAGCTATAAAGAACGATGGGGTTCGTATCGGCCCGTATGCTGCTGTGATACGTGGAATGGTCGACCACCTTGAGCTTGAGGTTGATACCGGCTTCCCTGAGCTGGGCCACGACATTCTGCATCGGGGCCTGATATTCTCCTCGTTCCGAGAGGACGATTTCCGTTGTAAAACCCTTCGGAAAGCCAGCCTCGGCTAAAAGTTTTTTGGCCCGGTTCCGATCAAATTCATAGAGATAATCTTTTTTGTCCTTTTTGCCTCGCTGGAGCAGTTCTTCACGGCTAATCCATCCCGGTTGAGGGTACGGAATCTCGGAGTATACGGGTTCGGCGATGGCCTTGCCGATAGCCGTCACGACTTCATCACGGGCGAGCGCATAGGCGATGGCGCGTCGCACCCGGAGGTCATCAAACGGCTTCTTGGCCATGTTAAAGTGGAGGACTTCCGACTCCCCAGGGCCAAAGATATTTACTTTGACCCCCGGCACCGCCTGCATCTCCTCCACCCAGGGCTGGGAAGGCGGCCCTTCGATGACGTGAAGCTCCTTACTCTGCAGTCCGAATTTTCGGCTGCTCAGGTCCGGCATGAAGAAAACCTCCACTCCGGCCAACTTCGGAACGCCGCGGTAGAATTTTTGGTGCCGCACGGTAATGAGCTTCTCCTTGGGAAAATATTTGCTGAAAATGAACGGGCCCGTTCCTACGGGATGGGTCCTGAACCCTTCTCCCAGCTCTTCCGCCGGCTTCTTGGGTATGATGAGGCCGCCTGCATAATCAGCCACTTTGGGAAGGAACAATAGTTCCGACAACAGCTTCTGCAGAGTGAACCGGACCGTGTACTTGTCGACCGCCTGGAAAGTCATCCCTGTATATTCGGCGGCCCAGGCAGACTTCTTTGGGTCTGAGGCCGACTTGAACGAATAGACCACGTCTTCTGAAGTCAACTCATAGCCGGGATTATCCTTCCAGGGATGGACCATCACCCCCCGCCGGAGATGGAAAGTCCAAGTCAGCCCGTCCTTGGATACCTCCCACTTTTCAGCCAAGTCTGGCTCGAACTTGCTGATATCGCCGGGCTTATAGCGGACAAGACCGGTGAAGATCAAATGAACGACCCCCCGGTCCTGGGTAGAATGGGCAAAGTGCGGATGGAGGTCCAGAACGTCTTCCGCATCGAAGGCAATTCGTAAAACCTGGCCTGAGGCCTGAGGCGCTCCCCCCCAGAACAACACGGCAACAGTGAGTGTCGTTATGAATGCCATTTTCATCG
>Ga0187770_10001060_pt1 | contig 14261 bp, 11 predicted proteins | sample 0116_SJ02_MP02_2_FD_133154 | JGI IMG/M metagenome (GOLD analysis project Ga0187770, IMG submission 133154) | Tropical peat soil microbial communities from peatlands in Department of Meta, Colombia - 0116_SJ02_MP02_20_MG | ecosystem: Environmental > Terrestrial > Soil > Wetlands > Peat | place...
GGATATTGCTGAGGTTTGCCTTTTTCCTGAGAAATTTGAATACCGCTTTACCAGCTTTGTTATTAGTCACTTTATTAAGACCGGCGGTAAGATAGTAAAGGCCCATTATTGCATGTCTTACCCCGAAAGGAAGGGTCCTCACCTGTCTCATGATTCCCTCGTAAATTTTTTCAAACAGAAGAGGAACACCGGCCATAAATGTCACGTTTGTTTCCTTGATGTTGGCCAAGAGCTTATTGGGCTTCAGGCTTTCAGCATAGGTAATGGATATTCCTATGAAAAGAACGGCAAGTTCACAGGAAAACTCGAATGTATGGTGAAGCGGAAGTACGGACAGCAGGGTATCACTTTGCCTTATAGGCAGAACTTTATGTACAGAGTTAAACTGGTGGGCGAAGTTGCTGTGTGAAAGCAGGACTCCCTTCGGGTTTCCCATTGTACCTGAAGTGTAAATAAGGGAGGCTGTGTCTCTGCCGTTTACTTCAACCGGTGCCATTTCCTCTGCAACGGTTTTACCCTCCGTTATCACATCGGAGAACCTTTTTAATTTACGGGTATAATTGAAGTCGTTCCCTGAATCGTCAAATATGATAAACTCTTTAATATGCTGAAGGATCTCAGGGGAGGAAGTCAGGTTATCATAGAGATTTTTAGATAAAAACATTATTTCCGCACCGCAGTCGAGGAGCAGGTTTTTGACCTCAAGATCCGAAAGCCTTGCGTCAAGGGGAACGGCCCAGAGTCCGTTATAAACTATACCAAAATAAGCCATCAGCCATTCAGGCCTGTTTTCACAGTATATGGCGACCATATCCCCCTTACGCAGATGCTTTTTCTTAAAGAAATATGCCGCGATATATTTTGAGTTCCTTTTGTATTCATCGAACGAGCATTCCTTGTAAATATCGTTCCTTTCCTTGATCCTTCCCGCCGGCCTTGTCCCGAATATTCCTATATAATCAATAAACTCTCTTACTGTTTTCAGTTCCATAGTATACCTCTCGAGAAAGAATTATAAAATGGAATTTAATCATAAAGATGAAGATAATTTTAATAAATTTTTACTTTAAATGCAAGCTAAACTTTATCATTTATAGCGGGCTTGACACTGAATTCAAAATTCCAAAAAAGCCAGTCCTTTTTATTTCCCCGAATTCCCTTAAATCCTTGACCAGGAACGTTCCGGCAAAACCCAGTGAATTGACCGATATCCCCTTGTAACTTTCAAGAGTTCTGGGAACAAGGAGCATCCATTCCTTTGTAACAAGAAGGTTGTAAGGCCCCCATTTATCAGAAAGCCCTGTGTATTCCAGGAGTGAATCGTATTTTTCGAGAAGATAATGAGCGGTGACGTTCTCAGGAAGAAAATAAAGTCCATGCCTGAATTCAAACCTCGGAACAACTAAGGGACCTTCTCTTTTTTTAAGAGAGGAGATCAGCGGACCTATCGGCAGCCTGTCCATTTGCTCCGTCAGAGGAAGTTTTATCAATTGCAAATGTTTATGCCTCTGGCTGGCTCCAGCTTTTACTCCGCTGTTATAGAAAGCAAGCCCCTCGATCTTTTCCATACAAAGCCATAAAGCCTCGAAATCAAACTCCGTAAGCGGAGTTTCCTGATCCTCGAAAGACCTGGTTACTATCAAAATATGATTTTTCATCACATTATATTTATTCAAAAGGCATATATGAGTTTTCGTCAGTTCATTAACAAAAAGATCCTTTTCATAGGGAAGGAAAGGATCTTTTTCCGAATCAAGGGCGTGCTCTTTCTGCCCCTTGTTCCAGAACTTCCTGTCTCTTACGCTGAGATGTTTCAGTACAAAGACGATAAAATCGATATCGTCTTTTACAAGCTTCTCATCAGTAGCATAGGTCATCACTGCGCCTGAGGTCAGGGCCTGTTCAAATTGCATGGCAATCCTGTCTGGAAAGTTCATTTCTCAAAGCTCCGTTCAAACCGATTTACTTTATTATTATAATCATGTTTAAAAAATATGTACAGACTAATGTCAGGTAGGAGTGTTTTCTGATATCATCTGATGAAATCCTTAATTTTTTTGAAAATCGGAGAAGAATTAAGGTCGGTCTTTAATATCTTTTTTTTCGCCATTAACTCCCCGGCTTTCTTGGAAAGACCCGGGATCTGCCTGAGTTCCTGATGTGTAGCATCTTTGAGATAAAAAGGATATGGAAGCCCGATAAGGGACCTTTCACGGAATCCTACAACGAAGACGGATATTTTTTTAAGGATAGGAAGCTTTTCGGGAATATTCACTGCAATCGGATAAGTACCGATCGGGCGCGCTATACTCCAATCACCCCTTTCCATTTCCACTATGGCATCAGGAATTATAGTACCTGGAGGGAAAACCTTCTTAATCATCGGCATATCCACATCCCTCCTGATCTTTCCACGGTAATTCCTGAAGGCGGCATCCAGCATCCTTTCATTCTTATCCTTGAAGGAATGCATTCTGCTAATGCCTGTCCCTGAGGACAATCTCAATTGCCGTATGTTTATCCTTCTAAGGATCAGGCCGGAATCAAGAACTTTTAAAAGAAACTCGTAATTCATCTTGAATGTCTCCCTTGTCTCACCGGGAAGCCCCCTGATCAAATTTACTCCCGGAAGCAGTTTTGATATTTCCTTACCCATACTTCCACCTGCGGAATTTATTATTTCAATGGCTTTCATCACTTCTTCCGGAAAGGCTTTCAGACAGTTCCTTTCAATAACAGCTGGATCTGCACTTTCCATACCCAGAGCAGCCACATCCCCCGGCGTGTTGAATTTTGCTATAATATTACTTATTATGGCAGATTCGTCCGGAAAATTCGAAATTGTTCCCGGATTCACATTGTCAAGGTGGAGAGTTTTAAGGTCCGGGACGGCATTTCTTATGCCCTCGTAAAGTTTCAGGACCGAGCCTGTATCGGGCTTCGGAAAACCGTTTACCCACTCTTTCAACCTTGAGCCGAAAGAATATAGATCCGCCTGTTTGCCCAGCCGGAAATGAAGGACACCCTCCTTTCTAAGCTCACTGATCTCTCTTATGACTCCTTCCGGCGATCTGCACATGACTTCGTATGATCCCTCAATGCAGAAAGAGCAGTGGGTTTTCCTCGGGCAGCCTCTTCCCGTCTCGATTTCAGCTATAATATCAGGATAGCGGGGATGAAATTGTACAATAAAAGCCCCGGCTGTTGAAAATTTTTCAACTTCTTCTGGTGTTCTCAGCTTTTCGATAGAACTGGCCCCGGAAATGAACCGGTATACATAAGATTCTATATCCAGCCTTATGTTGATAATATTCGGCATCTGAGGGCGGTCTGAAGAAAACCTGATCGGCCCACCGACAAGAAAAAGAGTTTTCCTGTTTCTTTGCGCGATCTTTTCTATTTCATTCAGCCGGAGAGGAATTCCCCCAAGGTATTTGCCAGGAACAGGAGTCCCGGCAATAATTGCTGCAGCATCGAAAAAGGTTTTTCCGTTTTTCAGGAGATAATCGGAATTTCTCAGCTCATCGATTGTAATATATCCTACTGAGGAAGCTCCTCCCAACCTCGCCGCTCCGGCAGTATATCTGACGTAAGTAGAGATATACGGGGGCACTCCAAGGCAGGTTGGTTCATCGACATAACCGTCAATGACGATGAATTTCATTCAATTCCCGATTTGATATTCAGTTTATCCTGCTTCATAGACTGCTTCATGTCCTCGAGCTCATTGTAGTTGCTGTTTGATCCTTCATCGCTGTTTATTTCAAGATCCTTGAGATTGAGAGAGTTCGTGATCTTAAATATCTCTTTATCCTCGTCAACCCTTGAAGTCGCCTCAGATACATGAATATCGCATTTCTTTGCCGGATAGTTATCCTTCAAAAAATATTCGTTTATTACATGGGGGCAGAAAGGCGTTTCAATGAGACCCGAATTTGCACAAATCGACAATTGTACGACATCGGATGGCTGCTCAAACGGAATATCAGGGTAACCGGCAAGAACCTGCTTCATATATCTCATCCACAGGGGTGCAGATACCAGCGCCGCAAACCTGTCCCTTCCGAATGATTTTCTAGGATCGTCGAATCCCATCCAGACAACTGTCGCAAGATTTTTTGTAAAACCGGCAAACCAGGCGTCTTTCCAGTTTTCAGCAGTGCCAGTTTTACCGGCGGCCGCCAGTGTGGGAAATCCCGTTGATCTGACGGCATCAGCTCCGGTGCCTTCATAAAGCACCGTGTTCAGCATGCTCTGCATAATAAATGCAGCACCCGGGCTCATGACCTGTTTCCTGCTCTCCCTGTCAAGGTCTCTTTCCATCTCGAAATCATCGATAACTCTGCCAAACCTGTCTTTAACCTTTAGTATAGCCAGGGGTTTTACAGCAACTCCGTTATTGGCTATGCAGGCAAAAAATTTTGCCACTTCAAAGGGAGTAAAGGCGCCTACACCGAGGGCGTACGACAGAGAAGGCTTCACCCTTGTTCTTACTTCATCGGCAGGAATTGTAAAGTACTGGGACATCTTATCTACTATTGAATTATAACCCAGGGTACTGAGCATCTTATCCCAGACCTGGATTGCAACAACGTTAATGGAAAACCTGAGAGCGTCCCTGATCCTTATCTTGCCTCTGAAGATCCCTTCAGAGTTCCTCGGTACATAGGGCTTGCCCGAGGGATCATCATAGAACATCGGCATATCAATAAAAACCGATGCCGGGGTTATAAGCCCCCTGTCAATTGCGTCAGTATAATACACGACTTTGAACAGAGAACCCATCTGCCTCTTGGCGAGTACGGCCCTGTTGTATTGATTGGCGTAGTTGAATTCACTCCCGCCGACCATGGTTTCGATAAAGCCGCTTTTAGGATTAATCGAAATCAACGCCCCTTCCACATCGTCCTCTTTCTGCTTTATGAGAACAGGCAGACGGTACCGGCTTTTGATCTTATTGTTCAGGCCGTTGAGACCGAAAACAAATGTCGAAAGGTATATCATGTCGTTATAATTCTTGTAAATATTTTCAATATGGTCCTTTACCCTTCCATTTCCAACCTTGATGCTGTTTATACCAAAATAAAGGCTTAAAACATCTATGATATCCTGATAATTCTCCTTGAAGCGCTGGGTGTTAAGGCGGGTATCCTTGTCATAATTAATCTGTTCGTTTGAAATCTGCTTATCCAGTTCATCTTTCGCCACGCGCTGTTTATCAATATCAAGCGTTGTGTAAATCTGGAGCCCGCCGGAATATAGCCTATCTTCACCGTATTTCTCGGTCAGAATCTGGCGGATATATTCAGTAAAAAAGGGTGCAGGGTTAGATTGGGTCTTCTGAACCGTTATCCCCTTTACCTTTATAATAGTCGAATAATGGTTCCAGAACTGATCAAAAATTTCATCGGCTTCATCCTTTGTTAAAAAATTCATCTTGACCATCGAATTGAGAACAACCCTGTGCCTTGCCTGGGCCTTGTAAGGGTTTAAGACCGGCGAATCATTTTCCGGTGACTGGACAAGTCCTGCTAAGAGACTCGCCTCTCCCACTGTCAGGTCTTTTACGTTCTTATCAAAGAAATAGTAGGAAGCGGCCTGGACACCGTAACATCCATGCCCCAGGTAAACCTGGTTAAAGTACAGCTCGAGTATTTCTTCTTTGGAATATTTCTTTTCTATCTGGAAGGCATACCAGAGTTCAATGATCTTTCTGAAAAGGCTTCTCTCCCCCGACGTAAAAAGGTTCTTGGCAAGCTGCTGGGTGATCGTCGAGGCACCGCGTGCACGCTTTCCAAGTATTGGATCGATAATAACTCCGCGGAAGAAAGCAACAGGATTGAATCCATGATGATTATAAAATTCGTTATCCTCCACGGCAATTATAGCCTTGATCAGAGAATCGGGCAGGTCCTTGAAGGAAACAAGATCCCTCTTCTCCCTGTAAAATTCTGTAATAAGCTTGTTATTGATGTCATAGACTTTTGTAGGTACATCGTATGTCGAATAATTTTCCAGCGGTTTTATATCCTTCAGCTCTGAAAACGTTATAATGATATAAGCGATGAATATACCGGCAACCGCACCAAGTGCGATCAGACATGAAAAAAATATCTTCTGCATTGCAGTCAGGGGCAGCTTGATCCTGACTTCATGCACAAAACGTTTAAAACTCATAATTCATAACCCTCCGCAGCCTTGTAGCCGAGTTCAAGGGCTCTGTAATTCATTTCTACAACCTTTTTACCCTTTTTAGCGAAATTGCTCGAAATGGCTTCTTTTATATTATCAATCGACAGGATCGGTGAGATCCTTAAAAAAGCGCCGATCATGATCATATTGGCACTCTTCGTAGAACCTAATTTTTCCGCTGCGAGTTTTTCACAGCTTAACAATACCAGGGAACGGTCTTCCGGAACAGGGCCTCCTTCCTTGATATCTGAATTAAAGAGAACCTTTCCGCCAGATTTTACCCTTGCAAGAAATTTATTCATGGCTGGTTTTGACATTGCTATCAAAATATCGGGGGATAATATTATTGGAGACGCAATCTCCTTATCCGAAATTCTTATATGACAATTTGCTGTCCCCCCTCTCATTTCAGCGCCGTATGAGGGGAAATAAGTTGTATTCAGGCCTTCAAGTATAGCGGACTCCGAAAGCATCAGTCCGGCCGACAGGATCCCCTGGCCCCCGAAACCGGAAACTATTATATCCTGAGTCATTATTTATCTCCTCCCTGCATATCCTTGTAAATACCCGGGGGAAAAGTTTTAACCATTTCGTTCAAAATCATCCTGTTCGCATCCAGAGGGCTCAGACCCCAGTTAGTATTGCAGTTTGAAAGGATTTCGATAAAAGAATAACCGCTGCCGTCAAGCTGCAGTTTAAATCCCTTTTTAATCGCGTTTTTAGTCATGACGACCCCCTTGAAATCTGCGACTGTCGTCCTTACCGAATATCTGACCGCAGGAAAGGCTGATATCATCTCTGCCATCTTTATAGGATAGCCATCCGAGGAAGCCTTTCTTCCTTCCGGCGTTGTGGTGGTTTTCTGACCGATAAGTGTCGTAGGCGCCATCTGACCGCCTGTCATTCCGTAATTAGAGTTATTTATAAAAATCACTGTTATATTTTCTCCCCTATTCGCTGTATGAATGGTTTCAGCCATGCCTATAGACGCCAGATCTCCATCGCCCTGGTAGCATATGACGAGTTTATCCCTTTGAACACGCTTAATGGCGGTTGCTACCGCGGAGGCCCTCCCATGAGCCGCTTCACTTACATCAAAATCCCAGTAATCATAAGCGAAAACGGCGCATCCAACAGGTGCTACTCCTATTGTAATTTCCCTTACCCCAAGTTCATCAATTACCTCGCAGATCAGGCGGTGTACAACTCCATGTCCGCAGCCGGGGCAATAGTGCAGAGGCTTATCAGTCATGCTTTCAGGTTTTCTATAAATCAATTTCGCCATAGATAATCCTTCGATTTTCCGTCAATAATGGAAAGTGCCCTATTACATATTTCATCTTCTTCAACTATGTTTCCTCCGGTCCTACCGTAAAAACTAATATCAGCCTTCCCCCCGGCGCCCAGGGAGATATCTTCGATCATCTGACCGGCGCTCATCTCAACTGACAGGAAATGCTTTGTGCCCATTAAAGCCATTTTCTCTACTTCACCATACGGGAAAGGATATAGTGAAATAGGCCGGAAAAATCCTACCCTGTGGCCTTCCTCTCTGAGCCTGTTCACCGCGTTCTTTGCTATCCTTGCAGACGTGCCGTAGGCTGCGATTACAAGAACTGCATCATCGATGAACAAGCTTTCATAACGGACCTCGTTCTGTTTTATTCTCACATAAGTTTCCTGCAGAATAATATTGTTTTGTTCAATCTTGTCCTCGCTGCCGTACAGCGAGCGGATCACATTCTTATCCCTGTTTTTCGCCCCGGTTAGAGCCCATGGCTTGTCATATTTTTTAGTGACACTTTCCCTGACTAAAACCTTTTCCATCATCTGTCCAATTATCGCATCGCTCAAGATAAGAGCCGGAACCCTGTACTTGTCGGCAAGGTCAAAAGCGAGAATTGTCAGGTCCATCATTTCCTGCGGAGAAGCCGGCGCCAGCACGATTATATGATAATCGCCATTACCTCCCCCCTTTACGGCCTGGAAGTAATCACACTGTCCAGTCCAGACATTTCCAAGCCCCGGCCCGCATCTTTGAACATTCGCAACAACGCATGGAAGCCTCGCTCCCGCAAGGTATGATAATCCTTCCTGCATAAGGCTGAAACCGGGTGATGAAGTACTGGTCATCGCACGGGCACCTGCCGCTGCTGCACCGAATACCATATTTATTGAAGCAAGCTCACTTTCCGCCTGTATGAAAACCCCGCCGACCTCAGGTAACCTTTCCGACATATATTCAGGTACTTCGTTCTGCGGCGTTATCGGATAGCCGAAATAATAACGGCATCCGGCTATTATTGCACCCTCGGCCATAGCACAATTACCTTTCATCAATAGTATTTTATTTTTTTGCATTTTTAATCCTCTTTCCAGACTTCGATAGCCGCATCCGGGCAAACAACAGCACATTTTTTGCAGCCTATACAGTCTTCATTTTTTAATGGCTCGGCGTAACGCCAGCCCTTTGAATTGAAATTTTGCCCGATGGCGATTACTTCTTTCGGGCATTCCGGTATGCATATCGAACAGCCCTTGCAGATCTCATCATCTATCTCTATATAAAAACCCATTTGACCTCCCTTATATAGCCGCTATGTTTTAATAAATATTTTAGCTCATAATTAAATATTATTAAAATAAATACGATATTCGATTTCCCCGGTGTGAAACTGATAATTCTAAACTTTCAATCGATCTTCAGCCTCTTCTTGATTTGATTTATGCTTTTAATCAGGTCCGGAAGTCTTGAAATCGATGCCAGGATCCTCTTTTCCTCAATTGCGTCCCTCGCCGGGGACCCGAAAATGACCCTGTTATTCTCAATTGCCTTTCCTGAGCCGATTCCGGATTGGGCTAAAACTATGACGCTATTGCCTATGCCGACATGGTCGGCAATTCCTACCTGTCCCGCAATCATGCAGTGTGCACCTATAGTACTGCTGCCGGATATCCCGGATTGGGAAGCAATGACGGTTCCTTCCCCTATTTTCACATTATGGGCCACCTGGACAAGATTATCTATTTTTACACCATCTCCTATTACGGTTTCACCAACGGTTGCCCGGTCGATTGTCATGCAGGCCCCGATTTCAACATCGTTTCCAATGATTATGCGTCCGATCTGGGGTATCTTTATATTTTTCCCGTCTTTTTGCATATACCCAAAACCATCTCCTCCGATTACTGCATTGTGATGAATTATTACATTGTCACCCATGACCGTTTCATCATCGATCTTCACGCCTGCCTTGATAAGACAGTTTTTTCCTATCCTGACGTTTTTACCAATATAAACCTGGGAATATATTACAGTATTATCTCCGATCAGGGCATTATCCATTATAGTGGTAAAGGGCAATACAGTCACGTTAGAACCGATCTTCGCTCCCTTCTCTATATAAACCGCCGGGTAGATCTCTCTTTTATAGGGCTTGTAGGGGTTGAATAGGTCAAGTACCTTCGAGAATGCCATTTTATGATCATCTGAATTTATGAAGGGCTTTGTATTGCAAGAGAGGCCCGTGGGCAGGATAAGAGCTGCCGCATCGGATAATTCGAGTTTTTCAAGGGTTTTTCTGTCCTGAGCATAAGCAATGGTGCCAGGCTTTTGACTGTCCAGACCGCATACACCCGTAATCTCGACATCTTCGCCGGTCAATGAACCCTTTATAATACCGGCTATTTCGGATAACTTCATGGTAACTCCGAACTTTATATAAATATTACTGCATCATTATACCACAATTTCATCTTTTAAGGAACAAAAACTTAAGAATGTCGAACAGCAGCATATTAACAAGCCCTGCCCCGATGCATAAGATAATGTCATAGGTTTTAAGCTTATCGAAAAGGAAAAGGTCCCTCAGAGCAGGAAGGAACAGAACAAGAGACAGCAATATAATAGAACCGCAGACGACCAGCCATAAAGCTGTATTCTTCATCTTAAGAGCCGATATTATATTCAATTTCCATGAACGGCCGGAAAGAATAAGCCCGAGATTGGCAATGATGAGGGTCGTAAAGGCCGCTGCCCTTGAATAGCGCGGATCGGAAATCCTGAATCCGGACAGCTGGTATATTGCCAGGGAAGTTAAAAGAACGCACAAGCCCTGGAAAAGTGACATTATTATCTCAGTTCTTCCTATCAGGGGATCATTAAGATTCCTCGGAGGCCTGTCCATTATTCCTGCTTCCTCCCTTTCAGCCTCGAAGACAATGGAGCATGCCGGATCTATTATAAGTTCTAGAAATACAATATGAACAGGCATCAGAATAAGAGAAGAGTTAAAAAGAACGGGAATAAGCGCCATTCCTGCTATCGGGATATGAATTGATATAACATATATCATGGCTTTCTTCAAATTATCAAAGATTTTCCTGCCCATCCTTACCGCTGATACAATTGAAGAGAAATCGTCATCCAGCAGGACAAGGTCAGAAGCCTCCCTTGCTACATCTGTTCCTCTCAGCCCCATGGCGATCCCTATGTTTGATGCTTTAAGCGCAGGCGCATCATTTACGCCATCACCGGTCATCGCCACAACCTCTCCCATTTCTTTCATCAAATTAACAATTGTAAGTTTCTGTTCGGGTGCAACCCTGGCAAAAATACCTGCATTCCTGAGCCTTTTCTTAAATTCGTTCTTATTCATCGAAACTATTTCCTGGCCTATAATAGGATTACCTGCTCCCCTGAGCCCTATCTGCCTTCCGACATTTATAGCTGTCCCGGGATAGTCCCCTGTCATCATCATAATACGTATTCCTGCACCGTAGCACTCTTTTACCGCAGGCGATACTGATCGTCTGACAGGATCAGATAACCCGATTAATCCAAGAAATTCAAAATCAAAGTCATGCTGAATGTCAGGAAGAACTTCTGAATGAAATTCAGAATGAGCGACGCCAAGGACCCTGAGCCCATCGGCTGCAAATTCCATGACATTTTTCATTATATCTTTCCTTTTATTATCATCAACATGGCAAAGATCGAGGATCGCTTCGGGCGAACCTTTTGCTGCTATCATATAAAAATACCCGCCCGGCATTCTCCAGACATTGGACATGGCCATTAATTCCTCGCCGAGAGGGTATTCCTGTACAAGCTCCCAATCCTCGTGAATATGTTCCGTATTCCTCAGTTTATATTCGCCGAGCTGTTTAATAGCTTTTTCCATTGGATCGAAGGGTGATTCCTGGCTTGCAAGGATGCTGTATTCGACCAGTCTGTGGAAATTTTCAGGCAGTACGCCGGACTGATCATGAAACGAGGGGCTGAATACACTTCCTCCTGAAAATATCCTTGACACTGTCATCTGGTTCCATGTGATTGTACCTGTTTTATCAACACAGAGTACAGTGGCCGCACCGAGAGATTCTATAGCGGATGATTTCCTCGTCAGGACGTTCTTCTTTGACATTCGCCATGCTCCGATAGCCATAAAAACTGTAAGGATCACAGGAAATTCTTCGGGTAAAAGCGCCATTGCCAGGGCTATACCGGCCAGTAAACCGTCGAGCCATGATCTGAGGGGGTCATCACTGCTGCTCCGTGTCAACCCGTATATGATAACAAGTAATACGCATATCATAATACCTATCACGGCAACGTTTCTGATCAGATTAAGTGTTTCTTTTTCTAGAGCTGTCGGTTCTCTCTCAATAGACTTTAAAGAAGTACCTATTTTACCGAGTTCAGTCCGGCTTCCCGTGGCGTAAACTCTGGCAATTCCCTGGCCCTTTATAACCATTGTCCCGGAATAAGCGCGCGATTCGTCTCCGCCTGGGATTTTATGCACTGGAACGGATTCTCCCGTGAGAAGTGATTCATCTATGTAGAGGTTCAAAGCTGTCAGGATTTCTGCATCTGCCGGAACCCTGTCGCCCTCGGCAATTACAATTATGTCATCCCTCACAACTTCCCTTCCTGCAACCCTTATGACAACCCCATCCCTTATAATGAGCGCCCTCGGGCTGGAAAGGTCTCTGAGCGTATCAAGGGCTTTCTCGGTTTTACTTTCCTGGTAGATGGTAATACCCATTATCAGACATACAAAACATAACAGCATGGATGCTTCTTTTACATCTCCGAGGAACAGGTAAAGCAGTCCTCCTGTTAATAAAAGCAGAAACATTGGTTCCCTGAGCACCCCGAAAGCTACCATTAACGGGCCTTTTCTCCCGGCTAGCGGCAGCTCATTATATCCATAAGCTTTTAATATTCTTCCGGCTTCTGTTTCCGACAAACCTTTAAAATTCTGTATATCAGGGCTTTTTAGCATACAATCTCCCTATTGAATGGAACAGGTTAAAAATAAGATGAATAATATAAATTGGAGATAGATGTTTTGTCAAAATTTTATTTGCTTAAACCTGTCAATACTTATAGAATATTTATATTAAATTTCGGAGCACTGGGATGATAAAATTTCCATTTCTTTTCGAGACGGCTCGTTTATTAGCAGGGTTTATTGTTAACCCATCAGTTGCGACGGATAGATTATTAAAAGAAAAGGACGGTATTTTAGCTGGTTTCCGGTGTGTTCTTCTTTATAGTCTCCTTCTTTCGCTTATCTCGCTTTTATATTATTTTACAGGTATGACCACCCCCCTGAGGTCATTTATTGCAGTGAGCCCCGGCAACCTATATCTTCTGCAGGCTTTTACCTCGATTCCCGCCGTATTCTCAGAGGTTCTGGCTTATTCCGCTCTTTCCTCACTCCTTGCGGGGATTATGGGAGGTAAAGGCAGTTTTGAAAAGGCATTTTCATCACAGGCGTATGCGCTTCTCACACCCTCTTTTATTTTTATTCTTATCCCAAAATTATTTTTTGTCCGCCTTTCATGGTTGCCTGAAATTCTCTTTTTTTTCATCATTCCAGAATTATGGATAATGGTTTTATCAATTATCGTACTGGCCAGAGCATTTAAAATGGATATTCTCAGGAGCGCAGCAGTTTTTTTTATTTCGTCGCTGCCCTTTCTGGTAATAAGTGCGGTTTTTATCCGTTAGATCATGTCAAGGCCTCTTCTTACTGGTAAAATATTGATAATTATTCAAATTTGATTTAAAATCAATTTTATTTTGAATGCCGGGGTGGCGGAATTGGCAGACGCGCTAGATTCAGGTTCTAGTAGGTTCACGCCTGTGTGGGTTCAAGTCCCGTCCCCGGCAGTATTTTAGGAGAAAATTAATGTCCGGTTACCGGACCTTGTTTCTGGCTGCTGCTGTGCTGGTGGTCATTTCTGCGGTAGAAGCTTCCGCTAAGAAAATAACTGTATTTACTGCCAACGATATAATACATATAATAAGGGAAAAGATTACCCAGATAAGGACCTTCTCAGGTACTTTTACCTATTCATTTAACAACAAAACATATGGCGGCGTGATTCAATATAAAGCCCCCGACAAATTTTTAATGTCTTTCTACGGAAGATCACCCTCAGGGACCAGTGTGGACACTGGCCAGAAATTCATATCGGATGGTAAAAATCTATGGCTTGTTTTCAAGGATCAGAACATAGCTATTAGTGAGACCCTTGAAAGGGATAAAAAGACCCCTCTTATCGGCTGGAATATCGATAGACTTTTAAAAGAATACGTTCCGACCCTGCCGGCGACAAACTACCTGGTAAGTTATAAGAATGAGGAATGCTACAAGATCAAGTTCATTCCTAAAAGCAACACAGCAGGATTCAAGTATATATATATGATAGCCGGAAAGGAAGGCGAGATCCTAAAGGTTGAAGCCCAGAATCAATTGGGAAACACAGTTGAACTGGGTATTACCTATAATCCCGCAAGCATCAATCAGCCGGTTTCTGATGATAATTTCGACTATAAGCCGGATGAAAGCACTCAGCAATATGAAAATATTCTCCTTCCGAATAATGAAGAGACTCAGCAAAACGAATAAAGCCTGTACATAAGGCCTTTAAAGGAGAGATTAATGAATAAGTTGATAACCTGCCTGATCATTGCCGTCCTTGCAGTCGGGTGTTCAGTAACAACTGAAAAATACAGGTATAAATTGAGATTCGACAGGTTTTATTTTTTACTTAAC
>Ga0187770_10001061_pt1 | contig 14256 bp, 9 predicted proteins | sample 0116_SJ02_MP02_2_FD_133154 | JGI IMG/M metagenome (GOLD analysis project Ga0187770, IMG submission 133154) | Tropical peat soil microbial communities from peatlands in Department of Meta, Colombia - 0116_SJ02_MP02_20_MG | ecosystem: Environmental > Terrestrial > Soil > Wetlands > Peat | place...
ACCCTTTTTGCCGTGCTTCCCATGCCATTGATCACACTGATCACTCTCTTCTTCAGTCAGGCGATCCACCACCGTTTTGAAATTGTTCAGAAGACCTTCTCCTCACTTACCGAAAAAGTCAGGGAAGCCGTTGCAGGTATCCGAGTGATCAAAGCTTACGTTTTGGAGGAGAAGGAAAGGGAGAAACTCTCTCAACTGAGCCGGGATTATATTCAGAGAAATTTGAACGTGGTCAAAGTCTGGGGAATGTTCTTCCCCATCATCCTTTTTTTCTCCAACCTCTCCATGGCCATCGTCCTTTACCTGGGCGGGAAGTTGACGATCCTACAGTCGATCTCAACGGGTGATTTCGTAGCCTTCATGAGTTATCTCGGATTGCTCGCATGGCCGATGATGGCTTTGGGTTGGGCGGTCAATATGATCCAGCGGGGCAGCGCTTCCATGGATCGCTTGAATAGAATTTTTTCGGAAGCACCGGAAATCCATGATGCTTTAGGCGTCATTCAACCAGGTCTATTGGAGGGAAGAATTGAGATAAGAGGTCTCAGCTTTTCTGCAGGAGACGGCGGCGATCCTCTCCTTCGGGATATTCATATCGTTGTTGAGAAGGGAGAGAGATTGGTGGTCGTTGGAAGGACCGGAGCAGGGAAAACCATCTTTTGCAATCTGGTGGCAAGGATTTTGGAATCTTCCGAGGGGCAGCTCTTCTTCGATGGGGTTGAAATTCATGAGATCCCTCTTGAGGTGTTAAGGAGATCCATTGGGTACGTGCCGCAGGACACCTTCCTCTTTTCAGATACGATCCGTGAGAACATCGCCTTTGGAAAGCTCGATGCCTCAGACAAAGAGATCGAAGAGGCGGCACGGCTTGCGCAGATTTACGATGAGATGATGGCATTTCCGGAGGACCTCCACACCATGGTCGGGGAGAAAGGGATTACCCTATCCGGCGGACAGAGGCAGAGGATTGCGATTGCGCGAGCCGTTCTCATGGATCCACCCATCTTCATCCTGGATGATGCCCTCTCCTCGGTGGATATCCAGACGGAAGAACGAATTCTGGAGGGATTGGAGAAGTTCACTAAGGGGAAGACGAGCATCCTGATCACCCATCGCATCGCTCCCCTGCGAAGGGCCGATCGGATCGTGGTTCTTGAGGAGGGAAGGGTGGCAGAAATGGGGGACCATAAAACGCTTCTTTCAAGGGGTGGAATTTACAATGCCCTCTATTGGCAGAGGCAATTGGAAGAAGAGCTGGAAAAGGGATGATTTGAATGTCAAATGTCAAAGTTCCACGTCCAAACGAAGGTCAAATCTCAAATTCCAATTGTCAAATGAAGGTCGAAGCACAAATTCTCAGAAGCTCTTGGAATTTTGCATTTGGATTTGATTTGTCATTTGAAATTTGACATTTGAGTTTTAGGGTAACCAGGTTATGTACACCGATTTTGGCTACATGGAAGAAGGCAAATTAGGGAAACCCTACGACCTGAGGCTCATGGCCAGGTTAGGAGTCTTTTTAAGGCCCTACTGGAGCCTGATGGCTCTCTCCCTCCTTTTCGTTTTGGTCATGGCAGGGTTGGATCTTCTGATTCCTTATCTCACGAAAGAAGCGATCGATCGCTACATCGTTGTGGGAGCAAGAGAAGTGGTTATGCGAGGTGATGGTTCTCCAGAGGAGCACCGGTTCCGGAGTCAATATGGGCAGAGGTTCATTCCGATGAGAGAACCCGGGAGGTTTCTTCTCCCGCCGGACGTATTGCAATCGATGGACCGGAAGGAGATCACTCATTTTCAGAAGTATGGTCTCATAACGGAAAACCGGTATTACGTGTTTGTCCCCGAGAAACCGGAAGAACAGGATCTCTTGAAAAAATATCCCTCCTCTTTTGAAAGGAGCGGTTCCCACTGGTTCATCTCCCTCGATCGTATGAAAGGATTAAAGAAAGAGGACCTCCTCGTCCTGAGGTGGAAGGATGTCGAGGGGGTTTTCCGCATCGCCCTCCTCGTTGTTCTTATTCTTGCCGTCAACTTCGGACTAAATTTTTCTCAGGTCTATGCCATGGAGTTGGCAGGTCAAAAGATGATGCATGACCTGAGGATGAAAGTTTTCTCCCACCTCCAGGGACTCCAGGTCTCCTTCTTCGATAAGAATCCGGTGGGACGGTTAGTCACCCGTTTGACGAACGATATCCAGAACGTCCACGAGATGTTTGCCTCTGTCTTCATCAACCTTTTGAAAGACATTCTTCTGGTGATCGGGATCATCATTCTTCTTCTTCAGCTCAACCGGGGACTCGCCCTGGTCTCCCTTTCTGTTATTCCCTTCATCCTTGCCGCTTCCCTCTTCTTCAGCCGCCGAGCCAGGGATGCGTTTCGGGAGATCCGCGTGAAGATTGCCCAGATGAACTCTTTCTTCCACGAAAATTTCTCGGGCATCAAAGTAGTTCAACTCTTTCAAAGGGAAAAAGAGAACCAGCGACGATTCGAAAAAATCAACGAGGGATATTATTTGGCGAATATGAGACAGGTTTCCATTTACGCCTTCTTTGTCCCCCTCGTTGAAATCCTAAGTTCGGGAGCGATCGGCCTTCTCCTCTGGTACGGAGGGGGGGAGGTGATTCAAGAGCGGATCACCCTCGGCGTCCTGGTCGCCTTTCTCTCCTATATTCGGATGTTCTTCCAGCCCATCCGAGACCTTTCGGAGAAATATAATATCCTTCAATCAGCGATGGCCTCCCTCGAGAGGATTTTTTCCTTGCTCGACCAGGAGCAGAAGATTTCGAGGCCAGTGCGACTCAAGGCCGGGCCTCTCTCTACCAGAAGAGAAGAAATCAGGGGCGACATCGAATTCCGCCATGTCTCCTTTTCCTACAATGGAGAGGATCAAGTTCTCAAGGACGTTTCTTTTTCTATTGGCGAGGGAGAGACCGTGGCGATTGTGGGTGCCACCGGAGCCGGGAAGACCTCTTTGCTGCACCTGATCGAGCAATTCTACGAAGCGCAGAAGGGCGCGATTCTGATCGATGGGATCGATATTCGCGAGAGGGATATCGCTCAACTTCGGGCACAAATTGGGCTGGTGATGCAGGATACATTTCTCTTCGCTGGAGATATCGTCGAGAATATTCATTTGGGGAATCGCCAGATCGACGCCGAAAGGGTGAGAGAGGTCGCGCAAGTGGTGAACGCAGAGAAGTTCATTCTTCGGTTACCCCACGGATATCGTACCAAGGTGGGGGAGGGAGGGGAGGCGTTATCTGCGGGGGAGAGACAGTTATTGGCTTTTGCAAGGGCTTTGTCGATGAATCCAAAGATCCTTGTCCTCGACGAGGCGACTTCTCACGTCGATCCTGAAACCGAGCGGCTCATCCAAGAAGGACTGGCACGGTTACTTAAGGGAAGGACGTCCGTTGTCATCGCCCACAGACTCTCCACGATCCGGCATGCCGACCGGATCATCGTTCTCCACAAGGGAAGGGTGCGGGAAATCGGAACCCATACGGAGCTAATGGCCCAAAAAGGCATTTATTTCAGGCTTTATCAGATGCAGTTCGGCGCGCCCTTAACTGCGGAATGGGGATTACCGATTGCGGAATAAGATCTTTTGATTTACCATTCCGGACTCCGCAATGGAATAAGTTGACAAAACGGGATGGTCGTCCTATATAGGAGGAAGGTTTTATGGAAGAGAAGGAAGAAGAACCCAAGACGATTGGCCCGGAAGAGGAGAAGAGGCGGGGGATCGATCTCAACGCTCTTTTCCCCGAAAGGGGTTATGACTTAAATCGTCTCTTCCCGGATGGAGAGACCAAGAAGCTTCTCTATGAGCTGAGGCGCAACAAGCGGGATATCGACCGTTTTGTAAGGAGTCTCCAGGTTGAGGAGGATTGAATGAATTGCCCCCAGTGCGGCGTGACATTGCCTTTTATTCTTTGCCCGGAATGCGGAGGAGAAATCCCGGAAAAGAGTCGTCATTGCTGCTGGTGTGGGACTCCGATCCCGGCAGAGGCGGTGGAGACCGATTTGTCCGACCGAAAATTATGCAGTGACGGAAATTGCGTCGGCACCATCAACGAGAGAGGAGTTTGTAATATTTGCGGGAAACCTTAGCAGGGATAGCCGGGATGCGGCTGGATAGCCCCCCACTCTCTTTTTGAAGGAAGGGTCGGGTTGGCATAATTCTTGTATAAAATACTTTGGTAGAACTGGAATATAGGCTACATTGACAGTCGAGACTACAATGATTAACTTAAACCGATAGGTCTAAATAACCAAGTTTTTTAGGAGGGCCCAATGATATTTCTACCAAGGGGGGGTGCTGACCGGGAAGAGAAGGGCAAGGATGACAAAGTCGTTATCCCTGATGAGCTACCTGTGCTTCCTTTAAGGGGGACAGTGCTTTACCCAGATTTGATACTGCCCATCATGGTCGGCAGAAAAAAGTCAGTCAAGTTGATCGATGATGCAATGGATTCCGACCGTATCATCGGAGTCATCACTCAAAAGAGATCTGAAATCGAGGACCCTAAAGAAACCGACCTTTATTCGGTGGGTGTTGCAGCATTGATTTTGAGAATGATCCGGGAGCTGGACGGGAGCCAACGCGTCATCGTCCAGGGGGTCTCCAGGATGAAAGTGAAGGAATACTTTCAGAGGGAACCCTATTACAAAGCGAAGGTTGAAGTGATCGATGAGGGGTTGGTACAGGGAGTGGAGATCGATGCCCTCATGATGAATTTGAAGAACCTCTTCCAAAGGGCCGTGGAGCTGGCTCCTTATCTGACCAGTGAGCTGGGCACCATGGTTTCTAATATCAAGTCGCCCGCCATCCTCGCGGACCTGATCGCCTCGAACCTCAATATCTCAACCACCGAGAAACAGGGAATTCTGGAGACTTTCGATATTCGAGAACGGTTGACCAAGGTTCATCTCTTTCTCAACAAAGAGGTCCAGGTACTGGAGCTGGGCAATAAGATCCAATCGCAGGTCAAGGAGGATATGGATCGAACTCAAAGGGAGTACTATCTCCGGGAACAACTCAAGGCGATTAAAAAAGAGTTGGGAGAGTTGGACGAACATTCCACAGAGATCAAGGAGCTGAAAGAGAAGATTAAGAAGGCTAAGATGCCACCCGAGGCCCTAGCAGCTGCAGAAAAAGAGCTGGACCGCCTGGCCAAGATCCCTCCTGCCTCGGCGGAGTATACGGTCGCCAGAACCTATCTGGACTGGCTGGCAGAACTCCCCTGGTCTGAAACCACCGAGGACAATCTCGACATTGATAATGCCCAAAAGACGCTGGACGAAGACCATTATGATTTGGAAAAGGTGAAGAAAAGGATTCTGGAATACCTGGCGGTCAGAAAACTGAAAGCGGACATGAAGGGACCTATCCTTTGTTTCGTCGGCCCTCCAGGGGTTGGAAAGACCTCGCTTGGAAAGTCCATTGCCAGGACGATGGGGCGTAAATTCATACGGATCTCGTTGGGCGGCGTCCGGGACGAAGCGGAGATTCGAGGGCATCGCCGGACTTATGTCGGCGCTCTGCCCGGTCGTATCATTCAGGGGATCAAAAAAGCCGGATCGAATAACCCGATCTTCATGCTCGACGAAGTCGATAAGATCGGGATGGACTTTCGTGGAGATCCCTCCTCGGCCCTTCTCGAGGTTTTGGACCCAGAACAGAATTTTTCCTTCTCCGATCACTATATCGATGTTAATTTCGATCTTTCGAAGGTGATGTTTATCACCACCGCCAATGTCCTTGATACCATTCCCCCCGCTCTCCGGGATCGAATGGAAACCCTCGAGCTGCCGGGCTATAGCGAGGATCAGAAGATGATGATCGCCAAAGAGTTTTTAATTCCGAAACAGATCAGCGAGCACGGGTTGAGTTCAGAGTTCATCGAATTTCAGGATGCGGCACTTCAGACCATTATCACTTCTTACACCCGAGAGGCAGGGGTCAGAAATTTGGAGAGAGAGATAGCGACCGTCTGTCGAGGGGTGGCCAAGGATGTCGCCCGGGGAATCAAAGAGAAGGTAGTCATCGGTCCGGACGACTTGCATCGATTTTTGGGGCCGGTCAAATTCTTCCAGGAAGTGGCAGAGCGTACCTCTAATCCCGGTGTGGCGACAGGCTTGGCCTGGACGCCTACGGGAGGGGACATTATCTTTGTGGAAGCGACGAAGATGAGAGGGGAGAAAGGGCTGACCTTGACCGGGCAATTGGGAGATGTGATGAAAGAGTCCGCACAGGCCGCATTGGCCTACGTTCGATCCAAATCGAAGGAACTCGGGATTGAGGAGGACTTTTTTGAGAAGAATGATATCCACATTCATGTCCCGGCAGGTGCCATTCCAAAGGACGGGCCTTCGGCCGGGATCACCATGTTCGTGGCGCTTACCTCCCTGTTGACTAACAAACCTGTCCGGAGCGATGTCGCCATGACTGGAGAGATCACTTTAAGGGGTTTGGTCCTTCCTGTGGGGGGGATCAAAGAAAAGGTCCTGGCTGGAATGCGAGCCGGGATTAAGACGATCATCCTTCCGAAGAAGAATGAAAAAGACCTGGAGGAGATTCCTGAGAATATTCGGAATCAGATGAATTTCAAATATATCCAGAGGATGGACGAGGCCATCGACCTGGCGCTGAAACATACAGAGCCGCGGAGCGCGGAAAGAGAAGCCTTTACCCCTCCGGTGAGTTAGAAGCCTAAAATTTTTTGCCCCTTTCTTGTTGCTTGCCTGCAATCACGGTATTTGTCTGAGGCTCCTTCGTGGATTATCCCAAGCTCAGAAACATCAATGCCTTTCCAGTCCAAAGTTCCGGACAAACGCTTCTATGCCTTCAGGATCCGCAGAACATCAGTGAAAAGGCGCTTTTTTTGCCGCTCCCGCTCTATTTTATCGTTTCCCTCTTCGACGGCCAACATTCGATCCTCGATATTCAGGCGAAGTATATGAGAAAGTTTGGAGAGTTTCTTTATACCGAAAATTTACAGGAGATCATCGGTCAATTGGATGAAAACCTCTTTCTCGAAGGGGTGCGGTTTGAAGAGGCATTGAGACAGAAAGAAGAAGCGTTTAAAAAGGCTTCGTTCCGTGAAGCGGTTTTTGCCGGGAAGAGTTATGAAGCGGATCCCGGCAGACTAAGGACTCAGCTTGAAAGTTACTTTAATGGGACGAACGGTCCGGGGTCTCTTGGAGAGAAAAAGAGTGCGAAAGGTTTAAAAGGGGTGGTTGCGCCTCACATCGATTTTCAGAGGGGAGGGCACTGTTATGCCTTCGGCCACCGGGAAATATGGGAGAGGAATGCTTCCCCCTGTTTCATCATCTTTGGGACAGCCCACACCCCGATGGAAAATCCTTTTTGCCTGACCCGGAAAGATTTTGTCACGCCTCTTGGTACGCTGAATGTGGACAAGGAACTGGTTGATGCGATCCAATCCCGCTGCCCTGATGACCTCTTTAAAGATGAAAGTGTCCATCGAAGCGAGCACTCCATAGAGTTTCAGTGTGTTTTTCTCCGGTACCTTTACCCGGAGCCCGATTCACTGAGAATCCTCCCCGTCCTGACCGGATCATTCCATGAGGCGATTGAAAAGGGAGTTTCGCCGATAGAGCTCGAACCCGTCCGGCAGTTCATCGAGGGATTGAAGGAAGCTGTCTCATCTCTCGGGCGAGAGGTGTGTTACATTGCCAGTGCGGACCTTGCACATAGGGGCCTTCAATTCGGGGACCGAGAAGGCGTGAGTGAATATGGATTGAGAGTAACCTCTCAACAAGACCGTGAGATGTTGGGATATGCGGAGAAGATAGATGGAGAAGGTTTTTTCTCGTCCATCTCGAGGGAGAAAGACCGGAGAAAGATCTGTGGCTATCCGGCCATCTATTCAATGCTCAAAATTCTCGAAGCCAGGGAAGGCAAACTTCTCAAGTATGACCAGGCCTTTACACCGGAGACCCAGTCTGTTGTCACCTTCGCCAGCCTTGCGTTTTACTAATACAAACGCGTTAAATCATTTTACACGTAGCGCAAGGCTTTAGCCTTGCTTAAAGCAACCCTAAAGGATTGCCCTACAAAATATTTAATGCGTTTGTATTAGATACCTATGAGTTCGAAAAAATATTATCCTGAACGATCCTTCATCTGACAGACGCCGTCAGATTGCCTCCGGGTTAACGAGTTCTCCTTATACTGACCTCCAGACCTTCCAGGGCCTCACCGTCAACAATTACTGAGTGACGAAAGTGTGCATCATGGCTTCGGGGGAATCGAATTTCCAGGCTTCTTTCGGATAGTTTAAATTGCATAAATGGAAATCGAATCGTAACTTTTTCGAGGTACAGGAAATAGCGGATAGATAGCAGAAATTGATCCTTCGGAAAAGGGAGGTCTGGTTCTGACGCAACTTACCAAGAAAAAACGAGTGTTAGCTCCCTTCACTCTAAATAGTCGGGATTAGACATCGAATGGTCTACGCAAAATACAGCCTTTTTTAGACAAAAATACAAGGTTTACCGCATTTTGGTTGCAGGTCATTTCCCTTAACATAAAAATTGTGAAGCGAGGGAGCGGAGGAATACCAGGGACCGACATCACCGCTCCTGCAGAAACAAGGTGACATGGCAATGGTATCAGGGGGCGATCAAAAAGAGAGGTGGAAAGACTCAGCTGGCCCATGAAACAGTAGGCAGAGTTTGTTTCAGCTCATTTTACTCACACAAGTATTGGTATGATTCGTGGGGGGAGATCAGACCGACGCGCCCACTATTCGTGGGGAAGGTCAGATCACCTGTCGGCTCGCATCTAGTAAAGGAAAGGAGGATCTGAATCATGAGCAAAACTCTGGCAAGTTCTTCCGACCCGGTGTTGAGCAAACTCGATAACATACTCCCGGATCTGGAAGCTCTCTACAAGGATGTGCACTCACATCCCGAACTCTCGATGCAGGAGACGCGTACGGCAGGTTTGGCGGCGGACCGTCTTCGTGCCGCCGGCTATGAAGTAAAAACCGGTGTCGGCAAAACCGGTGTCGTGGGCGTACTCCGCAACGGTGATGGGCCGACGGTGATGCTGCGAGCCGATATGGATGCGCTGCCTGTCGAAGAGGCGACAGGTCTGCCGTATGCCAGCAAAGCGACGGCTACTGATCGAGAAGGCAAGACGGTGCCAGTCGCGCATATGTGTGGCCACGACATGCATGTTACTTGGCTTGTGGGTGCCTCAAAATTGTTGGCCGAGGCACGCTCGACATGGCGCGGCACTTTGATGGCGGTCTTTCAGCCCGGAGAAGAGGCCGCGGAAGGTGCGCAGGCTATGATTGACGACGGCCTCTTAAACCGCTTCCCTAGGCCGGATATCGTACTTGGCCAGCACGTCATGGTCGGTCCCGCCGGTACCGTGACCGGAAGTGCCGGACCGATTACCTCTGCTGCGGACAGCTTGCAAATTCGCCTGCTCGGGCGCGGCGCGCATGGCTCGATGCCGCAAGCCAGTATCGATCCCGTCGTCATGGCGGCGTCCGTAGTCCTGCGGCTTCAGACCATCGTGTCCCGCGAGGTTGCCGCAATGGACGCGGCGGTGGTCACCATCGGCGTATTGCAGGCCGGCACGAAGGAGAACGTCATCCCCGACGATGCCATCATCAAGCTCAATGTGCGGACGTTTGACGCGGGCGTGCGCAAGCACGTGCTTGAGGCGATTGAGCGGATTGTCAATGCCGAGGCCCAAGCCTCGGGTGCGCCGCGCAAGCCGGAGATCACGCCACTCGACCGCTACCCGCTCAATATGAATGATGAAACCGCGAGTAACCGCATCGCCGAGGCATTTCGCAGCTTTTTTTCTGCTGATCGGGTGAAGCACACCGGGCCTGCGCCGGCGAGCGAGGATTTCGGCTGCTTCGGCACTGCCTGGCGCGTACCGTCGGTGTTCTGGTTCGTCGGAGGCACGGACCCGGATATCTATGCGAAAGCCAAAGAGGCCAATCGGCTAAATGAGCTTCCTGTCAACCACAGCCCGAAGTTTGCGCCCGTCATCCATCCCACTTTGCGAACAGGCATTGAGACGCTCGTCGTCGCGACGAGGGCGTGGTTGCCGGCGCAGAATAGGTCGTGACCGATGGAACTACATGAGACAGGCGCGTAATCAGTGAGGACCGATTATGAGCATGGCTAGTACAATGCTGACGAGCCCGGTGGAGATAATGGACTGGTTGGGAACCTTTGCATTTGCGCTGAGCGGTGGATTGCTGGGCGTGCAAAAACGCTTCGACTTGTTTGGAGTTCTATTTTTATCGTTCGTGGTTGCTGTCGTCGGCGGCCTTATGCGCGACGTACTGATCGGCGCAATTCCCCCGGTAGCGATCACGGAAATTCATTATTTTTGTATTGCAATCATCGGCGGCCTTGTCACCTTTTATTGGTATTCAAAGGTCGCTTCTCTGCGACGCCAGATATTGCTTCTGGACGCCCTCGGGCTTGGCTTGTTTGCAGTGATTGGCGCGCAGAAGGCGATAGACCACGGCATCAATCCATTGATGGCGGCGATCATGGGCATGCTGACGGGGATTGGCGGTGGAATGACGCGAGACGTTCTCGCCGGCGATGTTCCCTTCGTCCTAAAGGGCGACCTTTATGCGATAGCGGCGCTCAGCGCCGGGGCGATCGTAGCTATCGGGCATGTTGCCAAGTTTCCGCCGTTCTATGCGATGCTGCTCGGCGCTGCTGCGTGCGTCTTCCTTCGGTTGATGGCGATTTATCGACGGTGGAGCGCTCCCATCGCCAAACGGGGCAAAGGGAGGGAGGATGATGGATTCGAGCGGCGCGAATCCAGCAAGGGCGGCTGAACGAAAACGCGATTCGTCGCACGGACATCCCACGGAGTCCACCACAGCGACGAAACTTCACGGCAACGACAAACGGCTCTGCGGGATTATTCTCGGTGTTATCACCTTCTGGCTGTTCGCACAGACGACCCTGAATATCGCTCCCGACATGGGTAAAGAACTCGATCTCGATGCGAGCACCATGAATATTTCGGTTGCGATCACCGCCTTGTTCTCCGGAATATTCATCGTGGTCATGGGCGGATTTGCGGATCGTGTCGGCCGCGTCAAAATCGTCAACATTGGGTTTTATCTCAGCATCCTCGGCTCGCTGCTCGTCGGCTTGGCGCCCGCCGGCGCAATGGCGTCCGCGTTCCTGTTGACGGGTCGAGCCCTGCAGGGCCTTTCAGGCGCGTGTATCATGCCTGCAAGTCTGGCGCTAGTGAAAACCTATTGGGTCGGAGCCCAGCGCCAGCGCGCAGTCAGTCTCTGGTCGATCGGTTCTTGGGGAGGTTCGGGTCTCTGTTCTCTGTTCGGCGGACTGGTCACTCAGCACCTTGGATGGCGTTACATCTTTTTTGCTTCTGTCGTGGTCGCTTTCATCGGCCTCATCCTGATGCACGGCACCGCTGAAAGCAGAGCCGAGGGCAAGAGAGACTACAAATTCGACTTTGCTGGCGTCATCACCTTCATGATCACGATTGTGGCCTTGCAAATCGTCGTGACACAAGGCAATAGGCTCGGATGGACGAGTCCCTATGCGCTCGTTCTCATCGCCGTCACGGTGATCTTCGGAATTCTGTTCTTCTGCATCGAAGCGCACACATCCGCCGCGTTCGTCGATTTCACGCTGTTCAAAGAACCGACATTTACCGGTGCGACCATTTCCAACTTTCTGCTCAATGGCGTGTCCGGTACACTGATTGTGTCGCTTCAATTGGTGCAAATTGGAGGCCATATGACCGCGCAAGCGGCCGGTATGCTGACCCTTGGCTATGCCGTTGCGATCATTGCTTTCATCCGTGTTGGAGAGAGGCTCTTGCAGCGTTTTGGCGCGCGCCGGCCAATGATCTGGGGTTGTCTTATTACCGCCCTAGCTATCCTGTTTCTCGCGCCCGCGAACGTGATGCTGTCGAATTATAAAATCTTGGCGATCATTGGCTATACACTATTTGGGGTCGGGCTGGCATTCTATGCAACACCATCGACCGACGCGGCGCTCTCCAACTTGCCAGAAACGCAAGCGGGCTCCGGCTCAGGTATCTATAAGATGGCATCCTCTCTAGGCGCTGCGTTTGGAGTCGCCATTTCGGCGGCGATCTTCACAGCACTAAGCGCCAGCGTTGACAGCGCACACTGGTTGGAAGGTGTCATTACCTTCCAGGGGCGCCAGGACAACCTTCATGTTCGAGAGGCTGCCATCATTGCTCTGATATTCAACATATTGATGGCTGTCGTGGCGATCATATCGATTATGCTCACCGTCCCCAAGACTCGGGCGGAGCGTTAACCCCTGCGCGGATCGAATCTGACGTCGATGCCTTTGCCTCGACCTTGCTCTACAATTCTATGTCGATATCTCTCAGGATTTGGTCCATGGGTTTGCTTGATAGCTTGCCAGAACCCTGCCCGGCCATCAAATTGAAAAAGCGGAAGGTATGATCTTCAAATAATAACTTCTAGTGAACATGCCCCATTTCAAAATGATAAAGGGGGAGACTTATGATAAGATAATTTTATGCCTCTTGAATTTGACACACTGAATCATGGGAAGATTGCCTTTGGTTTCTTTAATATCGAAACCGACATGATCCTTCTTGAACATTACTTCTTCTTTGCTCAGGAGTTTTGCCGACATATTTCTGAAAGTGCACGAGTTCCTTCAAATGAAACCTATGAATCTTCGTTGGATATTTATCTGATCGAGGGCCATAGGGATATAGGGAATCTAATGGGTGCCATTCACGGAGTTGATTTAAGGGGCTTTCTCGGGGAGGTCTATAAACTCTTTCCTTTTCCGCAGGAAAGAGAAAAGTTTAAACAGAACCCCGAGGGGTTCAAAACCCATATTCGGGTCGAGAAACTGATCCAGGAATATGGGCAAAAGATAATCATCCGATTGTTAATTCCTGCAACTGGTAATCAAATCGATATCGGTGATTATCTCTTTAACACGAATTCTTTCCAAGAGCTGATCAAATATGTTTGGATGGGAGGGTTTCCTCGCTGGAAAGATGGGATTGAGCCTGACTATGTTTTGGAGATGAAACAAGCGATCGAACAATCTAAAAGAACTGTTTTCAAAGGACTATCGTTCGAATAGAAAGTCCATGCATCCCCTTAGCAGTAATCCGTTATATAGCTTGCCAAGACAAAGCCCTAATTTTTCGGAGAATTAATTGTGGATTTGATAGTCAAATGATAACATTGAGGGAAATTCAACCAAGGAGGTGCACCATGAAAGTCTCTCAAGGTATCCATCGTTGGCTAGAGTATCAGAAACTTCATTCAAAAAAAACACCGTCAAAACCTACCAATCGATCCTTTCCAAACTAACCGCCCAATTTGGCGAAAGAGATCTCAACTCCTTAACCCCGGAAGAAATTCTCTCGTTCCTGACCCAAATCAATCGGGACACCAAACAGACAACCAAAAGAACCCGGTACTCCCAACTCACCTCTTTCTTTAATTTCGTCAGCCAAAACCTCGATTCTAATTTCAGAAGTCCCTGTAACACTCCCATGCTGAAAAAGTTCTATCGATCTCCGGGACTCACCCGCTGGACTATTCTCGAAAAGGAGACGGTGGATGAGGTCATCTTTCGCACCATCAAACCCAGAAACCGCTTGATGCTTGAATTGATGGCTCGGGGTGGAATGAGGATCAGTGCGGTATTGCAATTAACTCCCAACGATATCGAGGATAGAAAGCTCACTCTTAGAAGCCCTAAAAGCGGAAAGGAACGGGAGATTGTCTTTATTCCGCAGAAGGTTGCCGACCGTCTCAAGGAATATATTAATGCCAAGGGAATTGGGTCTGACCAGCGGATCTTCCGAATATCTTACACAGCAGCGAGGAGAGTTGTAAACAAAGCAGGGAAGGTAGTCGGTATCCACTTGCGGCGCCATGATCTTCGGAGACATGCAGCAACTTATGCTTCTCGGTCAGGGGTCCCCATTGAGATTGTCAGCAAGGTAATTCTAAGACATGCAAACCTCTCTACGACACAGAGATATCTTGGGACAGTAAGCGACGTTGAGGCGATGAGGTGGATTGACAATCTTTATAGTTAGGGAATTGGAAGGGGGTGAGGACCGCAAAGCCTCACTCCTTTTCTCGCTAGAAATCGCACAATATCATGTTACAACCGTAAATTTTAGAGCTTCTAAAAAGGACCCATCGATAGCAGATACTCAAACCCCCGGAG
>Ga0187770_10001063_pt1 | contig 14252 bp, 7 predicted proteins | sample 0116_SJ02_MP02_2_FD_133154 | JGI IMG/M metagenome (GOLD analysis project Ga0187770, IMG submission 133154) | Tropical peat soil microbial communities from peatlands in Department of Meta, Colombia - 0116_SJ02_MP02_20_MG | ecosystem: Environmental > Terrestrial > Soil > Wetlands > Peat | place...
CTGGGGGAACTCGGCGACAGCGCCGCGGTCGCGCCGCTCATCCGCGCGGCGGGCTCGTCCGATGAGGCGGAGATGCGGGCGGGCCGGCAGGCGCTTCTCGTCCTGAAGCGGGGCGACGTGACGCGGGCCCTGGTCGAGGAGCTCTCGGCCGGCGGGCCTTCCGCGCGCATGGAGGCGGCGCGGGCCCTGGCCGGGCGCGGCGACAAGGACGCCGCGGCGAGCCTGATCGCCGCCGCCCGCGAGAACCCGGACCCGGTGCGAGGCGTCTTGTTCGCGGCCCTGGCCCAGCTCGCGGGCGCGAAAGATGTCCCGGCTCTCGCGGGGCTTGTCTCGGGCGCAAAGGACGAGGCCGCCCGAGGCGAGGCGCGCGAAGCATTGGGCGCCGCCTGCGCCAAGCTCAACGGCGACGATGCCTCGAAGGCGGCCGCTGCGATCGTCGACGGCTTAGCCGGCGCCGGCCCGGAGGCCCGCGGCGCCTTGCTCCAGGCCGGAAGCGCACTCCGTAACGAGCGCCTCCGCGCCGAGCTGCGCCGCGCCCTCGGCGACCCGGACGCCGGCCTGCGCGACGCCGCGGCCCGGGCCCTGTGCGAGACGCGCGACCCCGGACTTCTCCCGGACCTTCTGAGCTTCGCCCGGCGGGCCTCCGACCCGGCCCGGCGCGTCCCGGCCGTCCGCGGATACGTGCGCCTCGTCTCCGACATCGAAAACATCCCGATGACCTCCGCGGAGCGCGTCCGGGCGTTGGAAGAAGTCCTGCCTCTGGCCAGGGCCGAGGAGAAGTGGGCCGTCCTCTCCGGTTTGGCCAAACTCCCCGATATCGGTGCGCTCCGCCTTGCCCTTTCGATGCTCGACGACCCGGCCACCGGCGACGAGGCCGCTCACGCCGCCATGGATATCGCTCGGGCCCTCCCGCCGTCGCGGCGCGAGCACGCCCGGATGGCCTTCGAAAAGGTCCTGGCCGCCGCCCCCGCGGCCGAGGAGCGCGAGGCGGCGCTCGACGCCCTGCGGGAACTCGACCCGAACGCGGGGAGCCCTTGCCCGGTGACGTTCCGGCGCATCAAAGTGGACGGAGCGTTCCGGAGCGAGGGCGTCGCCGTCGCGGACTTCAACCGGGACGGCCATCTCGACATCGCCACGGGGACCATGCTCTATCTCGGGCCGGACTGGAAGCCTCAGCCGATGCTGGCCGCGCCGAAGGAATACAAGCCCGAAGGCTACAGCAACGAATTCCTGTGCTTCGCCGAGGACATCGACCATGACGGCTGGCCGGACCTCATCGTCGTGGGCTTCCCCGGCACGGCCACCCGCTGGCTGCGCAACCCCGGGCGCGCCGGCGGCCCCTGGAAGGAATACCTGGCCGTCGAGAAGACTGGGAACGAAAGCCCCGCCTGGGTCGACGTCTTCAAGGACGGGCGGAGGGAGCTCGTCTTCGTCTCGGAGCAGGGCATGGCCCTCGCCGCGCCGGGTCCCGACCCGAAGAAGCCCTGGCCGATCCGCGTCATCGCCGCCCCCGGGGACCCCCGGCCCGTGCACGGCCTGGGCGTCGGCGACATCAACGGCGACGGCCGGAATGACATCGTGTGCCCCGAAGGGTGGTGGGAAGGGCCCGCCGACCCGAAGCAGGTCCCCTGGAAATTCCACCGGGCCAAGCTCGGCTACGAGGCCTCGGCCCAGATGCTCGTCTTCGACGTGAACGGCGACGGCCGGGCCGATGTCGTGAGCAGCGCCGCCCATCATTACGGGCTCTGGTGGTACGAGCAGACGGCCGAAGGCTGGGTCCCCCACGAGATCGACCACAGCATCTCCCAGCTCCACGCCCTGAGCATGGCCGACATCAACGGCGACGGTTTGCCCGACCTCGTCACCGGCAAACGCTTCTGGGCCCACCGGGAGGGCGACGACGGAATCGACGATCCCGCCGTCCTCTGCTGGTTCGAGATGAAGCGCGAGAACGGCAAGCCGACCTGGATCCGGCACGACATCGACTTCGACAGCGGTGTCGGCCTCCATTTCCAGATCGTCGACATCAACGGCGACGGCCTGCCGGATATCGTCGTCTCGAACAAGAAGGGCGTCTATGTGTTTCTGCAGGAACGCCGGCCGGCAAGAAAGTAACTCTCCGATGTCTCGAACCGTCCGAACTCCGGTTTTGATAACGGTCATAGGGCTCGCCGTCCTGTTCTTTGCGGCCGCGGCAGGCGCCCGCGCCGCGCCCGGCGAGGCCGACAATCCCGTCGCTTTCGGCCGCGACGTCCTCGCTCGGGCCCTGGCGGCGCGCGGCCTCCGGGTCCCGGTCGAGATCCGCGTCGTCCCCGCCGCGCCCGGCCTTTCGCCCGAGGGCTACTCGATCACATTCCCGAAGGGCGCGGCCCTCATCCAGGCCCCGGATGAAAACGGAGCGCTGTACGGCGCGCTCGAGCTCGCCGAGCGTGTCCGCCGCTCCGGCGCGCAGGCCCTCTCCAGCGGCCCGGTCACCGGGCGGCCGTTCCTCCGCGACCGCGGCTGGAATCTCTTCCTCACGCTCCCCTGGAACTACGCCGCGAACAACACCGACTACGACCCGGGCGCCCTCGTCGACCCGGCCCGCTGGTGGTTCGCGAACGACGGCTTCTGGCGGTCCCTCTTCGACGAGATGGCCGAGGCCCGGCTGAACTGGCTGGACATGCACGGCATGTGGGACATCAGCGTCACCGACGCGCCCAACCTCTACGCCTACTTCATCCAGAGCGACCTCTTCCCGAAGGTGGGCGTCGCGCCGGACATCAAGGCCGTCGACCTCCGCCAGCTCAACAAGGTCATCCGCATGGCCCACGCCCGCGGCATCCGCGTGAGCCTTATGGCCTACGAGGCGCGCTTCCACACGCCCCACTCCCCAGCCCCCTACCCCGAGAACGAGACCGACCTCTACGCCTATACGCGCGAGGTCGTGGAGAAGATGATCCGCCAGGCGCCTGGGCTCGACGCCATCGGCTTCCGCATCGGCGAGAGCGGGCACGGCGAGTCCTTCTTCAACTCGTACATCGAGGCCGTCCGGGCCTCGGGACGCGACATCCCCCTCATCACCCGGAGCTGGCTGGCCCGCAAGTCCCGCGTCGTGCCCCTGGCCAGGGACTGCCGCGACTTCACCGTCGAGATCAAGTTCAACGGCGAGCAATGGGGCGCACCCTACATGATCATGGGCGGGCGCATGGCCGGCTGGTACAGCTACTCGTTCGAGGACTACCTGAGCGATTCCGCAGACCCCGCCGCTCCCGGAGCAGCGGGCGCTCCCGGCGCGCTCCGCCTCTGGCCGGGGAACCCCGCAGCCGGCGGCGCGGCCTGGCCGTCGGAGCCCTACAAGATCGTCTGGCAGGTGCGGGCCAACGGCACCCACCGCATTTTCCCGTACTACAACCCGGACTTCGTCCGCAGGGCCGTGCGGTCCATGCCCCTCGGCACGGCCACGGGCTTCGTCGTCGAGCCGCTCGAGACCTACTATCCCAAGTCGCCGCGCTATTACCTCGCCGACCCGAAGGACGCCTGCTGCGAATGGACGCACCAGCGCGACTGGATGTTCCTCGCGCTCTGGGGGCGGCTGGGCTACGACCCGGAGACGCCCGACAAGGCTTTCGACGCCATGATCGCCGACCAGCTCGGCGCGGCGGCCGCGCCGCTCGTCGAGGGCTGGAAGGCGGCGAGCCGCATCGTTTCGACGTCGTTCGCGGCCTTCTCTCTCGGTCCGGACCACCGCGATCACGCCGTCGAGCTCGAGTGGGGCGGCGACACGGAGGCTTACCTCGCTTCAGGCGCCTTCGACTCGCACGTCTTCAGCTCGATCCGCGAGGCCGCCCTCGGGAACGCCGCGGGGGGCCTCGACGGGCGCGTCAGGCCCGATGAGGCGGCGGCTCGGCTCGAGGCCGACGCGGACGAGGCCGCCCGGGCCGCCTCGATCCCTCTGACCGCGGCGCCCGCCCGCGAGCGCAAGCGCCTTCACGAACTCGAGGTCTTCTGCGGCCAGGCGGCGCACCTCGGGCGCTACTACGCGGAGCGGTTCATGTCGGCGCTCCGGGCCGGCGAGGCCGAAGCGGGCGTCGCCGGAGCGATCGGGAAAGCGGCGGCCCACATGACCGAAGCCGCAAACGAATGGGCCGGGCTCGCCGCCTGCACGTTCTACAAGCCATTCACCGAGTGCCTCCGCATGCACACGAACGCCTATCACTGGTCGCAGGAGCTGGCCCTGGTCCGGGCCGAGGCCGACCGGCTGGCGAAGATCGCGGCCCCGGTCGCCGACCCCGTCCCGCGGCCGGCGCCCGGCGCTGAGCCGGCCCCGCCCGCGATCACGCTCGAGCCGGCTGCGGAAACGGTCAGGATGTCGATCCCGGCCGAAGGAATCAGCCGCGCCTGGGCCCTGGTCAAGCCGCTCCCGTCGAGCGCCTTCTTCCACAAGTTCCCGATGACGCGGTCCGGCGACGCCTTCGAATATGAATTCAAGCGCGACCCCTGGGGACACGCCGTCGCCGCCGAGGTCGAAAGCGGCGGCCGCGTCCGCCGCATTCCGGGCTGGGACGCCGACGCGCCTTACCTCGTCGTCCCCTCGCTCCCGGGACCGACGCCGCTCGTCTACTCGAGCGAGGAGGCGCTCACGTATCTCGACCCGGCCGTTCTGACGCCCGACGACTGCGGCCTTCTCCTCATCTCGTCGCGGGCCGCGGACTTCCACGGGATGTTCGGCGTCGCCGTCCAGCGCAAGCTCCTCGATCCCGTGCGTCGAGGCCTGACGCTCCTCGTCTTGGCCCAGGATTACGGCCGGGCGCGCTACGCGCTCGACTGGCTGCCGCGGCCCCTGCTCGTCGAGGCCGCCAACGACGGCGTCTTCGACCCGGCGGGGGCCATGGGCCTTTTCCGGATCGAGGACCCGGACATCCTCCGCCTGCGCTTCCGCCCGGCCCCCGAATGGGAGGTCGCCGGAAACGGCGGCCTGGCCGTCCTGACGCTCGGCGAGGGACGGATCGTGCTCGTCAACGCGCGGCTCATCGAGCGCCTCGACGTCCCGGGGTGCGCGGCGGAGCTGGCCGCGCTCCTCCGGCTGGGCGACCCGGGGAAACCCGTCGTCGTCGTCGACCCCGGGACGGAGGGCAGGCCGGTCAACGCCACGATCGTCACGGATTTCATGACGGCGCGCGGCATCGCCTTCCTGACGCTCGGCGAGGTCATCGCCCGCAAGCAGGGCCCCAGCGCCGTGAAGCCGATCGCGGGGAAAATCGAGGATGACAACCTCCTCTCCTCCCTGAATATCAAGGGGAGCGAGATGGTCAACGCGTTCTACGAAAAGAAGGTCAAGGCGGCCGCCGACCGGCCCGAGCCGGACTCGCTCGCGGAGTTCGAGGCGAGGCGCGAGAGCGGGCGCCGCGAGCTTTTCCGCTGCCTGGGGCTCGACCCCCTGCCGCCGCGCACGCCGCTCAACGCCCGAGTCACGGGCGTCCTGAAGCGGAACGGATACCGCATCGAGAAGATCGTCTTCGAGAGCCGGCCGAACTTCCCCGTGACCGCCCACCTTTACGTCCCTGACGCGGCCGCGGGCGGGCAGAAGCTCCCGGTCATCGTCAACCCCCACGGCCACTGGGAGTGGAAGAAGCAGGAGCCGACGGTCCAGGCGCGCCTGATCGGACAGGCTCTGCACGGCTACCTGGCGATAGTCGTCGATTCGCCTGGCTGGAGCTTCGAGGGCGACCGGCGCGTCGAGCGGCGTTGGGCGGGGACGCACGACGACCTGCGGCTCATCCTGGGCTCGACGACGGCGACGAGCGTCTATGTCTGGGACCTCATCCGGGCCCTCGACTACCTCGAGACCCGCCCCGAGGCCGACATGACCCGGGTCGGGCTGACCGGGGCCTCGGGCGGCGGTCTGGCCGCGATGTGGGCCTTCGCCGCCGAGCCCCGCTTCAAGTGCGCGGCGAGCGTCGCCTACGCGAGCTCGCTCGAGGTCAACCCCGACAACGGCTGTCTCTGCAACCACGTGCCGGGGTCGCTCGAGATCGGCGACCGGGCCGACGTCTTCGGGCTGAGGGCGCCGGCGCCCGTGCTCGTCATCGGCGCCGAGGAGGACAAGGAGTTCCCGGCCGCCGGGATGCGCCGGACCGAGGAGAAGCTCCGCCGCCTGTGGGGCCTCTTCGGGAAGGCGGACGACGCGTGGCTGCGCATGTTCCCGGGCGGCCACGACTACAGCCGGCCGATGCGCGAGACGGCGCTCGGCTTTTTCGACAAGTACCTGAGAGGCGTCGGCGACGGCACCCCCGTTCAGGAGCCGGCCTTCGAGACCGAGCCGCCGGACTCGCCGGAGATGTACGTCCTCGCCGAGCCGCCGGAGAACCCTCTGACCATGCGCGACATCGCCCGGTCGATGCTCGAAGGGAAAGAGAAGCGGGCCGTCCGCGCGGCGGGCGACAGCGACGCGGTCTTCATGGACTACGTTCGCCTCAACGGGGGGCTTCCGGCCGAGGTCCCGACCGACAACCGGGTGCTTAGCGAAGGCAGCGGCCGGGTGCGGATGGCGTTCACCTCCGAGCCGGGGCTGATCATTCCGGCGATCTATTGGCCGGTTCCCGGGCGGCCGAAGGCCTTCGTCGTGCTCGTGACGGACGACGGCCTGACGAAAGCCGCCGAGGAGTTCGACGTGGACAGGCTCGTCGCCGCCCGGATCGCGTGCCTGGCGGTCGACCCGCGCGGCGTGGGCGAGCTCGCCGGGCTCAACCTGCGCTACACCACGTACCTCGGCCAGGCACCCGCCTTTGGGATGGGCTGGGACGTCTCGCGGGCCATGGCGGCCCTCGTCAGGTCCACGAGCTCCCTGGCCTTCGTCAAAATGGCCGTCGTCGGCAAGGGCCCGGCGTCCGGCCAGGCGGCGCTTGTGGCCGGGCTCATCGAGCCGCGCATCGGCTTTATCGCCGGCCTGGGCGCGCTCATGGACTACGCGGACGCCTTCCGCGACGACGTGCCGCTCCTCGCCGTCCAGCCGCGGGCGAATTATGCCCCGCCGCTCCCGCTGCTGCGGAAGATCCTCAAAGCGCGGTCGATGTGGAGCTTCCTCGGCCAGCCCGAACCCGACTGGGCCGCCGCCCTCATCCGCTGGTCGGAAACATGGTGGTGATCATTTTGTGCTTTGGGTGCCGCATCCCGCTGATTAAGAATAGAGGAGGACACATGAGAACTCCGAAGACGATCGCCCTGATTACCGCCCTGGCCCTGATGGCCGGTGGGGTCACTGCCGCTGCGAACGGCGCGCCGCGCGCGGGCGCGAAGCCGTTCACGCTCGAGGACGTCCTGAGCTCCCCCTACCCCCAGGGGCTCGTCGCGGCGAAGACCGCCGACCGCATCGCCTGGGTCTTCAACGACCGCGGGGCGCGGAACGTCTGGACCGCGGCCGCGCCCGACTTCCGGCCCGTCAACCTGACCGGCTTCGGCCGGGACGAGGTCCTCGAGATCCCCAACCTCGCGCTCACGGCCGACGGCAGGGTCGCGGTCTTCGTCCGGGGGAGCCTCCCGAACCGCGCCGGCTGGGTCACGAACTCGACGAGCGACCCCGACGGCCGCGAGCAGGCCGTCTGGGCCGTGCGGACCGACGGCGCCGGGCGGCCCTGGAAGATCGCCCCGGGCAACGGCCCAGTCCTCTCGCCCGACGGCGAGTGGGCGCTCATCGTCAAGGACGGCGCAATCTTCCGGGCCTCTCTCGAGCCGCACCTGGACGCCGCCGAAGCGCCCGCACCGGAGCTCCTTTTCAGGGCGGCCGGCCGCAACGGCTCGCCGGGCTGGTCCCCGGACGGCACTCGGATCGTCTTCGTCAGCGACCGCGAGGACCACAGCCTCATCGGCGTCTTCGACCTCGGGCTCCGGAAGATCACCTGGATCGAGCCGAGCGTCGACCGCGACGCGGAGCCGCGCTGGTCGGCCGACGGGACGAAGATCGCTTTCGTGCGGCGGCCGGGCCTTGCGTTCGGCGCCGACCCCCTGAACGAGGACTTCGACCGCGGGCCGGCCGACTTCGGGATCTGGGTCGCCGACGCCGCGACCGGCCGGGGGCGCGAGGTATGGCGGACACCCAAGGAAGCGCCACGCGTCTACACCTTCCGGAACTTCGACCTCACGGCGGCGGGCCGGATCCTCTTCACCGCGGAGAGGGAGAACTGGAACCATGTCTTCTCCCTGCCCCTCGAAGGCGGCGAGCCCGTGGACCTGACGCCGGGCGACGGCGAGGTCGAGCAGCTCGAGCTTTCGGCCGACGGCGCGGCCGTGTATTTCTCGAGCAACCGCGCCGACGTCAACGGCCGCCGCATCTGGAGAGCGGCCGCGGCCGGCGGGACGCCCGTCGAGCTGACCGACGCGACGCAGATCGCGACGTACCCCGTACCGCTGGCCTCCGGAAAGCGCGTGGCCTTTCTCCGCGCGACGGCGCTCCACCCGGCCTCGGTCGCGACGGTCCCCGCCGGCGGCGGCAGGCCCGAGATCGTCGCGCCCCGCGAGCTTCCGGCCGAGTTCCCGCTGAAGGAGCTCGCGACCCCGGAGCTCGTTTCCGTCAAAGCCCCCGACGGGATGCAGATTTATTGCCAGGTATTCCTCCCGCGCGGAGCCCGGGCGGGCGACAAGCGGCCCGGCGTCGTCTTCACGCACGGGGGCCCCATCCGCCAGATGCTCCCCGGCTGGCACTACATGGAGTTCTATTCGGACGCCTACGGCATCAACCAGTATTTCGCCGGCCGCGGCTACGTCGTGATCTCCATCAACTACCGGAGCGGCATCGGCTACGGCCGGGCCTTCCGCGAGGCGCCGAACTGCGGCATGGAGGGCGCGGTCGAATACCAGGACGTGCTGGCCGGAGTCAGGTATCTCCAGGGCCGGCCCGAAGTCGACCCGGAGCGCATCGGCGCCTGGGGCCTGTCGTACGGCGGGCTGCTCACGGCGATGTCGCTGGCCCGCAACTCCGACATCTTCAAGGTCGGCGTGGATATGGCCGGCGTCCACGACTGGTCGCAGATGCGGTGGGTCCGCTTCGACGAGGCGCGGCGGAAGCTGGCCCGCGAGTCCTCGCCCGTGGCCAGTGTCGCGACCTGGAGATCGCCGGTCCTCTTCATCCACGGCGACGACGACCGCAACGTGCCTTTCCAGCAGACGACCGACATCGTCCAGAAGCTCCGGGCCAAGGGCGACGTGCACATCGAGCTCATGATCGTGCCCGACGAGCCGCACGAGTTCCGCCTTTACGCGCACCGGATGGAGGCGTACGAGCGCTGTTTCGAGTTCATCGACCGCTGCATCGGAAAGAAGAAATAGGAGCGGATTGACCGGCGGGCGGCGTTCGATTATCATAAAATTTAATATCCCGGGCCGGCAAAGAACTGAGAAAATGCAGGGCAGGAAATTCACCCTGGGCAGGGCCGCGGCGGCATTCCCGCTCGCCGGAGCGTTCGTCGTCCTCAGCCTGGCGCTTCTGCGCGCCGGAGCGTCCGGCCCGGCCGGCACGCAAAGAGCGCCCTCCCCGGCCTTCGCGGACCGCCCCGCCCTCACGGCGAACCCCGTCTCCGCCTCCGGCGCCGGCGCCGCGCCGCGCGCCCGGATTCCGCAGACCTCCCAAGCTTCCCGCCGCCAAACCCGGGCGCCGCTCTATGACGAGCCCCTGGGCATCTTCGACGGGCACTGCGACATCGGCCCCGTGGAGAAGCCGGGCTCAGTAGCCTTCGAAGCGGATCTCCAGACCTACATCATCGGGGGCGCCGGCGACAACATGTGGGCCGACAGCGACCAGTGCCACTTCCTCTGGAAGCGGATCAAGGGGGATTTCATCCTCAGCGCCAAGGTCCAGTTCATCGGCACGGGCGGGGCCGCCCGCCGCAAAATCGGCTGGATGGCCCGCACGAGCCTGGACACCGATTCCGCCCACGCGAGCACCGTCGTCCACGGCGACGGGATGACGGCCCTCCAGTACCGAAAGACGCGCGGCGCCCGCACCGCCGAGGACGGAATCGGCGTCACCGGACCCAACCAGATCCAGCTCGAACGCCGCGGGAACAGCTACATCATGTCGGTGGCCGCCTTCGGCGAAATGTATTTTCGCGACCGGATCGACAATATCGACCTCGGCGACGAAGTCTACGCCGGGCTGTTCGTCTGCTCGCACAACCCAAACGTCCTCGAGAAGGCCCTCTTCTCGAACGTCCTCATCAGCCTCCCGGCCAAGGCCGGGTTCATCCCCTACAGGGACTATCTCGGGAGCCGGCTCGAAATTGTCGACGTCGGCACCAAGAACCGGACGGTCGTCCTCGAATCGCCGCGGCCGATCGAATCCCCGAACTGGACGAAAGACGGGCAGGCCCTGATCTACAACAGCGACGGAGCCCTCTACCGGTTCGACCTGGAGACGGGCCGGTCCACCGCGATCGACACCGGCGCCGCCAAGCCCGTCACCGACGACCATGTGCTGTCGTTCAACGGGAAGATGCTTGGGTTCAGCAGCCTCCTCCCTTCGGCCGGGGACATGCCGGTCATCTACGCGATGCCGGCCGCGGGTGGACGGGTCTGGCGCGTGACACCCAAGGGCCCTTCCTATCTCCACGGCTGGTCGCCCGACGGCAAGAACCTCGTTTACACCGGGCCCCGGAACGGAAACGTCGACGTCTACCGGATCTCCGTGCGGGGCGGAAACGAGAAGCGGCTGACGAAAGACAAGGGGATCGACGATGGCCCGGAGTACACGCCGGACGGGCGGTTCATCTATTTCAACTCGAACCGCGCCGGTACCATGCAAATCTGGCGGATGCTGGCCAACGGCCGGGCCCAGAGGCCGGTCACGCGCGGCAATGCGCAGGACTGGTTCCCCCACGTGTCGCCCGACGGCCGCTGGATTGCCTTCCTGACCTACGAACGGGACGTCGGCCCGGACGATCACCCCTTCTACAAGCAAGTCTACATCCGCATGCTGGCCGTCGGGAGCCGGGACGAGCCGCGCGTCGTCGCCTACCTCTACGGCGGGCAGGGGACGATCAATGTCTCCTCCTGGTCGCCCGACAGCCAGCGGATCGCCTTCGTCAGCTACACGGGCGGGATCCGGTGACGGCCATGGATAAGGCGCCCGGGCCCGACATGAAGGCCATCGCCTCCGCCTTCGCCGTCGAAGGCCATTGGATCGCGTCGCGGCCGATCGATTCGGGCCACATCAACGACACCTACTGCTCGGAGTTCGAGGCCGCGGGAAAAAGGACCCGGTACCTCAACCAGCGGATCAATCACCTGGTCTTCCGTGAGCCGGGGAAGCTCATGGAGAACATCCGGCGTGTGACCAGCTTCGCTCGGGAGCAGATCGTCGCCGCCGGGGGCGACCCGCTCCGCGAGACGCTCAATATCGTCCCGGCCCGCGACGGGTCCCCGTTCATCCGGACGCCCGACGGGAATTATTGGCGGACGTTCCTCTATATCGAGGGCGCCCGGACCTACGAAACGGTCGAGAACCTCCGGCACGTCTATGCGGCGTCGCGGGCCTTCGGCGCGTTCCAGCGGATGCTGAGGCGGCTGCCCGGCGGGCGCCTGCACGAAACGATCCCGAACTTCCACCACACGAGGAAGCGGTTCGAGGCCCTCGCGGCGGCTGTTGATAAAGACCCCTGCAACCGGGCCGCCGGGACCGAGATCGCCTTCGCGCTCGAGCGGGAGGGCGACACGGGGATCATCGTCGAAGGCCTGGCCTCCGGACGCATCCCCGAGCGCGTCACCCACAACGACACGAAGCTCAACAACGTCCTGATCGACGACCGGACCGGCGAGGGGATCTGCGTCATCGACCTCGACACCGTGATGCCCGGCTCCGTCCTCTACGATTTCGGCGACTCGGTCCGGCTCGGCGCGGCCACAGCCGCGGAGGACGAGCGCGACCTCTCCAAGGTCGGCTTCGACACGCGGCTCTTCGACCGCCTGGCCGCGGGCTACCTCGACGCGGCGCGGGACTTCCTGACCGACGAGGAGACGCGGCTGCTCGCCTTCTCGGCCAAGCTCCTGACCCTCGAGTGCGGGATGCGCTTCCTGACCGACCACCTCGAGGGCGACGTCTACTTCAAGATCCACCGCGAGGGCCACAACCTCGACCGATGCCGGACGCAGTTCAAGATGGTCGCCGAGATGGAGCGGCGGATGCCCGAGATGGAAGCCGTCATCCGCCGGTACCTATGATAGATATTTGGGGTCGGACGATATTATCTCGTTGATATCAAAATAGACAGCTTCAGTGTTAGGGCAGATAATGGCCTTAACTCGTTATTTTTAACTTAAGCCCGAAAATGGGCCTTTGCCCCACATTAATTTATTTATTTTGCTGAAGATCACATGCTCCGACTCCAAACTCCCAAGACGCTCCGAGCGAAAAAAGTGTGACGCCGCACGCCGAAAAATGATAAAAGGATAATGGTGGAGATATTATGAAGAAGATCGGCATCATCATCTGCGCGCGCTGCGAGACCTGCGGCGGGAAGTGCTTCCGGGCCATCCGCGAGCGCGTCGGCGCATTCTCCGGCTATCCCAAGGACAAGCCCGCCGAGATCGTCGGCACGAACCCCATCCCCCTGAAATACATGAAAATCCAGGAGCAGCTCGATCTCTGGAAAGAGGCCGGCATGGAGGAGCTCGCCAGCCCCCTGATGAGGGAAGACCCTCGGATCATGGAAGCATACAACTGAGGAGGATAGCGTGAGCCGCACGCGAGGCAAGAGCCCGGCGACCGACGTCATCCACCGCCACGAGTGGGGGCACATTTATTTCTATCTGGCCGCCGCCTTCGCGGTCCTGGCGCTCTTCTGGCTGCTGTACCCGAGGTCTCCTGGTGCCGGCCGGAGCCGCGGCGGCCTCTCCGGAAGGCCGGCCTTCTCGATCCAGGGGGGAGGGACATGAAAACCATCGGGCTCGTCGGTGGGATGAGCTGGGAGTCGACCCTGGAGTATTACCGGATCATCAACGAGAAGGTCAAGGAAAAGCTCGGCGGCTTCCACTCGGCCCGGATGGTTCTCTATTCGGTCGATTTCTCCGTGATCGAGGACCTCCAGCACAAGGGCGAGTGGGACCGCACGGCCGTCCTGCTCGGCGAGGCTTTCCGGGCCGTCGAACGGGCCGGCGCCGACGTCGGCCTCCTCTGCACCAACACCATGCACAAGGTCTTCGACGAGATCCGTAAGGCCGTCCGCATCCCCCTCATCCACATCGTCGACGTCACGGGCCAGGCCATCCAGGCGAAGGGGCTCTCGCACGTCGGGCTCCTCGGGACGAGGTTCACCATGGAGCAAGAGTTCTACAAGGGAAAGCTCGCCCGGGACTACGGACTCGAGGTCCTCGTCCCCGACAAAGAGGAACGGCGGCTTATCCACGGCATCCTCTACAACGAGCTCTGCCTGGGCACGGTGAAGGACGCCTCCCGGGAGGCGCTCAGGAAGATCATCGGCCGCCTCGAAACCCGGGGGGCGCAGGGGATCGTCCTCGGCTGCACGGAGATCCCCCTGATCGTCGAACAGAAGGACTACAAGCTTCCGCTCTTCGATACGACGGCCCTCCATGCCGAGGCCGCCGCCGCGTTCGCTTTGAAGGACTGATGTCTTGAAGGAGGCCATGATGACCAGATTCCGTCTGCCGATCGTCATCCTGATCGCCGTCGCGATCGTCCTCGCGGCGGGGGGATGGCTTCTCGCCCAGGAGTCGGCGCAGGCCCAGGTCCCGTTCGACCGCTATTTCCTCGACAAGGCCCTGCGCTTCAACCTCTACCAGGCTGGGGACGCCCGCGAGGAATCCGTCGCTCTCGACCAGATCTACGAAGAGGGGCTCTGGCCGGAATCGCGGACCCACCTCATCGACCCCTTCACCCATGGCCGCTACGCGGTCGAGCTCTACGAGGTCGCCTCGAACCGGCTGATCTACAGCCGCGGCTTCGACACGACGTTCGCCGAGTACCGGACGACGACGCCGGCCCTGAACGGCGTGCAGCGCGTCTTTCAGAGGTCGGTCCGTGTGCCGGAGCCGAAGCGCCCCTTCCTCTTCGTAATCGAGGCGCGAGACGACCATCACGTCCTCCATCCCATCTTCTCCCGGGTCGTCGACCCCGGGGACTACCACATCATCCGCGAGACGAACGCCGGCGGCGGCTTCATCTACGAGGCCCAGACGAGCGGCGACCCGCACGGCAAGGTGGACCTGGCGTTCATCGCCGAGGGCTACACGGCCGCGGACCGGGACAAGTTCAAGGCCGACGTCGA
>Ga0187770_10001064_pt1 | contig 14251 bp, 14 predicted proteins | sample 0116_SJ02_MP02_2_FD_133154 | JGI IMG/M metagenome (GOLD analysis project Ga0187770, IMG submission 133154) | Tropical peat soil microbial communities from peatlands in Department of Meta, Colombia - 0116_SJ02_MP02_20_MG | ecosystem: Environmental > Terrestrial > Soil > Wetlands > Peat | place...
AACAACATCGATGTGGCGCTGCGTTACGCCCAAGCATTGCGCGCGACCGGACAGCGTGCCCAGGCCGTGGCCGTGCTGGAACGGATTTCATTACAAAGCCCGCACGACAAGAACGTGCTCGGCGCCTATGGCCGGGCCCTGGCCGAAGCCGGCAACTATGAGCAGGCACTCGAAGTGCTTGGCCGCGCCCATTCGCCGGACCAGCCCGACTGGCGCATTTTGTCCGCTCAAGGCGCGGTGCTTGATCAGATGGGCCGGCACGCCGACGCGCAGCGCTACTACCTTACGGCGCTCAAGATCGTTCCCGACGAGCCCTCGGTGCTGTCGAATCTCGGGCTTTCCTATGCCCTTTCAAAGGACCTGCCGAACGCGGAAGCGACGCTCCGCCGCGCGGCAACGCATCCTCCGGTCGATTCGCGCGTGCGGCAAAACCTTGCTCTGGTCGTCGGTCTGCAGGGCCGTTTCGCGGAGGCCGAGACGATCGCGCAAGCCGATCTACCGCCGGATGAAGCAGCCGCCAACGTCAACTATCTGCGGCAAATGCTGGCGCAGCGGCGCGACGTCCATCCGGTCGCACAGAACCACGGCGGCGAGCCGACATATGTCAAACAAGCGTCTTCAGGAATGCCGCTGGCGCAGCAATGAGTGGATTGCCGCTACTGTAGGGCCATCACCTTGATCGCCGCCGGGCCGAGAATCACGACGAACAATACCGGCAGAAAGAACAGGATCATCGGCACGGTCAGTTTCGGCGGAAGCGCTGCCGCCTTCTTCTCGGCTTCCGACATGCGCATGTCGCGATTCTCCTGGGCCAGCACGCGCATCGTCGTACCCAGCGGCGTGCCGTAGCGCTCCGCCTGCTGCAGCGCCAAACAGACCGCTTTGACACCCTCCAGACCGGTGCGCTGCGCCAGATTTTCGTAGGCCTGCCGGCGATCCGGCAGATAAGACAGTTCCGCCGTCGTAAGCGTGAGTTCTTCGGCGAGTGCAACCGACTGCGATCCGATTTCCTCGCTGACTTTGCGGAATGAAGCCTCAACCGACATGCCGGACTCGATGCAGATCAGCAAAAGGTCCAACGCATCGGGGAAAGCGCGCTTGATCGATACCTGCCGCCGCTGGATCTTGTTCTTGAGGAACAGATTGGGACTAAGCATTCCGAAATAGGCCGCGCCGATCGCGATACCGAATTTTATAAGCGGCGGCTGGTCGATCTGAATCACAACGAAGACATAGAACAGTGAAGCGAAAAACATGACGACCGGCATCACCATACGGAAGAACAGATAGGTGACGTATGGCGCTTGGCCGCGATAGCCGGCCTGAACGAGCATCGCGCGCGCTTCTTCCTGGCCGACCCATTTGCTGAGATTGAAGTTCTCGACGATCGTCTTCATGTACGCTTTCGGCGATTGCCGCAGCGCAACCTTTCCGCTCGTCGCCAAGCGCTCGCGCTCGCGCTGGCGAATTTTCTCGCGCTCCAGCGCGACAGCTTTCATCCGCCTGGGCAGCATGTCCGTTGCCAGGAACGGCATTGCAAGCGTCAGCACGGTGGCCACGGCGGCAATCGCCGCGAAGACCATGCTCATAAACTTCGGATTGAGAAACTGGTTGATGGTGTTGTCGAGCATGGCGCGCTAAAAGTCGAAGTTGATCATCTTTTTCATTACGAAAATGCCGATGCTCATCCACACGGCGCAGCCGGCGAGCATCAGGCGGCCGAGCGGTTCCGTCCAGAGCAGTTCGATGTATTGCGGGCTGGTGATGTAGACGAGAGTCATCACCGCGATCGGCAGCGCACCGATGATTGTCGCAGAAGCCTTGGCTTCCATCGACATGGCCTGGATTTTTGCTTTCATTTTCTTGCGATCGCGCAGCACGCGTGAAAGATTGCTGAGCGTTTCGGACAGGTTGCCGCCCGCGCGCTGCTGAATCGCAATGACAATGCCGAAGAAGTTGGATTCGGCGACCGGCATGCGTTCGTAAAGCTTGAGGCAGGCTTCGCCGATCGGCATGCCGATCGCCTGCGTCTCGATGATCGCCTGGAATTCGCCTTTTATCGGCTCCTTCGTGTCGTTCGCGATCAGCTTGAAGCTGTCGAGCAGCGGCAGGCCGGCTTTGATGCCGCGCACGATTACGTCAACGGCGTCGGGAAAGCCTTCGAGAAAGCGTGTTTCCCGCCGTTTCTTCAGAAACGACAATGTCCACATGGGAAGTCCGCAGCCGGCGGCGAAGCCGAACGCGAGCGACACCAGGAGCCCACCGCGGAGCAACAGCACGAGCAAGAACACGGCTACGCCGAAGACGGCCGCAGTCACCAGAAAACGGCGCTTCGACCAGGTCAGCCCTGCCTGCGAGATGCGCGTGGCAAGCGGCCGCCGTTTTGCTTTTTTTTGCCGCTCTTCAATCTCTTTGAGCGTTCCCTCGACCTGTTCGCGACGCGATCTCTGTGCCGACCGCGCCGGGCGCGCCGCTATCGGTTCTGCGCCCGCCACGCTCGCCTTGCGCCGTTCGGCGTTGCGCTCGCCGGAAAGGATTGGATAGAGGAAGACCCACGCCACTCCACCAATCGCGACGGCCACCAGGATGAAGAGCGCATAACCGTGCATTGCCGCGCCTCTACCGCCTGGCTGTCTCGTGTTCGGTCGCCATCTCGGCGGCGTCGAGCGCCGTCGCAAGGCGCTGATCCTCGCCGTAGTAGCGTGCCCGATCCCAGAACTTCGGATGACCGATGCCCGTCGACTTGTGCCGTCCGACGATGTTGCCGTTGGCGTCCTCGCCGAGGATTTCGTAGATGTAGAGATCCTGAGTGACGATGACGTCGCCCTCCATGCCCATCACCTCGGTGACGTGGGTGATGCGCCGGGAGCCGTCCCGCAGGCGCGATCCGTGCACGATGACGTCGATCGACGCGCAGATCATCTCGCGGATGGTGCGCGACGGCAGCGAATAGCCGCCCATCAGGATCATGGATTCGAGACGGGAAAGCGCTTCGCGCGGACTGTTGGCGTGCACCGTTCCCATGGAGCCGTCGTGACCGGTGTTCATCGCCTGCAAAAGATCGAACGCTTCCGCTCCGCGCACCTCGCCGACGATGATCCGCTCCGGGCGCATACGCAGGCAGTTGCGCACCAGTTCGCGCATGGTGATTTGCCCCTCGCCCTCGAGGTTCGGCGGCCGCGTCTCCAGGCGAACCACATGCGGCTGCTGCAGCTGCAGTTCGGCAGCGTCTTCGCAGGTAATGATGCGCTCGTCGTGATCGATATAGCGCGTCAGGCAATTGAGCAGGGTCGTCTTGCCGGAGCCCGTGGAGCCCGAGACCAGCGTATTTATCCGGCAGCGTCCGATCACCTTGAGGACTTCGGCTCCTTCGGCCGAAACCGAACCGTACTTGACCAGCTGTTCGAGTGTCAGCTTGTCCTTCCTGAATTTGCGGATGGTCAGCGCCGGACCGTCGATCGCCAGCGGCGGCACGATCGCGTTGACGCGCGAACCATCGGGCAGACGCGCGTCGCAGATCGGCGACGACTCGTCGACGCGGCGGCCGATCTGGCTGACAATGCGCTGGCAAATGTTCAGGAGCTGCTGATTGTCGCGGAAACGGATTCCGGTCTTCTGAATCTTGCCGCCCACCTCGATGTAGACGGTACCGGAGCCGTTCACCATGATGTCGGCGATCTCGTCGCGCGCCAGCAACGGCTCAAGCGGCCCATAGCCGAGCACGTCGTTGCAGATGTCGTCGAGCAGGTCTTCCTGCTCGGAAATCGACATCACGATGTTCTTGATCGCGATGATTTCGTTGACGATGTCGCGGATTTCTTCGCGTGCAGAATCCGCGTCGAGCTTCGCAAGCTGCGCGAGATCGATGGCTTCGATCAGCGCGCCGAAGACCGTGCCTTTGACTTCATAGTAGGATTCCGAACGGCGTGCGTCGACCGCCGACGGGATTTGCTGCGGATTTGGCGCCGTCGGCGCAGCCCTGCTCGGGGCCGGCGCTCCGAGGATCGGCGCGCCGAGACCCGCTGAGGGGAACGGCGTTCGGCCGCCTTCCGCAGAAGGCGCGGCGGCAGGCGGCGAGGCCGGCGGTGGAGCCGCCGGGCGAGGGCTGGGCGGCTGTCCCTCTTCGAGAGCGGTGGTACCGGTAGGACGCTTGCCAAACACGAACGCAACTCCCAATCAACTGTTACGCTTGCCGTTGCAGAAGCTTCTCGATCAGCGGCGACAACAAACCCGAACGCTGTTTCTTCGGCTCGGCGCGGCCGGTCATTTGCTGCGCCAACTGGCGGAACATCTCGGCGGTGCGGTGAGTCGCGGAAATCTCGGCAATCATCTGCCCGTTGTTCGCCGCCGCGCCGAAGACCTGCGGCTCGAACGGGATGACCGCGACCGGCTCGGCGTCGAGTGCCTTGGCGAAGTCGGCTGATTTGATCTCGGGCCGCTTCGGCACCCCGACCTGATTGAGACAGTACAGCGGACGGCGATCATTGGGCCGCGCCACCTTGAGGAAGTCGTACAGGTTCTTCGCGTTGCGCAGATTGGCAAGATCGGGCGCGGCGACGATCAGAATATCGTCCGCGCCGACCAACGTTTGTTTGGTCCAGCCGGTCCATTGATGCGGAACGTCAAGGACCACGCAGGGCACCGTCGTCCGCAGCGAATCGAATATCGCCTCGAACGCATCGGCCCCGAAGTCGTAGACCCGCTCCAGCGTCGCCGGTGCCGCCAGCAAACTCAGATGGTCGGTGCACTTCGCGAGCAGCCGGTCGACAAACGCGGTGTCGATGCGGTCGGGCGAGAACACCGCCTCGGCAATGCCCTGCGGGGGATCCTGGTTGAAATCGAGGCCTGCGGTGCCGAATGCCAGATCGAGGTCGGTCACCACCGCGTCCATCATGAGGTCGCGCCCGATGGCGAACGCCACGTTGTGGGCGACGGTCGAAGCGCCCACGCCACCTTTGGCGCCGACAACCGCAACGATGCGGCCTACCGGCTCGGCGTCGGGCGCCGTGAACAAGCCGCACACCGCCCGGACGACCTGCAAGGTATTGACCGGAGAGATCAGATAGTCACTCACCCCGCGGCGCACGAGTTCGCGGTAGAGCGCGACGTCGTTCATCCGCCCGATGATGACGACTCGTGTGCCGGCGTCGCAAACTTGGGCGAGCTGGTCGAGGTCGGCAAGGATGTCTTCGCTACGGCTTTCCGACTCCAGCATAATAACGTTCGGCGTCGGCGAACTCTGATAGGCTTCGATGGCCGCGGTCAGGCCGCCCATCTGAATGCGCAAATGGGCCTTTGCCATGCGACGATCTTCGCCGGCGGCCTGAATCGCGGCGGCGGTTTCCACCGTCTCGCAGAACGCCTGCACGGAAACGCGCGGCGCCGGCGCGATGTGCTCCTCGCGGCCGACGACGTCCGCGGCTACGGCTTCTTCACGGATGGCTTGATTAGCTTGTCTCATCGTGCTTCGCACTATTGGCCAATATCCGTGATCTTGCCGCCGTTGGCATTTTGATAGATGGTCGCCGGCCCGGTGCCCTGCCGATATTTTTCCACAGCGGTGGTGCGCCGCGGCTCATATGCCGGCGTCTCGCCGCGCGGCTGTACGAGATCGGCGGGGTTCTCGACCATGGCGGCAAGGTTGCGCTGGCTGGCGCAGCCGAGGTTCCAGAACTCGTTGTTTTCGAAATACTCGCGATTCGCCGTCGGCCCGATGTCCTGCGGCCACAGACCGCATGGGCCGGCCTGCGCGCTGATTTTCGGATAGGTGATGCGGATAGTCGCCAGCGACCCCTCGCCCACGTGGTAATTGCGCACGGCGATCGCCTGCGGCGGAACGCCGGTTGCCGCGATGATGGATTGAACCTCGTGCAACGCTTCAGCCGAAGATCGCTCGTTGCTGCTGCCGACCGGCAGATCGATGATCACACCGCCGGTCGCCTCGTGCTTCCAGCCCTGGGCGAACTCCAAAACCTCGGCGCGCTGCGCCGGCGTCAGCGTGCCCCGATTGGCGCCGATGAAAATTTGATGCGTGCGCTCGCCTTCCGTGATCGTGATCGGATGGCGCATGCGGTGGTCGTAAGGCGTATCGGACACCGTTGCGACCGGCTGAACGGTGTTGCAGCCAGCGACGAGAAGCATGCAAACGGCAACAAGCGCCGCGCGCATGGCTGGCCGGGCGATCCCGTGGCTGTCGGCGCCGTTGGTGCGGACGGTTTGCATCGTCGTCTCCTGTGCCGAGCTCAATCGAGGATGAAGCCGTATTTGCCGTGATAGCCGTCGGGCTGTTCAGGAGTTCCCCCAACGCCGTAGATGCGGTTGAAGCGGCCGAGCAGCACCTGCGCCGGATCGCTTGGATCGGCGAAGCCGTCGTCGGGCCGGGACAAGTCCTTTTGCGCAACCGCGCGCACGACATAAGGCGTCACCAGCACCATCAGCTCCGTCTGCTGATTGATGTAGTCGTTGCTCTTAAACAGCGGGCCCAGAATCGGAAGCTCGGCGAGACCGGGAAAGCCGTTGACTTGGTGCTTCGTGTTGTTCTGGATCATCCCGGCCATCGCCAGCGACCCGCCGGAGGGAATTTCGACCGTGGTGTCGGCCCGGCGAGTGCGGATCGACGGCACGTTCACCGTCGACGTCGTGCCGGGAATGGGGATCGTCAGCGAATTGTTGGCCGAAAGATCCGACACCTCCGTCAAAACACGAAGGCTGATACGGCCGCCGCTGAGCACGACCGGCGTGAAATTGAGCCCGACGCCGAACTTCTTGAAATCGATCGAAGGCTGGCACGTTGTCGGCGCGCCGGGAGTGGTCGAGGTCGACGAGCAGGAATAGCCGTTCAGTATCGGAAACTCTCCGCCGGCGAGGAACGTCGCCGTTTCACCCGAGATGGCGGTGAGACTCGGTTCGGCAAGCGTGTGGATGAGACCCGCCTGTTCCATCGCCTGCAGCGTGGCGCTGATGCCCTTCCAGCCGCCCGTGACCGCGGAACCGCTGAGCGATTGACCGTAGGCCGTGAATGGATTGGTGTTGTTGAAATTGACGACCGCCGTGCCGTACCCGATAGAGCCAGCAAGGTTGATACCGAGCTGCTTTATGAGGTCGCGCTCGACCTCTGCGACCGTCACCTTCAGCATAATCTGGTCGCGGCCGCGGACCACGATCGCGTTGACGACCTTGCTGCCGTTATTGGCCGCGTCCGAAGAGGCGACCCCAACCAAGCGCGTCGCGATGTCGAATGCCTGTTGCGCCTCGGCCTGACTCGACACGCTGCCGGTGAGGATGACACCCTCGCCGATGCCCTCGACACGGATGTCAGCGTCCGGCAGCACTTGCCGGATCGCCGCGCGGATGCCGTTAAGATCGCGCGTAACGGCAACGTCGAAGCCGGCCATCTGCTTGCCGTCGGCATCGAAGAAGAAGACGTTCGTCTGACCGACCTTGGCGCCGATGATGTAAGCGCGGCGCGAGGAACGAACCACGGCATTGGCGATCGTGGGATCGGCAACGAGCACGTCCTTGATGTCGCGGGGCAGATCGATGACAACCGATTTGCCGACACCGAGCGCAACGGCTTGCGAACCGAAGTCGCTTGCGGCGACCGAAATCGGCGGGCCTTGCGGATCGCCGACCTGAGCGCCGGCCGCTACGGCTCCATGCGAAGCTATCCACAATCCGGTCGCCAAGATCGCCAGAGCCGCGGCACCGATCGATCTGCCTCTTGTCATAGTGAACTACCTCCGTGCGGATCAGCGTGCCGTTGACTGAGTAGTCACGCCGTAACGCACCGTATTCACGGCGCTCCGCTTTTCCTCATCGCCGCCCTCGGGAGTTTGCGATTGCGAGTCGAGCAGGCTGCGCAATGAAAGCGAAAGCGTGCCAACCTGGCGCGCCAGCGCAAGCGTTTCGGACTGCCGCGGCGTGAGCTCGACCGTAGCCGTCTTGCCGACCAGGACTTTTTGGCCGTCCTTCTCCTCGAAGTTCTGATCGACCGCGAGTACGCGCACGTTGCTCAGGATGGTTTCGCTTGTGTATTTTTCGATGCCCGTCGCCCGTTCTGCCGCTCTGTCGCGCGACGTCAGCACGACATCGACTCGATCATTCGGCAGGATGAAGCCGCCCGCTCCCGTGTCAGGCGACACGTTCATGGACACCGCGCGCATGCCATGCGGCAAGACCGCAGCCATAAAGCCGCTGCCCTTGGCGATGACGACCTTGGATTCACGTATTGGCTCGCCGGCCGCAACCGGCATGCGCACGATCGCGCCGACGAAGTCGCTGGGCGCGTTCGGCCTGGCGTCCTTTTTGATGAAACTCGCGCTCGCGGCGTCGGTAGGCCAGAGCTGCCAGCCCACGTCCTGAGCGCCGATCACCTGGCCGATGCCGAGATCGGTCTTGGCGACCAGCACATCGACTGTCGCCAACGGCGGCGGCGCTTCTTTCGGCTGCGGTTCGCGGTTACCGCTGGCGAGGTAAGCGGCAATGCCACCGGCGACGAGAGCCACTCCGAGTACGATCAGACGTGCAGGTTTCATTTACGCTTGGCTTCCCACGTGCAGGACGGCCGCAGATGCCGTCGCGGCGAATTTCACCAGCTAAACGTCAAGGCATGGTTAATAAGGCGTATCCAAATCGCGTTAATTACGCGTTGCCTGGACCCGGCCGGTGGCCCCTAGGGGCCGAGAGCGGTCATCCATTCGGTCTGCGGATAGACCACCAGCGCCGCCGCCGCGAGCGCAATTCCGTAAGGCACACCGCCGGCGCGGTCGTGCAACCGTTCCGCCCATTGGCGGCCGACGAAAACCTGCGGCAAAGGCACCGCACGGAATTGGATCAGGGCCAGCGTCAGGGCGCCGCCGAGTAACGAAGCGTAAACCAGATAATCGGCGAGATGGGCGAACCCGAGCCACAGCGCAACCGCGGCTGCCAGCTTGGCGTCGCCGCCGCCAATCCATCCGCAAGCAAAGAAAACGAAAGCGACGGCCAGCACCGCTGCCGCCGCCCCCGCGTGTGAAAGCAGCTCGGCCGCAGTCATTCCGCTCAACACCGCGAGCAGCGCAAAACCGCCGGCCAGTATGAGCGAGACGCGATTGGCGATCGTCATGGTGAACAAATCGCTTGCAGCGGCAAACGCCATCATCGCGGGGAACAATGTCAGCTTGATCGCTTCAGTCAGAATAGCCATGACAACGTGACACCGCCGATCATCGTTCTCGAGCGTTTAGCCGCCGCGGGTTGAGAGCAGGTTAGCGCGCCGCCAGATCCACCGCGGGAAAGCGAAAAGGCCCCGGTGTACAGCCGGGGCCTTTCGTAACCGAACACCCTGCGCCGCTTACTTAAGCTGGCTGGAGATGCTGCTGAACGTGCTGTTCAGCTTCGTGCCGAGGCCGTTCACGACGGCGATGATGGCAACGGAGATGCCGGCAGCGATCAGGCCATATTCAATGGCCGTGGCGCCCGACTCGTCCTTCACGAAACGCGCAACAAGGGTTTTCATCAGTTGGCTCCTAAGGTCCACACGTGGCTGTCTGAGCTCGACCCAAAGCCCGTTTGCCGGACCGTTTGGATCATGCCGGAAGCTATCAACGAGAAATTGCGATGCAGTTAAATCGATCACCGAAACTGACCGCGACTTAGCGGACGTGCAACTTAGTTAATGGTGCATTTCATCGCGGCGAACATAACTAATTCTGTGTTTGCGAAAAACTGCGCCACGGACAAATCGTCGCCGGTCGATCCATCGCTCTCTTTTTTTGCAATCCACCAATGAGCGCGCCGCGCGCCGCGGCGTGCTTTTCTTCATCGCCTATTAATGCAGGTCGCTTGATATCGTCTGGCGCACCGGCGATGGCGCCGGGACGACCTGTCGGCTTATTTCCAACGCGGCATCCGAAAATGAACCAGGAATTCCTCGTCGTGCTCGTCAACGTGGGCGAGACCTTTATGAAAAACGTGCCGATATCGCTCGCGCTGGCGGCGCTCTTCACCGTGCTCACCTCGTTTTGGGCCTGTAATCCCGGTCGACCCTGGTGGCGAAAGCGCGATCTGGTGACCGATCTGTGCTACTGGTTCTTCATCCCGGTGATTACCCGTTACTTTCGAATCGGCCTTCTGATCGCCGGTGCGGCGGTCCTGTTTCACATCACCACCGCCGACGGTCTGATCGCGTTTTATGAAAATGGACATGGCCCGCTTGCGCGGCTTCCGCTGGCCGCGCAGATGCTCGTCTTCGCCCTTGGCGAGGATGTGATCTTGTATTGGACGCATCGGCTGTTTCACGGCGCGCGGCTGTGGAAGTACCACGCCGTGCATCATTCCTCCGAGGAACTGGAATGGATCTCGGCGGCGCGCTTCCATCCGATCAATCTGTTCTTCGGGTCAGTGCTGGCGGACGTTGTCATGCTGCTTGCCGGTATTTCGCCAAACGTGTTCGTGGTGCTCGGACCGATCACGATCGCACATTCGGCTTTGGTGCACGCCAATCTCAACTGGACGTTTGGTCCGCTCAAATACGTTATCGCCACGCCGGTCTTCCATCGCTGGCATCACACCGCGGCCGACCGCGGCGGCGACAAGAATTTCGCAGCGACCTTCCCGGTGCTCGATCTGATCTTCGGCACCTTTTATATGCCGGCCGGCGAACTGCCCGACAACTACGGCATTGCCGAACGCGAATACCCGACGAGCTTCGGCGGGCAGCTCCTGCGTCCCTTCACGCAGTGAGCATCGTTCCCTTCTCGCCACGGGATTTTGTCCGTATCGTTAAGCAAGCGTCACCGCCTGCCGGTTTGCAGTTCGTTCACTTATTTGCAGTCAATTAAGAGCGGGAGTGCGGCGGCGTGCTCGAGCGTGTGTCCGCGTAGCGTATCGGAGAGTCTCGATGACCGCTTTTTGCGTACGGGACCTGGCGGGTCATGGCCTGTTGCGTTGGCTGTCGGCGGTCCTCGTTCTGGTCGCCGTGATCGCGCCGGCCGCTGCCGCCGAGCCGATCGTCGTCCTGCTCGACGAAGCGAGGATCATCAAAATCCCCGACCGCGCCGCCACCGTCGTAGTTGGCAATCCGCTCATCGCCGATCTATCGATCCAGCCCGGCGGCATCGCGGTCGTCACCGGCAAGGGGTTCGGCGCGACCAACTTCATCGTCATGGACCGTGATGGTGCCGTGCTGCTGGACAAGACTGTCGAAGTTCAATTTCCAAACGACAAGATTGTCGTCGTCTACAAGGGCATCAATCGCGAGACCTTTAGCTGTACCCCGGATTGCTCGCGCCGCATCACGCTCGGCGACTTCCCCGAGTTCTTCGAGAAATCGATGGCTGAAACCGTGGTCCGCAACACGCAGGCAGCCGGCGCCGCTGCGACGTCGGCGCATTAGTTTTTCTGGCACGAGCTTTTCCGGAAGGCCGGCATACCCCTTCGGACCGCGCTTTGGCGCGGCGTCGAAGGGTTGATGCGGCGTTAAAGGCCGACCCGGGGTTCTTGGCGATCGGTGCAACACATCCCCAACGGCTGCTTGGTATTGCTCCACGTCGTCACGCGCTAACTCGTGACGTTGGAGGGTTTGTGCATGCCCGATCGGTCCTCCACCTCGACGCTCGCGGTACGCGTTGCCCGGCTGATCGCGCCGCGGCTGTTCCGCCGTTTCGTGCGGCAGCGGCGCGCTACGAGTTCAGTCGAATTCGCACTCGTCGCTTCCCCGCTTATCGCGCTCGCGCTCGGAACCATCCAGACCGGAACGATCTTCCTCGCTAGCCAGTCGCTTGAGACCGCAGCCGCCTATGGCGCACGTCTCATACTCACCGGCCAGGCGCAGACGCAAAACTGGACCGCGGCGCAGTTCAAACAGCAGATCTGCAGCCAGATCACGGCCATCTTTGACTGCAGCGGCGGCGTCTATGTTGACGTCGAGTCCTATCCGTCATTTTCGGCCGCCAATCTCGCGCTCCCGATCAGCAACGGCACCTTCAATACTGGGGCGCTGGGCTACAATCCCGGCGGACCGGGAAGTGTCGTGGTGCTGCGGCTCTATTACCAGTACCCGGTATTCTTCAGCGCGCTCAAGCTGAACAATCTGACCAACGGGTCGGACCTGTTCGCTGCTACCGCCGTATTTCAGAACGAACCCTACGGGTCGTCATGACGGGATGTGCACCATGATCGCAGCCATGAACGCTTTCGTCACCCGCTTGCGCACGCCGCTCGCCCGTTTCGCCATCGACTGCCGTGGCGTGTCCGCGCTCGAATTTTCCATCCTCGCGCCGATGATGCTGGCGCTCTATCTCGGCAGCAATGAAGTCACGCAAGGTATTGCGATCAAGCGCAAGGTCGAGCTGACGGCGCATGCGCTCGCTGATCTGACCAGCCAACAAACAAGCATCGACAATGCGGACATGACGAATATCTTCAACGCCGCGACCGCGATCATCGCTCCTTACAACGCCAACAATCTCACCGCAGTCGTTTCAGAAATCTCGATCGATGCCAACGGCCAGGGGACCGTGGTGTGGAGCAGCGCGACCACCAACGGGGCCCCGCTGCCCCTCGGCCAATCGGTGATTGTGCCATCGTCGCTGGCAACACCGAACAGCTACCTGATCCTCGGCCAGGCCGCCTACAGCTACAATCCGACTTATGGCTACGTTCTCACCAATACGCTGACGCTCAGCGATCAGATCTTCATGCTGCCGCGGCAAACAAACTCGGTCAGCCGCATCAACTCCTGAGCGGCCTCTGCGTCACCTGAAGTGCGAGCGAAGCAAGCCTCGCGGCATCAGGCCGGCGGCAACGGCAGCGATGTCGTCGACTTGATCTTCTCCATCGCGAACCGCGACGTCACGTTGGTGAGCGGCACCGCCGCAATCAGCCGCTTGTAGAACGCATCATAGCCGGCGATGTCGGGCACGACGACGCGCAGCATGTAATCGACGTCGCCGGCCATGCGATAGAACTCCATCACCTCGGGCATGGCGCCAACGACCTTGGCGAAGCGGGCGAGCCAGTCCTGCGAGTGGTCGCCGGTCTCGATCGAGACGAAGACCGTAACGCCCAGCCCGATACGGTCTTGGTCCACCAGCGCGACGCGCTTCTGGATGACCCCGTCGGCCTCCAGCCGCTGGATGCGCTTCCAGCACGGGGTCGAGGACAGGCCGACCCGGTTGCCGATCTCGGCAACCGACAGGGAAGCGTCTTCTTGCAAGACGGCCAGGATTTTCCGGTCGATAGCGTCCATGTACTCAGCCTTTGCAAATGGTCCCCGGCGGCGGGAGGAAGGCAATATTCTTTCACATATGCCGCAGGTTGCCGGTATAGAGAGAAAAATATTCTAAATCAACTCGCTAACAGCGCCTCGACCTCGGCACGCGTCGGCGCGCCTGCGGAGCCGCCGATGCGGGTGCACTTGATGCCGGCGACAGCGGCCGCGAACCGCAGTGCCTTCGCCTCGCCCTGGCCCTCGGCGAGCGCGAGTGCGAAACCGCCGTGCAGGGCGTCGCCAGCGCCCAACGTATCGACGGCACGGATCGCGAACACCGGCATGCGGCGCAGCGCACCACTTTCCAGATAGAGAACGTCGCCCGGCCCGTTGCTGACGGCGAGAAAGCCGCCGGTGCGCTGCGCGATGCGAAGAAGCCCTTCGCCCAGATCATCGCAGCCGGTCGTGGCGCGCAAGCATTCGGACGAAAAGATCACATGCGAAGCGACGCGAAACAGCGGATCGTCCTCGACGGTCGGCTTGTCGGCATCGAGCACGACCGGCAGTTCGCGACGCCGCGCCGCATCGCAGATCGGACTGACGAACTGCGGAAACCGGTTGTCGGCCAGCACCAGATCGGCTGTCGCGACTAAACGCTCCGGAGCGCCGGGCACGGCCGCGGCGATGCGGGCGTCACGATAGGTGACGATGGTGCGGTCGCCGTGCGCGTTGATGAAAATTGCCGACAACGCCGTCGCCAGGCCGTCAACGCGCTGACAGGCACTGCAGTCCACGCTCTCGCGCTTGAGGGCGGCGAGCACGCGGTCACCGTTAGCATCGTCGCCGGCAGGTCCGCCCAGCGGGCCCGCGAGCGCCGCGCGGCCGCCTAACCGCGCGATAGCGACGGCGGCATTCGCTGCGCAGCCGCCGTTGACCGTGAAGAACTCCTTCGCCTCGACCTTGCCGTCGGCCTGCGGAAATTCGGCGACGCGAAACACTTCGTCGAGCACAATGATGCCGGCGCACAGTATGCGCGGCGCGGCGCTATGGCTGGCCGAGGAC
>Ga0187770_10001065_pt1 | contig 14239 bp, 14 predicted proteins | sample 0116_SJ02_MP02_2_FD_133154 | JGI IMG/M metagenome (GOLD analysis project Ga0187770, IMG submission 133154) | Tropical peat soil microbial communities from peatlands in Department of Meta, Colombia - 0116_SJ02_MP02_20_MG | ecosystem: Environmental > Terrestrial > Soil > Wetlands > Peat | place...
CTCCCCATCTCTGTAACATGTCTCCCGGCGGCCCTCACCATCTTCAAGACCTCCACCGCGCCGGGGGCATCCCTGCACTTATGGCCGAATTGAGCCGGAGGGGCCTGATTCACAAAGAAGCCTTAACCGTCACTGGAAAATCGGTTGGAGAGAATCTTAAGAAGAAGAGAATCCAAGACCCCGAGGTGATCCGACCACTCGAGAGGCCTTATCACCTCAGCGGTGGCTTGACGGTTCTTTTCGGAAATTTGGCCCCCGAAGGTGCTGTTGTAAAACGGTCAGCAGTGGATGATGCCATGCTTAGACATCGCGGGCCGGCCAGGGTTTTCGATTCCGAGGAGGAGGCCATGAGGGTGATTCTCGATGGAAAGATCAAAAAGGCCGAAGTGATTGTTGTCCGATATGAAGGCCCGAAAGGTGGACCTGGAATGAGGGAGATGTTAGGCCCGACTTCGGCCATTGTGGGTGTGGGAAGAGACCGGGACGTGGCCCTGCTTACGGACGGTCGTTTTTCAGGAGGGAGCCGCGGCGCCGCGATCGGCCATATCTCTCCAGAGGCTGCAGAGGGAGGTCCTATCGCTGCGGTTCAAGAGGGGGATCAGATCGAGATCGATATCCCAGGGAAGAGATTGAATCTCCTCATCTCCGATGAGGAATTGAAAAAAAGGCTATCGGACTGGAAGCCACCGAAGAGGCAATTGAAGGGCTACCTGAAAAGATATGCAAGACTCGTTCAATCTGCCCACACGGGTGCTACCTTTGAATAAGAAGAAGACAGTAGGCAGTAAGCAGTATGCAGAAGACAGAAGAACCACAGGGTGGACAAAGCGAAGCGTGTCCGCCTTTGCAGACAAGGCAAAAGCGTTCAGTAGAAGAGAGCTAATAACCAAAGAGCAGAAATGAAGACATGGCGGTAATAAGTGTTTTCATTTTCTGCGTGCTGCCTACTGCGTACTGCCTGCTGCTTTCAGAACCGGGACGGCGTAGGGACCCTCTCGGATGAAGGCCATGGTGGGCTCGATCCCTTTCGTTCGATATCGATCCACCGCGAATAGAATCGCCTTCTGAACCATCTCCTGGGCCTTTTCAAGGGAGGGCTTGATTCTCTTCCCCTTCAAGAAATTGAGGCCGCAGACACCGGGAAGGACACAGTAGTTTTCTCTCTCAATTTCGAGGGAACAGTAGATCAACCCATCTTCTCGCACCTTTCTCACAACCTTTCCCCAAACCTCTGGCTCCCATTGATCTTTTGTAAATCTCCAGCCGGGGGCCTTGAGCAAATCCAAATAGCCGTCCGGGCCCTGCATTTTCAGCAAGTGGATCAGGCTTCTATATTCCGGAGAACCGATGGGGTTGATGAAATCACGGTTGTTCGCAGCGATGATGATGACACCGCCTTGTTTCACCGCAGGAAGAGCACCCACTCCTGCTTTTGCAGTCTGGTAATGATCTCTCCCCACGTATCCGCTGTGAGTGAGAACGATGTCAAACTCCTCATGAAGAGGGATCTCCGCATAACCCTTGATCATTTCAAAGGCCTTCATATTTGCCTCAACCAGATGGCCTGTAAAGACCCGGATAAGGCGCAGATCCTTGTCGAGATTGACATTGATGACGAAATCCACCCCAACGGTTTGAGCAACTTCCAGAGCCTCATCGTGACATGGATTTCCCTCCAGCACTAAATTGGTCGCATGGGGATCTTCAAGATAGTGAGGACCGTGAAATTTCTGGATGGTCTTGACATCGACCAGTCCTGGGCAGACAGACTTCCTCCCGCCGGAGATCCCGGTGAAAAAATGGCTCTCGACAAGCCCGGTGGCAATCTTCAAGTCTGAAAAATAGAAGTCACGATTGACATAAACAGGGGTCCCTCTTTTCGTCTTTCCGATGCTCTCCAAAAGATCGTTATTCTCACAATCGTGGTCAAGGATCGCATACTGATCAACCACCTCCTGGCCATACATCTCCACCTTCTCCTCATGGGTGCTCGCTCGGTGCATCCCCGTTGCCACAATAATCTTGATGTTCTTATTCTGAATGCCCGAGGACTCCAGGCGCTTTAACAAGGGACGCAAGATGCCGCTTTCTCCTTTGTAAGGAACCGGCCTCGTAATGTCTGACACGGCAATGGCCACCGACATCTCTCCTGAAGGCTTCCCTTTTCTTCGGACGATCTCCTCCAAAGGAGGACTGCTGATGGGATTTGAGAAGGCCTCTTCAAACGCTTTTTGAGCATCTGGCAATACAGTAACATCCTTCATGGTCAGTTCGGCACAGCCTGGAGGAACCAACACTTCTATGCTATTTCTGCCAAATTCCACCAATACCTTCTTCCAATCCTTGGTATCGATTTTATTAATCCTCCTCAGGATATCACGCCTCATGGTCTCACCTTTTGATTACCAAATAACTTTATGCTGTCCAGTCATTGAGTAATTGCGTCATTAAGTCATTAACCCATAATTCTTATCTGCGGTCTTAGGGTATCAAACTCAGATCCCCAGTGAAGGCTGCTTCCAGGACCGGCTTCATCAACCGATCCACATCTCCCTTTTCCGCGTCCATTGGAGTCGGCATATTTTGAAGTTTGCTTTTTAATTGCGGATTTTTTGCCGCTTTGAGCATCCGGTCGATGTGTTCTCTGGTAGCCCCTGCCTCTTTCAAGGTCGTTGGAAAGTTTAAATCCTTTGCAAAAGCAATCATCCCATTTGCCACAACCAACCCGAGATCCCTTCCGCTCAAGTTGCTGATTTCTCGTTTGATATAACCTGCTTCCCTAAAGATCGCACCGACGATTTTGAGCTGGTCCTCGATCACCGGAGCAAAGAGGAGCGTATAATAGGGATTTAATAAAGCACATGCCCTTCCATGTGTGAGGATATCGATCAGGGAGAAACTGCCAAGATGGGGACCACTCGTTCCTCCGAGCATGATCGAATATCCCCCCAAGTCCGTTCCGAGCCCAAGGGCAACCCTTGCCCCCGGATCTCGCGCATTCTTCTTAACCCTCTGTAAGCCTGCGACAATCAATCGGATACATAACTCAGCAACCTCCTTCACCTTCTCGTAAGCGGGACCGCTCGTGCCCATGAAGACCTCCCAGGCGTGAGCGATCCCGTCGAGACCTCCATCCAGGGTCAAGCTGATCGGAGAATCGAGTGTGATCTTAAAATCGAATACTGATGCGGGAGGGACAATGGCTTCATCCACGATCAGTTTCTTTTGGCCGGTAACAGGGTCCGTAATATTCGAGTATTTGGTCAGATGGGCTCCGGAGCTGGCGGCAGTTTGAACACCCACGACGGGCATCACCGGCCTCCCCGTCCCCTCTCTCATCCTCGTAACGAGTCCCGTTCCGAAATAGGGCTCGATCGAATCGGCATCACCAACACCGGTTCCCAAAATCTCCATCACCTCTGCAGGAGAATAGGTATTGAGAACCGCCGCGGCCTTCGCAGCATCCACGGTGCTTCCGCCTCCCAGGGCCACGATCATTTCTGATTTCGCCCGAGCCACCTGCAGGCTGATCCGGTAGACGTCTTCCCGAGGGGCATTGGGCCTTGCGCCGTTGATCGCTTCGAAGGTGACTCCATTCGCCTTCAGGCTGGACTTCACTCGTTCAAGAGGCTTTTCGATCCAACCCTGACCCAATTCGGTGACGACCAGGATTGCCTTTCTGCCATATTTTCGGGCATATTTTCCGGTGGCATCTAAAACATCTTCACCAAAGGTGTAAGAATCCCCCTTCCAACCTCTTAAGACTTTCTCTGCTCGATCGATACTCCCCTTGATCATTCTTCCTCCCCATCCTCATCTTTTGCCATGCCTGCCGTTGGCAGACATCTGGCATGTTTCGTAAGAAGTTATTTGAAAACATATTGAATTTTAATCAACCTTACTATGAAATTTCAAACCCTGTCAAGACATCTTCCTCTTCCCTCAACCTTTGCCAAGATCTTATCGAGGATTTAAAATAAGTCTAAGGTAATATTGTCTTCCACTTTTAAAAAGGAGTGAAGCGAAGTGGCTCAGCGAAACCTGAAAATTCTGAGGTTATCGGAAAGAGATCTGGATTTCCTGGTGGAGACGGCGCATCCTGAGGTCACCGATCAACTCAGGCTCAAGCAGATCATCAGGGAAGACGGAGATTTTAGGAATGCCTTCATAGGGGATGAAAAGGTTTTCAGAAGACTGATGCATGAGGAGGAGATATTCTTGAGAATCTCCCCTACCCTATTCTTCGAGATCCTTCTCAGAAAGGTAGCCACGGACCTGAAGGAGACGAGCTACACAGTGGAAAAAACAGGTGCCGAAAAGATTCCGATATTTGATACGAAAGATGTGGTAGGGTTTTTGACCAAGGAGCCCCTCTTGCGCTACCTGGCCGACATGCTTTCCTCCTTTACTCGGATCGAGAGTTACGCCATTTCATTTCGGGTGCGAGAGGGCATCTGGGAAAAAATTCGGTTCAATGATCTCGATATTTTCAGCCTTATAACTGTTTCTGAAGTGGTAGGGGATGAATACAGGCTCGGTTTTTATAAAAGGATCGCTGACATCTGCCTTTTCATTTTGGGCATTTTCCCTGAATACGCCGCACGCGAGTTCCGTTATCCTTTCTCAGGACAAGTCAGACCTCAGATTCGGGGAAAGGTAAGGATGAATCCGGAGGACTATGAAAAGGAAGGCCGAAAATTCTATAGGTTGGCAGCGGAACACCAATCGGCCAGGGAGCAGGACCTGTCTGAGGTTTTCTGGGCCCTTCATCAAAATTTTCAGAAAGCGAAGAAGCCCTTGAATTTTATTGCTGACCACTATCTCCAATACAAGAAGCATAAATTGTTCGGGTAGGTGCCAAGTATGGCGCATTCCAATAGAGGCTGAACCATCCTTTTAGTGCGCAAATGGAATGGTCGTCTTTATCACGGTCCATGATTTTATGATTTTATGGTCTTGACTTTGGGTGCCCTCGGGCATATAAAGCAGAAGAGGAACGAACCCTCTCTGACAAGCAATAAGAATTTATCCGATTTCCATTACTGATTCATGGAAGGATAGGTTCGCCCATCCGCGCGGTAGCAGTTCTGGAAGAAGGATAAAGGAGGAAAAGACATGTACGACGTGCTGTTAAAAAACGGAGAGATCATTGATCCATCGCAAGGGATCCATGCGGTGGGCTCTGTGGCGATCAAAGACGGGAGAATTGTCTTAGTGGGAAAGAACTCCGCCCAGGTCGAAGCAAAGAAGGTACTCAACATGGAGGGTAAAATAATAGCTCCTGGGCTCATCGACCTCCACTGCCATCCAGTCGCTGGGTTCGCATGGATTGGCGTTCCACCAGATGAAATAGGGTTGAACACAGGCGTTGCTCTTCTGTGTGACGGCGGCAGTTCAGGGGCTGCAAACTTTGAAACAATGCGGCGATTTATCCTTGAACCTGCCAAAACCGATATATTCTGTTTCTTGAATTTGTCGACGACTGGCCTCATCAGAATGCCGGAGATCTTGGCCATCCGTGACATAGACGTGGATTCCAGCAAGCGGGTGGTGGAAGCCAACAGGGACGTCATCAAAGGGATTAAGATTCGAGCAATCCAACCGCTTGCCGAAGGGTTGGGCCTGAAGGGAATAGAAATGGCTAAGAAGCTTGCCACCGATCTCCGCATGCCGATTATGGTACATCTGGGCGAGACTCGAGATCGAACCCCTGGCGATAAGATGGACGATTTCTCTCGCGCTACGGTTGCGATGCTGGATAAAGGAGATATCCTGAGCCATTATCTCACTTGGGAACCAGGAGGCATGATCCTGAAAGATGGGACGATCTACCCGGAACTCGAGGGAGCCCAAAAACGCGGCGTGGTGCTGGATTCTTGCAATGGACTGAACCATTTCAGTTTCAGTATTGCACGCCACGCCATCGCAAAAGGACTTATCCCGACTGTCATCAGCACCGACATGAGCACAATAGGCCTGCCGGTGGTTCAGTCCCTTGCAGTGGTCATGTCCAAATTTCTGAACATGGGGTTGAGTGTGGTTCAGGTGATCGAAATGACGACCATAAACTCGGCAAAGGCATTGGGGGAAGAGGACAAGCGCGGCAGCCTGAGGCCCGGTATGAGTGCCGATATCACAGTGCTGGAATTATTGCAAGGTGACTACTTATTCGGGGATGGCACTGGCGGAGAAAGTATGCACAGCAAGCTGTTGTTGGAACCGAGAATGGTGTTCAAAGGGGGCGAGCCGATGCCAGCTTACTCCCGTTATCATATTCCCTCCCCTTTTCAAATAATTGGCAGACTTCCGGCAGGGAGCACATCCAAAATGTAGGTATTGGGCCTTGGTTCGGCGTATAGGAAGTCACCCAAACAGGCAATATATCCCTGCCCACAAATATCTTGACAATATCTCTGAAATTATCTAAATTCGTTTCGTAACGTATCCATTTTCTATTTAACGGCATCAGATCCTGATCAGGGAGGGAATTATGAAAAAAGAGACGATGAGAATTGAAAAAAATGTATGGGTATGCTTAATGGCTATCTCGTTAAGTTTTTTATATTCAACTGAAGGGAGAGCCCAAAAAGCTTTCACGATCGGAGGATTCTGGCCGATGACCGGCCCTCAAGCTTACTATGGTCGAGTGATGAGCAGGGGGGCAATGACAGCGATTGACCAACTCAATGCTGCTGGCGGCGTAGAAGGTTATAAACTGAATCTCGAAATCACGGATTACAAAAATGTTGATGTGAATCTGGCTGTTACCGGGGTTCAGAAGATGATTCGAATTGATAAAGTTCCCGTCGTTTTGGCTTCATTTAGCGCTCCCACGTTGGCCTGCCAGCCAGTTTGCGAAAGGGCAAAAGTGGTGATGATAAACGGTGGGGCCTACAGCCCAAAGCTTGTAAATAAGCCTTATTTACATACAATCCGAATGGCTCAGCAGCAAATGGTTCCTCCGGTGCTCAAGTACTTCTGGAAAATTGGAATACGGAGATTAGCCGCCATTTATATATCTGACCCAGCAGGTGAGGTTCCTGCCCAGGAGGTAGTAAAGCCCACGTGGACGAAGTGGGGGGGTACAATTGTCGCCATGGAACCCCACGAACCAGGAATGACCGACTACAGTGCTCAACTCGCCCGCATTAAAGCGAACAACCCGGATGCGATCATCGACATTTCTACAGGGCAGGATCAGGCCTATATCGTTAAGGGTGCTCGAGAAGTCGGACTGGCATGCCCTATATCTGTTCCGGATTGGACAGCCGATTTTCAGACCATCGCTGGTAAGACAAGTGAGAATGTCTTTGTCTGCGTCGAGCATTTTGATCGCGAGAGCACGAACCCCGCTACACAGCGCTTTGTCAAAGATTTTGAAGCAAGGTACGAGCCATCTGACTTCTATTCGGCAAATTACTATGACGCTGTTTATAATATCATAGCGGAATTAGTGCGACGTGTCGTTGCCAAACGTGGCAATCCTCTTGACGGGGCCCAGCTCGAATCTGCCATTTGGGATAACCCCAGTTTTGACACCGTTTATGGAGGTAAGATGGTACTCAACCGAGATGGAACCGTCACGAAACAGATGGTTCTTTTTAAGATAGTGAACGGCAAATTAACTTTTGTGGAAAAGGCTGAGCAATAGGCGATTCTGGGTTAAAGCATTTAGATTGAATGGATCTGATATAGCGGGGGATGGGGTGTTTCGGTTGATGGTACGGGCAAAGCTCTCGTAAAATGCCTTAGGAAATTCACCTCCGATACTCAAAGGAATGATATAAAGAGAGTACTGAGAACATCTGCGGCCTTAGGGATAAACCTGCTCCCAAACGGATGTTCTCAGTTCAGCCCTCTCTCCAAAATTTTTCTTAAAGTCCCCGATCAATTCCTCTCTGGCTTTGCTGCTCTGATAATTTAAAAAGGACCCCCTATCAGAAAACTCGTAAATAGCCATATACATAAATTTATCTTCTGCCTCCGTTGCCTTGAATCGACGGGCTGTCTTGCACCCCGAGCGCTTAATGATTTCAGGAATGTGCTTTTTGTGGTACCATTCATCAAATTCATTGACATGCTCACTGGATATCACTGACTTGACGATGTACAAAACGGGTTGATCCATTATTCATTCTCCTTTCCTCACGAAATCGAAGCAGGTTGAAACGAAATATCTCATTGAATTTCTCCCAACTCCCGCAAGAGACGCCGAACCTTTAAGAGCTTCCTGTCTCTTTCTCTGAGAAGCTCCTCCAAGGGTTTGGCACTGTAATCAAAAAACCCCTTCCCCGATTTAACTCCCATGCGGCCCTCTTCTACCAATTTTAAAAGAGTGGGAGAGAGTCTGTCCTCCGTGGCCAACCCGATCGGGGGCGCCTTGAGGGCTCGGACAGCCATATCAAGACCGGCATGATCGTATCGGGCGACCACCCCTAAGATAGGGAGCCGGACACCCAGGCTGGCTTTGACCGCATGATCGATCTCTTCAGGGTCTGCAAAACCCTCATCGATCATGTAGAGGATTTCCCGGCCAAGGGCCCTCTGTAAACGATTGACAATGTAGCCGGGGACGAACTTCTTTAAGGCCACAGGAGTCAACCCTGAACTTTTCAAAACTTGACAAACGCGGGCGATCATCTCCGGATCCACTTCTGGACTGCCCACCACCTCAACCAACGGAACGATATAGGGTGGGTTGAAGAAGTGGGTGATCAACAGTCTGTTTTGAATCGATGCCGGCGCCAGAGGGAAAATATTCAAATAGGAGGTGTTGCTTGCCACAATGGTGTTGTCTCCGATATGGTCGGCCATCTCGTTGAACAACTTTCGCTTCGCCTCGACCTCTTCGACAATCGCTTCGATGGCGAGATCAGATTCCCGGACAAAGGTCTTATAGGCCGTGGAGGTCTCAATACGTTTCAGGATGAAATCTGGAGCCTCCCTCAGTTCTTCATTATCAGCCAAGGTCTTCAGGTGAGAACGAATCAATTCTCTGGCCTGCTCTAATATTCCTTCACTGATATCCGTGAGAAACACCCTGTTGCCCCCCTGGGCAAAGGTCAAAGCGAGGGCGTGTCCCATTGTCCCAGCGCCGATGATGGTTACGACCATTTCTGAATCCATTTGGCCCTCGTCAGGACTCCAATGAGTTAAGGAAGTCCTCGACTAATCGGTTGAATTCTGCTGTCTCCATATGGGGATAATGACCGATGCCTTCGAGAACAGCCAATTTTGCTTTGGGCATTCCACGAATCGTCTCTTCCACGAAGGCGTAAGGAACAAAATAGTCTTCGCTCCCCCAAATGATCAACGCGGGACAAGAGATTTGGTGAAGGCCTGCCGTGATATCGTGATTCCTCCAGGCCACCAGGTCACTGTAATAGATCTTTGGATCCCCCATCCGGCGAGTCCAGGCTATTTCCTGGATCCGTTCCTGGTTTGCCTTGATTCCGCATGCCGATAACCCGCCCAAATATCCCTGATCGCCATAACTCGGAACACCAGAATCCTCCAATCCAAGCTCAATCATCCGCGCAGGAAAAGTGGGGGTGCGCGCCGCTGCCTCACATGCCACGACTGCCCGAAGTTTTGAACCATGGTTCAAGGCCAGATCCAATGTGATGTCACCACCGATGGAAACCCCTATGACCACAGGTTGTTCAAGATTCAATTCCTGGATCAAGTTCCACATGACCTCAGCAAATTCGTGAACCGACGTTAAAGGCATGAAGCCCTTCAGCAAAGACTTACCATGACCAGGCAGGTCAGGAGCCACTGTAAAATAGCCTCTTTCGGAAAAATGGGCCGCTGCGAACCGCCATTGGAGGGCATGTTGTCCAGCCGTATGGATGAGGAGCATTGGCCGTCCTCCCTTACCTGCTGTATCCATGTATAAACGATGTCCGGAGACCTCGAGATAGCGCCCTATGATTTCTACACTCATGATTTCTCCGTGAGCTTGAGGAGGTCAGCCTGAACCATCTCTCGAAGGACCTCGATCATACCATGAACAGCCTTTCCAATACGAGAGAACTCAATGGTGTTCCCTTCCACCATAAGGCGGCCTGTGAAGACCGCCTCACGGAATCTATTTTTGGGTCCTTCCAAAACAAAACGCCAACCTTCTAAAGAACCTTTGATGGCAAAGGTATAACCAAAGGGAGGTGGGTCCTGAGTCACATGAATCACCCGCCCCATGAATACTTTGATCCAGACTCTCTCCGATCCCATGTTGAGCTGGATCGCCCCATCAAAAAACTTTCCAGACGAGACAAAGTCAGGATTTCGATTGAGACGAGATGCAAACTGATCGAAATCGAACATGTTCTTCCCCGCGTAGGCTCAGTCAAAGACAGCCGTGGCCTCAATCTCTATCATCATATCTGGGTGCATCAAACCGGTCACTCCAATTGAAGTAATACACGGGGACACACCGGTTTTTGAATGTTTTTTGAAGAACTCCCATCTCGCCGGCAATGCCTTTTCATGAAACTGCTTGCGATCTGTAAAGTAAAAAACCATATGAACGATGTCATCCCATGTGCCACCCGCCCGCTCAACTGTGAGCTTCACTAACTCGAGGGCCTGGGTCGTCTGGATCCCCATATCTCCCTTTCCCACTATCCCATCCACACTGATAGCCGGATAACCTGACATTCGTAAGGTCTTTCCCCCTTCGGTCACCACAGCGTGGCATAGCTTCCTTTCCCCGAACCCATAGTCCGGTAAAATTTTGAGCAGCGTGGCATCGTACATCTTTTCCACTTCAGGCAGCTGTATCGTTGTTCGCTCCATGTCGCCCTCCTTCTTCGTTACTGATTGAGTATCAACCTTTTCTTAACTGATTATTCAAAATCGCTCAATTCAACATAATTCAGTAAATGGCGTTTTATCAAGCCTCCCTCTCCTTCATCATAATAACAACATAAGTAACTTTACCCCGTTAGAAATAATGCCTCGCTGCTCTGCAGCGGGGTTAGATCTTAGAATAATTCCGCCGGGGTTTAATGTCCACCGGAATTTCTAACGGGGTTTACGCTTCAACCCTAAGTGGGTCTTCATTTTCTTTCTATCTTTAGAATCTTTCGTGCATCATCCGGTCGTGCAATCTCCCGCCCAAGGTCTTTGGCCAGCCGGACAACCTTCTCTACGAGATCGGCGTTACTCTTTGCCAATACCCCTCTTGAAAGATAGACATTGTCTTCGAAGCCTACGCGGGCATGCCCGCCAGTGAGTATGGACATCACGACCGTTGGAAACTCAGCCCGACCAATCCCCAAGGCCGTCCATACAACGTCCTTCGAAGGAAGCAGGTCCATCATGTACAAGAAGCTCTTAGGAGTAGCATCCATACCCCCGTCCGTACCAAGACAAATCTGGAATAAGTAAGGAGGATCGAGCAACCCCTGTCCGATCAGATTGGTTGCAAGTTTGATGTGGCCTGCATCAAAACACTCCAATTCGGGCTTCACCCTCCGTTCGCGGGCTACTCTGGCGCAGTAGGGACCCCACTCCGGAGGATTAATGAAGACACGGTTTCGAAAATTCATGCTCCCGATGTCAAGGGTGCATAGTTCCGGTCCAAGCGTGGTTGTTGAACTCCGCCTCTCCATAACATTTTCGCCTGTCAGATTAAAGGCGCTCGTAGTGAAGTTAAGCAAAATGTCACATCGGGACCGAACTCGGTCGCGTACTTCGCGAAAGTACTCCAGCTCGAATGATGCTTCTCCCGTTTGAGGGTCGCGAACATGCACATGAGCGATAGAGGCACCTGCTTCACAAGAACGGATGACTTCGTCAGCGATCTCCTGCGGAGAGTATGGAATATTCGGATTGTCTTTTCGCATCGGACCTGATCCCGTAACGGCCGCAGTAATAATAAGTTTTTCCATATTGATCTCCATTGTCTACGTTAACATTGCAATAAAACACCAACACAGACTCGGCGGGGACACTGTAAGAGCCTTGTACTTGCCTGCGCGTACTCCCGCCTTATCGTTTTTCATAATCACACCTGAAGATCTTCTTCTGTGGACGGGTCATCTATTTCTTCGTTTCGGAACCATCAAGAAATTTTTCTGTAATGTAACAAACGACACCCCATACCGTGCTTCGCTTCCGTGGAAAGTTCTCCGTCCACAAAAGACTTACAACCTTTTGGCTCAGAGGTGTGGATCGATAATCACCTTGATCGGTGACTCACCAGGAATCATTCCACCCGCTGTTTGGATAGCTCTCTCTGCTTCCCCTAAAGGAAACCGATGGGTCACCAGTTTCTCCAATGGATACTTTCTTGATTCAACAAGCTTGATTGCTGGTATCACCGATCTCATGTCGTGGCTGTAAACCCCTTGTACTCGAATTTCATTGATAACAATTTTATCAAGAAAAAGAGGGATCTGGGTCTCCATCCCGTACGTCCCCGGCAATACAATGGTGCCACCTTGACGGACCAGATCGAGGGCGCTTATAGCACCTTGGGGTAATCCAGTGACGTCGATCACAATATCAGCCATCTCCCCACGGGTGATCTGTTTTACTCGATCAACCGCATCTTCCTTCATCACATCGATGATAATATTCGCCCCCAACAATCTGGCCATCTCAAATCGTCTTTGATCTTTCGTCACGCCCGTCACGATGATCCTGGCAGCACCTGATTCTTTTGCCGCGATCACTGCCGCAAGTCCCTGTTGGCCAGGGCCTTCGATCACGACGGTATCGCCAATGGACACCCCGCCCATCTGACGAAGCCAACGAATCCCATTGCCAATGACTGCGGGAACAAGGACAGCAGCCTCAGCGGGCACTGAGGGATCAACCTTATGAACCATCGCCCTGGGGGGAAGATACAGATAATGGCCATAGGCTCCCCAAAGATAGGGCGGATGATTGCAGGAAATATAGGAACCGTAACGTCCCTTCTTCTCACACAGCCTGTAATTGCCCGTTAAACAAGGCTTACAAAATCCACATCCAAAGGTGAATTCAACGAGGACCCGATCCCCTTTTTCCACTTCGTGCCGCAAACAGAAAGCGTCACCCGCTTCCTCGATATGCCCCAAAATTTCATGCCCCAAAATGATCGGTAAATACGGTTGAATGCGTTTTGTCTTGCCCGTGTACATCCCAACATCGGACCCGCAGACACCGACAATTTCAACTTCCAATAAAGCGTCATCGTCTCCGATCGTGGGAATCGGAAACTCCCGAACTGTTATTTTTTGGAAGTTTTCCAATACGGCCGAATAGGTCCTTTTTTGCATCATCTCTCCCTTCCTTCGTTTCGCACATCCCTATTGCAAAAAATCACATTCCTCCACAGATATCTATCTTCGTGCAAGCCAAGAAGCACTGTCCGCCGCCTTGAGCCCTATCCCTCACCTTCTGGCTAAAATAGATCCCACCATCCCTCTCTTTCAAGGAGTTTGTATCCTGCCTCTTCTAAAATAATGCGTCCAGCCTTCATCACGTAGACACGCTTGCTAAGTTTAAATGCCGTCTTCACATTCTGTTCGACAAGAAGGACGGATGTTCCCAAGGTGCTGTTGATCTCTTGAATGACTTCTGCGACATGCTGTGTGGTGATTGGAGACAATCCACTCGAAGGTTCATCCAGCATCATCAGTCTGGGTTGCCTCAATAAACCCATTCCGATAGATAGGATACGCCGTTCTCCGCCGCTGAGGGTCCCCCCCAGTTGGTTTCGGCGATCCTCTAAAATCGGAAAAAGTTTGTAGATGGTCTCGAAGCGAGAATCAAGATTTGATTTGTCTTTCATCGTAAAGATACTGATCTCGAGGTTTTCTCTCACCGTGAGATCATTGAAAATGAACTGGTCTTGGGGGATGAGCCAAATGCCTTGGTCAATATTGTTTGTGGGCGATTGGGAGGTAATATCTTGGCTCATGTAGAGGACATGGCCCTGATAGGGCCTTAACAATCCAAAGACGGACTTGAGAATGGTGCTCTTACCAGCACCGTTATGCCCGATAAGACCCACAATCTCTCTCTCATGGATTGCCAGTGAGATACCATAAAGGACCTGCGTTTTACCATATCCTGATTCAAGGTCCTTTACTTCGAGCAGCATTTTTGTACCCTCTCTAACTGAAACTTAGATTCCGAAATATACTTCTGCCAGCTTGGGGTCAGCCATCAGTTCAGAAGGCGTACCGACGGCCAGGATCTGCCCTTCACTCATGAAGTAGGCATTCTCTACCAATCCTCTCACCAC
>Ga0187770_10001066_pt1 | contig 14227 bp, 11 predicted proteins | sample 0116_SJ02_MP02_2_FD_133154 | JGI IMG/M metagenome (GOLD analysis project Ga0187770, IMG submission 133154) | Tropical peat soil microbial communities from peatlands in Department of Meta, Colombia - 0116_SJ02_MP02_20_MG | ecosystem: Environmental > Terrestrial > Soil > Wetlands > Peat | place...
GGCCGCCTTCTTCAGCGGAGGACAAGTGGTCGCCAGCACCTTGGATCCAAGCCTTCAGGCCAGTCTGGGGCGCCAGTCGCTTACCGACACCGCTCAGGCGCCGGCTGAATTCACTCTCGGCGGCACGCGCTTTTTGTATGCCAAAGAGGATCTTTCCGCCGACGCGACATCACCATTGCGCCTAGTGGTGATGAAATCGTTCGCGCCCGCCGAGCGCACCATCGCCGACATCGACCGAACGGTGCTCATCGTGGGGCTATTGGCTCTTCTATCCGGCACCGCGCTCATGATCGTCCTTTCACGCGTGGTCACCCGGCCACTCGAAGAACTGTCGAACAGCGTTCGCGCCTTCGGCCTGGGCGACGTGGCCCACCGGGTACCCCGCCATGGCGCCCGCGAGGTGCGCGAGTTGGCCGAGGCCTTCGCCAGAATGCGGAATGAGATTCAGAAGGCCAACCAGGCGCTGCTCGAGTCCGAGCGGCTGGCGACCATCGGCCGGATGGCCAGTTCGGTATCGCACGATCTCCGGCATTATCTCGCGGCCATTTACGCCAACGCCGAGTTTCTTGCATTGGACCGGTTTTCCGCCAAGGACCGCGCAGAAATCTTCGCGGAGATTCGCGCCGCCGTGGCCGGGACCACGGAGATGCTTGAATCCCTGCTGGTCTTCAGCCGCACGGGAGCCAGCGTGAGGCGGCAACCCGAGTCGATTTCGGCGCTCGTGGACCGGGCAATAACGCTGGTGCGAACCCATCCCGATGCGGAGGGCGTGCAACTTGCGACTCAACCCGGGGATCCGGCCGAAACCGCGGCCGCGGTCGATGGAAAACAGATCGAGCGGGCCATTTCCAACTTGCTTTTGAATGCCTGTCAATCTGCGCGCTCCGTGGCCGGTGCGGCCAGCGTGGCTGTAACCGTGGAGTCACAGGAGCGTCAAATCCTCGTCAACGTCATCGACAATGGTCCCGGCGTTCCCCCAAAAATCCGCAGCAGTCTTTTCGAACCGTTTGTCAGCGAAGGAAAGCAGAAGGGCACCGGCCTTGGCCTTACGCTGGCTCATTGCATCGCCTTGGAGCACGGAGGAGAAGTGGTCTTGCTCAGCAGCCGGCCGGGCGAAACCATATTCCAAATGAGGGTGGCGCGCGCGCTTCCGTCGCAGGATGAAATGGACGCGCCGGAGCGATCGCGCCAGGAACAGGTGATCCCAGATGAAAATCTTCGCAATTGATCGAAACTTGCATTCTGGCGTGAGCCTTTGCGGTAAAGGCGGAGTACTTCTAGCGGTGATATGCCTGGCGGCTGCTGCAAACACACTTAGGGCCCAGACCGCTGTCCAGGCAGATTTCGCTCAAAGAATCGAGCAACTGACCGATTCCATGACGCGGACGCAGGCTCAGCTGGAGCGCTCGCAGCGCGAATTGGATGAAATGCGCCGCCAGCTCGCGGAGCTGCGGCGCGCGATGGCAATGCGTGGGGCGCCGGCACCCGCCGCGCCGGCCGCGGCGATGCAATCGCCGGCATCGGTCATTGACGAAACGTCCAGCTCGATGGCCGAGGCGATTCAGGATCTCCGCGAACAGCAGGCAATTCAGGAATCGCAGATTGCGACTCAGGAGCAAACCAAAGTTGAGAGCGAGTCGAAGTACCCGGTGAAAGTCACTGGAATGGTCTTGTTGACCGCATTCGCGAACACGAGCGCAGTGGACACGCCGGCCACTCCCTCCGTCGCGATCGGCGGCTCGGGCAGCGCCGGGGCCACGGTGCACCAGACAGTGATCGGCTTCGACGCGCGCGGGCCGCATGTCTTCGGCGCGCACAGTTTTGCCGATCTCCGCGTCGACTTCTCCGGGGCCCAGGCGCAGGTTTCTGCAACGGGCTACCAGGGCTACCTGAACAGCAATTCGCCAATGTTGCGGCTGCGCACGGCTCACGCCGGGCTCGAATGGAGTGACACTCAGGTGCAGTTCGCGTTGGATCGTCCCATCATCAGCCCTGACACGCCGACGTCTCTAACCGCGGTGGCTGTTCCGGCGCTCGCCTGGTCGGGCAATCTGTGGACCTGGAATCCGCAAGCAGTCGTTACTCAGAACCTTTTGGCTTCCCATTCGGCAGGGCTCGAAATGCAGGCTGCGCTGATCGACGTGGGCGACGCTCCATTGACGCCGCAAGTCACGCCCTACACTCCGCTGGCGTCAAACCCGCCGAGCAGCGCCGAACAGAGCTCCAAACCCGGCGTGGAGGCGCGCCTCGCGCTCGCCGGGCCCGATCGCGACGGCCAGCGAATCCACCTTGGCGCCGGCGGATATTTCGCCGAGCATAACACCGCACTCGGATACAACTTCGATTCCTGGGCAGCCACGCTCGATGCGCGGCTGCTGCTCGGATCGCACGTCGAACTCACCGGCAACTTCTATCGCGGCGCAGCGCTGGGCGGTTTGGGCGCGGGGGCGTATAAGGACTTCGCATTGAGTCCTAACCCTTATACGGGCGGCTATTATTTTCGCCCCCTCGACGACGTCGGGGGATGGGCGCAGTTGAAGGTGCGGGCTGGCGAGCGGCTGCAGTTCAATGCTGCCGATGGCATGGACAACGTATTTTCCGGCCAACTCCGCCCATATTATGTCGCGGGAGGGCCGATGATCCAGAATCTCGCCAGGAATCGCACGATTACCGGCAACGCGATTTATAGCCCGAGCGCCTATTTGCTTTTCTCGCTCGAATACCGGCGGCTGGACAGCGCGCCGGTGGAAGGCCCGCCGGCTGGCAGCAACATCGTTGGCATCGGCGCCGGGTACAAGTTCTGATGAGATCGATAGCCGCAGCTCGTAGCCCCGGTCTCCCGACCGGCTGCAGCGGGGGTCTCCCCGCCCCCGCATCGCGGCCTGCGCCGAAGCGCATCCGCCGTTGGCTGCTTTTGGGCGCACTCCTCGCGCCCGGGCTCGTCCGCGCCCAAAATCATGTCGCGCCCTTGCCGGCGTTCGACCTCCATATGCGGGTGGCGTCGTCTCTGCCGGGCAGCCATCGCGCCGTGCCTGCCGCGGTTTGGCTCACACCGCTTGCGGGGACGCAGGTTCCTCCGTTTCTTCCCACCGAACGGTACACGCTGTTGCAGAAGAATCGCACCTTCATTCCCCATCTGCAGGTGATTCCCGCCGGCGCTCAAGTGCAATTCCCCAACGCCGACCCGTTCTTTCACAACGTGTTTTCCCTCTTTGACGGCAAGCGTTTCGACCTCGGCCTCTATGAGGCAGGATCGAGCAAATCCGTTACTTTTCCCCGCGAGGGCGTTTCCTACATCTTCTGCAATATTCATCCCGAGATGAGCGCCGTTGTGCTCGCTCTCTCCACTCCTCTCTATGCGATCGCCGATTCCGGCGACTCCCTTGTCTTGCGCGGAATTCCCCCCGGCGACTACAAGCTGCACATCTGGATCGAAGGCGTGCCGCAATCCTTTCTCGAGGGCTTGAGCCGCACGGTGCATGTTTCGAATCACGATCTCGATTTTGGAACCTTCACTGCTCCCATCGCACGGGCGAAAGACACTACGCACACGAACAAGTTCGGCGACGCCTACGACACTCACTCGCAACCCTCGTATTAGAGCGGTTCCAGAGTTAACGTACCCTCTTCCGGCCCCGTTCAAAGTGGCTCCGGGGTACAGCAACTCTGGAACCGCTGTAAGGCCCGCAAATCCTCGTCAGTTCAACTGGCTCAGGATTCTCACGTATCTCTCTCGCTGCGCCGCCGATTCCGCGCTAACGGCAAGTTCTTCGAGTTCCGGCTTCGATGGCTTCAGATTCAAGGGCAGCGCCTTCCAGTAGTATTTCAATTCGCCGGACGGCCAATCGCGATACGTCCTCTCCCACGACTTGCCGGATTCACCGGCAAAAGCCAGAACTGCGGGGTTCAGTGCCCGCCGGTAATCCTGGAAACGGCAATCGAGCGAAATGCGGAGTTGTTGGGAGCGATTCGGGGCCGCCGCGTGCACCGTGAGACTGTGAAACATCAGCACGTCGCCGGCGTCGATGCGCCCGCCGGCCCATTCTCCGCCAATCGTCCTCTCTGCGGGAATTTCCGGAACGTGCAGGTTCTCATCCTCGTGATCCTGAAAACCGAAAAGGTGCGACCCTTCCAATACCTGCAAGGGGCCCACTTCTACCGGGCAATCGTGAAGGGGAATCCACGCCGTGTAGCACTCAGGATCGCCTCCCATGAACCGGTAGTCCTGGTGCGCGTGAACCGTCAGCCGCTCGCAATCCGGGAAAATGAGCCGGCCGATTGGCTTCGGATGAATCAGAAGATGCTCGCCAACCAGCATCCTCATCACTAGCTCTAACGCCGCATGATGCGGCAGAGCATGAAACGCCGCCAGGTTGAAGACCTGCTGATAGGTCCGCTTGAAGCCGGGATCGGGATCGCCGCACGCAGCCTCGATGTCGGCCACGCGCTCCACGGGCTCGTGCCCCGGCAGAAGCCACCCGGCCGCGGCGATGACTTGCGCCACCTCGCTTAACACCCGGTCCACATCGCCGCGCGGCAACACCCCGCGAACCAGCAGGTAGCCTTTCTCTCTCATCGCCGTGCGCAGTGCGCGCGGCGTCAGATCGGCGGCCTGGACTTCGCAAAATGGCTTCATCGGCTCCTCCATTCAATCTGCGCGGCGATCCCTTTCCGCACATCGATCACGTTAGCCATTGGGCGCGGGCGCCGTGTCCCGGCCGGGTCTCTTTTTTGTCATTCGATTGTCAATCGCGGCAGCTCGCGAATCGTGTTGCCGGCAGACCAAAAGACGCGCAAGCCAGTGACAATCGATTGACATCGCCATGACACGGACAACCAGCTTCGCCCTTAGCCTTACTGGTAACCTCATCCCGGCGCGACACCGGGGATCTCTCGATATGGAAAGGCGCTTCCTTTGCCGCTCCATTCCGACCAAGCAATCTTGGCAGCGACACCCAGCAGCGACGTGCCGCATCCTGGCGGTTTGCTGCAACCGGTGGAGCGTTCACCGGAATTCATCTCTGCACACCAAACACTCGCCGGGCCGGTTCTCAACAGCGAAAAACAAACCCGCCTTGCGGCGCTGAACTTTGTCTGTGGCTCCAGACCGGACGCTTGGTCAATCCTGCAATCGCTCTCCCTTCGTCAATGGCTCCGGCTGCTGTGCTGGCTGGATTACAGCGGATTGGCTCTCTATTTCTTCGATCAGATGCGCGAGACCCGGCAACTGGGGACCTTGCCGGGTCCGATCACCGCCGGCCTCGAACGCAGATTGCATGAGAACACGCAGCGAACAGCCGCTATGCTCGCCGAGTCGGTTGAGATTCAAACTCAATTCCAACGAAGCGGCGTTCGCTATGCCGTTCAGAAGGGGCTGTCGCTCTGGCCGAACTCGGTTCCCAGACCGGAGTTGCGATTGCAGTTCGACCTGGATTATCTCGTCTCGCCGGGAGATCTGGCCCGAGCGCGTGGGATTCTCGAGCACAAAGGCTACCGGCTATACGAGAACATTGGAAGGGAATGGGCGTTCAAACGGAACGAGAAGCCTGGGTTCGGTTTCAAAGACCTGTATCGCGACACAGGGTCTTTTCGAGTCGAGCTTCATGCCGACGCTCCCGCGGCGGCACCGAGGCTGGACAGGATCGAGTGGCGCGAGCTGCGCGGATTCACGATGCCGGTCCTTGCTCCCGTCGATCTGTTTCTTGCAGAGGGCCTTCACGCGTGCAAGCACGTATGCGCCGAATTCGTCCGGTCCGCGTATCTGGTGGAGTTCCGCCGCCACGCGCTCTTTCGCCGCGGCGATGACGCGTTCTGGCGCGCCCTCGAGCGCCGGGGCGTTGAGAACGCCCGCGCGCCCATAGGGCTCGGCGTTACAACGCTCTTGATTACGCTCGTTACAGGTGAATTTGCTCCTCAGGCATTGACGTGCTGGATGGCCGATCGCGTTCCGCCTGCCGTGCGGCTGTGGCTCGAGTTGTACGCCCATCGCGTTGTCTTGGGAAGTTATCCGGGAAGCAAATTCCATCTGCTCCTCGAGCGGAAACTGGGCGATTCCTGCCCGCTGCCCCAGCGCACGCTTCGGGAATCGATGATTCCTTTGTGTCCGCCTCGACCGGTGATTCACGCTTCTCCGAACGAGGCTCTGACGGTTCGGGCGCGGCGCTACTGGATGCTTTTGGAATACATCCTGCTTCGCTTGCGGTTCCATCTGGTGGAAGGACTGCGCTTCGCGCGGGAGTTGCGCCGCTGGCGCAGGGTCGTCCATCAAATAGCGCCATGACGTCGAGCCTCAGTCCCGCCGCTCGCGCCTTCGATGCCATTGCTCCGGAATTCGACGCGCGCTTCGGTGTGTGGGCCAGCGTGGCTGCGCAGCGTCGTGCGGTTCGCGCAGCATTGATCAAAGAATTCCCCTCCCGCGGGAGAATCCTCGAGCTTGGCGGAGGAACGGGCGAGGACGCGGCATTCCTGGCGGCGCAGGGCTACGATGTGGTCCTGACGGATCCCTCGCCCGCCATGGTGTCCGTCGCACGCTCCAAACTCGAACCGTTCCACGGACGCGCCGAGCTCGCCGCCGCCGAAGAGCTGGAAGACTTCGCCGCGCGCCACGACTCTACAACAGAAGCACCCTTCGACGGCGCGTTTGCAAACTTCGCGCCGCTGAATTGCGTGATGGACCTCAAACCGGTTGCGCGTGGCTTGGCGCGGTTGCTCAAGCCCGGAGCGCCGGCGATGCTCGTCCTATTCGGCGTCTTCTGCCCAGGCGAAATGATCACAGAGCTGCTGCGAAGGCGGCCCGAATTCGCATTGCGCCGGCTTCGTCGCGGTCGTTCCCCGGCGCGGCTCTCTGGCCGCGAGTTCGACGTGGTCTACCATCGGCGTGCCGGGATGGAGCAGGCCTTCGCGCCGTGGTTCGCATTGGAGAAACGGCTCGGCATCGGGATCGCCGTCCCGCCCAGTGCCGCCGAGCCGTGGAGCAGCCGGCATCCCAGGTTGCTCGCCGCCATGGAATCCGTCGACAAAGTCCTTCGCCGCCCGTTGGCAGCACTTGGCGACCACGTGCTCTATCAATTCCGACGGACTTCCGAGCAGGCCAGCAACGCAGGCGCCTGTCTTCCAACAATGGAATGACGCTGCCAAGACATTCTGGAGACACCGGGCAAGCGATCGGCGGCTACCCTTCCACTAGCGTCGCAGCGGCGTGCCGCATTTGGACGCAAATTCAAGAAGATCCCTCCCCCATGATGCTCAAAAAAATCGCCGATGTACGGTTCCCAACTCGCTGGGCAACTTTCCGCCTGTTGGGGTTTGAAGCGATTCGCGCGAACCAAAAGACGAAAGCAGAAAACCTCGAGACTGCGCTGGCCCTGGTTCTCGGCGACGTTCACCGTTTTCCTCCGATGGTCCGCATACATTCGCAGTGCATCACCGGCGAGGTCTTTCACTCGCTGCGCTGCGATTGTCATGACCAGCTCCATCTTGCGTTGCGCATGATTGCCAGTGAAGGCGCGGGTGTGCTGATTTACGAACACCAGGAGGGCCGCGGCATTGGCCTGATGGAGAAACTGCGGGCCTACGAACTGCAGGATCGCGGGCTCGACACGGTTGAAGCAAATCTGCGGCTCGGGCACGCCGTCGACTCTCGAGACTATGCGCTGGCTGCCGGGGCGCTTCGCTTCCTCGGAATTCGTGCGCTGCGCCTCATCTCGAACAACCCCGAAAAAATCAGGGCCGTGCAGTCGGCGGGCATCGAAATCGCTGAGCGCATCGCTGCCGACGTGCCTGCCAGTCCGCACTCGCTTCGCTATCTCGCAACCAAGCGCGAGAAGCTCGGACACCTTGCCGCCAGTGCGGCGATCGGCGCGCTCGACGAGGCAAACGTCGCGGCCCGCGGCGCTGTGCCAACCGGCAAATTCGCTGGAAGTGCTTGCCTTGGCGCGGAACTCTCTTCTGGCTCGCGAGGTGGCTCATGGCAGATGTCCTAGTCGCGCATTCCTATCATCTCCCCTACGACCCGAAGCAGTTGCGCAAGATGCAGCCGTATCCGCCACTCGCTACCCTCTATGCCGCCACTGCTCTGCGGCAAAGCGGCATCTCCGTCGCCGCATTCGACCCGATGCTCCAGGAGCCATTGGCCTTTACGGCGGCTCTCGCCGAGCACCGGCCGCGGATTCTCGTGGTCTATGAAGACGACTTCAACTTTCTCTCCAAAATGTGCCTGACGCGTATGCGAGAGGTCGCCTGGGAAATGGCGAGGGCGGCAACAGCGATGGGAGCCGTCGCCATCGTTCATGGCTCCGACTCAACCGATCATCCCGCTTTGTTTCTCCAGAACGGCTTCGAGTACGTGTGCTGCGGAGAGGCGGAGCAAACGCTCGTCGAGCTTTGCCAATCCATCCTTGGCGGCGAAGAGCCCCCTGAGATCGACGGCCTTGTCAGGCGCGATACCCAGGGACAAATCATCCGCAGCCCGCAGCGGCTGGCGAAGAATCCCGGCTGGACGGAGCTACCCACTGCCGCACGCGACCTGATCGATTTGGAGCCGTATCGCCGTGCGTGGATTCAGGCGCATGAATACTTCTCGATGAACATGGTGTCGAGCCGCGGCTGCCCCTATCAGTGCAACTGGTGCGCCAAGCCGATTTCCGGGAACAAGTTTCATTTGCGGCCCGCGGCGGCCGTCGCCGAGGAGATGAAGCTGCTCAAAGAAGAATTCGGGGCACATCATATCTGGTTCGGCGACGACATCTTTGGCCTGAGCCAGGATTGGGTGCGGCAATTCGCCGGCGAAGTGGCGAGGAGAAACGCAGCCGTTTCATTCAAAATTCAGTCCCGCGCTAATCTTATGACCGCGAGCACCGCGGAGCATCTCAAGTCCGCCGGATGCGTCGAGGTGTGGATGGGTGTGGAGTCCGGTTCGCAAGCCGTGCTGGACGCAATGGACAAGGGTTTGGATCTTTCCTCGGTTCGCGCTGCCCGCGCGCGCCTTAAGAAAGCCGGAATCCGTGCGTGCTACTTTTTGCAGTTCGGCTATCCGGGCGAGACATGGGTGGAGTTACAGGAGACCATCGCATTGGTCCGCGAAACCCGCCCCGACGACATCGGGATTTCTTTTTCCTATCCGCTTCCAGGCACTGTCTTCTACGAGCGCGTGCGCCAGCAGCTTGGCCTGAAGCGCAATTGGACCGATAGCGACGATCTCTGCATCATGTTCAGAGCTGCGTATAAAACTGACTTCTATCGCGCCGTGCGCGACGCCCTGCATGCCGAAGTGGACTCATGGAATTCGCGCGACGCTGTTGGGGATGACTCACTTGAAATGTTGTGGCGCAAGGTGTATGAGTTAGAACCTATCAGCCGCGACGATGGCGCCTTCGCAACCCCCGAGCGCCTCGCTGCGTTCCCCTCCTCGGCAATCTTCCCCGTTAAAGAACTGGTATCGGTCAGGGTGTCCTAGATGCCGGTCGTATTACAAGAGAGCATTCCCCGCCATGCGGCCAATTTCTACTCTCCGGCTGCCAGTACGAAACCGGAAATCCATTTGCGCTGCCCGCGCTGCACCGCTAACCTAGCGTCGTTGCGCTGTACAAAGTGCGGTTTCGAGTTGTCGAATGACGACGCAATCATTCATGCACTGCCGCCGGAGCGGGTCGCGCATTATGCGCAATTCATCCGCGACTACGAGAAGATTCGAACCGCAGAGGGGCGCGGAAGCTTCGGCGAAGCCTTTTATCTCGGCCTTCCCTTTCACGATGCGTCGGGCAGAAACAGCCAGCAGTGGCGGATTCGATCGCGAACCTATCTCCAACTCCTTGAGGTGCTGCAAGATAGAGTGCCGTGCGGCGGGCGCGTCTTGGACCTGGGTGCGGGAAACTGCTGGCTCAGTTTTCGCCTCGCGCGCGCGGGATACAATCCCTGCGCCGTGGATTTGTTGACCAACAAGCTCGATGGCTTGGGAGCGGCAGAACACTACCGGGGCCACCTGCCCAGCCCCTTCCCGCGGTTCCAGGCAGAGTTGGCCCGCCTGCCGTTTCAAGACAATCAGTTCGATGCCGCGATCTTCAATGCGTCTTTTCATTACGCTGAAAATGCAGAAACCGCGATGCGCGAAGCCCTGCGATGCGTCAGAGCCGGTGGCTCGGCGATCATCTGCGACACGCCTTGGTATTCCAGCGAGGACAGCGGCAGAAGGATGGTCTCGGAGCGCCGAACGAGTTTCTTGCTGCACCACGGAACCGCTTCCGCCTCGATCGACAGCGTCGAATACTTGACAGACGAGCTCTTGCGACATCTGGCGGAGCGCTTAAAGATTTGCTGGACCGTTCATCAGCCGCTATATGGACTGCGCTGGAACATGCGGCCCATCGTAGCGGCCCTGCGCGGCCGGCGCGAGCCCGCGAAATTCCGCATCTACGCCGCCCAAAAGGTTGAAACATGACCGGCAATCTTGATTTTCCGCGCGCTAGACACGGCCAGCCCATCACGATTGAAGGCGCTTGCGTCGCTCTCGGACCCGAAGAACGCACATGGGGCGTGATCGAGATCGGCGAAGGCAGGATCACCCGCATTTCGCGGCATGATCGAGGCAAGCGGGCGCCCGCACTAATCGATCTCACCGGCTACTTGGTAATGCCAGGCTTGATCAATGCCCACGACCATCTCGAGTTTTCGCTCTACCCGCCATTGGCCCACCCGCCGCATCGCAATTACATCGACTGGGGAGATGACATTCACCGCAGGTTCCCCGGCGTGATTGCAAAACAGCATGCTATGCCGAGGTCCGTCCGTTTGTGGTGGGGCGGAATCCGCAATCTGCTCTGCGGCGTCACTACGGTCTGCCATCACGATCCGCTTTGGCCCGAGCTGCGGCGCCCTGATTTTCCCGTCCGCGTGGCGCAAGAGTACGGGTGGGCGCATTCTCTGGCTCTGGGCGGCGATCTGCCCGCGCTGCGCCGGGCTACGCCGGCCAGCAGGCCGTTCATCGTTCATGCATGTGAAGGTGTGGACGAGGTTGCAGGCAAGGAGCTGTGGGAGCTCAATCGGCTCGGCGTCGTCGATGCCGGCACAGTGCTCGTGCATGGCCTGGCGATCGGCAAGGAAGGAATTACGCTCCTGAACGACCGCAAGGCGTCGCTCATCGTCTGCCCATCGTCCAATTGCTTTCTCTTCGGATTGACTCCGGAGCCCGCTTTGTTCACCAAAGTCGGGCGGGTCGCCTTGGGGAACGACTCTCCGCTTACGGCAGCGGGAGATCTGCTGGATGAAATTCGCTTTACGATCGACCGTTGCGAAGTTTCGCCGCAGGCGGCTCTTCGCATGGTAACCAGCGCTCCAGCCACGATGCTTCGCCTGGAAAACGGCGAAGGCGCGATCCGGGAATCCGGATTCGCGGATCTCATCGCCGTCCGGGACAGCGGCGCGACGGCTGCCGAGACGCTCCGGAACCTCTCTGCCGGAGATGTGGAATTCGTAATGATCGGAGGTCAAGTGCAGCTTGCTTCTCAGCCGGTGTTGGAGCGGCTTCCTCGCCCCCTGCGGCAAGGCCTTGAGCCGATATCCGTCGGTGGAGTGGCCAGGTGCCTGCGCGCTCCGGTTCGCAGATTATTGAGTGAGGCAGAAGCCATCTTGGGCGAGAACGGCGTTCGGCTTTCAGGCAGGACCGTCAGCGCTCCGGCTTCTGTTACGGCAAGCTATGTTTACTGAAATGAGGAAGTGGCGCTTCGGCGTTCTCTCCTCGACCGGCGCCGGCCATCTCAATCCTTTAATCGCGTTGTCGCAAGAGCTCAAGCGCCGCGGCCACACGGTCACTTTCTTCGACAAACCGAAAATCGAAGCGCGCGTCCGCGACGCCGGTCTCGATTTCGTGCCCATTGAGATTCCCGACCGCTCCAACCGCGAATCGCCCCATGACAGCAGTTCAGGCGTCCGGCGCGAGATTGCGACGCTTCGCTTCAACCTGGCGTGCGTCGCGCTCGACCTGGAGCACTACCTTGAAAAGACCCCGCCCGCACTCGCCGCGGCCGGTATCGAGGCGCTTCTCGTCGACGAAATCGCATTGACCGGGCCAACCGTCGCGCAACTGCTCGGCCTTCCCTATTTCATCCTCTCAACCTCGGTGCCTCATCGCTTCGGATGGAAGATCTCGTCCTGGCTCACTGGCTATCGTAATTCGCAAACGTCTCTTTCCTGGCTGCAGGGCGCATTTCTCGAAGTTTCAGCCCCGCGCGTCAGCGGCCCAATGCGCAGGACACTAGATCGACTTCGCCGCAATGCACAACTCGGCCCACTCCGCAAACTGTCTTCGCAGCATCCGTGTCTCGCGCACATCACCCAGTTGCCGCAGTGTCTCGATGTGCACCGCAGCGCCGTTCCCGCAAATTTCCACTACACGGGCCCCTGGCTCAACAGCGTTGCGAGGCAATCGGTTTCATTTCCCTGGCATCGACTCGATGGCCGGCCGGTCGCCTATGTCACATTAGGAACCACGCGCAACGCTCAACCAGAGACGTACAGAACGATCGCCGAAGCCTGCTGCGGGCCAGGCAGCGGTCTCGACTTGCAGCTTGTCATCGCGCTCGGCAATCGATTCGACCCCGCGATGTTTGACGATCTGCCCGGACTGCCAATCGTGGTTCGATTCGCGCCCCAGCTCGAACTCCTGAGAATTGCCAAGCTGGCGATCACACACGGCGGCTGCAACACGTCACTCGAGGCTCTGCTGGAGGGAAGGCCCATGGTCGTGATTCCTTTGGCCTACGACCAGCCCGCCATCGCGGCGCTATTGAAGCGCGCCGGTGCCGCCGCAGTTGTCCCCGTGATGCGGCTCTCGGCCGGCCGTGTCCGCAAAGCTGTCATCAGAGTCTTAAGCGAGCCCCGGTATCGCATGGCGGCGGAGGGCATTCGATCGCAACTGGCTTCGCTCGAAGGAGCAAAACGCGCCGCCGGCATTATCTCGGCAGAACTGGAAGGCTACGCCGCGCGCCGGCGGCTCGAACCCCAGGCGCCGCTCAACGATTTGGCGCAGGCCCCCGCCGCGCCTCTCTCATATCGTCTGCAGTAGCCGGTCCAGAGCCATGACGCCGTCATCCAGATTCCAATAATGCAACTCGAACGCGGGCATGTCCCAGAGTGCACCCAGCAGTCTTTCGTGCCGTTCGCGGATTTCTCCCGTCGAATAGAGCTCCTGCCGCAAGCGCTCGGTCGCCGATCCCCTTGGTAATTCTGCGAACTTGCCATCGGCGCCATCGTGCCGGTTGAGAAAAACCACAGCATGAATAGTGGCTTCAGCGGTCCTGTGTTCCACGGGAAGCTCGGAAATCGGGATTTCGATGGATGGCTTTCCCTCCATCCTTGGAGTCAACGCGCGGCCCACCAGTTCCGGGAAAAGATCGCGCGCCGCTGGACGGAAGCGCGCTCGATGGCAATGCCCAATTACGCGCGGGATCTCGGAGTCATCAATCAGGTAGCTCGTGTCGTCCGAAGTATAGGTCCATCCGGCTCGAGCGCACGCATACGCGAGTGTCGACTTGCCGGCTCCGGAGCGGCCGCAAAGCAGAATCCCTTTGCCGTTCCTGCCCACACATGCAGCATGAAGATCCGTCACAACGGAGGCGCCGAGCAATAAGTAGACGACCTTCTCAAGAAAGTTCGAACGGAAGTAAAGGTGGTTCGACAAGGCTCCCCGAGTGATCCACGTGAAGTTCGCGCCGGTCCTGAAATCCAGGACAGCCTGGTTCTGCGCGTCAGCAACCAACAAGAACAAGTGATTGAAGGCTCGACGCATTGGCTCAGGCGGGCAAACCGCTCCCGCTCCCTCTCTCTCGCTCACGTCGACACGCACCTCGAAAGGCGTAGCCTGTCTCAGAGTTGCTACGTGCCCAAAACTCTCGCCGGCGGCCAGAAGAACATCCGGCTCGTTCGCGATAATCTCAACGGAATAACCCAAAGGAAAGAATGTTCTGCGGAATGGCGGCTCCAGGCCGCTGCGCAGCGAATCCTCCGGCCTCAGCTCGAAGCTCGCGTCGGACCACGCTAAGACATCGGGTTCACGCACCAATCCCACGGCCAGTCCATCCGTCTGCGTTGTTGCGCCACCGATCCGTCTCACAACTTGATCGAGATTACCGGTTTCGCGGCAGCAGAACGTCAGAGAAATGTTTGCGCAATGTCATTGCATGGAAACGTGGCCGCGACTGCCGAGCCACCAAAGGAATGACAATTGGCTGACCGA
>Ga0187770_10001067_pt1 | contig 14223 bp, 9 predicted proteins | sample 0116_SJ02_MP02_2_FD_133154 | JGI IMG/M metagenome (GOLD analysis project Ga0187770, IMG submission 133154) | Tropical peat soil microbial communities from peatlands in Department of Meta, Colombia - 0116_SJ02_MP02_20_MG | ecosystem: Environmental > Terrestrial > Soil > Wetlands > Peat | place...
ACTCGGATGGTTGTGGAGGAAGTCTTCCACCTCTATGGGGAAAACATTCTCACCGCCAGAGATGATGAGATCCTTTTTCCGATCGACCAAGAAAATAAACCCTTCCTCGTCCTGCTTTGCCATGTCTCCGGTGAATAGCCATCCATTCCGGATGGCTTTTGCCGTGGCTTCCGAATTTTTATAGTATTCCCTCATGACGCCGTCGCCTCGAACCACCAGTTCCCCCACTTCTCCTCTCTTGACTGGATTCCCTTCTTCATCCACAATTCGGGTTTCCCAGTTGAACCCTGGGAGTCCAATCGCCCCAACCTTATGCTCATTTTCTATACCGAGGTGGACGCAGCCTGGGCCTGTCGATTCGCTCAAACCATAGGTGGTATCGTAGGCCATATTGGGGAAGTACTCTTTCCAGTGTTTAACCAGGGAAGGAGGAACAGGCTGTGCCCCTATGTGCATGAGCCTCCACCGGCGGAGATCATAATCCCTGAGTTTAATCTCTCCACTATCGAGTTTTAGAAGGATATCTTGGGCCCATGGGACAAGAAGCCAGACGATCGTGCCTCTCTCCTCACTCACTGCCTCAAGAATCCATTCAGGAGAGATTCCCTTCAAGATGACTGCAGGCCCACCCACAATAAAGCTTCCAAACCAATGCATCTTTGCTCCGGTATGGTAGAGAGGAGGGATAAGGATAAACTTGTCTTTTCTTGTCTGATAATGATGGCAATTTTCTGTAATACACGCGGACACCATGTTCTTATGGGTCAAAAGGATGGGTTTGGGCGTACCCGTGGTGCCAGAAGTAAAATAGAGGCTACATGGATCAGGAAGAGTAATCTCAATGTTGGGAGGATTTGAAGAAGATCCTTCAAGCAGCTTTTCAAAGGCTTCAGCATAAGCAGGCCTTTCTTTTCCGACAAAGATAAAGTCTTTTACGGTCGGAAGATCATCCTTTATTCCATTGATCCTATCGATAAACTCCTCACCAAAGATGATGCATGCTGGTTCTGCTACGTCACAACAGTACTTGATATCGCTTCCCGAAAAACGAAAGTTGAGCGGAACGGCCCAGGCCCCAGTTCGGATGATGCCGAAATAGGCAATAAGCCAATCGATGGAGTTCATCATGAGATGGATGACTTTATCCCCCTTCTTAATTCCCTTTTTGATCAGAACATTTGCAAATCGGTTAGCCCCTTCATCAAACTGCTTCCATGTGATCTCGCTTCTCTTCTTTTCGCCGGGTATCCTTTCAACCAGGGCCACATCGTTCGGATACAATCTCGCATTTCTTGCTAAGATCTCTCCAATGTGAATGTCTAAAGCCCCCTTATGGATGTTTTCTTGAAGTATCCTACCCATCATTTCATTATTCCAATATCCCGTCAAACCGATACTTTATTTCCAACTGCGCCGGTCGACCATCAAGCTATCCTTCTCGGAGAGAGTTCCTTTTTCGATGAACTCAAGCTTATCAATTTTAACCGTGCATATTTCTCTAAAAACGTTTTCAAACTCGCGCCCAAGTTTGGCGCGATCCGATCCCTCTTTCTCTGCCTCAACTCTCACAGTCAAAATATCCTTAAACCCTTCTCTGTCCACAAGCGCCTGAAGTCTCAATTCACCAAATCGAGAGGACACGGCCTTCAATTGACTGGGGGCAATAAACATTCCCCTTACTTTGGTGGCTTCACCTACCCTCCCCGATATCCCAGCCAGGCGCCATGAGGTCCTGCCGCAAGGGCAGCGTTCTTCGATCACCCTGGAGAGGTCTCCCGTTCCAAATCGAAAAAGGGAAAAAAGCTGATTCAGTCTTGTGACCACTACTTCTCCCAATTCGCCCGGATTGACCTGTTTCCCGGTGGCAGGGTCTACAATCTCAACAATAACCTCTTCACAGATATGCCAGCCACTTTTTGCTTGGCATTCATAGGCAACATCACCCACTTCCGTAGCTCCATACATCTGATAGGTGTCGATGCCGTATTCTTTTTCAAACTTCTCCCGCAAAGAGGGTTGAAGCGGCTCAGCGACGAAGCTGGCTCGCCTCACTTTAAAATCGCTCTTAAAATTGTAACCCATCTCCTCCGCTTTCTTGATGATCGCCATTAAAAAGCTGGGGGTACCCGTGTAACCCGTTGCATCCAGGTCACGAATCAATTGAACTTGATTTTCCGTGCTGGAAGCGCCCGAGGGAATAACGGTTGCCCCCACACGTCTCAGACCACTGTGGAAGGTCAAACCGGCAGCGACCATATGATAGGAAAAGGCATTCAGCACGACGTCTCCTCTTCTAAAACCCGCTGCGTAATAGCCTCTGCCCCATATTGGGTCTTTTTCGGTAAGATGCGGTTCGTAGACGGGTCCGGGGGAAGTAAATATTCTGTCGGTCATCACATGCGGAGCAGAGAATCCTCCGTACGGAGGCTCTTCCTTTTGGAGTTTGACCAGTTCTTCTCTTGAGATGACCGGTAGCTTTTCCAAATCCTTGACGGATTTTATTTTCCGAGGATCGATGTTTCGTTCGTCAAAAATCTTTTTCACTCTGCTCGCTTTTTTATATCCAAGACGAACCATTTTAACCAGACTCTGGTTATAATAACTCTGCCTCTTCGATAGAGACATTTTTTCTTTCGCGTCATAATAAAGGGATTCTTTTTTAGCCACCATGTCTCCCTCCTATTCATATCCACATAGCGCAGCGCGCATAGGGCATCGCGTCAGATCCCACTTCCGTCTTAGGCTATGCGCCTTGCTCTTTGCTCTATGCGATTTAGAGCCACCTCTTACGCCGTTTATACGACTTCACATCCTTGTAGGACTTGAGCGCACCCGAGGATGCCGTGCCAAGATAAAATTCTTTCACGTCTGGATTTTCTCTTAGATTGTCAGCAGCCTCTTCCATCACAATTTTGCCATTCTCCATGACGTACCCATAGTGGGCGATCAGGAGTGCCATGTTGGCATTCTGCTCCACCAGGACAATGGTCGTTTTCTGCTCTTCATTGATTTTTTTTACAATCTCAAAAATTTCTCTGACCAGAAAGGGTGCTAAACCTAATGAAGGTTCATCCAGGAGCAAAAGTTTGGGTTGCGCCATCAATGCCCTGCCCATGACGAGCATCTGTAATTCGCCACCGCTGCAGTATCCGGCCAATCGATTCTTTCGAGCTACCAAGGGTTGAAAGTAATGGTAAACCAACTCCAAATCTTTTTTATACGGTTTACCCCACCGGGTAGCTGTCCCCACCCTCAGGTTCTCCTCAACCGTCAGGTATTTAAAGGGTTGACGACCTTCCAGAACCTGGATGATCCCCAATCGGGTAATTTGTTCTGGGGATGAGTTGTGAATGTTCTGACCTTCATAAACGATGTTGCCTTCTGTCACCTTGCCATTCTCCGGTTTGAGCAAACCTGAAATGGCCTTCAAAGCAGTTGTCTTCCCTGCGCCATTGCTACCGAGTAACGAGATAATCTGTTGTTGCCTAACGACGAGAGAGACTCCCTTAAGCACTTGGATGACATCCGAGTAAACGACGCTGATATTGTTGAGTTGAAGTAGCATCCTATCTTCTATAACTCCCTCACCCGCCTCCCTACCCTCCCCTCAAGGGGAAGGGCGGGGGTATCAATACGAAAATGGCCAAAGCCTAAAACTGGACCGGAAGATGCGCCACACCTCTGCCAGGCCCCGGGGCTCGAAAATGATGAAGAGCACGATGGCCAATCCAAAGATAAACTCACGAAGCGGTGCAATCTGGAGGGCAATCTTGCTGAGTGAGCCGACGTTCATAAAGAATTCGGTTGCATTGCTTAACAGTTCATTCAAAACGGTAATAAAAATTGCACCAAACACGGAACCGGGGATACTCCCTAACCCTCCGATAATAATCATCGCAATATATTCAACAGAGAGAGAGAGGGTATAAGGTTCAGGTGTGATGCTGCCGATATAGTAAGCTGCTAAACCTCCGGCAAACCCGGCGTAGAAAGAACTGATCGCGAAGGCGAGGAGTTTATATCTGAAAATGGGAATACCCATGCCCTCTGCTGCCCGGTCATTATCGCGGATGGCGATAAAGGCACGGCCGTACCGTGTGCGAATCAGGTTGACCGCCATCCAGGTCATGATGACAAAACAGATAAATATCACATAGAAAAAAACGCGATCGCTCTTCAGATTGATTCCAAAGAGGATGGGACGGGGAAGGAAGATGCCTTCCCCACCCCTGGTGAGGCCCACCCAATTCAGGAGGACATACTGAATGATGAACTGGCCTGCCAGCGTGGCAATAGTTAGATAAAGATGCTTGAGACGAATCGAGGGAATCCCAAAAATAATGCCGACGAATGCGGTAATGACCCCGGCTCCAGGAACGGAAAGCCAGAAAGGAAACCCTACAGCGGTTGCAAGAATGGCAGCGGAATAGGCCCCTACCCCGAAAAAGGCTCCGTGTCCAAGAGAAATTTGACCAGTATACCCGATGAGGAGATTTAGTCCGATGGCTGCTATCGCCGCGATTCCGATGTGATTGACCACGTACAGAATGTAATGACTGCTGATAGCGGGGATGATGGCGAAAAGGAGGAAAAGCCCGATCCACATCCATAGCCTGCCAAAATCTGTGCTAAAGATAGTTAGCTCTTCTTCATACCCTTCGTTGAACTTACCACAGGGATGTAATTTCAGCTTCCGCATTTTCGAACCTTGTAACGATGAACGTTTTGTTTATCGTTCATCGTCTAACGTTCATCGTTCTTTCATCTCCCCATCTCCCCGTACTCCCTCCTCTCCTCCCCCTTTCAAAGGGGGAGGGAAAGGGTGGGGGTTAAACTCTCTCAATCTCAACCAGGCCAAAAAGTCCATATGGTTTCACCAAAAGGATGAGGACCAGAATGATATAAGGAACAATTTCCCTCAGCGAGGTGGAAATATAGCCCCCTGTAAAGGTCTCGAGCAATCCGATGATGACCCCACCGATAATAGCTCCCCCGATACTTTCCAGACCCCCGAGAATCACAACAGGGAAGACCTTGAGGCCCACTTGGCTGAGCTCGTAGACATTGATCCCATTGATAATCCCCAGGATAATCCCACTCATCGCGCAAACCAGAGCGGCAATCGCCCACGAGAGGGCAAAGACCCTTCTCACATGAACTCCCAAGGAGAGCGCAGCAGGCTGATTATCCGCCACAGACCGCATGTAAATCCCCTGAGAGGAATATTTGAAGAACAATCCAAAAATGATAAGAAAGATGATACCGATGATAAACGTAGCGACATAGACCGGTGGAATATTGATGTTGCCCATCCGGATCGTGAGATTTTCGGGCAGGAAGTCTGGATAGTTGTGCAAGTTTCCGCCGAAGATGACGAGCAATATTCCCCTGAACATGGCGGCCAGTCCAACCGTCAGCATAATGACCTCGATGAGAGCCTCACCAATCAGAGGGCGTAAGAAGAGGCGTTCGATGACAAACCCGAGAGCAAAACTTCCGATAAGCGTCACTATAAAAGCAAGCCAGATGGGTAATTTAAGCCATGCCGCCAAGACCAGAAAGATAAAGGCTCCGATGGCCAGCAATTCACCGTGGGCGAAATTGAGGACACTCGACGACTTAAAAATCATCACAAAGCCAAGGGCAGCTAAGGCATATAGAAATCCAATGGATAGTCCCTGAAAAACAAGTTGAAGAAAAAAATCCATGAAAATCAATCCTCCATATTAACTTTTTTTCAGCTTACTATTTAGATCCTTCCCTAAGTTTTTATGATCCCTATTCTCCAATTCCAAATGTCAAAATTCCGTGCAAATTATTTAGTCATTTGAAATTTGGACTTCCTTTGAACTTTGACATTTGACATTATATTCGTCTCTTATTCGACCGTCAAAATCCTCACCTTCGTTTCGATGGTACCCACCTGCCCATCCCGGTACCTTACTTTGCCCGTCACCTCCAATTCTTTCAGGTCACTGTACATGGCTTCGATCAATTTGATGTATTGTTCATAGACAAATTTCCTTCGTACCTTTCCTGTTCTTGTCAATTCTTCGTCATCCGCGTCGAGAAGTTTATATAACAGGATGATCTTCTGAAGCCTCATTGGCTTCGGCAATTGCGTATTCACCAGCCGAACTTCACCAAGAATGAGATCTTCAACGGAAGGTTGTTGAGAAAGATCTGTGTACGTAGTGTAAGGAATCATTCGATCCTCTGCCCAACTGCCCACATTCCCAAAATCGATGTTGATAAAGCCTGTGATATAGTCACGGGCTTCACCCCAGACCACTGCTTCTTTGATATAGGGGCTGAATTTTAGCCTCGTTTCGATAAAATCCGAGGAAATGGCTTCGCCCCCTTTCGTACGCATGATCTCTTCTTTGCGGCCGATAATGAGCAGGTGGCCGTCATCGTCGATATAGCCAGCATCACCCGTATGAAGCCAGCCATCGTAAAGGGCTTTCTTCGTAGCCTCTGGATCCTGGTAATAACCGACAAAGCACGAAGGGGTTCTGACAAGCACCTCCTGATCTTCTGCAATCTTAATCTCTGTCCTGGGCAAGGGTTTGCCAACGGTCTCTGGTTTCACCTCTCCATCTGGCTGCACCTGAAATACTCCACCCCCCTCCGTAAGACCATAAGCATGTTTGAGGTTTAACCCTTTTGCCCGGAAGAACCGTATGACATCTGGACTGATAGGATGCCCTCCTGTCACAGCAGCCCGGATTTCTGCACAGCCCACTCGATCCAGAAGGGGACGATAGACCAACCTCGCAGCGAGCCGGTGAAGGAATCTCAGATACGAAGGGACAGGTTCCCTTTGAGACTGGTGGTCGACCATAGCCCCCCCGATCTTCTCACCTAAGGCAAAAAGTTTGCGCTTCATCCAGCCTGCGTCGGCAATTTTCACTCTAATTTTAGAGGCAAGGTCTTCCCAGAACCGTGAAGAGGTGATGATGACGGCGGGTCCAATTTCACGGAAATCCTCGGCCGCAGTCTCTGGGGTTTCAGGGAAGTTCATACTCATCCCAGTTAGCGGTGAAACTCCCATTCCCCACATCTGATCCACAATCCAGGCCACCGGAGTGATCGAAATCCAATTATCCCCGATGCCAATGGGAGCGGTCTCAACCCACTTCCTTGCAATTTCAGTAAAACTCCGATGGGAGATCATTGCCAATTTAGGAATCCCCGTTGTCCCGGAGGTCATGATCATCAGGGCGACCTCCTCCGGTTTCCCCTTCCATAATTCCTCTTCAAAAAGACTGGGCTGTGTAGCGTCTATTTTTGTACCTAAGTCTAAGAGCTCTTTGAAACTCATCAACCACGGGTTGTTGGTATAAGTTCTCATGCCCGTCGGATCAACATAGATAACTTTCCGGACATGACACAACTGCTCTTTCATTTCTAACAACTTATCCACCTGCTCCTGATCCTGGGCGACCACATAGGCGGCTTGAATCCGATTCAGCATGGTCGTCAGCTCTTTGGCAATCGAAGAGGTAAAGAGATTGACGGTAATGGCACCCATGGCCTGAGCTCCCAATTCACTGAATAGCCATTCGGGATGGTTGTCGGTGATAATGCCGATGTTTTCACCCCGTTTGAGACCGAGGGCAAAGAAACCTAAAGCCACTTGCCTGGTATAATTAAGATAATCCTGCCAATGATAGGCCTGCCATATCCCAAACATCTTTTCGCGAATGGCAATTTTTTTTGTCCCTAACTCTTTTGCCTGCTGGAATAATATCTGGGGCAAGGTATATTGGCACAGTGACAATACCGTTTGCTGATCAGGGCGTTCTGTTTTTCTTACCTCCATGGGAATACTCTCTTTTAGAATCTCGTGGTCTCACCCAGATAGGCCTTAACAACTTCGGGGTGATTTTGAATGACCTCCGGCACACCTTCTGCAATCTTCTCTCCGAAATTTAAAACCATGATCCGTTGAGAAATACTCATCACTATTGACATATCATGTTCCACCAGGATCATGGTCTGATCCCATCCCGAATTTAACTCAAGTAAAAACCGGACCATATCTTCCTTTTCCTCAAGGGTCATCCCGGCAAAGGGTTCATCCAGAACTAAGAGTTTTGGCTCCAGGGCTAAAGCGCGACCCAGTTCAACCCTTTTTCTCATCCCATAAGGCAAAGAGCCGACCGGTTTCTTACGGATGGGTTGCATCTCGAGAAAATCGATCAGCTCCTCCAAAACCCGGCGGTGATGGACCTCCTGCTTTTTCACCGCTGAAGAGAAAAGGGCCGCTTTACCAATGCCGTAATCGCAATAAAGGTGCCGCGCTAAAAGCATGTTGGCCAATACTGTCATGCCCGGGAAAAGTTCAATATTTTGATAGGTCCTTCCAATCCCCTTTTTTGTGATCTCATGGGGGTGGTGGCCTGTGACCTCCTCTCCGTTGAACAAGATCTGTCCCTTTTGTGGATGATAGTATCCTGTAATACAGTTGAGAAGACTTGTCTTCCCTGCACCATTCGGGCCAATAATACTGACCAGCTCTCCCGTGTGCACAGTAAGATCAACATCATACAGTGCCATCACCCCGCCGAAGCTTAGAAAAATCTTCTTCACCTCCAGCTCGGACTGACGGTCCGCAGGCTGAGTGGAGGCAAAGACACTGGGTTGGCCTCGAAAAGCCTTCATCTATTTCCCCTTCAACACCTGAATTTCTTACTTTCCGAGAACTTTCAAAACCTGGACCCTCTCTTTTCCAGGTGCGAAGAAATTCGTTATCGGTGAATAGGTCGAATCCTCATGAATCTGAACGATTCTTCCCTTAAAAGACCCCTCATGATAGTCTTTGTTATAAGTCAAATACGGAATCAGTCCTCCAAAATCCTCATTATTAAAGGTTTCCATAGCCTTGTTGATGTTTTCTGCATTGATGGTCTTGTATAATCCAGAAGCCCGGTGAATAGACCTTTCCATAATCATCGCAACAACGACGCCTTCCCAGTATGAGGTTTCGAACTTATCCACTGATTTATACCGCTTCCACAGATCCTCCAACAATTTGATACCCCATGTCTTATCCTGCGGCAGTACGCCACAGAATTGCATGGCAAGCCGGTTGCGGATCAGGCCGTGTCCGAGCTTGAAGAAATCCGGGTCCGTGGTCGTCCAGGTTCCAAACAAAGGGATGTTGTAGTTGTTACGATCAAAAGCTTTCATTGCCGTGACAATACCAGCCGGAAGGATCTGCATGAAGACATATTCTGCGCCTTTTTCCTTCAAGCGGAGCACCTCGGTAGACAGATCAACTGTCGCCGGAGGAAATTCTTCAATGCTCACGATATTAACATTGTTCTTAGCTGCATATTCCTTGCTCGGCTCATGAATGGACTTTCCATAGACGTTGTTATAAGTTAACAGACCCACTTTCGGAGCATCTTTCCCCTTATGGATCGCCTTAATGTATTCCAGAACAGCGTAGGAATCCAACACATAACTCCCAAAGGGAAGGTACATATACTCGATTGGGGGTTTGAGAATTCCCTGGTAGGTTGAGTAATTGATCGTTGGTATTTTATATTCCTGGATGATGGGCTTGACCTGGATGCCTGATCCCGCATCCCAGGTGGCAATCATATCCACCTTTTCCTCACAGAATTTTTTGACATATTTAACCGCCTCAGGGACCTTGTACGCATGGTCAACGATTGTCAATTCAATTTTTCTCCCGGCAATACCTCCTTTTACCTCGTTGACATACTTTGTATAATCTTGATGTCCTTTGGCATGGTATTGGCCCCATGAGGAAGCCGGGCCGGTAAGATTGATTACCGCCCCGATTTTTATCGGTTGAGCCCCACCACTCACCACAAATCCCATACCGATCATTCCTGCAATCATTGAAAATATGAATGCCTTTTTCATAAATCTTACCTCCCATTTATTTTTGTTAACATTTTACTCACACCCCAAATTCAAAAATCCTATTCCATGCCTATTGTCTGTCTTTTGCCCACCGTGAGTCAAACGGGTGGGGAAGACAATGTAGGGATCAATGTTTCCTTGATCTCCTGGTCTCGCTCTGGACCACCACCTCCTCTCTCCCAGATTTTCTTCCTGCTCCGAGCAATGCACAGCGTGATATCTCTTATTTGGTATGCGACGTGGCGAGATAGAATTGTACGCCACTATTATTTTGAAGTGATTTCCTAATGGGAAGAATCTTTCTAATCCCTGAAAGAAAATATATAAGATTAGAAATCCACTCTTTGATTTCCAGTATATTGTATACAGAAAAAAATTTATAGCAAGTAAAAAATCCTACCCCCACCTCTTCTGCCCCGGTCAAAGGGGAGGGAGAAAGGGAGAGCTAATTCAACCGGACCGAGACGACCTTCGACACCCCAGGGGTCTCCATGGTTATTCCGTAGAGGGTATTCGACGTCTCCATCGTCTTCTTGTTGTGCGTAATGAGAATGAACTGAGAGGTCTTAGAGAATTCTTTGATCACTTCGATGAATCGATTGATGTTTGCATCATCTAAGGGTGCATCCACCTCATCGAGCAAGCAGAACGGCGTGGGTTTAATCATGAAGAGCCCAAAGAGCAGAGCCGTAGCCACCAGAGCTTTTTCTCCTCCGGAAAGGAGGTCTATATTTTGAAGCTTCTTCCCAGGGGGTTGTGCGATGATATCGATTCCTGTCGTGGCGGGGTCTTGCTCATCCAACATGATAAGACTGGCCTGTCCGCCTTTGAAGAGCCTCGCAAAAACTATTTTGAATTTCTCATTCACCAAGTGGAAGGTTTCCAAGAATCGTTTCGTCGTCGTCCGGTTGATCCGGAGAATGGCCTTTTTTAAGGAATCGAGGGCCTGATGAAGATCGGCCTGTTGCTCCGATAGGAAATCGTGCCGCTGTTTCAACTCCTGATATTCCTCAATGGCCATCAGGTTGACCTCTCCAAACCCCTCCAGGGAACCTTTTAACTCTGCCAGCCGCAGAGACATCTCCTCCTTCGGCAATTCCAGGGGGGAAGCTCCCACCGAGGCGGAAGGCGTTGCCCCATATCGTTCTTTCATTGACTCCTGAAGGTGAGAGAGTTTTAGTTGAACCTCTGAGGCCAGAATCTCTTCCTCATGGATCTTCTGCCTCACTTCCTCCAACTCCCGGCGGAGATACCTGGAGGAGGCCTCCACTTCTTTCCATTCATTGAGAACACTTTCTACCGTCTCTTTTTGAGCGGAGAGCGTTTCTTCTTTAAGACGGTGCTGTTTAAGATTATTTTCTAACTCCCCTTCCCATTGTTGGATTTTTTCACGAAGGGAGAGGGCTTCTGCCCGGCATTCCCTGATCCCCTTCACCTTCTTTAAGATCTGTTCCCTCAAACTCCTTTGAGTCTCCGATAAGTTTTGGATCTGAACTTCCAGGCCCTTCTGTTTCTCCTCGATAGAGGCCAGAAGGACCTTTTTCTCAGTGATCCTTCCTCCCAATTCTTCTCCCCCTTCTCTGACCTCCTCCACTTTCTTCTTCCACGCCTGAACCTGTTCTTCCCTCTCCTTTTTCGCTGCCTCCTCCGTCTCCATCCGGGCAGAGACTTCCTTTTTGTCTTTCTCTAAGTCCTGCTCCTCCTCTTCGAGTTGTCTCTGCTCAAACTGAATGACCTCCGTCTTCTGATGGAATTGGGAGATCTCCTTTTTCAACCCTTCCAGATCTCTTTCTCGATGGAGAAGCTCAATGTCCTTCTCCTGAATCTCCTTCTTTCTCACCTCCAATTGGATCTCCCTCTCATGAATCTCCTCTTGAAGCTGCCCTTCTTCCTCATAGGCTTTTCGACATTCCTCCTCCGACTCTCTGATTCTTTGTTCTAAGTCTCTGATCTCCCTTCGCCTCTCCAAAAGACCAAGGCCTCGATCCCGGCTTCCTCCGGAGATTACTCCTGAGCGCTCCAGGATGTCCCCTTCCAGGGTGACGAGGGTTCCAAACCCTCTGCCATTCTTCATCCAATGGAGTGCCTCCTCCCAGCTTTCGACGACCCCGGTATCTCCGATCAGGAATTCTGCAATCGGATCAAACCCGTCCTTTACCTTCACGAAGCGCGAAAGAGGAACGGGCTCCCCCTCCTCTTGAGAGATCCGATTCTCTGCCCCGGTCCCTTGAACCCTCCTCGGGATGAAACTTCCCCGGCCGAGGGACTCCCGTTTAAGAAAGGCCATCGCCTCCGTACCTTCCTTCTCTTCTTCCACAATCAAATACTGCAGTCGCTGTCCTAAAACGGCTTCGAGAGGAACCTCGTATTTCGGGTCTGGTTCCAGGATATCCGCCACGGCTCCCAAAATTCCCTTCCACCTCTCCTGCTCTTCCTTCTTTCGAAGGAGAAGAGACTTTACCCCCTTCTCATATCCTTCATAATTCTCTTGGAGCTCTTTGAGGGAGTGGTAGCGAGAGCGGTCCTGCCTCAAAGTCTCCTCCAAAGCGGCGCGCCGTGTTTGCCTCAGGGCTAAATCCTCTCTTCGCCTCTCGATCTCTCCTTCCCAGCGAACCTTCTCCTCCTGAAAAATCGACTGGAGGGAGATGATGAGTTCTCTCTCTTTTATCTTCTCAGAGATCGCCTCTTCCAATTGTATGACGTTCCGGCTCACTTCTTCAGATTCTTCACCATGGGACCGGATCCGTTTCTGAAGATCTTCTTTCCTCTCCTCGAGATGGGTCAAGCGGTTTTTGAGCGAGGTCAGCTCAGTGAGCGTGTCAATCAATTTACCCTTTTCAGCTTCCAATTCATCCAAAAGTTCTTGGTGTGTTGCCCTAAAATCGCCAAAGACGATTTCCAGTTCTTTCAATATTGCCTCGTTCTCCCGGCGTTCTTCTTCCAGATTCCCTCGGACCTGGTCCATCCTTTTCCGTTCTCTTCTCGTCTCTCTCCAAGCGCGCAGGGAGCCTCTGACTTCTTCGACCCCTTGATTCTCTTCTTTTTGAAGACTCCCCTCTTCCCTCTTGAAAAATTCAATGTCGTTTTCTGTCTTTTGAATTTTTCTACCCAGTTCAAATATTTCCTGTTGGAGGCTTCGCAACTTTTCTTCTTCCTCTATCCCCTTCAGCCGCTTGGCTTCGACGAAGGCCTCTTTCTGGGCGTTTTGGGTGGAAATCTCCATCTCTCGGTCTCGAAGGGCTTTGAGATAGCCTCTTGCCGCCTCCCCTTTCTCGGAAAGTTCAGCGTATTCCTGGAGGGCAAAACGGATTTCGATCTCTTTGACCTCTTTCCGTATGGCTTTATATTCCTCTGCCCGTTTCACCTGCCGTTCCAGCGTGACGGTCTGTCGCTTTACCTCGGCGATGATGTCTTGAATTCGGAGTAGGTTCTGCTGCGTGGCCTCCATCTTCATCAGGGCGAGTCTCTTTCTCTCCTTATACTTGGCGATACCCGCCGCCTCTTCGATCAAAAAACGCCGATCCTGGGGATTGGCATTGATGAGATGCTCCACCCTCCCCTGTTCCACAATCGAATACCCGTTCACCCCGATACCCGTGTCCAGGAAGAGATCGGTGACGTCCCGCAATCGGCAAGGCAATTTGTTGATCAGGTACTCACTCTCTCCGGATCGATAGAGCCTTCGGGTAACCGTGATCTCCGTGTACTGCGCGTATCCTTCGGAAGCCGACCCATCTTCATTAAAGAACGTCAGATTGACCTCTGCCATGCCCAAGGGTTTTCTGCCGTCCGTTCCGTTGAAAATGACATCCTCCATCGACCTTCCGCGTAAGTGTTTGGCACTCCGCTCGCCAATGGCCCAGAGCACCGCATCCACGAAATTGGATTTCCCACAACCGTTGGGACCCACAATCGTCGTGATCCCCCCCGGAAAGCTAAGATGAAGGCGATCTACAAACGATTTGAATCCAATCGCCTCAAAAGATTTGAGTTTCATAATCTATCCTAAACAAATTCAGGCTGAGGTTAAAGGGAGGTTTTTATTGACCTTAATCTTAACCTTAACCTATTTTTTCAATTGCCTTCTTGAGTCTTTCAACCACCCTTTCTTTACCCAGAACCTCCATCACCTCATCAATCGGCGGACTGACGCTTCGACCCGTTAAAGCCACCCGAATGGGTTGGGCAATCTTCACTAATGCCTCTCCTCGCGTTTCAGCCAACTGTTGTATCAGGCGATGAACATTCTCTCTTCCCAAAACCGATTCCTTCGCGTTCGGGTACGACCCGTGATCAAAAAACTTATCCGGATCTATTTTCTCA
>Ga0187770_10001069_pt1 | contig 14221 bp, 10 predicted proteins | sample 0116_SJ02_MP02_2_FD_133154 | JGI IMG/M metagenome (GOLD analysis project Ga0187770, IMG submission 133154) | Tropical peat soil microbial communities from peatlands in Department of Meta, Colombia - 0116_SJ02_MP02_20_MG | ecosystem: Environmental > Terrestrial > Soil > Wetlands > Peat | place...
CGGTTTGCTCACCATCCAGCCAGCCGACGTGCTGCGTGCCGTCGATGCCTTGCTTTATCCTGAAGCAGCCTCATGACCACTCCCGCAGTCCCTCAATCTGACTGGATCACCCGCTGGCAGCGCATCGCCCGGCGCATCCGTGTCCCCCTGGGCTTTCTCGCTGCGGCGCTCTACTTTTTCGAGCTTATCCGCCACGCTCCCCATCTGGCCGCCGTGGCCTGGAGCCTGGCGCTGGTTCTGCCTGGCCTTGCCTTGCGCGCCTATGCCTCCGGCTACGTGAAAAAGAATCGCGAACTCACTGTGACCGGCCCTTACGCATACACTCGCAACCCCCTTTATCTCGGCTCCATGCTGATCGCCGCCGGCTTTGCCCTGGCGCTGCTCAGTTGGCCGGTAGCCGTGGTGCTCGCCCTCGGCTTTGCAGCCATTTATGTGCCGGTCATCGCCTCCGAGGAGCGCTTTCTGCGCGCCGCCTTCCCCGCCTTCGACGACTATTGCCGGCGCGTTCCGCGCCTGATTCCACGGCTCACCCCTGCCCGCTACCCCGGTACCGAAAGCGTTCCCTCTGCCGCGACAGGAGGCTTCTCCCTGTCGCTCTATCTCCAGCATCGCGAGTACAATGCAGGCATAGGGGCTCTGTTGCTTTACCTCAGCCTGCTCCTCTTGAGGCCGCTGTTGGCCACATTTGTGAATCTGCCGCGATGAGCGATTGACCAGCAAAAGCAGTTAATTCAACAAGGAGCCCTGTCGACGGTGAAAACGCGCTCAATCCTGACCGCCGTTCTTTGCGCTTTCGCTCTGGCCTTCGTGGCAAACGCCCAGCAGCCGCCCCCACTCGCGCCGCCTCGCCCCGGCTTCAGTTTTCCCCTCAAGCAGACTCTCACCTATTCGGTGGATTGGCGCGTATTCCCCGCCGGAACAGCCGTATTGCGCTTTGAAACCGCCGGCGACCGCGAAAACATCTCCGCCAGTGCTGACACCACCGGCGCAATCAACCTTCTCTTTCACGTCGCCGATCGCTTCCAGTCCAGCTTTGACCGCGCCTCGGGCTGTACCTACGACTTCAACAAGCAGACCGTCGAGGGCCGCCGCCAGGTCAATTCAACGCTCCATCTCGATTACGCGCAGAACCGCGCCATCCTGGACGAAAAAAACCCGGTCACCAAACAAACCAAGCACGTTGAATCCGCCGCGCCCGCCTGCCTCACCGACCTGCTCACGGGCGTCTTCTACGCTTCATCGCAGCCCATCGCCCTGGGACACAACTTCGTCATCCCCGTCTTTGACGCCATGCGCGTTGTGCCCGTGACCATGAAAATAGAAGGCCGCGAGGAGATCAAAACCCCGCTGGGCGTCTTTAAGACCCTGCGCGTTCAGCCCACCGCCGACGCCGGCGTCGTCAAGAATCGCGGCAACATCTGGATCTGGTACACCGACGACGAGCGCCACCTGCCCGTGCAGATGCGCGCCCGCCTCTTCTGGGGCACCATCACCTTCCGCCTCATCGGCAACGACAATAAATAACGCTGTTTATCCCAGCAGCTCGCCCAACAGCTTGGGAGCCGCCTTCAGCGCCGCGTCAATCTGCGAATGGTCTTTTCCGCCGGCCTCGGCAATCTCCGGCTTCCCGCCGCCCGAGCCGCCTACGAGCTTAGCCACGGCGCCCACCAGCTTGCCCGCCTGAATCCGCTTGGTCAGCCCCGCCGTCACCCCGGCAATCAGCGCCACCTTGTCCTCCGGCTGCGCCGAGGCCACGACCACAACTCCCTCGCCCAGCTTTACCTTCAGGTTGTCTACCAGCGTTCGCAACTGCCCGCGCTCCAGCGCATCGGCCCTGAGCGTCGCCAGCTTCACGCCCTTCACCTCAACGACGCGGCTCATCGCTTCATCCAGAGCACCGGCGGCCGACTTCATCCGTGCCTCCTCCAGTTCCCGCCGCAGCCGCTTCAGCTCATCCTCCTGCGCGGCCAGCTTTCCGCGGAAGGCCTCTGGCAAATTCTCCACCGAGGGAACCAACTGCGCCGCGATCTGCGCCACCTCGAAGCCCCTCCGGAACTCAGCCAACGATCCAAATCCGGTAATCGCCTCAATCCGCCGCTGACCCGACGAAACTGACTCCTCGCGCAAAATCTTCACCAGGCCGATCTCGCCCGTGGCCCGTGTGTGCGTCCCTCCGCACAGCTCCGTCGAAAAGTCGCCCACCTTGATCACCCGCACCTTGTCGCCGTACTTCTCGCCAAAGAGAGCTATGGCCTTCAGCTCGTTCACCGCCACGTCAATGGGCACGTCCTCGATAGCTTCAACTTTGGTGTCGGCCAGCACCTGCCGGTTCACAATCGTCTCAATCTCCGCCAGCTCCTCATCGGCCACCGGCGCAAAGTGCGAAAAATCAAATCGAAACCGCTCCGGATGCACCGCCGACCCCGCCTGCTTCACATGCGTCCCCAAAACCTGCCTGAGTGCCGCATGAAGCAAATGCGTCCCCGTATGATTCCGCCGGATGGCGTCTCTCCGTTCGCCGTCCACCACCGTCCGCACGTGATCGCCCACCGCTAGGTTTTCTTTGAGCAAAGCCTTGTGCGCCCGCACTCCCTGCACCGGCAGAGTGCATCCCCTAATTTCGGCGACCGTCGTGTTGCCGTCCGTCGAGGTGAACCAGCCCGTATCGCCCGCCTGCCCGCCCGCGTCGCCATAAAAGCTCGTCTGATTCAGCACCACCTCTACCTGCTCCCCAGTCTTCGCCGCCGGAACTCCCTTGCCATCCTTCACAATCGCCAGAACCTCGGCGTCGCCAACCGTGAGCGTTTTGTAGCCCAGAAAAACCGTCTTAGGCAGATCGCGATAAGCCGGACTGGCCGTCTTCTGCGCTCCTCCCTTCCACGATGCGCGCGCCCGCGCCTGCTCCTCCGCACGCGCTCTCTCAAATCCTTCGTCATCAAAAATGACATCTATGTCGTGGCAGGCATCTTGTATGAAGTCCTTCGGTAGGCCATAGGTCTCATAAAGATGGAAGGCTTCTGCCCCGTTTAGCATCGGCGACATCTGAAACTTTGCTAGCTCCTCATTCAATTCGGCGCTTTCAATCCCAGTCGTTCGGAGTCGGTCAAGCTCTCTCACAAGGGGACCAGCATCTCTTTTCTCAAATAGATCGCGAATCGGCTTGACCGTATCAGGGTCAAGCTTCTGATGCGCACGCTGTATCAGACGATATAACGTCTCGATAAATGGCCTGATGGCCTGGTCGAGAGCCCGCTCTAGTTGGACCGAGCCGACGTCGATCATCCTGGCGTATTGATGTTCCTCGGCGGTGACGATGTTCGCCACGCGCTCGGCAGACTCAGCTAGCTCGGGGTACACGCCTTGCATCAGGTCGCGGACCGCGTAAACCATCTCAAATAAAAATGGCTTCTTCTGTCCTAACAGCCGTCCATGTCGAATCGCCCGCCGCATGATTTTTCTGAGCACATATCCGCGCCCCTCATTCGAGGGCAAAACTCCATCGCTAATCAAAAACGTCGCCGCTCGCGCATGATCGGCAATGATTCGTAGGCTTGCATTTTGCGTAGGGTCTTCAGGAATACCAAACCCTTGATCTGCGGTTTTTGCTACAGTCAACTCCCAAGCCCTTTTGATCAGTGGTTCAAACAAATCCGTCTCAAAGTTGCTCACCTTCCCCTGCAGCACCGCCGCCAACCGCTCCAGTCCAGCGCCCGTATCCACGCACGGCTTGGGTAGCGGAGTCAGCTTATACGTCGTCTTGCCCTTCGCGTCCGTCACCGCCGCGCGATCAAACTGCATGAAGACCAAATTCCAGATCTCCACGTAGCGCGCCTCATCCTGCCCAAAGGGCTTGTCCACTCCCGGCTTCTCGGCGGCCTCAATCCCCATGTCGTAAAAAATCTCCGAGCACGGCCCGCACGGCCCCGTCTCGCCCATCTGCCAGAAGTTGTCCTTCATCCCGCAGGCGTGGATGCGATTCTTGGGCACGCCTGCCTCGATCCAGAACCTCTCCGCCTCGTCGTCGCGCGGAACCCCTTCCGCCCCCTCGAAGAACGTCACGTAAAGCCGCTCCACAGGAATCTCAAAGCAGCCCTTCTCGCGCTTGCCCGTAATCAGTTCCCAGGCGTAGTGAATCGCCTCGCGCTTGAAATAATCCCCAAATGAAAAATTCCCCAGCATCTCAAAGAACGTATGATGCCGCCGCGTGAAGCCCACGTTTTCCAGGTCGTTGTGCTTGCCCCCGGCGCGCACGCACTTCTGCGAGCTCGTCGCCCGCGTGTAATCCCGCCGCTCGGCCCCCAGAAACAGGTCCTTGAACTGGTTCATCCCCGCGTTGGTAAACAGCAGCGTCGGGTCGTTGGCCGGGACGAGCGAAGAGGAGTGCACCCGCCGGTGCCCCTTCGACTCGAAATAGCGCAGAAACGCCTCGCGAATCTCATTCCCCGTCATTGCGTTCTTTGGGCGGTTTTCCATGGCATCTTCAGTGTATCGAATTACTGACCGCGCGCATCACCCCGGCCCATCATGGGAAAATAAGTTAATAAACCATCATGGCCAACGAGAACCCCGAAGAACTCCAACCCATACTTGAAATCACGACAGAGCCCTCCGCCGAAGCCGTCGCCAAAACAGCTCCCGAATCTGCCCCTCCGACCACCAAAGTCGTTGTCTCCGAACCCTCCGAATCTCTGGAACCCTCCGAGCCTCAAGAATCCTTTGCCGACTTGCTCAATGACTTCGAGCGCAGCCACGCGCAAAAATCCGCGCCCGGACAGCAGCAACTCCAGGGCACGGTCGTCTCCCTCTCCGCCGACCAGGTCTTCCTCGACATCGGCTATAAGACCGAGGGCGTTCTGCCACGTTCGGCCTTCTCCAACAACGCCGAAGGCATTAAGCCCGGCGACACCTTCCCCGTCTCCGTCACCGGCCGCAACGCCGAACGCTACTACGAGCTTTCGCGCTTCAAAGTCGCCCAGCCCCGCGACTGGTCCGCCCTCGAAGCCGCCTTCCAGCAAAAGCTGGCCATCGTCGGCACTGTCACTGAGGTACGCAAGGGCGGCGTAACGGTCGATATCGGCGTGCGCGCCTTCATGCCTGCCAGCCGTAGCGGAACCCGCGACGCAGCGGAGCTGGAAAAGCTCGTCGGCACGGAAATCACCTGCCGCATCACCAAGCTCGACGTCACCGATGAAGACGTGGTCGTAGACCGCCGTGTCGTTCTTGAAGAGCAGGCCCGCGGCCTCAGCGAAGCTCGCCGCGAAGAGCTGAAAGAAGGCGCCATCGTCACTGGAACCGTCCGCACCCTTATGCCTTACGGCGCTTTCATCGACCTCGGCGGACTCGACGGTTTGCTGCATGTCTCCGACATCTCCCACGGCCGCGTCGCTCGCCCCGAGGACGTTCTCGCCATCGGCCAGGAGTTTCAGCTCAAAATCCTCAAGATCGACCCCGAAACCCGGAAAATCTCCCTCGGCCTCAAGCAACTCCAGCCCGAACCCTGGCTGACCGCGCCCCAGCACCTCGCCGTCAACCAGCGCATCACCGGCACGGTCACCCGCCTGGCAGACTTCGGCGCGTTTGTCGAAATCGAGCCTGGCGTCGAAGGCCTCATCCACATCTCGGAGATGTCCTACGGCAAAAAGTTGCGCCACCCCTCCGACTTGCTCAAGCAGGGCGACCGCGTCGATGCCGTCATCCTGGCCATCAAGCCAGAGGAACGCCGCATCTCCCTCGGCCTCAAGCAGACCCTCGCCGACCCCTGGATCGGCATCGAGCGCACCTTCCCCGTCGGCTCCGCCATCACCGGCCCCGTCACCAGGCTGATGAACTTCGGAGCTTTCGTCCAGCTCGCCGACGGCGTCGAGGGCCTGGTCCACATCAGCGAGATAACCGCCGAGCGCCGCCTCAACCACCCCTCCGACGTGCTCCGCGAGGGCCAGATCGTCAAAGCGCAAATCTTGGCCATTGACCCCGAAAAGCGCCAGATCAAGCTCAGTATGAAGCAGCTCCTCCCCGGCGACATCGGCGAGTACATCGCCGAGCACAAGGTAGGCAACCAAGTTTCGGGCCGCGTCGTTGAACTCTCCGGCCCTCTCGCCATCATCGAACTCGGCGACGGCATCCAAGCTACTTGCCGTATCTCCGCGGCCAGTGCTGCGCAAGCGGCGTCTGCCCCACCGCAGGTGGCCGCACCGCAAACGGCCGGCAAGCTCGACCTCTCCGCACTCTCTTCGCAACTGAAGAACCGCTGGAAGGGCAACACCCCCGCCCCTCAATCCAAGTCCGAGCCGTTGGCCGAAGGCCAAATCCGCAACTTCAAAATCACAAAGCTCGACGCCGAAGCCAAGAAGATTGAGGTGGAACTGGCGTAGTGCACCAACGATCCACTCTTGTAAAAACGAAAACCCCTGCTTCATCCGCATGCGTTTTCAAATGCACGTGAAATATAGGACCGCTAGTTCGTCCATCCCTTCGCCCGTTCCACAGCTTGCGTCCAGCGCCCGCGCCGCTCGTCGCGCTCTTGCGCGCTCATCTTCGGCTCAAAACGCACGTCGCCCTGACGCTTGGCGCGCAAATCCTCCGGCCCAGCCCAGAATCCCGTGGCAAGTCCCGCCAGATAAGCCGCGCCCAGCGCCGTTGTCTCCGTCACCTGTGGACGCACTACCGGCACGCCCAGCACGTCTGCCTGGAAGTGCAATAAGAGGTTGTTCACCGCCGCGCCGCCATCCACGCGCAACGCCGCCAGCGGCGTGCCCGTCTCGCTTTGCATAGCCTGCAACACATCGGCCACCTGGAAGGCGATACTCTCCAACGCTGCCCGCGCAATGTGTCCCGGTTGCGTTCCGCGATTTAGCCCTATCAGCAATCCGGAGGCGTGCGGGTCCCAGTGCGGCGCGCCCAGCCCCACAAACGCCGGCACCATCACCACTCCGCCCGTATCCGTCACGCTCGCCGCAAGTGCCTCCACCTCGCTCGACGATTTGATCAACTTCAGGTTGTCCCTCAGCCACTGCACCACCGCGCCGCCAATGAAGATGCTCCCCTCCAGCGCGTAATCGAGCCGCTTCTCGGTGCTGGCCGCGAGAGTCGTAATCAGCTTATGCCTGGAGCGCACGAATCCCATCCCGTTGCCGTCGCGTCCTGTCCCGATGTTCTGCAATAGAAAACAGCCTGTCCCGTATGTGTTTTTGGCCTCGCCCGCCTTCCAGCACAACTGCCCAAAGAGCGCCGCCTGCTGGTCGCCGACAATCCCCGCAATGGCCACGCCACCCAGTCCCAGCGTGGTAGTCACTTCGCCCACCTTCTGGCTCGACCACACCACCTCCGGCAACATACTCCGAGGAACGCCAAAAATGCGGAGCAGTTCCTCGTCCCACTCACCTTTGACGATGTTGAAGAGCAGCGTCCGCGACGCATTGGTCACGTCGGTCACGTGCCTCTGTCCGCTGGTCAGGTGCCAGATCAGCCAACTGTCCACCGTCCCGAATGCCAGCTCGCCCTTTTCGGCCCGCGCTCGCGCTCCCGGCACGTTGTCCAGAATCCATCCCACCTTGGTCGCGGAAAAATACGGATCCAGCACCAGCCCGGTCTTTGCCGAAACCGTCTCCTCCGCGCCGCTCTCCTTCAGCTTCGTGCAGCGCGCCGCCGTCCTCCGGTCCTGCCAAACAATGGCCTTGTGAATCGGCTTGCCTGTCGCCCGCTCCCACACTATCACCGTCTCGCGCTGGTTGGTAATGCCGATGGCCGCCACGTCGCGCGGCCGCGCGCACGCCTTGCCCAGCGCCTCCACCGCGCAACTCATCTGGCTGGTCAGAATCTCCATCGGGTCATGTTCCACCCAGCCGGCCTGCGGAAAAAACTGTTCGAACTCATGCTGCGCGACCGCGGCAATCGCTCCCGCCTGGTCAAAAAGAATCGCGCGGGAACTGGTCGTCCCCTGGTCCAGTGCAAGAATGTACGCCATTGTGCCGGTCACCTTCGCCCTTCAGTCAAGCACACGCACCCTCAAGCGGGCAAGGCAGCCGCCCATTCACCCCAGCTATTGCGCATATAGGTACGAATTCGGATGGCGCATCGCTTTTCTACCAGAGTTTTTGTATTCTGAAGCGGAGGGCATTCGAAATGGCGGATTCAAAAAAGACAACGAAATCAACCGCGAAGCCACGCAAGACCGCAACCAAGAAGGCCACGCAAAAATCCAAACCGGCGAAACCCTCTCGCGAGGAGATCGAGCGGCTTGCTAAGAGTTATTGGGAGGAGCGCGGTTGTCAGGGTGGCAACGCGGAACAGGATTGGCTGCGCGCCGAACAGGAACTCCTCAAGAAGAATTCCTAGAACATCGGCCTGTAAAATCCATTTACACTCCGCATCCAAGGCCGGAGTCGATGCGTGCTGTTCAGCTGCTTGAGCCTGCCGAATCTAGCTTGCTGCCGGCCGCCTCCATCATGATACAGAATGCCTGGGCCTCGGTCGAGATTCCAGGCCGGTTGAAGTTGGGCGCGCCGCAAGCGCCCTGCACAAAGCCGTCGTCGTCCATCTTCAGGCGTGCGGCGGCGCGCATCCGGTCGGCATGTTTCCGGTAAATTGCGTCAAGCCAGCCCGCCGCGATTCCTTCATAGATCGAGAAGGCGAGCATCTGTGCCAGATTGGTTTCGACGAAGGTCGCGGGCTGGTCCACAACGTCGTGAAACAGTCCGTCGGAGCGCTGATGCTGAAGACAGCCGTCGATTATCTCTCTGGCAAAAGTAGCCAGTCGCTCGCGATCCTGGCTTCGTTTGCCCGGCAGGCTGCGTAAAACGCGGGCCAGACCGGCGGCAGCCCAGCCGTTTCCGCCGCCCCAGAAGTTGCCGTTCCTGAACTGACGTTTGCCGTCGTCCCAGATGTGCGCCAGCAGCTTCTTCTCCGTGTTCCACAGCCGCTGCCGGTAGCCTTCAATCTGCGCCAGCGCCTCATCAACGAATCCCATCGCCGCAAGAAAAGGCGGCGCACAGTTGAAGCCATCAGACCACATCTCCGGCGCGCCGAAGACGTGATACAAAATCCCATCTGTGTTGCGCGGAGCTCTCTTCCGAATCCACTCGAGCAATCCGCTGACCGCCTGCTGCATCTGCGCATCGCCGCTCCACTCCGCCGCTTTGGCGTAAGCGCCGCCGCCCATCGAGGGGTCCGTTGGGCTGCCGGAGACTACCACGCCCATTCGCCCGTCCGGCGTCTGCTGCACCATTGCAGCCCTGGTCAGCAGAATCGTTTTCTGGCGGTCGCCCGCCTCCAACATCGCCTGCGCCAGAATGCCCTGTTCCCAGTCGCGGCGCTGCATCGCCATGGCCGCCGAGGTTGCCTTCTCAATCCGGCGCGCGCTCTCCGAGTTTTGATTTGCCTGTCCGCTAACCGACTGCGCCGCCGCTCCGGGAAAGGCCGCCAGCGGTGCAGTCAATGCTGCGGAGTGCAAAAAAGATCGCCGATTCATGGCAGCATCTCATTGAGAAATGGGCTTTCTTGTCATGGCTATCCCTTCGCCCGCTCCGCCACCAGCATCGACTCCATAATCTGATCTGCCACTTCCTTCACAGCCCCGGGCGTGTGCGACAGAAAGAGCGTGTTGCTCTTGTCACTCTCGCCGATGGACTTCAGCGTGTCGAAGTACTGCGTCACCAGCACCAACTGCATGACCTCTCGCGACGAGGTTCCTTCAACCGCCTGCTGGAACTGCTCAATCGACGACCGCAACCCTTCAATAATGGCCTTGCGCTGATTGGCGATGCCCTGGCCTTGCAGCGCCTTGCTCTCCGCTTCTGCTTCCGCCTTCTTCACCACCAGAATCTTCTCCGCCTCGCCGCGCGCGTTGGCCGCCACCTGTTCGCGTTGCGCCGCGTTGATGTCGTTCATCGCCGACTTTACCTTCTGGTCGGGAATGATGTCGGTTACCAGCACGTTCACAATCTCGAAGCCGAAAGTGGCCATGTCCGCGTCCAGTTCCTTTTTGACCGCCGCGGCAATCGACGACTGCGTGGCAAAGACCTCGTCCAGCGTCATCCCCGGCACGTGGCCCAGGATCACCTGCTCTACGTAGCTCTTGATCTGCGCTGTTGGATCGGACAACTTGTAGTAAGCATCAAAAACCTTCTCCGGGCGCACGCGATTCTGCACCGAGATGGGAATGGTAACGAAGACATTATCCTTGGTCTTGGTCTCCATTGTCAGCGATATCTGGTTGACGCGCAGGCTTACTACGCCCGCCACCGAGTCGAAGAATGGCAGTTTCCAGTTCAATCCCGGCTCGGCAACCCGCAGAAACTTTCCAAAGCGTGTAATCACGGCAACCTCGGCCGTGTTCACAGTGAAAAAGCTTCCCAGAACGAGGATGAGAAGAATGAGAGCCAGTACTCCCAGCAGAATCATGTAAAGTGGGTCCATTTGCTTCCTCCGCGGCTTCATTTTGAAGCAACCGAGAATTATACGCGATGGTAGGCAGAACAACGTAAAAATTGGGAGTGACCTCGGAGTGTATTGATATCATAGTGGCGAACACGGAAGATAAGGCTGTCAGAGAGTCACAGTATCTCCTTATGGGGTACATACTTTATCAGCTAATCGAAAAGATCATTTATGTATTCTTCGTATTCATATTTTTTATAAATATGAGCATTACTAACCATATATGGAATATTGAAGAACTCTTAACCCACTGAATCCCAAAGGTAACTCGTGTTACCATATTTTTTTCTTGACAGTCGTATACCAAACGATATTCATATTAGTCTAATAAGACGAGTCCCTTTAAGGTGGTAATGAAATGTCTCCCGAATTGCAGGAATTGATCGAAAGAGCCCGCCGATATGAAATGAGCGAGGACGACAGGGTGCAGCAGAAGCTCAGCTTTGCTTATGGCAATTCCAGGATTGAGAACGATAAAATCACTTGGGATACAGTCAGAAAGGCTGCGGAGGAGTTAAAGCTCCGCTGAATCATTGATCGTCCCGCCACATCGTCAACTTTTCACTTCGCAAGCAGAAAAGGCCGCTCTTGAAGCGAAGAACGGCCTTTTGCAATTTGAGGCCGTAGAAAAACTAGTTGCGGAATCAAAAAATGGCTTTCAGTTCACTCCAGAATTGCTGTGCGAACTCCAACGACTCGCCATACAGAACATATATACCTGCGCTGGAACCTTCAGAACAGGACCAGTTTATCTAGAACGAAATCCACCCGATCCTTCCAAACATCAGCCTCCTGATTGGCAACAGGTCGTTCCCATGGTGAACGAGATGTGCGAGTACATAAATTGCAACTTTATGCGCATGTCACCGATACAAGTAGCGGCATATGCCATGTGGCGTATCAATTGGATTCATCCGTTCTTTGGGGGAAATGGCAGGACCGCGAGAGCAGCTTCATATTTACTTCTAAGCGTAAGGATGGGCTTTGTTTTGCCTGGTGTAAATACAATTCCAGAGCAAATCGAGCGCGACAGCTATCCCTATTATCGTGCGCTGGAAAATGCTGATGAATCTGTAAAAAATGGGCCTGTTGATCTTTTCCAAATGGAAGAATTATTGTCTAGGCTTCTCGCTGCACAACTTCTATCGATTCATAATCTTGCTTCTATAAACAATCCTTCTTCGTAGCAATACATTCTTATGGGCACTACCTAAAGGTGGCAGGCGCGTATTTTTACTGCTTCTTTTCTGTCATGATCTTCCCAAAATCGATGCCAAACTTCGGCTCCTCGCGCGTTCCTTTAATATGGATCGGAATCTCGGCTCTAGCCCCATCGTGCTTGAACATGTGGTTGGCAGGCTTGAGCAGCGTTCCCTTCCAGCCGCCCACTATCTTCGATATCGGGGACTCCATCTTCGCCGTTCCTGTAAAGTTCAGCGCGCCGTCGGCCAGCTTGTAGGTTCCGTTGAGCTGAATCTGCGCTCCCGGCACGATATATTGCAGAGATGGCAGCGAGATTACGCCTCCCGCCATTTGGACGTTGCCGTGTATTTGCGACAGAATACTTGCCGGGTCTGTGGTCTTCACGTCATCAGGCCGCCCCTGCCCACGCAGGCTCAGCTCGGCAATCCGCCCCTGAATCTTTTCACTTGTGAATCTTGCTCCGTCCACATTGAAGCTGCCTTTCAGCTTCATCCGATCATCGACAGCGGCCGATCCCGGAGGAATATGCAGCGCGGCCTTCATCGTCAGATTGCCGGTCATCAGAGTTGCGCCGGTGCGGCTGGCCAGGCGCAGGAAATCCTCAATGTGCGCTTTGTCGATATAGACCGTGAGCGCAATGTCGTGGCCTGCGTATTGTTGCACGCCATTCACTACGTTCCCCGGCACGCGCACAATCTGCCCCTGCGCGGTAAAGTGTGAATTACCCAGAGTGGCATCCACAGGCTCAAGCCAGGTGTCTCCGTTTGTTCCGTCCACCCGCGCATGGAAGCTCGTTGCCAACGGCTGCGTGGCTCCAAAGTGCGTTAGCTGGAAATCCGGCGTTTCGGTCATGCCGTCTACCACCAGGTCGCGCAACGTACCTTCGTAGTGACCGGTGGAAGAAAGAGTCCCAGCAATTCCTTTGAACACACTCAGGTCCGCATGCTCAAAGCGATAATCGCCGGCAAGAGGGCTCTCGCCCGGGTCGGCTCCCTGCCACGGACCAAAACTGCCTTTCGTCTGTACCGCGCCTTGCGGCTTCGGGACGGTTAATTCAGCATCTAATCCCATCTTTCCGTCGGCGGTAATATCGGTAAGTTTGAAGCGTGCAATCTGAAAATCCAATGGCAGTTTGCCCGGCTTGTCGGTTTCCATCACCAGTTCTGCGCCGGTGCACTCCATTTTCTCCACTTCAAATCTGACCATAGACGACATTGCGCCCTCGGGCCGGGCAATATCAGACGGCTTGTGCAGAAAATGCGACCTCGGCGGCAGATGCACGCTTAGCCCTTTGAGCTCGACCAGCGAAACGTGAAGCGGCTTGCCGGGACGCCATAAAAACGGCGCACGAAAACGGAACTCCTCCAGGCGAATCATCGGTTCGCCCTGGCCTTGCGGAACCGCTACGCTGGCCATGTTTGCAGGAGTCCCCAAGGACAGGTCTTCGTCCTTGGGGTGAATGGCAGGCGGCCAAATGCGCAGACCCCTACCCTCAGCCCACAGACCGTTCACCAGCGAGACGTGAAAGCTGTCCAGCTCCACCCGTGCGTGAAAGCGTTCCTCCAGCTCCTCCACAATTCGCTCGCGCAGGAACGGCTCCACCCGCTTCAGCGCCACGCTTGTTATCGTAGCCGCAATCGCCAGTACTCCTAGCATCCCGCCGGCAACCCACTTCAGCCACCTGTGTCTGCGCCAGAATGTTTGCCGCGCTCCAGTCACCGCTGCCTCCCGGTTGGTTCCCATTGTCGCAGACTACCCGCGCTGTAAACAGGGATACATTGATTCCTTGCAACAGCGCGTTGCGAGCGAAAACTGCTAAAATACAACACAAATATCATTACAGGCGTCTACCGTTGTGTTCGATGTATTTTCGGAAGGAAGGGCAGTTATTCCTCGAAACAAACCAGCTTGACCTTCATTTTGCGCAACCGGCGCGAAAATCGAAAGGAGTCAAAAGATGAGATTCAGCGTTCCCGTGCTTCTGGGTTCCTTGCTTGTGTCTGCCTGTTTTGCGCAGGTCAGGAAGGACGATTCGCCCAAGCCCGCGCAGTCCATCGCGGAGCTGCGCCAGCAGTTGGAAAAAATCCTCGCAGACACGCACACGCCCGGACTCTCGGTCGCCATCGTACGCCGTGATGGTCCCGAATGGGTTGCGGGGCTGGGAAAATCCAATGTGGCCGCGAATCAGGTTGCCACCGGCGAGACGCTCTTCCGCATAGGTTCCACCTCCAAGGGCTTTATTTCGCTTTCCATCCTCAAGCTGGTGAATGAGGGCAAGCTTTCGCTCCAGGACCCGGTGCATAAACTCGTCCCCGAGATATGGTTTGAGAATCGCTGGGAAGCCACCGACCCGGTGCGCGTAGTGGATCTGCTGGAGCACACCACAGGCTTCGACGACATTCACATGCGCGAGTATGCCAAGGACGCCAAGGGCATGACGATACGCGAAGGCCTGGACTTTGACCACCACTCGCGCACCTCCCGCTGGCGGCCGGGAACGCGCATGTCGTATTGCAACTCTGCGCCTACGGTGGCCGCCTACATTGTGGAGAAGATCACCGGCCAGCGCTTCGGGGATTACGTC
>Ga0187770_10001070_pt1 | contig 14214 bp, 11 predicted proteins | sample 0116_SJ02_MP02_2_FD_133154 | JGI IMG/M metagenome (GOLD analysis project Ga0187770, IMG submission 133154) | Tropical peat soil microbial communities from peatlands in Department of Meta, Colombia - 0116_SJ02_MP02_20_MG | ecosystem: Environmental > Terrestrial > Soil > Wetlands > Peat | place...
GATTACTTGTAGAGCGTCCGAGCGGTGCGTAATTACGGAGGAGCCCACGTCAAGCCCGACTTTTGCTATCACGCCGAGTATGTTCCGTTCTGATTTCGGGGCTGTCGGTCCGAGGACGAAGTCCGCCCCGGCTAGCACATAGAAGTGGGTCGTGTGGTCCGCCACAAAGAATGCGCTGTAGAGAAGTTCTCTCAACTTCTTGGCTGCGGGTGGCGGATCGACGTGGAAGACTGCGTCAAGTGCCTTTGTCGCGGCTATGTGATGGGCCTCGGGACATACGCCACAGATTCTGCTCGTGATGTCGGGCATTTCCTCGACGAGCCTGCCTTCACAGAATTTCTCGAAACCTCTGAGTTCGGGTACTTGGAAGTAGGCGTTCTCTACGTTTCCCTCATCATTCAGAAAGATGGCGATTTTTCCATGTCCCTCCAAACGTGTGACAGGGTTGATTGTTACGGTTTTCATTTCTTGGTTCGCCTCATTAATGATCGGCTCATGCTGAAGCGGTAGAACGTGCCGATTGGGTCTAAGACCCCATCTGCAATTTTCTGAATGTCTTCTTCATTCTGAGCGTCGAATATGGATGAGAGAGCGGCTAGCATTTTTCCGCCTTGGTCTATGGCTTTTGGAAGTGGGCCGTAGCAGCCTCTGCATGGCATGTTCGCATCTAGGCATACGCTGCCGCACCCGCCTCGTGTCGCGGGCCCCATGCATATGATCCCCTGCTCAAGTAGGCACTTCTGTGGGTCGGGGATGGTTTGGTAGGTCCTGATGATCTTCCCGATCTTTCTTTCATCTCTAATTCGTTTGCATTCGTAGCATAGTGATCTTTCTGACGCTCCCAGAACTGTGCCTTTCGGGGGAAGCGGACCTTCGACAAGTTGAGTGATTACCTTTGACACTTGTTCGCCTACGGGGGGGCATCCGGGCACGTAATAATCCACATCAACTACTTGGTCAAGAGTTTTGACAGTGCTATAGAATTCTGGAATACTGAGTTCCCCTTCTTTAGCCTGAACTTTTGTTTGAGGGAGCGTTTTCTCAGGGTTGACCGTTGTGGGTGTTTCTTTGTATGAGTTCGTGAATATTTCTTCGCGCGTGGTCGTGTTGGCTAGGGCGGGGATGCCGCCCATATGTGCGCACGCTCCGAAGGCCACGAGTATTTTGCTCTTGGCTCTCAGCATTTTGGCAACGTGTTCGTTCTCGGAGTTTTGTATGGCGCCGTTCATGAACGCAATGTCAATATTTCCATCCGGCATTGCTTCGAGGTCTTGGTATTTGTAATCCATGATTGCTGGCCAGAACACTATCTCCGCCTTGCTCGTTAGCTCGACGAGCTTTGTTCCTAATTCGAAGATGGCAATCTCGCAGCCACCACAGCTGCTTGCCCAGTTGAATGCGAGCTTTTGCTTTGTCATGCTGTTAGCTCCACCCTATTTTTCCAATTGAGGGGCCCTAGAGATCGGACTTGTTCCGTCATGCTCCTTACTACCTGCGCATACCGATCTCCTTCTGCGGCGGAAATCCACTCCAGTCTAACACGTTCCCGCTCGATTCCGAATTGGTCGAACATCTTCTGTAGGAGTTTGAATCTGCGAAGGGTCTTGATGTTACCGTTCGTGTAGTGACAATCGCCGGGGTGGCAGCCCGCGATTAGAACGCCATCTGCTCCTAATGCTAGGGCTTTCATGACGAGGGTGGGATCGATTCTTCCCGAGCAGTTGACTCGTATCGAGCTAATGTTCGAGGGGTACTTCATCCGGTTTGTTCCGGCGAGGTCTGCGCCGGCGTACGAGCACCACCTGCAGAGGAAGCCAACGATCTTTGGTTCAAAATTAGTTGCCATTTTCCCGACCTCTAAGAAGCGACGATTGCTTCGACCATTGCTAGGATCTGTTCGTCAGTGAGGTTGCGTAGCGATAATGCTCCTGATGGGCAAGAGGCTATGCATGTTCCACAGCCTTCGCACAGTGCCGCTGAAACTTCCGCAACTTTCGTAGTGGGACTCAAGCCAAGTGCAGTGTACGGACAAATGGGGATGCAGATTCCGCATCCGCTGCACAATTCTCCAGTCACTTTTGCGACTGTGGGTTCACGTTCGAGAGTGGGGCTTGAGAGAAGATCGAGCGCTTTGCTGGCGGCACCGCTTGCTTGCGCTACGGTGTCGGGTATGTCCTTGGGTGCGTGCCCCGCGCCCGCTATGTAGATTCCTGCAGTTGGGCTTTCAAGTGGTCGAAGCTTCGGGTGCGCTTCTGCAAAGAAGCCATACACGTCGAGGGACGCTTTCAGCTTGCTAGCTAGCTCATGAGATCCAGAGCTCGGAATCATACCAACGGCGAGGACGACGATGTCCGCGTTGATCTCAACGGTCTTACCGCTGAGCGTGTCCACGCCTTTCACTGTAAGTTTGCCGTTCTCCTCAAACACTTTCGCGACCCGGCCTCGGAGGTAGAGCAATCCCTTCTCTTCTTGGCAGCGTTTCACGAATTCTTCATAGCCCTTGCCGCCGGCACGGATGTCCATATAGAAAACGTACGCTTGGCCGTCTGGGACTTTATGGTGGAACATCATCGCGTGTCGTGCCGTGTACATACAGCATATCTTAGAGCAGTAGGGCAGTCCAGTTTCTGGCTCTCGTTGTCCGGCGCATTGGATGAACACGATTTCTTTGGGGGTGTGTCCGTCCGATGGGCATCTGATTTCGCCTGAGGTTGGGCCTGAGGCTGAGAGCATTCGTTCAAACTCTAGGCTGGTCATGATATCAGGGTGAGTACCGTAACCATACTCCGTTAGTTTCGTGGCATCGTACAGTTCGTACCCAGTTGCCGCGATTATAGCACCCACTTCGAACTCATGCACTTGTGGCCAAGCATCCAAATTAATGCAGCTCGTTCCGAATTTGTCACAGGCTTTCTTGCATTCTCCGCAAGCCTGAGGAAGTAGGCCGAGGCAGTTCTTGGAGTCGAGGACGTATGCAGGCGGCACCGCTTGGGCGAAGGGTGTGTAGATCGCTTTTCTCCAAGTCAACCCCATATCAAATTCGTTCGGGACCTCAGCTGGGCAGACCTTGGCGCATTCTCCGCACGCGTTGCATTTGGCAACGTCAACGTAGGGCGGTTCTTGTCGCACGGTGACTTTGAAGTTTCCAATGTATCCTTTCACTTCCTCCACCTTGGAGAGCCTGAACAGTTTGATGTTGGGGTGCCGATACGCCTCCACCATTAACGGTCCAAGGATGCAGGTTGAGCAGTCGAGTGTGGGGAATGTTTCGGAAAGCTGAGCCATTCTTCCGCCAATCGTCCCTGATTTCTCGACCAAGTACACTTCGTAGCCTGCATTAGCAACATCTAGAGCGGCGCGGATTCCGGCTATGCCTCCTCCTATGACCAAGACCCTTCTGGTCACTGGGACGGTTATTGGTTGAAGGGCTTCGTTGAGTTTGACTTTCTCAATCGCCTGTCGCACGGCTATATGGGATTTCGCTGTAGCTTTCTCATGGTCATCGTGTACCCAGCTACCTTGTTCGCGGATATTTGCAATTTCACAGTTATACCGATTCAGGCCGGCTGAGTGTACGACGTTCTTGAAGGTGGTTTCATGCATGGCGGGTGAGCAGGCGGCGATGACAACGGCGTCTAGGTGCTGTTGCTTTATGCTATCCTTGACCAATGCTTGTCCTGGTTCGGAACATAGGTATTTGTGATCGACGGCGAAAACAACGCCCTTCTGTTTCTTGGCTCTTTCCACAACTTCATTGACGTTCACTGTTCCTGCAATGTTTAGGCCACAGTGGCATACGAACACTCCAACTCGTTTCGTGGGCGTCGTGGACATTTCACAGCACTCCTGGCGCTTGTGCTTCGCGAATCCTTTGCATCTGGTGAGCATCGAGCTGGAGTTGTTGTGGATCAAGTCCTAACGCGAGGCCTAGAAGCTGCGTGAAGTACACTATTGGTAAGTACTCTTCATCTCCCGTGGTGGCTGCGGCACCGTCGTGGCTTGTTTCTAAGTTGTATTTGCACAAGGGGCAGCTAACCGCCAGCAACCTTGCACCGCTGTTGCGGGCTGATCTCATGATGTCTCTTGCTAGCGGCTCCGAATGTTCGGGTGAACTTACACTGAGATAGGATCCGCAGCATTGCGTGCGAGCCGGATAGTCGATCGGGGTGCATCCAAGTCTGGTGAACAGGTCTTCCATAACGGACGGCCTGTTGGGATCGTCGAGCTTCATTTCGCCGGGTGGGCGAAGGAGCAGGCACCCATAATATGCTCCCACTGGAAGACCCTTCAAAGGGGTCCTCACAGCCTTCTCCACCGCGTCAAAGCCGACGCGGTCTCTTAGAACCTCTAGGAAGTGGAGAACTTCAACTCCGCCATTGAACGTTTCCTCGTTAAATGTGTTGATCGCTTGTTGTGATTCTGGTGTGTGGGCTGCGTGAAATGTGGTTCGTTTGAGGACATTGTAGCAGCCGGCGCAGAGAGTGGTGAGTGTGTTTCCTTCATTTTGTGCTCGGGAGAGGATTCGGTTTGGTCCGGCTTTGACCATCAGGTTGTCATTTACGTTTGAGAATACTGCCCCGCAGCAGAGCCATCCTTCCATGTCCTTCAATTCGAATCCGAGGGCGCGCGCCGAGGCCTTAGCGGATGCGTCGAAATCTTTCGCCATCGTTCTCAGTGTGCATCCGGGGAAGTACAGATAGGATTGCACTGCTTTTCGCCTCAATACGAGCTCAGTTTTCTGTACGCACTCACCAAGCCTTGCTGTGGTATCTCTGAGGAACTCTGTCGCACGGTAAGTTCGATCGGTTCTCTGCGAAGCTTGATTACTCGGAGTGCCTCGCAGATCTTACTCACGTCGACGCCTCTAGGGCACTGGGTCTTACATGAGAAGCAAGTTGCACAGAGCCACGGCGCCCTAGCCTCGAGTACTTGCTCCAAGCCTAGTTGTAGGTACCGAACAACTTGATGCGGTAGCAGGTCCATCTGCGCGGATAATGGGCATGTGGCTGAGCATTTTCCACATTGATAGCAGAGCGCTATATTCTGGCCGCTTATCGTTTCGACTTTGTGCAGGAGTGGTCCTGCGACGGCCGCCGCAGATAGAATGCTAGCCACTCTACTCCCAGCCTTTTACTGCGAACGCCTCGAGTTCGATTTTTGCTTCTTTACTTCGGTAGTCTGGTAGAAGGATTGGGCTGTGCTTTTCCGGTTTGTAACCTGCCTTAGCTAACTCCTTATGAAATCTGACAACATGTTTGAGTGTTGGTTTACTTGGGGTGGTCGTGCGTGCTGCCTTAGCAGCGTCTTCTCCCGCTCTTCTCCCATATACTAGGATACCGAGTAGTGAGTTGCCCATCAGGCGGTTTCTTCCGTGAACTCCTCCCGCTGCCTCGCCTGCAATGTACAGGTTAGCGACGTTAGTTCGCCCTTCCGTGTCGATAAGGATCCCACCGTTCTGGTAGTGTTGGGTCGGGTACACGAGCACCGGGTCCGTCAGAATATCTATCCCGAATCTCTTGAATTGGCGGACCATTGCCGGGGCTAGCTGTTGCGTCCGTCCCTGACCTCGTATCGCGTCAATGAGGGGAGTGTCGAGCCAAACTCCTACGAGCCCGTTCGGCGTTAAGACACCCTTACCACGTTCTTTGCACTCTCTTATGATAGCGGAAGATACTGCATCTCTGGTTTCAAGTTCGTTCACAAAACGTTCTCCATCAACGTTGACGAGTTGGGCTCCAAGGCTCCGCATCTTCTCAGTTATCAGCTGGCCTGAGATTAACTCGGGAAACGCCACCCCGGTCGGATGGTATTGGATCGTGTCTACGAAGACTAGTTTGCAGCCGGCCCGGTACGCGAGTGCTAAGCCATCGCCTGTTGCGCCATAGTGGTTTGTGGTTGGAAATCCTTGCACGTGCAGTCTCCCGGAACCGCCGGTTGCGATTATCGTAGTCTTTGATCGAACGACTATGTACTCCTCGGTTTCCATGTTGAGGAGAATTGCCCCAACACACTTGCCTTCCTCGTCTGTCAGTAATTCCAACGCGGGCGAGAACTCGACGACTTGAATGCCTCTGTTGATTACTTCATCCCGCAATGTCCGCATGATTTCGGCACCTGTGTAATCCCGGGCCGCATGCATGCGACGTCTACTTGTTCCGCCTCCGTGCATTGTGATGAAAGTTCCATCTGGTTCTTTGTCGAACATCATTCCGAGGTCTTCGAGCCACGCGATAACTGAAGGGGCGTCTTCTACAAGAGTGCGAACCAAGCTGGGGATGTTTGAGTAACCTCCGCCCCCCATTACGTCGAGATAATGAATAGCTGGTGAGTCATTTGTTTTGTCCGCCGCTTGTATCCCGCCTTGGGCCATCATCGTATTGGAGTCGCCGAACCTAAGTTTAGTGCAGAGTAGAACCTTGGCTCCTTGTTCCTGCGCCGCCAGTGCGGCCGCGGCCCCTGCCCCCCCTCCGCCTATGATTAGCACGTCAGTTTCAATGTTAATTTTGGAAAGGTCGATCTTCTCCGGGTTCAAGCGGCTGTAGCTTTCAACTAAATCGCCTAATTCATTCACGATCGGATTGCCCTTGCTAGCTCCCACTAGGAGTTTTCTTGTTGTGCCCGGTTTGTAGTCTGGATGGAATTTCTCGAGGAGGGATTTCTTTTCTTCGGGCTTAAGTTTTACGAAAGGCTGTTTCATTCTCTCCTTTCTGGTCCCTGAGACTCTTTCGATCGAACGGCGCATTTCAGGACTGTAGCGAATCACAGTCCTCCATTGTTGTTCTTGCAAAGGCTAAATCGCCTCCTTCTCGATTTCTCTGGCGTTGTAGAGTGTGGTCAATTCCGCCGTGGTTAGGTGTGTGAGCTTTTCCAGCTCCGCGTCATAGCGCCTGTCCTTCATTTCTTGCAGGCGTGTTTGTAGGTGTTTGGATCGTTGTGCCAAGTGTGTGGCGTAGAGTCTTCTTGCTAGAATAGCGACGTAGTACTGAACAATTTCTGCGGGACACCTTGTAGCGCAGAGTCCACACATTATGCAGTCGAAAGACAGGTCGGCTGCGGTTGCGATATCGCCTCTCATTGCCGCGCCAATTATGTCTATAACGGGTAATTCTTGTGGGCAGGCGCGTGTACACGTGTTACATTGTAAACAGCGCATGACTTCGGGATAAAATTTTGTGAATGATGAAATGTCGGGAGACAGACCTTTGACGTCGTATTTCGCTTTCGTAGCGGGATGAAATGGTAACATCGAGAAGACCATTCCGTCCTTGACTGGAGTTTGGCATGCAAGACCAGTGCGCAGCCTGTAATCTCCTTGTATTCGGTAGACGGTTGCGCATGCGCCACAGAAACCACTTCGGCAGCCACAACCTCTGAGTAAGCGGTAGCCCAGTCTCTCCATAGCGGTAAGAATCGTCAGGTTCTCCGGGACGCGGTACTGTTTCCCGAAGACGTATATTGAAATCGAATTCTTGTCCGAACGCATCAACTGATTACACCTTCAATGGGGCTCCTTCTTGTCAATTAGGAAGATCGCGAAGTCTGGACAGATGTCCTCACACACGCCGCAGCCAACGCAGAGCGAACTATCCTTAACTTGGGGTGGATGAACACCTGTCTGGTTGACCTTCTTGCTCGTCTCGAGGACGTCTCTCGGGCAGAACTCAATGCAGAAGTTGCACCCCTTACATCTCTCGTCGATTATGAAAATGTCCGAATCACGGAGCTTCAACCCTTCAGGCGGTCGGGTAGGAGTGCGGCCAGGTCTGGCTGGACTCCAAGGCTTTACTGTTGAGTATGATTCAGCCGTGTTCTGCGTTATTCTTGGGGGGATTTGCACGGCTACGTTGCCCACAGAAGGCGCCTCAATTCAGGGCATTTCTAGTTTAGTCTAGATATAGAGATAGTTCGTGAAGTAAATGCTGTTAATATCAAAGCCTTGAAAGTATCTATGTAATTACGCCACGTTTAGTCTAGCAGTCGATGGCGATGTTGCCAATGGAGGTGATGCCTTGTCGCTGAAAACGAAAGCTCTGTCTGGAGAGTTTTTCATGTCAGGCAACCTCGCGTGTGCAGAGGGTGCAATCGCCGCGGGGTGTAGGTTTTACGGAGGCTATCCAATCACACCTTCTTCCGAAATAGCTGAACACATGAGCCGACGGTTACCGCAAGTCGGTGGACATTATCTACAGATGGAAGACGAAATCGGCAGCATAGCGGCTGTCGTCGGTGCCTCTAATGCTGGAGCAAAAAGCATGACCGCCACGTCGGGGCCAGGGTTCTCACTGATGATGGAGAACATTGGATTGGGCGTGATTACAGAAACCCCGTGCGTGCTCGTCAACGTGCAAAGAGCTGGCCCGAGTACAGGTATCCCGACTCTGATTGGCCAGGGCGACATGATGCAAGTCAAATGGGGATCGCACGGCGATTACGAGGTCATCGCGTATGCGCCGAACAGCGTGCAGGAAATGTTCGACCTAACAATCAAGGCATTCAACATGGCAGAGAAGTATAGAACCCCGACATTCGTAATGGCGGACCAAGTCATAGCTCACATGACCAGCAAAGTCGTCATCCCCACACCTGACAAGATTGAGATCGTGAATCGAAAAAGACCTTCAAGGTCTAACTCAGGATTCACACCGTTCCCCTACGATCATGACTTTCCACCGATGGCTATGGCGGGCGATGGTTTCCACATAAACGTTGACAGCCTCACGCATGATGAACACGGGTACCCGTCGTTAGATAACTCCGTTTCACAAAGAATGCTTGACCATATAACCGGAAAGATACTAAATCACGCAGACGAAATCATAGAGACTGAAGAATACCTAACTGATGACGCGGAAGTAATCATAATCGCTTATGGCTCAACTTCGAGATCGGCGCTACGTGTCGTCAAGGAAGCGAGACAGAGGGAGAAGAAACTTGGCCTCCTAAGATTGATTACGCCTTGGCCCTTCCCTGCCAAGAAGATCGAAGCCTTGGGCGAACACGTGCGGGCCTTTGTAGTGCCAGAGATCAACTACGGGCAGATGGAGCACGTCGTTAGGGAGTATGCTAGTTGCCCAGTGATCGGCGTTCATCATGCTGCAGGCGCGCTAATTCCCCCGCAGAAGATTGACCTAGCTTTGGAGAAGTTATGAAATGACTCAGATCGAAACATTACACGAGATGAATTTTCCCGTGAATCCCAAGGATCAGCTGCTCAGAGCCGACAGGTTACCGCACATCTGGTGTCCCGGTTGCGGCTTGGGTATTGTGACAGGATGCTTTGTTGAGGCTATGAAAGCGTCAGGCATCCCACAGGATAAACACATCGTCGTTTCAGGAATAGGATGTACTGCAAGGATACCGGGCTACCTTAACCTCGATACTTACCACACCACACACGGCAGAGCAATTGCGTTCGCTACAGGCATCAAAGTAGCTAATCCAGAACTTGAAGTAAGCGTGATTGCTGGAGACGGGGATCTCTTCAACATAGGCGGTAACCACCTCATTCATGCAATCCGACGCAATATGGATCTCAACATCTTTTGCGTAAACAACTTCAATTACGGAATGACCGGTGGCCAGTTCGGAGCAACTACTCCTCCAGGAGCGAGAACCTCCACAACACCGTACGGGAACTTCGAGGCCTCCTTTAATATCCCCTACATGGTGGCTGCGGCCGGAGCGCCGTACGTAGCCCGGTGGACTACGCTCCATGCAAGGCAACTATTGCAATCCATGCTGAGAGCATTTCAAATTCAAGGTTTGGCTTTCATAGAAATCGTCTCCCCGTGCCCACCAACCTTCGGCAATCTGAACAACTTCAATGACGCCTTGGGTATGATGCAATACTTCCAAAACTGTTCGCGGGTTGATGACCATGCAGACCTCAGCAAAGCTGGCCTCTCCATGAGGTCGCCCGACCCTATTGTGGTAGGCAACTTCGTCGATGTGAAAAAACCGCCATATCATGAAGTCGAGCGCGACATGATTCAAGCTGCATTGAGTCGGTCGAAATGAAGCGGTTAGAAATCAGGTTGCAGGGACTCGGTGGCCAAGGAATAATCTCTGCAGGTTTCCTGATTGGTTCGGCGGCGGCATTACAGGAGCATAGAGAAACTGTGATGACTGAGGACTACAGTCCCTACATAACGGGCGGTTGGTCGAGGGCGGACCTCGTAATCTCCGACGAACCAATCGATTATCCCTTGGTCAAAGAGCCGAATCTTCTCATCGCCCTCTCCCAAGACGCGTTTGACAACAACTGGAAGTTGACCGCTCCAGACGCCACGATAATCACAGAGGCGAGCATGGTAGACGCAAGCCACATCGACGGGCGCAAGTTGTACCCGGTCCCAGCACTCAGCGTGGCCGAGGGGCTCAAGCGACGTGTAGTCGCGAACATTGTGGTACTGGGGTTCGTTGCCGAGAAGACCAAAGTGGTTGGTCGGGATGCTTTGTTGAAAGCGATCGTCAATCGTTACCCGAAGGCCGCCGAGCTGAACCGAAACGCATTCTCGAGAGGCGTTGAACTAGCTGCGGGATTGCAGGAAGTCTTGGAGGTTGCCCACTAAAGGGCAAACATGCGTACACGATTACCAGATTGCGTTGGGGAGGTGGGTGTTCTGACAGGAAACAGGATTGGGCGATGCGCAGAGTGCGGCTGGGCGTACGGCGATGATGAATGCATAAAGTGCACTATTTGCGGCACGGAACCCTTCGTAGTGTGTTCGCACTGTCCTCCTAGCGTGACTCACGGCGGATAACCAACATCGCGTACGACGAGCGCTGGCGCTTCCAGATTGAATGAGGCGACTTGCATATCATTGATGAAGTCAGAATTTAGTCTTCTTTAGCTAAGCATCAAACGTGTTGATGTAAGTATGAATATTTCATAAGTAGTTACTACCTGCGAAGTGTTATCGTCGCGCGTTTGCCGCGTTAACTAGAAGCGGAAGATATTGACGAACATTACGGCACTGTTCGAGGGTGAGGGTAGCTCGAATCAGCTTCTCTCGTTGCCTCTTACCTAACGCGGTCTGCGCGTTAGCGTCGAACTTTGCTATTAGTTCCTGCGCCGATAGCGGTCGTTCGGGCTGTCCTTTCGCAAAGTCCTCCTGCTTCTTGAATGTTCGTCCATCTTTCGTTGTAATGGTGACGATGGCTCGCTTCACGTTTGGAAAAATCGAATCGATCTCGGAATTCGAGATTACCTTTATCTTGGGAATGAGTTTAAGGACAGACGCTTCTTGGAGGGCATTCTCGCTAAAGTCTGACGCTAGAACGTTTCCCTTGGCCACGGCCACCGCTATGCAGTAAGGGAGCGAGTGATCGGCTGTCTCCTTTGTCTTGGGATGATACTTACCCTCATCGGAGAGAATGTCGACGCCGCGCTTGGTTGTCTCAACGAGGACTTCTCTGACTTCATCGGAGGTAATCTTGTTCTCTTGCATCACTTCTAGGCTCGCCGTAATTGGTTGATGTGTGAGTGCTTCCGTTGGAAACGCCTTAAAGCCACACTGTGCGATGAGGAATTCTTCGCCCAATCTATTGACGAGAGCGTTTCTGTCCCATCGGACGCTTGATAGTACTTCGAAGAGACCTTCCTTTCCCTCGAAAACTTCCGGTGGACCTGAGTAGCCGGCCGCAGCTAGCATCGCCGCGCTAACGCCCGCCTCAGTCGCCATGGGGTCTGCGGCGTTCTTCATGTTCGTTAGATGGCTTGCCACCACTCCGCCCAGCGTGAAGTGGCTTGAGCCGGCAATGCCGACAGCCGACACCATTTGATCTTCGCTTAAGCCTAGGACTCGTCCGGCGACCAAGGGACTCACGAATTGGGTCAGGCTTGCATGATGCCAACCTATCTCACGAACGCCCGGATTCGCGGCAAGGCACAGTCTCATCTCCAATTCATATGCAACAACGATTGCGGTAATCAGTTCCTTCCCGCTTACTCCACGGAACTCCGCCGGTGCGAGTGCCGCCGGGATGATGTCTGAAGGATGGCATGGGTCTTGTTTCCAATAGACGTCATTGTAGTCCATCGCGCGGATTAGCAGTGAGTTGATCAGTGCTGCGCTGGGCAGGTTCGTCCTATCGCCGTACCAGATGATGCTAGCATGCTTCTTTCCCCCTAGCTGCTGAAGATATTCATACGACGCTTGAATGTCCTTCAGCTTAACCGCGGCAAAGGCGCATCCTAAGCTATCTAAGAGCAACCGTTTGGCCATTTGCACGACATGTTCGGGAAGCGACTCATATTGCAAGGATAGGGCAAATTGTGCCATCCTGCGGCTTATCGAATCCACCTAGTGTAGCTCCCGCTGAGGCTTCCCCTTGTAAACGGCTTGCGCGAAGTTGATGTTTCGCATTTCGGGTTGGGAAAGAATCTCTTCGAAGTAATGCGCCGAGAGGCCCGCAATTCGTCCCCATATAAAGAGGGCCTTCGCGACTACTGGATTCAGTCCCATGTCTGCAACTATAGATCCGATGACTCCATCGACGTTGATGGGGAGGTCCATGCCTCTCACTTGTTTGAAGACTCCGGTAATGATCTTAGAAACTGCTACGTTCTCTGCCGATACCCCTGCAGCCTCACTCAATTTCCACAGGGCATCGCGCCTCGGATCTTGAGTATGTATTCTGTGCCCGAGTCCCTCAATCCTTCGTCCGGCCCTGATGTACTCGGTGACTTCTTTCTCTGTAGCTTCCTTGAGGTTGATTCCTTCTCTCTTGGAGCGAGCGACGCATTGGGAGAAGAACAGCGCGGCCTTCGCTCCGGCTCCTCCGTGCACGTCCGTTATCGCCCCGATTCCGCTTGCAACGGATACCGCGTAGTCCACCCTCGTTGAAGCGGAGATTATGGCGACTTGTGCTGAGGGAGGGGTGACGCCGTGGTCCACGGATGCTACTGCCATCGCTTCAATGAGTTTCCCTTTTTTAGAGTCAAAGGTTCTGTCCCCGGTAATTGTCCGGTACATTAGTTCAGTGAAACTTGATTCTTCGGAGAGCCTGTCGAGCGCGGATGTAGTTCCCAATATCGTAGCGAGGTACATTCCGACTTTGCCCAGAGCGAAAGCGGTCTTTCGTTTGGGGCCGGGGCGTCCTTTCTGTGGAAACGCTGCCAGTGCCTTGTCGCAGATTAGAGCCCTAGCGAGGGTCTGGGAGATGTCTTCGCCTTCGTTTTGGAGAATCGAGGGCTTCGATTCGAGAGCCGCGTTCATGGCTGTCTTCCGAAGTTCTTCCAACACTTCTGGGTCGGCGAATTCTCCTTCGATTAGGAGGTTAGCTACGTCCAAGAGCCCTTTGCGGCCGATGATTTGTTGCAGCGGGTAGCCAGAGATCATGAGGTTGTTGGGCTTCACTTCCGTGATCAGTGTTCCCCAACTGGGAACAGCGACTTTCGCATCCCAGATTTGCCGCATTTTCTGGTAGTAGCGTTCGGGGTCGAAGTAGGTCCTATTCAGCTTTGTCTTCACGGCTTCGATGAGGTCGTACTGGGAATTGACTACTGTCACTCCTGCGTGTTCCAATGCTTCCTTCTTTGAGTTGAAGGTGCCGTAGTTTTGTCCCGGAGAAACGATTGCGCCAGCGTGCCCCATCGTTTTCCCTTCCGGAGAGTGTGCGCCGGAGACCAAGGCTACGATGGGTTTTGGATAGCGTTCTGGATGGGTACGAATGTCTTCGGCGAGTCGCTCTTCTTGGATTCCGCCGATCTCTCCTGCGATCACAACGAGGTCAGTGTTGCTATAGTTCATGACTAGAGGCACTAGGTCGACGAATGTGGACCCGATTGCGGCATCGCCACCGATCCCGATTACCGCGTTTTGAGCGATGCCCACACTTGCCAAAGCGTCCGATAGATGGTATAGGATTGCGCCGCTGCGAGAGATTATCGTGATGCCTCTCGGTCCGAATTTGCCTGGTACAGTCTCTTCCGGGTAGAAAACATCAGGAAGCATTCCTATCTTTACTTGTTCTGGCGGGAAGATGACGCCTGGTGAGTTTCCGCCAATGAGGACTGTTTTGCGTCTTCTGGCGGCCGTGAGCATGTCGCGTACGTCGCGTACGGGGATTCCTTCGGTTATTAGCACAACAAGAGGAATGCCTGCTTCAATTGTCTCGATTACTGACTCCTTGGCCATTGAAAATTGCCTCCAGATGCTCGCTGCGGCAACGTATGGATGGTCTTTGAGGCACTCCGCGACGGTATCATAA
>Ga0187770_10001071_pt1 | contig 14214 bp, 9 predicted proteins | sample 0116_SJ02_MP02_2_FD_133154 | JGI IMG/M metagenome (GOLD analysis project Ga0187770, IMG submission 133154) | Tropical peat soil microbial communities from peatlands in Department of Meta, Colombia - 0116_SJ02_MP02_20_MG | ecosystem: Environmental > Terrestrial > Soil > Wetlands > Peat | place...
AGATGATCGACGAGTCCGATCTCGGCGAGGTTGTAGCGGCCGCTCGCTGTAATCGCCAGCGCGGGCGTCAGGTTCAGCGTGTCGGTGAGGAATGCGCCATAATAATTATTGGTCGCGCTCAGGCTCACCGGTGTCGCGATAAATCCCGTGTTTTCGGGAGTACTGACGAAAAATCCCGACTGCTGCACCTGCAAGGCCGGGTCGATGGCACCGATCTGGGCGGAGGACGCGAAATCGACATCCGAATGATCGATGCTGCCGCCCAGCACAAAGTGGTTCTCGTAACCGAACAGATCGCCGGTATAGGTCGTCTGCAACGTGCCGCCGACGGTGACCGCGTGGATATCCTCGGCGTCGATCTGGCCGATGGGCGTCGTACCGCCATTGGAGAAATCCGGGATTGAGCCGCCGGTCGTGCTGGTCAGTAGGGTCGTGCCATCGGGCTGACAGAGGAGCCCGTTGCTGGCGGAACAGGCCACGTAGTCGGTGGTGTTGCCGTTGACCACCGTCTGGTGGAATTGCCGCCTGTAGCCGTTGACCTGAAAGGACAGCGTATCGGTCGCTTGGTAGGCGCCGTTGAGCGTTACAAAAGCGAGCTGATTGCCGTTGATCTGCGGCGTCGTGAAATCGAGCGCCCGGTCGATCGCAAGAGACTGCTCCGGCGTCGTCCCTTCGCCATGAAGGCTGTTGTCGGCGCCGGTAAAGCTGACGTCAAACGAGGCGCGCTCGCCGCGACCGGCGATATCGGCATAGAGCTGCCGCAGATGATTGGGCGAGAACTGCCGCCAGCCGTCCTCGTCGAACCACCGGCCCGCGACATAGGTGGAAAACGTGTCAACCTGCTTGCCATATTGAAATTGACCGCTGCGCTGACCGAATGAGCCACCCGCGAGCTCGCTCTCAAACCCCTGATAAGTGAAGCCGTTCTTCATCGTGATCACGGCGGCGCCGCCGAGCGCGTTGAGCCCGTAGACTGGGTTGCCGCTGACGATGTCGAGCCGATCGATCGCGATATCGGGGATCAGGTCCCAGTTGACGGTATCGCCGAACGCCTCGTTGATACGGACGCCGTTCTGGTAAACCGCCAACCCCTCCGGGGTGCCTAGCACCGGCGAGGCCTCGAAGCCGCGATAGAGGATATCCGGCTGAAACGGGTCGACGAGTGTCGCGTTGGTGCTGACGCTGCCGGCCTGATCGATAAGGGAATCGACCAGGCTCGGCGATCCTTCGCGCGTCAGATCGCCCGAGGTGAGGCTCTGGACGTTAGCTGGCACTTTGTCGGGGTCGATCCCCATCCCCGGCAACGGTGTCACAGCGATGACATTGACCGCAGGCAGCGAGATCGCGGCGTCGGCGTCGGGAGCGGCTGACGTTTGAGCGACCGCCACATCACCGACCGACACGGCCATCAGGGCGGCGAGGGCCATCCTCCTGAGCACGCACTCTCCCCGAATTTTCTTTGATCGTTGCGGTCATTAGGCCACGCCGCCCGATAGGTGGCCATGGCAGGCCTTCCTGATCATTTCGGGAAATCTTCCCAATCCTCAATTGACCCGGCGTTCCGTTGGGAATCAGTGCGCGATCGTGGCATTCTGGACCACATGTCGCTGCGGGTTCGCCTGATCGCGCTTGTGACGGCCGCTCTCGCGATCGGTCTCGTGATGGGCGGCGCGGTGACGCTGATCAACGCGTCGCGGTCAGTGCGCAACGAGATGCGCTCGGCGCTCCTCGTTGGCCGACAGACGGTCGAAAATGTGATCCGGGAGATCGAAGGGTCGCCTGATCCGCGGCGCGAGCTCGACGATCTCGCCGCCTCGTTCAAGGGCAGCCGCCATCTTCGGGTTTCGGTGATCGTCCAAGACACAGCCGAGATCGTGCAGCCGGACGACGACAAGTCGCCGTTCGGCCGGGTGCCTGGGTGGTTTATGCGGATGATTGCGGTAGCGCCCGCGACCTTTCGCGCCCCGGTCACGATCGACGGGAAACCGTTCGCAAATATCGTGATCGAAACCGACCCGCGCAACGAGATCCTCGAAGTGTGGAACGAGTTGAGCGGCAGCCTGATCGTGTTGGCGCTGATCAGCAGCGGGATAATTCCGCTCATCTTTTTCTTCATCGGCCGCGCGCTGCGGCCGCTCGGCCGGCTGACGCAAGCGATGGAACAGGTCGGCCGCGGCGATTACCGCATTCGGGTGAGCGATCGGTTGACGCCCGAGCTCGCACGGCTGCGTGACAGCTTTAACCGAATGGCCGCGCAGCTCGAGGCGGCCGATGACGACAACCGCCGGCTCAACGAGCAGCTGCTGACCCTGCAGGAGGAGGAGCGTAGCGAGATCGCGCGCGACCTGCATGACGAGATCGGCCCGTTCCTATTCGCGATCAATGTCGATGCAGCGACGATCGGGAAGCTGGTGAAGGAAGACCGCGCTGCGGAAGTGCCGGCGCATTCACAGTCGATCACCGAGGCGGTGCGGCATCTGCAGCGGCAGGTGCGCGGCATGCTCGGTCGGCTATGGCCGGTTGGGGTCGCCGAATTTGGTTTGAGCGAAGCGGTCGGCAGCCTTGTCGGGTTCTGGCAGCGGCGCCATCCCGAAATCATCTACCGCGCCATGGTCGCGCCGGATTGCGAAGGCCTCGGCAGCCGCATTGCCACAACGATTTATCGGATCGTCCAGGAATGTTTGAGCAATGCCGTGCGACACGGTAACCCCGCCGAGATCGTCATCTCGATCGGGCGCGACCCGGCGTGCGACGAGATCGTTGTCGCGGTCGTCGACGACGGCAGCGGGTTGTGCGAGGCGCCAGGGGTCGGCTATGGCCTCATCGGCATGGAAGAGCGACTGCGCGCGATGGGCGGGCGTCTTGATTTTCGCAACCGGCCTGTCGGCGGGTTTGCACTGACTGCTTCGGTCCCCTGCCCCGAGCTGCGCCAACCCGCGGTGGCCGCGTCGTCGAAGGCCGCGATATGAAGCTGCTCATTGTCGACGATCATCCGATTGTTCGCGCGGGCTTGCGCCGCCTGCTCGCGAGCGAACGCGGGTTCGACATCGTCGAGGCAGCCACCGGGCCGGAGGCCATCGCCGCGTTTCGCGAGCAGCAGCCTGATTTGGTGATCCTCGACCTCAACTTGCCGGGTCTAAGCGGGCTCGAGGTACTCAGCCGGCTCAGGGCCGACAACCCCAAAGCGCGGGTTCTGGTTCTCAGCATGCTCGACAACCCGCTCTATGTCACTCGCGTGCTTGAAGCCGGGGCCGGCGGTTATGTCAGTAAAAGCGCCCCTCCTGAGCAATTGTTGGAAGCGGTTCGGCGCGTCGCCGCGGGCCAGCCCTATATCGAACACGAGATCGCACAAGAACTGGTGCTGTGGAACCTCCGCACCACTGCCGAGCCGCTGCGACAGCTGTCACAGCGCGACGTCGAAATCCTGCGCCTCTTGGCCGAAGGCAACAGCCTTACCGAGATCGCCGGAGCACTCGGTATCGGCTACAAAACCGTTGCCAATCACTGCAGCCAATTAAAAGCAAAGCTCGCTACGCCGCGAATGGCCGATTTGATCCGGCTCGCCATTTCGAGCGGTCTCAGCGCCGCCGACGCGACGCTGGCGGAACCGTTTCCTGCCGAGACAATCAAAGGCGGCGTCTAACCCTTGACGCCGCCCATGGTCAGTCCGGCGGTCATCCGCCCGCGGAACAGGTAATAGATGACAACCGGCGGCACCGCGTAGACGATCGCCGTAGCCATCATGTAGTTCCACGGCGACTCGTCGCTGTTGAGAAACTGTGCGAGCGCGACCGGCACCGTCATGCTGCGCTTATTCGACAACAGCAGGAACTGGTAGAGATACTCGTTCCACGCGAGCAGCAGCGCGTAGGTTCCGACCGCGACCAGTGCCGGCGCCATCAGCGGCAGATAGATCCGGAAATAAACCTGGATCGGGGAGGCGCCGTCGATCCGCGCCGCTTCGTCCAGCTCGAACGGGATGCTTCGGCCGTATTGCTGGAAGATAAAGATCGCGTACGGCGTGGCGAAGGTCACTTCAACGGCGATGATCGACCAGACATTGTTGCCGAGCCCATAGGCTTGCATCATCCGGTAGAATGGAATCGCCAGGAACGACGCCGGCACCAGATAGGTCAGCAACGCCGCGTTGGTCAAAAGCCAACCGTGGCGGATGCGCATCCGGCCGATCGAATAGCTGACCATCGAACCGATGCCAAGGGTCAGGAACACCGTCCAGAAGCCGATATAGATGCTGTTCGCGTACTGGTGCCAGAAATACTCCAGGTACCAGTATCCTTCGGTAAACACGATCCAAAAGCTGTAGGGCGACGGATCGGCGGGCCAGACATTTGTGCTGAATACGTCGTTATGCGACTCGAGGGCGACCATCACCATGTTGTAGATCGGCGCCAGGGTCCACACCACGAGCACCAGGCCGAGCGCCAGCGCTAGCGCCTCGCCGAGCCGACGCCTCAGCTTGTAGTTCGGGTGGCGCCGCGGGGCGATCTCTCCGGCGGTGACGGCGGTCATAGCTGCACCTCCGACGTCCGCAGCTTGTGCATCAATAGCATTACCAGCGGGATCATCAGCGGCAGTGCCGAGAGCACCGCGGCGACCCCCAATTGCGGCCGTGCGATCTCAAAAGCATCGCGGATGCCGAGCGTCGCCAGCACATGCGTCGACAGCGCCGGCCCACCGCCCGAAATGAAATAGGCGGTGTTGAAATCGCCGAGCGTAAAGATCGTCGAGAGCAGCGTGCAGACGAGGTAGAGGTTGGCCAGCAGCGGCAGACTGACATGGACAAAGCGGCGGATGCCGGTCGCGCCGTCAACCTCGGCGGCTTCATAGAGTTCCTGCGGGATCGCCATCCGGCCAGCGAGCAGGATCACCGTCCAGAACGGCATGTTCTTCCAGATGTAGGTGACGATCACCGAGCCGAGCGCCAGCCAGCGCGATGTATCGAGCCAGCCCGGCCCGTCGATGCCGAATGCATCCCACAGCACGTTGTTGATGAGGCCCCACTGGGTGTTGAGCATCCAGTGGATCGAGATGAAGGTGGGAAGCGCCGGGACCGCCCAGGGCAGAACGTAGATCATCAACAGCCCTTTGACCCACCAGCCCCTCCGCATGAAAAAGCCGGAGAGCAGCAAGGCGAGGAACATCTTCACGTTCACGCCGATGACCAGGTAGAGGATCGTGTTGACGACCGTCTGCTGGTAGATCGGATCGTTGAACAGTTCGACGTAAAGACTCGGCTGATGACCGAGCCATAGCCCGTAAAATACCGGGAAGACCACAAAGGCGATAAACACCCCGATATAGGGGATGCAGAACGCGATCGCCCAGGCGTATTCCGACCCTTGCAGACCGCCGCGCAGTTTGCGCAGGACCGACGCGCGCCGTGGTGCGACGCGGCCGGCCTCAATGACCGATACGGATGCCATGTGCGCCTCTCAGCTCTGGACGATCGGATATTTGGCGAGGATCGTCTCGATTTTCTTTAATGCGGTCTCGGCAGCCGTTTTCGGATCGACGCCGTTACGGATGATGTCCGCCTCGGCCACGCCCCAGATTTGCTGCGCGTTGACCTCCGCGTAGCCGGGGTTGAACACTGGGTAATTCGGCACCGTATCGCTCAGCAGGCCTTCGGTCATGTAGGCCTTCACCTGCGGATCCGCCGACCAGAACGGATCGTCCTTGACCAGCGATGGCATGGTCGGAAGCCACCGTCCCAGCCCCTCCTTCAGGAAATCGTTCGATACCTTCGGCTGGATCAGATAGGTCATGAATTCCTTGGCGACGTCGACGCTCTTCGCCCCTTTGGGGATGAACGCCCCGCCGACGCCGAGTTCCGCCGTCATTGGCGTGCCGTCATTCTTGTTCGGCAGGCTCATCGTCGTGACCTGCGCCCGTTCTTCCTTGTCCTTGATGGCGACCTCGGTCGAAATCGTGCCGTCGAGGTCCATGACGAACAGCTTGGAGTGGAACGCGTTGTTGTCGTCGGCGTCGTTCCAGCTCAGCGCCCCCGACGGGACGTAGCCGTCCTTGTAGGCCTTGGTGATGTAGGTCAGCGACTTGATGACGGCTTCCTTAACCTGCGGATCGTCGAGATGCGGCTTGCCGTCCTTCGTCACGATGCCGTTGCCGCCGTTGGCGATCAGGAAATGATGAAACATGTTGTTGCCGTCGGCGGGACCGGTGGTCGTGCACTGCAGCCCCATCGCGTAGACGTTGCGCATGGTCTCGCGCAGTTTCGGCTGCATCGGCTTGAAGAAGTCCCAGAACGCATCCCAGGTCTTCGGCGCATCGGAGAGCTTGAAGCCGGCTTTCTCGACCAGCGGCGTCCAGACATGGAACGGCAAGACCGCGGTCTTGAACGGGATCAGATAACCGCCGCGCTTCTTGGTGACATTGTTGTAGTACTGCGTCGCCAAGTAGACGGTCGGATGATACTTGTCCTTCTGTGTATCGATGACGTCGGATACCTCGACCACCTTGTCGTCCCAGGCGTTCTGCGGCACGACGACTTGGTCGTTGATGTCGTGCGAGACCAGGTCCGGCACGTCGCCGCTCGTCAGCGCCGACACGATCTTCTGCATCAGCGGCGCAAACGGGATCAGGCTATAGTCGATCGTATTGCCGCTCTGCTTCTGGTATTCGTCGACGATCCGCTTGAACGCGGCGTCCTCTTCGGGGACGAAGCCCTGGGTCCACCACACGGTCGCGGTTTTGGCGGCGGCATTGGCAATGTATGGTCGTGCCAACGCACCCGCCGCAGCGACGGCTAGGGAGCGCTGAAGCACGGAACGCCTGGTCAGTTGGATCATGCGTGTTCCTTCCTGTTCACACTGGCGGCGCCTTATCGGCGCACTCTTCTTCTTTGGGAGCGGACTATAGGGCAGAGCCGTTGAAGGCTCAAATGTTATTGATCTCCTTGGGTTGCGGCTTCGCGGCGCAGTCTTCCGACGCCGCGCCCCGCCTCCCGCTGGCTGCTCAGGTCGTCTCGATCGGATACTTCTGGAAGATCGCCTCGACCCATTTGAACGCCTTTTCCGCGGCCGCCTGCGGGGTCATTCCGTTCCTCATCACGTCGGCCCATGCGGCGCCAAAGACATGCTGGTTGCGGACCTCCGCCCAGGCCGGGTTGAAGACGAAGTAATCGGGCGAAGTCGGCCCCAGTAAGCCCTGCTCGACATAGGCCTTGCGGTGCGGATCCGCTTCCCACCACGGATCGTTTTTCACAACCGACGGGAACGCCGGCAGATTCCGGCCCAGCCCGATCTTGAGATAGCCGTTCGCAATGTTGGGCTGGATCAAATATTTGAGGAAATCTTTCGCGACCTCAACGTTCTTCGCACCCTTCGGGATCATGCCGCCGCCATGGGTTACCTGGCTGGTCACCGGCTTGCCGTCGTTGCTCAGGGGCAGCCCCTGGACGACGATATCGTCATAATCCTGCTTCTCCTTGATGATCGCGACTTCGGTCGAAATCGTGCCGTCGAGATCCATAACGATCTGTTTGGCGTGAAATGCATTGTTGTCGTCCGCATCGTTCCAGTTGATGGCGCTCGACGGCACAAAGCCCTCCTTGTAGGCGGTCGTCGGATACTCGATCGCTTTGATTACCGCCGCCTTCACCTGCGGATCGTCAAGGTGCAGCTTGCCGTCCGGGGTGACGATGTTTTGGCCACCATAAGCAATCAGGAAGTAATTGAAGACATTGTTGGGGTCGTTGCCCTGGGTCGTCACTTGAAACCCGAGGCCGTAGACGTTGCGCATGCCTTGCGCGCGCAGCTTCTTTTGCACGTCCTTGAAGAAGTCGTAATAGGCATCCCAAGTCTTCGGAATGTCCTCCATCTTGTAGCCTGCCTTCTCGACCAGCGGGCGCCAGATGTGGTTCGGCAATGATGCCTGTAAATAAGGTGCTAGGTAATAGCTGCGCTTCTTGGTGACGCTGTTGTAGGAGTACGCCGATTGCAGCGCGCTCTCGGTGTACTGATCCTTCTGCGTCTCGACGACGTCGGTAATATCGACGAGCTTGTCGTTCCACGCCCAGATTGCGTTCATCTCGACCGGGCTGTTCTGGATCAGATCGGGGACGAGGCCGGCGGTAATCGCCGAGACCGTCTTTTCGCGCATCGCCGCATAGGGGCTGATCGTGAAGTCGATCGTGTTGCCGCTCGCCTTTTCGTAATCGTCGACGAGTTGCTTGAAGGCGACATCTTCTTCCCGGGCGAAACCCTGGATCCACCACACCTCCGCGGTCTTCGCGTCGGCGTTGGCGATAGAGGGGCGGGCAAGAGCACTGAGCGAAGCGAGGGCTGCGCCACTGCGCAGCACCGACCGGCGGGTCAGCGGCATGACGTATCTCCTTCCCTGCTAAACCCCGGATTGGCCCGGGACGACTTGTTTGTTCAGTTTCGTGTAAGCAGAAACCGGTTGCGGAAGGCGAGTCAATCCCTCCCGGCCAACCCTCTCCAACCTTTGAAGCCGTCGCAAATGTCCCGCGGTCGCGCCGGGCGGCTACCCGGCGCGATATTGAAACGAGCGGACCCGGCTTCGGCCGGGTTAAGCCTCAGGTCGTCGCGATCGGGTATTTTGCGAAGATCGCGTCGATCTTGTTGAACGCGGCTTCCGCCGCCTCGGCCGGCGTCGATCCTTTATGGATCACGTCGGCCCAGGCCGTACCCCAGACCTCGGTGTTCTGCACCTCGGCATAGGCGGGGTTATAGGCCCAATAAGCCGCGAAGGTCTCGTCGAGTACGCCCTGCGTCGTGTAGGCTTTGCGATGCGGATCGGCGAACCACCAGGGATCGTTTTTGACGATCGACGGCATCACGGGGATATTGCGGCCAAGCCCCACCTTGAGCCAGTCGCCGACCACCGACGGCTGGATGAAATATTTCAGGAAATCCTTGGCCACATCGACGTTTTTTGCACCTTTCGGGATCAGCTTGCTGACCACCGTCAGCTGGCTGGCGATCGGCTTGCCGTCGTTGCTCAACGGCAGACCCATCGTGACAATGTCGTCGTATTCCTCCTTGTTCTTGATGATCGCGACTTCGGTTGAGATCGTGCCGTCGAGATCCATCACGATCTGCTTCGAATGGAACGCGTTGTTGTCGTCGGCATCATTCCAGTTGAGCGCCCCGGAAGGCACAAACCCGTCCTTATAGGCAGTGGTCGGGTAGGTCAGCGCCTTGATCACCGCCTCTTTGATCTCCGGGTCGCGCATATGGACCTTGCCGTCCGGGGTGACGATGTCGCGACCGCCATACGCGCTCAGGAAGTAATGGAACGTGTTGTTGGGATCGACGCCGTTGGTCGTCACCTGCAGGCCGAGGCCGTAGACGTTACGGGCCCCTTGCTCACGCAGTTTTATTTGTACGTCCTTGAAGAAATCCCAGAATGCGTCCCAGGTCTTGGGCGCGTCCGCCAGTTTGTAGCCGGCTTTCTCGACCAGCGAGTTCCAGACGTGGAACGGTAGTACGGCACCGACAAAGGGAACGCCGTAAAAGCTGCGACGCTTGGTTTCGCTGTTGTAGCAATTCGCGGACAGCAGCGCCGCCTCGTTGTACTGCTCCTTTTGCGTTTCGACGACGTCGCTGACATCGACGAGCTTCCCTTGATAGGCGTAAAGCGCGGCGATCTCGGCCTGGTTCGCTGTGATCACATCCGGCACATCGCCGCCGGTGATCGCCGAGACGATCTTCTGTCGCTCCGGTGCGAAGGGAATGATGCTCAACTCGATCGTATTGCCGCTCACCTTTTCATATTCAGCGATCATTTTGTTGGTCGCGATGTCCTCCTCTTGAGCAAAGCCCTGGGTCCACCAAACGGTGGCGGTCTTGGCTTCGGCATTGGCGATGTAAGGGCGCCCGAGGGCACTGAGCGAGAAAATGGCTGCGCCATTGCGCAGCACTGACCGACGGGTCAGCCGCATGACGTGTCTCCTTCCTGTTCAAACCCGGACATTGCCGGCAGCCCGTATTTTTTGTCGGGCTGACGACAGGAAGAACCCTCGGCCTACGGCAAGTCAATGCCCCAGCGCTAACCCTTTACACTGCCCATCGTAAGGCCCGCCGCCATATAGCGGCGCAGCGCGTAGAAGATCGCGATCGGCGGCAGGGAATAGATGAGCGCCAGCGCCATCATGTAATTCCACGGCGCCTCGTCGGCGTCAAAGAACTGCTCGATCGCCACCGCCACTGTCCATTTCCCCTCCGACGACAGCAGCAGGTACTGATAGAGGTACTCCCCCCAGGCGAGCAGCAGCGCAAAGGTGCCGACCGCGGCCAGAGCCGGCGCGGTCAACGGTAAATAGACATGGAAGTAGACCTGGATCGGCGAGGCGCCGTCGATCCGTGCGGCCTCGTCGAGCTCGCGCGGGATGATCGTCGCGTATTGCTGCAGGACGACCACCGCGAACGGAAGCGCGAACATCACCTCGGCGGCGACCACCGCCCACAGGCTGTCCGACAGCCCATACCGCTGCGCGAGGCGAATGAATGGGATCGCCAGCAGCGCCGCCGGGACCGCATAGATGACGAGTGCGGTGTTGGTGAGAAGCCGAGCCCTGGTCAATCGCATCCGGCCAACCGCGAAACTCGCCAGCGAAGCGATCAGCACGGTGAGCACCATGGTCAGCAGCCCCACATAGAAGCTGTTGGCGAATTGCTGCCAGAAATGCTCCAGGTACCAGTAATCCTGGGTCAGTACAGCCTTGAAGCTGTTGAGCGACGGTTCGTCGGGCCAGATCGTCCCGGCAAACTCGACGTCGCCCTCGTCGGGGTCGAGAGCGATCAGCAGCATGTTCCAGACTGGCACCAACGACCAGACGAGAAGCAACAGCCCAAGTACCACCGATGCGGCCTCGATCGCGATGCGCCGCAGCCGGTAGCGCGGCCGACGCGCAGCCCCGACAGCGCTCATACCTCGACCTCGCGGATATCGATCCGTCGCATCAGGATGACCACGATCGGGATCAGCACCGGCAGCGCCGAGAGCGCCACGGCGACGCCCAGCGCCGGGTAACCGCTCTCGAAGGCGTACCGAATACTGAGCGTCGCCAGCACCTCGGACGAGCGCGCCGGCGCGCCGCCTGACACCAGTTCAATCGCGGAGAACTCGCCGATCGCCCAGATCATCGCGAGCGCCGTGCAGATCAGATACAGGTTGGTCAACAGCGGCACGGTGATGTGGAGAAACTGCCGGTACCCGCCCGCGCCATCGACCGCGGCGGCCTCGCGGAGGTCTTGCGGGATCGCCATCTGCCCGGCGAGGAAGATCAGCGTCCAGAACGGTAGCCACTTCCAGATATAGGACACGGCATTGCAGCCGACCGCCACCCAGCGGTCGTTGAACCAGTTCGGCCCGCCGATGCCGAAGATCGTCGACAGCGCGCTGTCGACAAAGCCGTAATCGCCGATCAGCATCCAATGGAACGAGACGAAGGCCGGGATTGCCGGCAGCGCCCAGGGCAGCATGCAGACGACAAGCAGCCCCTTGATCCATCGCCTGTCGCGCATGAAGAAGTTCGACAGCAGCAGGGCCATAAACATCATCACATTGGTTGCGAACCCAGCGAACAGCGCGGTGTTGACCGCCGCCGGGACATAATGCGGGTCGGCGAAAAGTTCCGCGTAGAGCGACGGGCGACCCGCCATCCACAGCGCATAGACGATCGGGTAGACGGCAAAAGCCAGCAGCACTGCGGCGTACGGCACAACGAAAGCGATCGCCCAGCGCAGCTCGGAGCCATGCAGGTGCTGGCGCCAGAAGGGCCGACGCGGCTGATTGAGCCGCACCGGCCCGGCCGTGAGAACTTGCTCTGCCCCGCTCATCACCGCCTCGGCTTTTCACGCCGAATGTTCCGAGCGGATCATCGCGGGTTTGCGACGGCCTCGCAATAAACCGTGGCGGCGCCCGCCGCGAACTGATCCCCCCGCGATCGCCGGTCGACAAGTTCGCAAGCCAACCGCCACAAGACCGCAACCAAAATGACAACTTTTCTCGTCGTTTCAAGTTGTTACGGTTGAGCAAGGCGCTTTGCAGTTTAATCAAATCCTAACTACCTTGCGCGGCGGTGAAAACCACCGGGCACATTGACTCCGCCACCCTCGTGGCGCCCCTGACACGGGAGGATCGGGTTGCCTGCAATAACACCGACAACAAACTTCGCGGTGACGTCCGAGAACGGCACGTCCAACGGCGATCTCACCGGTCTCAATAACGTCATCAGCTCGATCAGTGCCGGCGGCGCCAACGCAGCGCCGAGCACGAACTACGTAATTTCGGTCACCGCCACCATCAATCTGCAGACAGCGCTCGAAGCGATCAATCTCGAGAGGGGATCGACGCTGACGATCATCGGGACGAACGGAGCGGGCGGCCCTCAAACCCAGACGATCGACGGCTTGGGCGATCAGCGCGGGTTCTTTGTCTATTCCGGCAGCGTGACCCTGCAAAACCTGGCGATCAACGACGCGGCTGCGGTCGGCGGGCAAGGCGGATTGGGCTCGGTCGGCGGTGGTGGCGGCGCCGGGCTCGGCGGCGGCTTGTTTGTCGGCAGCAACACGGACGTCACGCTCGATAATGTCACCTTCTCGAACGACGTCGCCAAGGGCGGCGCCGGCGGCGCGATTGTCGGAGCCAGTGGCGGTGCGGGCGGCGGCGGTGGGCTCGGCGGTGCCGGTGGTGCTGGGACCGCGGCGGGCGGCGGTGGTGGTGGCGGCATCGGAACTTCCGCCGTGGGCGGCAACGCCCCCAGCGGACCGGGCGGCCACGGGATCATCCATGGCACCAACGCGGCGACCTCCGGCGGCGGCGCAGGCTCTTCGTATGTCAGCATCGCTACACCTGGTGCCGCCGGCGGTGCCGGTGGCGCATCCGGCGGTGGCGGTGGCGGTGGCCCGATAACCGGCGGCTATCGCCCCTCGTCTGGCGGCGGCGGCGGTGGCGGTGGCATCAACGGAAAGAGCGGGACAGAGTCCCGAGGTGGCGAAGGCGGATTTGGCGGCGGCGGTGGTGGCGACGGTATCGGCGGCACCCATGGCGGCGCGGGCAGTTTTGGCGGCGGCGGCGGAGGCGGCTTCTTCACCGGCGGCGATGGCGGGTTTGGTGGCGGCGGCGGCGGTGCGAACTTCATTCGTGGTGGGAAAGGCGGCTTTGGTGCCGGTAACGGCGGCGGCGGCTCTACCTTCAACGGATCGCGCGCCCCCGGCGGCGGTGGCGGCGGACTTGGCGCCGGCGGTGACATTTTTGTTCAGAACGGCGGCACGCTAACGATCGACGGCGGCGGTGCCCTTGGCGGAACCGTGACCGGGGGCCAAGGCGAAGACGGCGGCGGTAACGGCGCCGCATACGGCAACAGCATCTTTCTGCAGGGCAACCAGGTCACCACGCTGGTCGCGCCAACCGCCGGGGTGGCGGTCACTATCGGCCAAATCGGCGACGAATTGGGCAATGGCGCCGGCTACACGCCGGGCGGGGCTCCTGTATCGAACGGCATCAGCAGCGTCGAGATCGAGGGACCGGGCACGGTCGTCTTCGATCAGCAGAACACTTATACCGGCGATACGGCGGTCCTCGGCCCGGTAGGCGGCCCATTCCCCACATTGGAGATCGCCGCCGGCGGCTCGATCGCGGCCAGCGACGAACTGCATCTCTACGGCAGCTCCACCTTTGACATTTCGGTGGGTGGCGATCAGACCGTCCAGAATCTGACCGAAACCCCTGCCGATCTGCTCGGGACCCAAGGCGCCACGATCAACCTCGGCGCCAACACGCTGACGGTCGATTCAACACCATCGTATTTGAACAGCGGCAACAGCACCTTCGCCGGCAGCATCGAGGGAAGCGGCAGCCTGATCAAGGAAGGCCCCGGCAGCCTTACGCTGGCGGGCGGCAGCACATATGACGGCGGCACCACGATTGAGGCGGGCACGCTCGATCTTGAGCAGCTGAACGCCGCCGGCACCGGCGGCATTGCCTTTAGCGGGCTCGGCACCCTGGTGGTCGGCGGTGTGGCGCTATCGGGCAACAGCTTTGCCCCGGCCATCACCGGGTTCGTCTCGGGCGATGCGCTCGACCTCGGGGGCCTGGCGTTCAATCCCTCCGACAGCTCCATCTCGCTTACGGGCAGCACGCTCACCGTCGAAAGCGGCGGCATCACCGATACGCTTAACCTGACGGCCACGGCCGGCGCCGCATCGG